>Ga0134125_10002729_pt1 | contig 20764 bp, 9 predicted proteins | sample KB31751_FD_96464 | JGI IMG/M metagenome (GOLD analysis project Ga0134125, IMG submission 96464) | Terrestrial soil microbial communities with excess Nitrogen fertilizer from Kellogg Biological Station, Michigan, USA - KB3-175-1 | ecosystem: Environmental > Terrestrial > Soil > Unclassified ... | reverse complement strand
GTGGCCTTCGGTATCGGCCGCTATCAGCCACACTCCGCCGCCGACGTGCTCGACAACTCCTACGGCGATTGCAAAGACAAGCACACGCTGCTCGCGTCACTGTTGCAGGCCATCGGAATCAACGCGTCGCCTGCGCTGATTAATTCCACGCACGCCATCGATCGCGATGTCCCCTCGCCTGCGCAGTTCGATCATGTGATTACCGCGGTGCAGCACGGAAACGATCTGATCTGGCTGGATACGACGAGTGAAATCGCGCCGTTTGGAATGCTCACCGCCAATCTGCGCGACAAACAAGCGCTCCTGATTGGTCCGGATGGTTCAAAGTTCGTGACCACGCCGGACAAACTGCCGGTCGATTCATTCGACAAATTTCAAGTCGTGGGAACGCTCAACGATAGTGGGGAGCTGAACGCCTCAATGAAGGACGACGTCCGCGGAGACGGCGAGATTGCCTTGCGCGCCGCCTTTCATTATGTGGCTCAACCGCAGTGGAAGGAGTTAGTACAGCGCATCTCCTACGGCATGGGATTCGCCGGGACAGTCGCTGACGTAAGCGCCAGCACGCCGGAAAAGACGACCGAACCATTTCATCTTGAATACAGTTACGATCGCACTGACTACTCCGACTGGGTCAACAACAAGCGGATTACATTGCCCATTCCGGGACTTGGCATTCCCGATTTGAATGACGAATACCAGAAGTCGGGCCAGCCGGTTCGCCTGGGCGCGCCTACACAGTTTGATTACAAAACCGATCTCAAGATTCCGGAAGGATACTCGGCCGAGTTACCCGGGGGCGTCGATTTTAAAACGGAATTTGCCGAATACCGTTCCAAGTACTCGCTCAGCAATGGAACCATCCATGCCGAGCGGCAACTAACGATCTTGGCAAAAGAAGTGCCAGCTTCCGAGTATTCCAGGTACCGAGACTTGGCGCACAAAATCGGCGACGACACGGGAGCGTGGGTCACGTTCTCTGCCACGGGTAAGAGCGCGGCCTCAAATCAACGGGCCACGTCCGCACAAGGCTGGCCTCCTCTGCCTGATACCGACGCGGCGCGAGAGTTCAGAGACGGATACTCGCTGATTCAGCAGCGGAATCTCGATGCCGGCCTCGACAAACTGGAAGACGCAGCCAAGCGCGATCCCAAGCTGCCAGGGGTGTGGTCGACGATTGCCAGCGTTCAGTATATGCGCGGCGACATGAACGGAGCGCTCGATAACCTGCGCCGCCAGACCAAAGAAACTCCAGACATTCCACTCGCATACTCGATGCTTGCCAAGACGCTTTTGTATTTGCGAAAGCAAGATGAGGCACTTCCCGTTTTGCAACGCTGGTTCGAGCTCGCTCCTGATGATCGCGATGCGATCACCATGTACGGCAGCACGCTTACCTCGATGAAGAAGTATCCACAAGCGATTGCGGTCCTGGAGAAAGCTGTGCAACAGGACCCGAAGAGAGACGTCTATCAGTTCCAGCTTGGGAACGCTTATCTGGAGTCCGGGCAGTCCGATAAGGCGCTCGAATGCTACAAGCACGCCGTTGACGTGGCGTTGGTCAAAGAGAGTACCCAGAACGACGCCGCCTACAGTCTGGCCGACAAGGGACTGTATCTCGATCAGGCGGAAGAGTGGGCCGGGCGGGCAGTGCAGGAAATCGAAGAAGAGACGCGCCATATCAATCTTGAGGATCTCGAGAGCAATGATTTCCGACTGATGAATCAGCTCGCCTCGTATTGGGACACGCTCGGCTGGGTTTATTTCCGAAAAGGGGAATACAACAAGGCGGAGCCATACTTGAGCGACTCATGGTGGCTGCGTCAAAACTCAATTGTTGGCGAGCATCTTGCTCAGGTGTACGAAAAGCTTCATCAAGCGACGAAAGCTTCTCACTTCCATGAGATGGCAAAGGCGACGCCGGACCGCGGCAATCAACCGCCCGTGCCGGGACAGCTACCTTATACAAAGTCGAGCTGGAAACGTGGAGAGTGGGACGCCTCGGAGGAGCTCGGCAAGATGCGCACGATTCACTTGCCTCCGCTAAGCACGAAGTCTGAAAGCGCGGAGTTCTTCGTTTTGCTCGACGACATCCAGAATTCTCCAAAGCCCGCCGCGACGACGCAAACTGCGGCTAAGAGTACTCAGCCAGCTTCGATGCCGGCAAACGTGAAGGGCGTGAAGTTCGTGAGCGGCGCTGCGTCCCTGAAGAAAGCACAAAAGAATCTCGAACAAGCCAACTTCGGGCATCCGCCTACCCGCAAACGACAGAGCAAGACTGATTCGCCGGGGAATCCTGATGTGCAGCCCCTACACGCACGGATGCGAGTTCACACTCATGACCGTCGATTCGGTAAGGTCGGTGAATTAATCGGGGCTTTGCATCACGAGCTGCCAGGATCCTCGCGCAGTATTTCGACGAGTCTGGGATTCAGAAAGAGGGCGGCCGGGACGGCCCTTCACTCCTGCGCTGACAATTCCACACACCAGTCGAAGTCACCGGACGCGCAAGTGCCGCCTTCAGACCATCGTTTTCAAGTTTCTGTGACTTCAGGCGCCATCAGTAACTTCTTTCGATTCAGAGCAATGCCCAGCGACCTTCTTTCGACCTTCCTATGACATGGAATCGAGCTGCCATGCATTGAGGTAGCTCGCCACCAAGCCCAATGTCGCCCCTCGACGCGCAACCAGCGCGCCGGAGGACGACATGGAAACGTGCACTCAAGGGCAGCAAGCTCGGTCGCAAATCTCCGCCAGAGCACGGCGAAATCTTTCTAAGCTTTCAATTCTGTTTCTGATCATGAGCTCCCAAGTCCTCGGCATGGGCCAGAACCCCGGAGCAAAGGACAAGAGCGGCAGCGAGTCACGCCCGTCCGAAATACCTTTCAAGCTCTATAACGACAACCTGATTGTCGTGAAGGGGAATGTAGGCCCGATCGGCGGCGTTAACTTCATACTCGATACGGGAACAACTCCGACGTCGATCTCCAAGTCGCTAGCCAGTCGCCTTAAGTTGAGTGGTACCAGCGAACCGCTGCAGACGTTGAGCGGGGCCATTGAGACGCAGAGCTTCGTCGTTCCCCACATCCAGATCGGCGCATTCTGCGCTGATCAGGTGCGAGTGGTCACACAAGACTTCAAGTTCGTGGAAGAGAGTCTCGGTCTCTCGATCGGAGGGATTCTTGGCCTCGACGTGCTTCGCAGCCACAGCTTCACCATCGACTACCGCAAGAAGAAGATCACATTTCAAGCGAGCGATACCGCCAATTCAACTCCCTTCGAGAGTCAGAGTCCATTGCTGACAGTGAAGGTCAAAATCGGCGACCAGAACCTCCGCTTCATCGTAGATTCCGGGACCCAAGGATTGATAGCGTTTCGCAATCACATCAAGCAGCCTGCGGAAATGTTGCGTTCCGTGCAGGGGACCTTTATCAGTACTGTGGCGGGAACACCGCCGGCAAGGTTCTTTCGTACTTTGGTCGAACTTGGGGAAGACAGGCGCGAGCAGACGGTCACGATCGCCGAAGTAGATCCCTTACCAGAAACTGATTTCGATGGATTGTTGGGCTTCACCGCGATGGGATTCCGTAGAGTTTCATTCGATTTTGAACACGGAACTTTGGGATGGGAGTCGGATTTCAAGACTCAAAGTTCGGTTGACGAAGAACCTGAATCCCGCCTGCCGAGCATTGAGTGCGCCGCCGGATTGCAAGGCAATGATTGTCAGTTCGCGGTTGATGCTGTCGCGCGGATCCTGCAGCAGTTAACTATCCACGTCACAGGTTGGCGTGTGGTCATAGTTCCGGATGAGCACTGGAATGCGGTCGCGACGGTCTTTCGCGCACGAGAATCCGCGCCGGCCTTCTCCAACTTGATTGCGATGAGCACATACCTCGACGAAGTGCTCGTCTTCCCGAAAGCCGGCAGGGACACAGAGTTGCGCGCTCTCACTTCGCGTACCGGAATAGAGCGCCTCACGTGGGCGCTATCCCACGAATATGGCCACATTGCTTGCAATGCGGCGGATGAGAGCAAAGCTGAACGTGCAGGTGGTTATCTTCGCCGGGGACAGCCAGGCGTTTGCAGTTAAAGCTAACTCGAGGTTGAATTCACTTCAGAAAGATCGACCGGGCCTTTACGTTCAAACTAATTGGGAAAGTTCATGCGTCGCACAATTTCCTGGAAACGAGGATCGGAGCGGAGCAAATCCCATTGTGGATCGACTCTCAACTGAATCAAACTGCTCTTTCGTTCTGCTGCCTTATTAAGCCAGAAGAGAGCTTGGTCCTTGTTTCCTAGTCCGGTATATACGAGAGCGATCAAAACCGACGGAGGGGTAGGACGTTTTTGGAATTCGGTAAGGATGTCCTCCGCCTCCTTGCGTCTTCCGGCAACTGCGTACGCGAAGGCTAATCTTCCGCGAAACCCGCCGGCAGAGTTAGGACGATCTTTGCCAAGCTCCCCGGCTTTCTGCAGATTCTCAATGGCTTCGTCGTAGTTTCCGGTGGTCGCATAGGCTGTGCCGAGCCAAAAATAGGCTGCCGGAACACTGGGGTCCAACTCAATCGCCGCTTTTAGCTGCCTTATCGCTTCATCGTAATGGCGGGATTGATAAAGGCCCATACCGTAGAACGCATTGATTGATGAGGTCGTGGGTGCGAGTTCAGCGGCTGTTCGCATTTGTGCGAGGCCTTCCGTGAAGCGTCCTTCCCAGACCAACTCGCATCCGTACCACAAATGCGCTTGTTCGGAATTGGGATTATGGTCGAGTGCGAACTTGAATTCGCGCTCAGCCTCGGTCCAGTCAACATCATCAACAAGTTTGGACCACCCCAGCGAAGCATGCGCGTCAGCCAGATTGGGTTCAAGTTGTAGTGCTTGCTGTAATGCGGCTTTGCCTTCCGCCGATTTACCTTCAAACCAATAGGCATCCACGAGGCCGGCGTACGCACGCGCATAATGCGGGTCCGCTTTGACCGCTCCCTCAAAATTTTCCTGTGCTTGTCGAAACTCTCCACTCCAGTAGAAGTGTCGCCCTTTCAAGTAGAGCTCATACGCGCGGGGATTCACGGTTTGCGCAGATCCAATCTGCTTCTCCTGGGCTGAGGAGACGGCGACGCTCACATGATGGCTTATCGCGAGCGCTACATCGGCCTGCAGTGCCAGGATATCTTGCAGATCGCGTTCGTAAGTGTCCGCCCATAGGTGTGTGTCGTCGGAAGCATCAATTAATTGCGCCGAGATGCGTACTCGATTGCCCGCGCGTTCCACCGTGCCTTCGACAATCCCATCAACTCCCAACTCTCGAGCGATCTCGGGCAGCGATTTTTTGGTTCCCTTGAACCGCATAACGGATGTGCGGGAGGTCACCTTTAGTCCAGTGATATTGGCTAACCGGGTGATAAGTTCGTCAGTCACGCCATCGGCGAAGTAATCCTGTTCCGGGTCGTGAGAGAGATTGGCGAGTGGCAGCACTGCAACTGAAGTGATTCGGTGCCTTGAGTCATGCCAGAACCACCAACCCGCACTGAGAATCAGCGCCATCGCGAGAGCTGCGAGGAGGAACCAATTCCGAACGGCAAGCTGGGAGCCGAACGACCGGGGTGGTTCAATCACCTTGATTGCGTCACAATCTGCTGTGTCCGGCTTAGTCACAGGCGCGATGAAGCGGTATCCACGCCGTGGCAGCGTTTCAATAAACTGCGGATTCTCCGCCGAATCTCCCATCGCTTCGCGAATGCGGTTGATCGCGCTATTCAGGTTGTGGTCGAAATCAACGAAGCTGTCGGGCCATAGACGCTTCTGCAATTGCTCGCGCGTGACGATCGTGCCCGGCTGCTCCAGCAAGATGGCCAGCACTTCGAAAGGCTGACCGCTGAACTTGAGTTTCAACCCATTTTTGCGCAGTTCTCCGGCGTCGAGGTCAACCTGGAAGTTCGCAAAGCGAACGATGTTGGCGGTTTGGATGATTTTCTCCACCGCTCAGAACCTTGAGTGGAAGAATGTTGCGAAAGTCTAGCACTGACTTGAGCGGCTCACCTGGTTTTGTTTCGGGGCTTATGCGTTGGCTCCTATCCCGCAGTTGCACGAAATCACACCGGCGGAAGATGCCGCTTGCGGCGAAGCTCGTTCAATCTTGGATCGCCGCGTAGGAAAACAAACTCCACGTGGTACGGATAGGCATCGACACGCGGGTCATTGATAAGGGCCATTTTCTCAAGGGCAGCTAACGTACGATCTTTGTCTCCCAATCCGGCATAGATGATTGCTTGTCGATTTGGCAATGTACTATCGGACGCAAGTTTCTCGGCATCCTCCCGCCGGCCGGCTTTGGCGTATGCATAACCGAGATACAGGATCGACCCAGGTCCCAGCGCCTCTAGCCGCGCAATACCCTCTGCAAGCTTGCCTTGATGGACCAATGCGCGCGCATATAACTGTTCCGCAAATGGCTCCTTGGGATTGTCTGAGAGCACATGCCGCGAGTTCTCCAAGGCTGCGTCGTATCGATGTTGAATAAGTAGGAAGTGGGTCCAGACGTTACGAACGTCGGTCGAGAGTGGATCTAACTGAACAGCCTTTTGTACTTCCTTTGCCCCCTCGTCGATCCTGCCCAGAGGCAATAGCACCCATAGTCCGAGGTCAACATGTGGGCGTGAAAGGTTTGGATTTAGATCAATAGCGCGGCGAAGAGCTTTCTCCGCATCCTGCCAGGCAAGCTCGCGAGAGTAAACCAGCCCCAAAGTGTCGTGGGCTTCTGCCAGCAACGGATCAAGCTGTAGTGCCTTTTCAGATGCCGCCCGCATTTTCGCAACCGCATCAGGAGGAGCACTCTGGGGATACACAGACATGTATGCGTAACATTTAGCGAGACCGGCATAGGCCGGCGCAAAGGAGGGGTCTTTGTCGATCACTTGTTGGAACAACTCAATGCTCTTGCGGATCTGGTCGGAGTACCACCCTGGGCGGTCTGCAGTGGCTAGCGCCTTGAGGTACACGTCATAGGTCTCCAGATCGGTGTTATATCGACGCTGACCTCGACCGAGATTCAATCGCAATTCATTTACAACCGATCGAGAGATTTCATCCTGGATGGCAAAAATGTCTTTTAACTCACGATCGAAGCGAGCAGACCAAATTGGGACATCATCAGCGACTCGGACCAATTGTGCGTTGATCCTTAACTTCTCACCCTCCCGCAGCACCGAGCCTTCGAGAACAAGATTTGCTCCCAGCTGCGTACCCACGTCGTGGATATTCCGAGGCTTGCCCTTAAATGCAAAGGCTGAAGTTCGCGATCTTACTTGCAGACCCTCAATGAGTGATAAGTTCCGAATAATCTCGTCGGTCAAACCGTCGCTGAAGTAGTCGCCTTCGCTACTCGAACTCAGGTTTGTGAACGGAAGCACCGCAATCACGTATTGTTCTGACGCACCGTGGCCGGTTTTTATCCAGAGCGCGAGCGCAACCAGCAGCAGAGCAAGGCCTGCAAGAAGCGCTCTCTTTGATCGAGATGTCAGCAAGCGAGAAGCGGGCGAGAGCTGAAGAGCCGACGCGGCTGTGATGACGATGTTTCGGCGCGGCGCGCCATCTAATTGCAGCGGGGAGTAAATGAAGCGGTACCCTCGCCGAGGCAGTGTCTCCACAAAACGCGGGGTCTCCGCCGAATCGCCGAGAGCTTCGCGGATGCGGTTAATCGCGCTGTTCAGGTTGTGATCAAAATCAACGAAGCTGTCGGGCCAGAGGCGCTTCTGCAGTTGCTCGCGCGTAACGATCGCGCCCGGTTGTTCCAGCAGGATTGCGAGTACTTCGAAAGGCTGGCCGCTGAACTTCAGCTTGAGGCCGCTCTTGCGCAGTTCTCCAGCGTCGAGGTCCACCTCGAAGTTCGCGAAGCGAACGATGTGGGCGGATTGGACGACTTTGTCCACCAGTTGACTCAACGATCGAGGTTATCCAGCATCCAGATATTGCCTGAACGTTCTTCGATTGGTACCACGAGCTTATTCTCCGTGATAGAGAGTTCGACAGCCTGGACTGCACCGGCAATGCTGAACCCAGGATGCTTGAAAGAGGTCACGCGGAAAGGCTCCCCGACCCGTTTTCCCTTGAGCCGATCAAAGCGGGTTCCCCACACGTTGAAGACACCCTCGTGGAGGGAAAGGTAATAGACCACCTTTCCGTCGGGGGACCAACGCGGTTTGTCATCCCACGGATGTCCGTCGGTGATTTGAGTCCAAGGACCGCCCGAAACACGCACCGCGTAAATACTTGATTGAAGAGTAGGAGGATAGGGTACTGCCTCAAATACAATCCACCGACCGTCCGCAGAAAAGTGTGGCTGCCAAAGCATATAGGCCGGATCCGACGTCACCTTTTCTGCCGCAGCTTCGGCATTTGGTGCAGCGGCCACAGGTATACGCCAGATTTGGCTGCGGTAGTTCTTGTTTTGTGAGACCAGCAGCCATTTGCCATCGGCAGACCAGTCTTGAACGGACGGGAGACCGTTCGTCGCTACTGGTTTTCTGGCTGAAGTGAGTGGCTCCTCATTGCGGCTCGCTCTTGACCAGACCATTAACTGACCTTCACCTGTGTCCTTCTGAACCCGTAAATACGCGAGCTTACTTCCGTCGGGTGACCATTGTTGACCCGTCCGCCTGTAGGAATCTTCTGCAAATACGGGAGCTTCACGGCCATTCACTAATGATTTCTCCCACACCTGCCACTTGCCGCCGCGTAGTCCGAGAAACACAAGGTTCCGGCCATCGCGCGACAAACTCTGGAACCAGGCTCTGGTCTCTGCCGAGGTGATTGGTTGGCCTGTGCCTGTGATGCGTGCTCGCCGTTCGTCCAGGGGAAACAGCCATTCCCTCACGTGTCTCGATTCGTTCGTGAAGACGAGTTTTTTTTCGTCCGCTGAAATTGAAAATTCGGTGTCACGTCCTGGGCCAGTCGTCAGTCGCTCGATACTCCGCGCGGTAGAAGTCGCTGGATCGATACTCATCCGCCATATGTTTTGCGCACTCCGGAGGGTCTTCTCGAAATAAATTGCCCTGCCTGAATGCGACCAAGAAAATTTGAAGTCCCAATTCGGCTCAGGTCCTGAAGAAATCTGGTTCAACTGCTCCATAACCGAGGATGTAACTTCCAACTTTGTCGGCGTGGCTGCTCCAATGTGTGAGGTCCAAAATGAAGGCATTACCGAATTAAAAGAAGGCGGCCATGTCCAGACGGTGATTCTCTTGCCATCTGGATACCAGACGGCGGAGACCGGGATCTCCGAGACTTTCCACCCGGAAAATACTTCGCGTGGCGGCGCTCCATCCAGACCAACTACGAAAAACTTGTTGCCTAACGACCCGAAGTTATTGGTGTGCGTCTGGAACAGCAGCTGGGAACTGTCGGGCGACCAGCGAGGATAGAATCCAAAGCTTGAAACTTTTCTTTCGAGTCCAGCGCCGCCCAAAGCGGGAATAACGTTAATTCCGCCTTCGCCTGCTTCAGAACGATAGGCTATATATTTTCCGTCTGGCGACCAATCCGGTTGCCAGTTATTGCCTGGTGCTGCGGTGAGCTGGACAGGATTGCCTCCGCTTACTTCTTGTACCCAGATATCGAACTTTCCGCCGCGATCGGAAGTGTAGGCTATAAAACGCCCGTCCGGCGACCACGTCGGTTGAAATTGGAGACCTTCGTCGAAGGTAAGACGTGTGAGAGAGCGCTCCACAGGTACAGATACTTTCGAGCGTTTGTAAAAGAAGCCGGCACCGATTGAGATCGCAATCACCGCAAGGAGAACAAGGGATCGAAACAGCCAAGTTTGCCGAAATGAATTGGCTGTCGTAGCGATACTGATTTCTTTGATTGGTCCCGTAGGGAATCGACCTTCAACCGGCGCGATGAAACGATATCCCCGTCGCGGCAGTGTTTCGACAAAGCGGGGAGTCTCCGCCGAATCACCCAGCGCTTCGCGAATGCGATTGATCGCGCTGTTCAGGTTGTGATCGAAATCGACGAAGCTGTCCGGCCACAAACGCTTCTGCAACTGCTCGCGTGTAACGATCGCGCCGGGTTGTTCCAGCAGGATGGCGAGTACTTCGAAAGGCTGACCGCTGAATTTGAGTTTCAGGCCGGACTTGCGCAGTTCTCCGGCGTCGAGGTCCACCTCGAAGTTCGCGAAGCGAACGATGTGGGCGGATTGGACGACTTTCTCCACCCGCGAAACACCTCAATTCGTGAGTGCCGAAGAGTCTAGCACCCGTAGCGGAGGTGCAAACTAATTTGTTTTGGAAAACCGGGGTGAAAACTCGGGCGAACTTTCTTCTCCCGTTGACTTGTACTTATGGATTTCCCCGATTTCCCGCAAGGCGCCTCGTTTTCCTCCTACGAGCAGAAAGACAGGCAGAATTCGGTAGTGGGTCAGTCTGAAATTTCAGACTGACCCACTACCCAGAATTCACGGTGTTGCGCAAAACGTCGGAGTTGGGAGATGATGTCGAGGCTTACCGGAAGCATCCTGTCCGCGGAAATGGGCTTAGCCCACCGGCCATTCGTTTCAATTGAGTCAACCTGACTTCCTGCCCAAGGCGTGCGGACCATGGGCGCATTCGAGGAGGAAGGGTTATGGCTACAGTCTCGCGAGGTCTGCCTGAGCGGCCTCATCTCGATGTTCCGAAACGGGAAGCGCGCGAGCTTCTCGACCAATGCCGGCAAGGTGATCACGATGCGCTGGAGCGCGTTCGGCGCCGTCATCCTAAATTCAAGGATGTCGCCGACGATTCGGCGATTGCCGCCAACTTGAAGTTAAGCGACGCGCAGCTCGTCATCGCGCGTGAATATGGCTTATCAAACTGGACCGTGCTCAAGCAGCGCATTGAAGCGCATTCTGTAGCGGGCGCGCTCCGTGTCGCCATTCGGGACGACGATCGCGAGCAGGTAGTCGCGATCCTGCGCGCGAATCCCGAGATGCTACATCTGCCGGTATGGAGCGGCAACTGGGGGCCTCCCATGAGCCACGCCGCGAATCTCGGCCGTCTGGAAATCATTCGCGCGTGTGCCGAGCTTGGCGCGCGCGACTATCAGCACGCTTTCGATCGTGCCGTGCTTCAGGGAAAAATAGAGTGCGCGCGCTGGCTGCATGAGCACGGCGCAAAGATTATGCCGGGCATCATCATGGGAGCGTGTGAAACTCTCAATCCTGCGGGCATTCGGTTGCTCGTGGAATTGAACGCACCGTTTACAAATGCGGATGGCGATCGTCTGGCTCCGCTGGCTTTAGTGCTCGAAACTTATGCGCGTAATCCTGCAGGAAAACACGAGATTCTGCGACTCTTTGTCGATCGCGGGTACGAGTTGCCGGACACGCCGATGATGGCGTTCCATTGCGGAGATGTTCCGCAATTAGAGAAGCATCTACGCCGCGATCCGCAAATGGCGGAACGCCGATTTAAATTAAGCGAAATCTATCCAGCAGAGTGTGGCTGCGCAAAAGATGGGCGATCGGGACTGCATTGGACGCCAATCGACGGCACCACATTGCTGCACCTTGCGATTGATTTTTGTGAGCGCGAGATTTTCGACTGGCTCCTCGCCCGCGGCGCGGATGTTAATGCCCGCGCGACTGTCGATCGCGATGGCTTCGGCGGACACACTCCATTATTCAACGCCGTGGTGTGTGGACCGTGGCAGGAGACGGCAATCACACGCGCTCTGCTCGAGCGGGGCGCCGCACAAGGTATGCGAGCGAGTTTACGCAAGTTTCTCGATTGGATCGAGAATCCTCATTGGCATGAGGCTCGCAATGTAACTCCAGCCGAGTGGGGCCGCGGATTCCCGCAGAAGAACTGGGTGAATACCGAGGCGTTGGAGCTTCTCGACTAGAGACGGTTGGCCGATTCTGCTCTTTGCACTCTGCCTCTGAGGTTCTCACCAGTTCCGCGTGACGGCGGCGATGATTTTGCCGAGCGCATCTACGTCGCGGACGTCGATAACCTCGGCGGGCGAGTGCGAGTAGCGCAGAGGCCAGCCCAAGGCTATGTCGGTTGTTCCGTACAAAAGGAAAGTGGCGCCGTCGTTTCCTCCGCCGGTGACGCCATATTGAGCTGCGATGTTGTTGGCTCGGGCTATGCTCAGCACTCGATCGACGAACTTTTCCGGCACTATGTTGGAGTTGTCCACAGCGCGAATCACGAAGCCGCGGCCGATGGGAGCGTCGGCGAAGCGCTTCGATTCGAGCGGCGAGTCTGCGCTGACGAAGGTGTCGACGGCGAAGACGACGGTTGGAGTTTTTCCACTTGCGGCTAGATCCTTGGCGGCTCCTGCGGCGCCGAACAGACCGAGTTCCTCGCGCGTGGACCAGATCAACGTTACGTCGCGGTCGGGAATCCTCGGAGCGCCAGATTGTCCGCCAAGCGCCCAGGCGGCTTCGACGAGGGCCGCGCAGCCGACGCGGTCATCCAAAGCTCGCGCACTTGCCCGCGTGCCGAACAGCTTGCGGTAAGTTTTGGGAATGGTGACAAAGTCTCCTACCTTGATTCCCAGCTGCGCCACCTGCTCGGGGCTGCTTGCGCCGACGTCCATGTGAAAAACCTGGTTGCGACCACGCGGCCACTGGAAGTCAGGCTTGTCCCATCCGTCGGGAAGTTCCAGCACACCGGGATGCATACCGTTCGACGAACGCACCAGCGCGGCGTGACCGAGAAAATATGCGAGCACGCCCGTGCCTTCTTCTTTGAGCTCGAGTCGGCCATCATCGAGGATCGAGCGAACTTCGTACCCGATCTCGTCCATGTGCGCGGCGACGACGATCCTCTGTGCCGGATTGGGAGAAGACGACGGAAGATGTACGACCAGGTTTCCGGCATCGTCCGTAACCGGCTTGGCCCAGGATGGGAGCAGTTGCGTGACGGCGGCGCGCACATTTTGTTCGTGTTCGCTGGGGCCGTAGGTCTCGACGAGCTCACGCAGAACGCGCTCGACTGCGGGATTTGTCTGCGGGCGAGTGGGTGCGGGCGGTTCGGGCAGCGTAGGTGCCGGCTGCATGTGAATCTGAGGCGTGGAGCCGAGATAGAAATCGATGAGCGATGCCAGTGAGACGACGTCCGCTGATTGCAGGGTCTCGCCGGGCGTGGATGGCCACTCGGTGGCAACGGCAAGATGGACTGTTCGCTCCGGCAATTTCGGCTGCAGCATGTAGCCGCCTCGCGGCAGCAGCGGTGCGGAGTAGTCGGTTGTGATTTTGATCTGGTGGTCGGCCGCGAGTTTTGTAAGGTCTGCGGCCAGGCCGGTGGCATCGCTCTCGGAGTTTTCGCCGGCGAGCAGCACGCCGTCGCCAGGGCGATGCTGGAACGACGGAGTCGCCCCCCGCTGTCCGGGAATTGCCGGCGCTCGCATGCGGCGGCCGATATAAATGAGCTCGTCGGGATTGGTTTCGTGGATCACGCGCTGCAGTCCGCGCGCGCCCAGCCACTGCTGCGTGACGAACGCGAAGGTCACCGATCCGGTGAGCTTAGTGCTATCCAGATTGCGAATGGCTCCTAGTAGAGCGGCGGCGCCGAAGCGATCTCCAATGGCTGGAGCTGTCCATTCGCCGTTGCCCATCTGGTAAAACTTGCGATCGATCGCGATCGGGTTCAGAAGATCGACTCCAGCGGAACGAGCTTCGCTCGCGCTGCTTGCGCCGATGTCGACATAAATGTTGTCCAGATCGGCCGGCGATGGCGAGTGCTGCCGCTGCGGTTCGAGATGGATGGAGAGGCCTGCGACCGATCCATTGATCCACGAATGTTGGCGCGTACCAATCTTCACCGGCTGCGCGGAGTACAGCTCGTTGAAGAGCGGAAGATTGCCCATCTGAGGCAGTCGTTGGACCGTCACGTAGCCATCGGGCGTAATGCCGCTCGCGACGAATCCCGGCTCGTCGATTGCAGTGACGATCAGACGATGCGGAGCGCCGGTTCCCAAACTGAAAACAACATTCCCTTGGTTATCGATTCGCGGAGAAAACGTCTTCAGCCTGGCCGCGATCGCTGTCGCTAGTTGCTGCTCATAGCCGGCGACCGCCGGGGTCTCGACGAACGCGCGCGCGTCGTCCGCGAGATCTCCTGGAATCGAAGCAGTTTGAGCGACGGTGAACACGCCGGAGAGAAACACCAAACCGAGGAGCAAACGAGGAATTGTCAAAACGCAAGGTCTGTTTCGCATGATCGATGAGTAAGTTCCCCGGACATGGTACAGAATCGAAGGCGCCTCTCATAAACGGCTCTAAGCGCTGCGATCAGATCGAGGTTCGAATTGCTGAACCGGCCGGTCGGCCCGGCTCTCCATCTTTTTTATAAGAGGACGGCCAACGAGAGCTGCTCGTCCTACATCTCTGGATTGCTGAGGTGTGGGGATGAACGTCCGCACGTTTGGGATTGGGCTTGTTTTACTTTCCGCAGTTGTTTTAACCAGTTTGATTACATCCTGTGGAGGCACTGCTCCTGCAGCCGCAACCTCCACGAGTTCCACCACCGTTACGCCGCCGGTGATCACGGTCACGGTGAGTCCTGCTACTGCAACCGTCCTTACCTCAGCCACAGCGCAATTTACCGCAGCAGTAACTGGGACCTCGAACACAGCAGTTACCTGGAGCGTGAGCGGGGTTGCAGGCGGAAACCAGACCTTTGGCACGATCAGTGACAGCGGCCTCTATACCGCGCCGAGCCTCGTACCCACTCCCGCCCTGCTAACCGTCACCGCGACCTCCGTCGCCAACAATTCCGTCTCGGGAAGCGCGCCGGTGAAGGTGGCGAGTCCCATCGTCATCAACCTGTCTCCGACAGTAGCGACTCTGTTGCCGACAGATAGCCAGTCCTTCACTGCCACCGTGAGCGGACCGGTGAGCTCGGGCGTTACCTGGACTGTAAATGGAATACCGGGCGGCAATTCCACCCTGGGCACTCTGGTGAAAACGCGCACCGACGTCGGTCTGAGCGTCGCGCAGTACACCGCGCCGGGCACGGCTCCGGTGTCGCAGCCGTTGCTCGTGGAGGCGATCTCGACTGTCGATCCGGCGGCATTTGCGGCGGCACGCGTGTTCATTCGCCGGGACACGCAAGTTCCACAAGGAGCGCCGATGAAGCTGGGCACCAGCGGCGGCAATGCTTCGGACCTGCTGATGAATGGCGGTAACATCGGCGGCTGCTGCTCGGGAACGTTAGGCTCGCTGCTGTCGCGCGGCGGGAAATTCTACGTCCTCAGTAATAACCATGTCCTCGACAAATCCGACCAGGGGAGCGCGGGCGATCCCATCGTGCAGCCTGGCTTGGGTGATGTGAATTGCCAGGTGCAAAAGACCGCAACGGTCGCACACGTCTCGCAGGCGGCGCCGCTGCATGGAGGTCCGAACAATGTGGATGCGGCGATTGCGGAAATCGTGCCCGGTGAGGTGGACACTACCGGAACTATTCTCGATTTGGCCGCGCCAAACCAGGCGGCGCCACCATCGTCAACTCTCGCCGATGCATTGGCGGCGTCATCCTCAAAAGAACCGGTTGCCAAAGTGGGACGAAGCTCAGGTCTTACCTGCGGTTCCATAGAATCTATCGCTGCCGACATACTCGTTCACTACGAGACTTCCTGCGGGAGTAAGGATTCGTTTGAAGTCTCTTATACAAACCAGATCATCATCACCGGAGGAGTTTTCAGCGAGCCGGGAGATTCGGGATCACTGGTAGTTACTGCCGATACAGCTAGACCGCTGGGGCTGTTATATGCCGGTGATGGAAGTTCGACCGCTGTAAATCCGATTCAGGATGTTCTTTCCGCATTGAAAGATCCTTCGACAGGAGAGATCCCGCAAATTGTCGGGGCGGCGGATCACGCGGTGGGCTGTCCTGCTTCCGGACAGGCAACTATCGCCAACGCTCAAGCGCTCACGTCGCAGCTCAATGACAACGTGCTTCAGCGGGCTCAGGTCGTGAAAGCCCAGTATGAAACACAGCTGATGCAGAACTCCGCCGTGTCTACCGTGTCCGTTGGCGCAAGCGAAGACGACCCTGGACAGCCGGCAATCGTGGTGCACGTAAAAGCTGCCCCGCAAACTCCTCTCCCGCATGAAGTCGGAGGCGTTCGCACGAAGGTTGTATTCGATCAGCTTGCGACGCCGATTCGGTTGTCAAAGTCCGTTATTACGAACGCGATGGGAGTGAAGAATCAGCACTCCGCCGAGCTGCGGTCTAACCCAAAGATATTTGGCGTAGGAGTAGCGGCAAGTAAGGACAGTCCGGGCGAAGCAGCGATCGTGATCTACGTCGATCGCTCCAGCACAGCTTCAATCCCTCTTGAGATCGACGGCCTGCGAACACAAGTAATTCGGGCCGATCCATTCCGCACCTCAGGTTGGGGGAAGGAAGCGCTCGGCGCTTGTTCAAGATCAGCAAGTCTAGGCCGGCTCAGCAAGATGCCGACCTCTGCCCTCGAGGCAAACAAAGCTATACGGCCTTGAATTCGCTACAGCCCCTTATTCGCTCCAAAGGCAACGCGAACTCCGGTCGTGAACAGAAGATCATTGCCTTTCAGTCCATTTACAGGGTTGGTAATGTACCGGTCGCTAGCGTCGACTTGCCAGCTTAGAAATTTGCTGAGCTTGGTGATTGCGGCGGTGTCGAAGACGACGCGGTAGTCTCCCATGCTGCTTAGATCTGGATAGAACTCGAAACGCTCCTTCACCGAAAACGCGCTCGAGAGCTTGTGATCGAACGATTCGCCGAGCAGAGCTTCGCCGGAGCGGCGGGTCAGCGTGGTGAAGTACTCCTGGTTCAGCGATCCGCCGGCAAAGATATCGAAGTTCGTGTTGTCGGTCTTCACCAGGTGATATCCGAGGCCTCCGCCGATTACGTTACGCAGATCGAGTTGCTGGAACCGATCATGATCGAAGTCGGTAAAGGCGAAGGCGAATGTTTTGTCGCTGAGATTGAAATCGAAGCGCAAGCCGGCATGAATGGCGCTGGCGGTCGTCAGCGAGACTCCGTTGGTCGTGCCGGAAGAATAGATGGAGTTGATGAAGGCGCCGGCTTTGTTTTTATCGGTGATGCGGGTCGCCGTGGCGCCGATGGTGAAGTTGGTAGTATCGGAGTTTCCGCGCGAGAGGCTCAGGCCCGAGTCGAGAAAGCCTCCCCAGGCGCCATAGGCTCGCTGTTCCGATTCGGAACGCACGTTCTTCACTGCGTCTTTATCGACGCTGACGGTGCCGCCGGTTTTGGTGGCGACCTGAAGCTTGCCGTCGGATGTCGTGACCGGCCCGACGACTATCGAGCCGGTTTTTGGTGTGATGTAAAGCGGCTGATCGGAGGAGATAGATTGAATGGAGTCCCACTTGATGGTGAGCTCGCCGGCATAATCGGTTTTGAGGTTAAGACTCGTACTATCGGCAGTGGTGATTGTGCCGGTGAGCCGATCTCCATTCTTCAGCGTGATTTGATCTGCCAGGACAAACGTAGAAACACAGCAAAGCCAGACGAAGACGAAGCAAGCGCGCGTAAACACAGGACCTCACAGGTACAACCTTTACGACCTGAGTTGCTGAATCGCAGTTGCGAGTTGCCACTGTGCGCATATATTGCTCGCATATGTAAAGGTAGGGTCCGAGATGGACCACAACCGAGCCGATCTCCCGATTTGAACTCACCATCGAATAAAGAGAGGGCTGCAACATGCTTCCAACGCTGCCGGCAATTTTCTTCGGGCATGGCAATCCCATGAATGCTCTGCTGGATAACCACTACACAGAGGCATGGCGGCAGGTGGGCACAAAAATCGTCAGGCCGAAGGCCATTCTCTCGATCTCCGCTCATTGGTATGTTCCGGAAACCGGCGTGACCGTCAGCACGTCACCGCGGACGATTCACGATTTCGGCGGCTTCCCACGAGAGCTTTATCAAGTGCAGTACCCCGCGCCTGGCGACCCGGATTTAGCGCGTCGGGTGCAGAAGATGCTGGCGCCTCTGGAGGTGAGGCTCGATAACTCGTGGGGTCTCGATCATGGCACGTGGTCCGTTCTTCGTCACGTTTATCCTCAAGCCGATATTCCCATTGTTCAGCTGAGTATCGACGAGACCCAGCCCGCGTCGTTCCATTTTGAAATTGGCAGGAAGCTGGCTCCATTGCGCGATGAAGGCGTGTTGATTGTTGGGAGTGGAAACCTCGTCCATAACCTTCATACCTATGCGTGGGGACGGCACATGGCCGATCCCTACGACTGGGCGATTCGCTTCGAGAGTGAAGCAAAGCAGATGATGGTCAGCGGCGAGTACAAGCCCTTGGTGGATTACGAGAGGCTAGGTCCTGAGGCGATGCTGTCCATTCCGACTCCGGATCACTATCTTCCGATGCTGTATGTGATCGCTACGCGCCAGCAGAACGAGAAGGTCACATTTCCGGTTGAAGGCGTCGACGGCGGATCGATCTCGATGCTGAGCGTCCAAATCGGGTAAGGACGGTTATTCCCAGTTCGTGCAGCCGTGCCTATCCAAGCTGTTATCTCTATTCAAACCGTAAGGCAGTCATCGGGCTTACCTTCGTAGCGCGTCGCGCAGGGAACCACACGGCAATGAACGCGACTGCGCTCAGCAACAGCAGCGTGATAACGAACGCGGCTGGATCCAGGGCTTTCACACCGAAGAGCAGGCTCGCCAGGAAATGCGTGAGCCATAGGGCTCCGGCGATTCCAATTACGATTCCTATCCCTGCCAGAAGCATGCCCTGGCGAATGACCATATTGCGGATGGTCGAGGTTTGCGCACCCAGTGCCATGCGAATGCCCAACTCCTGCGTGCGTTGTTGCACGGAGTAAGCCATCAGTCCATAGATTCCGATTGCCGCCACCAGCAATGCCGATGCTCCGAAGATGGTGAGCAGGAGCATGTTGAAGCGTTGACGGGAAGTGGTGGTAACGACGATCTCGTCCATGCTGCGAATGTGCGCGATGGGAAGTCCGCCGCTCGCGTCGCGCAGAGCGACTGAGATCGCCTTGGCCAGCGGATGAGGCTCCTGCGGGCTGCGGACGATCCACCACAGCGGCGTGATGCGCGAGTTGAGCGCGGTAACTTTGTCCGGCATCTGCGCGATGGGAATGTACATGGTCGGAGCGGGATTGCGATCGAGGCCGTTGCCGCGCATGTCGCCTGCGACGCCAACGATCTGGCGAGCGGGCTCAACGAACACCGGTCCCACATTGGCGCCGATGAGCAGACGGTCGTTCAGGGGATCGCTATTTGGCCAGAACCTTTTCGCCATTGCCTCGTTGATGATTACTACGCCCGGTGCAGAGCCATCGTCGTGTTCCGTGAAGCTGCGTCCGCGCACGATGGGGACTTTGAAGGCATCGAAGTAACTCCACGAGATTGGCAAATATCCGGCGCCGCCGCTGTTGGGATCCTTACCTTTTGGCCGGCCTACGATGTCGAATGGCAAACCGAATCCGCCCTGAAGCGGAAGGCAGCAAGCCGCCGCGGCGGTGCTCACACCGGGCACATTCAGCAGACGCTCGGTGCCATCGCGAACGATTTGTGCAACGCCGGCGGTCTTCTGGAAGCGGTCGCCGCTGAGCGACATCGCCATGGTCAGAACGTTATGGGTGTCGAAACCAGGATCGACTGCCTGCAGCTTCATGAACGTGCGAATCAGCAGACCTGCGCCGACAACCAGCACCAGCGCCAGCGCGACTTCGCCGATTACCAAAACGGAACGCACTTTGCCGGTGCGCAGTCCTACTCCTGCCTGACTGCTGCTTTCCTTGAGCGCGCTGGCCAGGTTGATGCGCGAAGTGCTGATGGCAGGGAAGAGGCCGAAGAGAATTCCGGTCAATACGGAAACGCCGAATGTGAACAGCAGAACATTCAGATCGAGACTCACAGCCGATCCGTCGGGACCGATGCGAGGAATGCCGCCGGGGCTGACGGCCAGCAGCAGACGCACGCCGACGAATCCGAGGATGAGTCCGAAGAATCCTCCCAAAAGGGAAATGGCCAAACTTTCGGTGAGCAGCTGTCGGATGATGTGGCCGCGGCCGGCGCCGAGCGCGGCACGCGTGGCAAGTTCGCGCTGGCGTGCAGTTGCGCGAATGAGAAGAAGATTGGCGACGTTTGCGCATGCGATCAGCAGCACGAATGTCACCGCGCCGAGCAGAACCAGCAGCGAGAGGCGTGTGTCACCAACCATGACATCCTGCAATTTCTCAACACCGAAACCGCCCTTTGGTCCTAATCCGCCCGGATAGGTTCGGCGAAATTGATCTGCGGCCAGCTTCAGCTCGGCGTTCGCCATTTCCACGGTGACGCCTGGTTTCAATCGTGCCGCTACGCGGAAGTAATGCGCCATGTCGCGCGAGTTGAGGTCGAATTGATACGGCAACCAAAGATCTGTGGGAGTCTCGGTCTCGAACTTTGGTCCAACGACGCCGAGCACCAGATATGGCTGGCCGTCGAGCTGAATGTTGGTGCCAACGATGCCCGGATTCGCGCCGAAGCGTCGCTTCCAGAGTCCATAGCTCAAGACAGTTACGCGACCGCCGTTCGGGCTATCTTCTGCGGCAGTAAATACACGCCCACTAAGAATCGGCGCGCCGAAGAGACGAAAGTAGTCTTGAGTTACATGTACTGCTTCCAATTGCTCAGGATCGCTGCCGCCCGTCAGATTGAGTCCGGCGCCGGCCTGGTCGAAGGCAGCAACGGCGTCAAAGATCTGCGTCTGCTGATGCCAGATGTTGAATTTGGGAACGTTCGCGCCC
>Ga0134125_10002728_pt1 | contig 20765 bp, 11 predicted proteins | sample KB31751_FD_96464 | JGI IMG/M metagenome (GOLD analysis project Ga0134125, IMG submission 96464) | Terrestrial soil microbial communities with excess Nitrogen fertilizer from Kellogg Biological Station, Michigan, USA - KB3-175-1 | ecosystem: Environmental > Terrestrial > Soil > Unclassified ... | reverse complement strand
TGTGCTTTAAGCGGCTCCATGCGCCGGCGTTGCAGGCTTTGGCGAACGGCGCGTTGAATGCCGCCGAGAGCGTTGGAAATGGCCCGATCGAGCGAGCTATCCTGCGCTTCAAAGACAACGCTAGGCAGCCCGATAAGCGCGACTTTGATCTGGCATACCTGGTCGACGCCGCCTCGGGGTCCATTAACATCTTTGATGCGGACGCTCACACGCTCGATGGAATCGGCAAATTTTCCGAGCTTCGAACCAAGCTTCTGTCGAAGACGATCTCGATCCTCATTGTTAATGTCAGCGCCAAGCATCCGGATGTGCGCGGGAATTTCAGGCGTTTTCGCGCGACCGGACTGGACCTTGTCGGGCCTGGACAGCCAACCGGGAAGCGGGGCTCGTGAAGACCGGCGCTGCAATTCGTCATATACCTCGGTCGCGGTAACCATGCCGACGATCTGGCCGGCTTCGAGCACCGGGAGGCAACCAATGCGCTGTTTACCAATAAGGCTAGCCGCTTTTTCCAGGGTTGTGTCGGGCGTAACGCTCACCACGCGCGGCGTCATGACATCCTCAACCATTCGATTCTTAACGTTATTTCCATCGTTTTGGCTGCCGAAGTCGCTTTCGGACACGATGCCGCGAAGCTCTCCATCCTCTGTGACCATCAGATAGCGAACATCTTTTCGCCGCATTCGGTTTCGCGCAATGGAGGCAGCTTCCCGGAGCCCAATCGTAGCCACATTGGGGCTCATGATTTCACCGATGGATCCCAGCGAGTTTTTTTCGGAGTGCGGCCGCACGTTTCGAGTTTGTTTCATGTTGAGTATCCGCTAAGGTGATGACAAGCACCGCCCGAAAAAGTTACAGATGGAAGCGCATCAAATCGAAAAGAGCTCGCGACAGAAGATGCCGCCGCGATTTTCGGGTAACGAAGGCCCCAACAATGAGATGTGGCATCAAGCTAGGAAATAACGGACCTGCCGGAAAATTGGCCCGTGATTTGCCAGGAAGTCTCGGGGTGTGCAGAGATTTATTCGTTTGCACCCACTAATATAAGAAAGATATCTCTCTACCGAGCACCGTAGCCATCATGAACGTAGCGATTATTGGGACTGGATATGTAGGGTTAACGACGGGTGTCTGTCTCGCATATATAGGACATTCCGTGACCTGTTTAGATACTGACGCCGATAAGGTCGCGGCGTTGAAAGCCGGCAAAATCCCGATTTACGAGCCGCATCTGGAGAACTTGATTTCCGAGGCGTCGGAACGTATTCGTTTTACCACTTCCTACGCTGATGCAATTCCGAATGCGCACGTTGTTTTCATCGCGGTTGGCACGCCGCCGACCCCATCGGGTAATCCGAACCTGGAGTATTTATCGCAGGCAGCCACATGCATCGGAAAATATCTCAACGACGATTTTACGGTTGTGGTTAACAAATCCACGGTTCCGATCGGCAGTGGAAACTGGGTGGGTTCGATTATACGGGATTCGCTCGAAGCACGGCACGGAAAGAAGGTAAACGGATTGTTCGCGGTGGCGTCGAACCCGGAATTTCTTCGCGAGGGGGCTGCTATCGGCGACAGCCTCTACCCGGATCGGATCGTTATCGGTTCGGATGAAACACGCGCGCTGGAAGTGTTATACACGCTGTATCGTCCGATACTCGATCAGACTTTTCAGGCTCCCACTTATCTGCCCCGTCCGGAGGACAAGGGCGCGGTGCCGCTGGTTTCCACCGACCTGGCGTCAGCCGAACTGATCAAATACGCCGCAAACGCATTTCTCGCGTTGAAGATCAGCTTCATCAACGAAATTGGACAGGTAGCCGAACGTGTCGGCGCTGAGATCACCGAGGTCGCGCGCGGTATAGGCCTTGACTCCCGCATCGGATCGCGATTCCTGAACGCAGGGTTGGGATGGGGTGGATCTTGTTTTGGCAAAGATACGGCCGCGCTAGTGGCAACGGGCCGCGAATACGGATTAACCATGCCTATTGTGGAAGCGGCACGCATGGTGAATCAGCGGCAGCGCGAGCGGATTCTTGAAAAGCTGCTGCAGGAAGTGAAAATTCTGAAAGGCAAGACAATTTCCTTATTGGGCCTGGCGTTTAAGCCGAATACGGACGATTTGCGCGATGCTCCTGCCATCGATATTGCGCGGCACTTGATCGAACGCGGCGCGCGTGTACGTTGTCACGATCCAATCGCCATGGATCGCTTTAAACGGGAATACGGTTCGCTCGAAGTGCAGCTTTGCGATAACGCGGACCAGTTATTTGAAGATTGCGATGCCGCTATCCTCGTCACAGAGTGGACCGAATATCGGGAACTCGATTGGTCCAAACTAGGGCGGCTGATGCGCACACCCATCTTGTTGGATGGGCGCCTGGTACTCGATCGCGGCGAGCTATCGAAGCAAGGCTTCCGCTACGTAGGGATCAGCGGTTAATTCGCTATGGCACAACCGCTCCAAACAGCCAGGTAAATTGACCGGCGCAGGCTCTTACCAACCAGGGCTCGCGCGATAGAGGAAGTCGCGGGAAATGTGCGGATCACGGTTCGGTTTGTAGGCCGTGTTCATTGCCCGGATTGCGGCGGGGAGAAACTGCGGCGCAGTTTCTGGCAGCGCTTTCCAGGGTTTCGACAACTATTCGGTCACATTCAAGACCGCCGCGCCCTTGGCATCGAACCAGACATCGCCGTCGCCTAACATTGCCATTCCTTGATGGACGAACATGTCGTGCGGCAAATCTTCGTGGAGGCGCATCAGAAACGCGGGGGTGAAAATGGAATCCCAGGCAGACACCAATTGTGCTGCGTTCTTAATTGTCCGCATGTGCTTACCGTTCACGCGCAAAGGATAACTAACGTAACGCGCCGCTTCTGCGCGCTTGCCGGCAAGCACAGCCCGATAAAACGCTTGAACACGTTTTTCGAATGCGGCATCGCTTTCGGACGTGACGTCGGAATAGCGGCGGCCGTCTTTAGACTTAGCCAGAATCGTTTGGCCGCTTAAGCTGACTGGTAGCGATCGAATGCCATCAGCGCTCGTCCAGGTTCCGCCCAGTCCGATACTGTTCTCGAATGTAAGCGGCGCATGGCCTTCGCTGCCGTTCCCTTTGAAATGCAATTTAAACTCGCCGCCCGCTTCTTTTAGCAGCAGCATTCCTTTTTTCTGCTTCGCTGTTAGGGGAATGTCCTTTAAATATTTCTGATAAAAATAATGGCCGCGAATTGCGCGGCCGTTTTCCACTTCGACCGTTAAACCAATGCGGCTCTGGCCTAAAGTGCCGGAGTACTGCACCTGATCGCTTTGGCCGGTGACTTGCTTTGCCGCGAGCGCGGCCACAAACAACAGCCAAGCGGCGCCAGCCAAAGCGATCGACTTCACGCGCGGCCTGTAATCTGCCGCAACAGCGCGATGCCGCTGCGAATATCGGCGGCGCGCTGCGCTTGATCCTTTTCCTCGCGCTCGATTGCTAATAGGCCCTTATAGCCGATCTCTTTCAATGTGGCAATGAATAGGGGGACGTTGACACTTCCCTTCCCCAAAGGCTGTTCTTTCCCGAGTGCATTCGGCTCGCCCTTTGGAGGCCAATGGCCATCTTTACAATGAACGCTAATCACGTTCGGCGCAAGAGATCTCAACGCTTCAATGGGGTCGCCGGAGCCGTAAAGAATCATGTTCGCGGGATCGAAGTTAATTTTAAGATTCGGGCGATCGACATCGGAAAGAAAGCGGCGCAAAATAGCCGCCGGTTCCTGACCGGTTTCGAGCGTGAAACTTTGTCCGTAACCGGCGCAGTAGTCGCAAATATCTCGCGCCAGATCTCGAACCTGAGCGTAAAGCGAAGTTTGCGGATCGTGCGGGACAAAGCCGATATGACAAGCGACGCTCTTAATGCCAATTTCTGCCGCAACCGCGGCCACTTCCTTCGTTCGTGCGATGCGCGCGGCGCGAGTCGGTTCAGGAACAAGCCCAACCGTGCGCTGCACTGTGGGAATATCGGCGTAGTCTTCACCGGCGTAGCTGCATACAGCAGTAGTGACGACAAAATTCTCATCGGCGAGCGCGGCCTTCCATGCCGCACCCATTCCGGCAACCGGCATTTCGCCGGGAAATCCAAGCTGTCCGCCGGATACGCCAAAGCTCTTTACGTCCCGCAACGTCTGACGGGCATCTTCCTGGGCCCAAAACATGAGGCCGATTTCAAGCGGCTCTACAGCACGCATTCTAGTTGCTTCCCTCCTTCATCTCGCGATTGTTTCATCAGTAACGCCAATTTCACGGCGCGGGCCGAAGCTTCCGGCGGGCACCTTTCCGGCGATTTTCCCGCGCGGCAACAGTCTACAAAGTAGCGCACTTCCGCTTCATAACCATCCGGGCCTTCTGCTTTGATCGACTGCGCCTTGCCACTCCCGTCGTTTAGACGAAGCCCGCTCGGAGAAAACTCCAGGCTGCCGCGCTCTGCCATCACATCGAATCCCATCGCAAATGGTGTTCCGGGAGCGAACCAGCCGCCCTGAATGCGCACTTCGGGGCCGCCGGGATAAATGAACGTAGAACTGACCGTATCAATCTCGCCAAGGCTCTTGGCCGCGACTTTCGCGGGAGCGCCAAAAATGTCAAGCGCCTGATCGATATCGTGAATTAAGAAATCAAGAAGCATTCCGCCGCTGCGTTTTTCATCGAGTAGCCATTTGCTCCAATCGGGAATCGCAGTGCGACGTACGAACGTCGCGGTTCGCACGGCTCCATAGCGGCCTCCCGTCACAAATTCACGCAGGTACATGTAGTCCGGCCAGAAGCGGAGAACCTGCCCGACCATCAAAATCTTGCTATATTGCTGCGCCCCAGCCAGCATTTCATCGCAATCCCTTGCGGTCAGAGCCATCGGCTTTTCCGAAAACACATGCTTGCCCGCTTTAAGAGCGGCAAGAGTAACCGGAAGATGCAAGTCGGTCGGCAGGCAAATATCTACAGCGTCGAGGTCGGGATCGGCGACGATTTCCGCCCAGTTGCGATATTTGCGAACGTTTGAAAAGTCGTATTTTTCGCCGGAACGGCCCAGATTGCCGCCAACCTGCGTCAAATCTCCTTCCAGCGCGCGCGGATTGTTCGCGCAGACGGCAGCGACCGAAACATCCTCAATCGCGGAGAAGGCTTTGTAGTGAACGGCTCCCATAAAGCCGAGCCCAATGATTCCGATTTTCACCAACGTATCGTAGCAGCAATGCATCGGAAAAGCTTTGGGGACTAAAATGTGAGGTACCCGTCAGAGAAAGAAGCGTTGCGGTTTTGCTTTCGATAGTGGGGCGAACTATTTGTATCAATTAAGCCTTGTGGTTATTCTTTCCGCTTTCTTACCGGCCCTTTGCATCGCAAGCGAAGCCCAATCACCGGCATTTCACAACGTTCATGTTGAACTCAAGCCTGGAGAGCAAAGCGGCGATGCCGTAATAACGCTTAAAGACAAATCGAAACGAATCGTAAAACACGCCACACGAGCATGGCCGGTGATGAAAGGTGAGAATGCACTCATAGTTATGCGAGCGGAGAAGCCGGAAGAGAATGGGAATTACCGGCTGTTATTCGTCGAGGGACAAACACGAAAGCGCCGCGATTTGGGACCAATTCCATTTGCATCCGGCGAACTGAAGGACGTGCAGTTACCGGATGGCGATTGGGCATTTGTAATAACCGGGCAAAGCAAGGCCGGCTCGATGCTGATCGTCGCCGATACCGACGCCATTCACGGGCGCGTTCCGGACGCAAGCGCGGCCCGTATTGTCCACCCCCTCACGGTTCGCTACATAGACGGCCACACCGGCCGCTCGGTATCGGTACCGCTCGCGACATTACTCGGAACCGATTTCGTCGGCATCTATCAGGTTCACGCAGTTGCAGTAAATCAGACCGACTACGTGCAATTCCAGCCGGATGGCAGCAGCGTTTTTTCAACCTACGATGGTCACACGATGAAAGGAACATGGTGGACCGATGGCAACACCATGACAACGGTGTTGAACAATGGCCAGAAGCTGCAATGGCTGCGCTCCTCACTGACAGAAGTGAAAGGTGTTCCCGCCGGCACTCGTCTGGCTGTCCGGCTCCTGCAACCTTTGGAATCGCAGAAGGCGAAGGACGGCGACCCCGTGAAGGCAGTGCTGCTCTCACCCGCGACAGTCGACGGAAAAATCTATCTGCCGCAAGGGAGCGAATTCGACGGCAAAATCACTGCGGTTCATGGCGTGGGATGGGCCTTTGAGCACGAAACCGCCGCTCTGACTTTAGAATTCGACACGGTGAAACTGACGGACGGCAGCACGCTCTCCATTCATACGCGGCTCCATCAGGTGGAAAACGCGCAGGAAAAGGTCAACTCTAAAGGCGCCATTGAAGGCATTCGGTCCACCGGTACGCCGGGTTATTCGGCGGAAAGCAAAATTGCTTCGGTTGCGGCAATCGACCCGATTGCCTACTTATTCAGCACCGTTTCCAGCACGGCGGCGCTGGGTTTCGCGGAACCGGAAATCCTCTATGACGCAGGCACGGAATTAGAGATCGAAATTACCGCCCCGCTGATCACCTCGAAAGTGTTTCAACCGACTGTACCGCCGATTGCGACGTCTCCCGGCGACATGAAGAAGTTGGAAGATATGGTGCGCGCACTCCCATTCCGTACGGCAACGGAAGCGAAGAACAAACCGTCGGACATAACAAACCTGGCATTTATCGGCTCGACAGATGCAGTGAAGCGGGCCTTTCAAGCGGCAGAATGGGTATATACCGATCAACTGACTGCAAACAGCACGTTTCGAACGGTCAAGACAATTGGTGGAAACGAGGCGTACAAAGAGGCGCCAATGTCGGTGTTGCTTCTCGATGAACGGCCACCGATATTCACGCTTACCAAAACGACGAATAGCTTCAATTCGCGCCATCATCTGCGTGTCTTCGATCCGGCGCTCGAGTACCAGACCGAGAAGGTACTCACATCGTCCTCAACGCAAGACATTGGAATTGCGTTCTCGCCGAAGCAGAAAACGTTTATTCATGTCATCGATCAGTACATCGATAACGAACGCGCAAAGGTTGTAGACGACCTGATCTTTACCGGATGCGTTGCGGCAGTACAGTTGGTTCCCCGGCCCTGGGTTCCTAAAGATGCTTACAACTCTACTGGGGACCGTTTGCGGACCGACGGTGCGATTGCGGTGATGCAGATGACCGATTGCCGGCATCCGAAAACTACGCCGGACGACAACGCTGTTCCCCCATCGCGCCTGGAACGAATTACAAGAGATACGATATTGACGCTTCGTAACGATCTGTGGCGGGGCAACCTCGGCTACCAGGGTTATTCAGGAGCAAAGTGGCTACATAATTATTGGCGTGCGAAAGACGAGTTGAAGCCGGAGCGCGGCACATGGCGCAAGGCGAATGTTGCGGGAATCGATTACACCGGCATCGGCGATATTTCCATCGATGAGCAACCGGCAGCGCGAATCGATTTTGGCAACGGCGAGGAAACCACACCGGGCCCCGTCGAAGAAGCCGCTGAAAAAGCGCATCGATGGGACCCGCCGCGTTATGAGATCGGCTTGCAAGGCGGCTACCTGCGTTATCCGACGCTTCGTACGGAAGGAATTGCAATTTTCGCTTCGCCGGTCGATCCTAGTTCCGTCGATCCGTCCTTTTTCATTGGTCTTTTTGACGAAGTGGATGGAGGATGGTCAGCCGGCATTGTCTTTACGGCTAATACGTGGCGTTGGATTTCGAATGAATTTAGCTATAACTATCAACGCGGCAAATATCGAATGGGTGTCTTTGTTCTCGACACTGGCGGTGAGGATCCAATTCAATCCGTTCAAAGTGTCGGCTTGGCAACCCGGCAATTCGAGTACAACATCCTGTTCAACGCACGGCCGCGGGAATCGCGCTGGCGCCCTTATGTGGCGGTCGGTCCGGCCGTTCAGTTGCTTTCACTCACCGACGCCCCAATAAAAAAGGCATCGGGGCCATTCAAACTAGGCCTGCAAAATGTCGGAGTTTTGAAAGCCGCATTCGACTTTGGCAGCACTCCGCCACTCGAAGGAGGCGGAATCTATCAGATCGGCCTGCAATATGGCTGCGGAATTAAATTTCGCATTCTTCCCCGCTTAACCGTGCGCGCCGACTTCCGCGAGACCTGGAGCAAGAATCCTCAATTCATTCTCGACAGCTACACAAAAGACTTCTTCTTCACCGAGGACTACAAGGCCGACTATCAGTTCATTCGCGCCGACTCCAAATTTCGGCAACAGCGATTCACGTTAGGATTCGCGTTTACGTTCTAGCGCTAAACTCGCGTCGTCTTCACCAAACACCGCAACACTTCGGCCACCGACCATGCCTGCGCCACGCACCCGCGAGGGGTGTAAGGCGGCTGCGCATCAAAAATCTCGCTGATGGACCCAATACACGCTTGTCCCAAATGATCCTTGAATCCATCTAGAAAGCCGTTAGCTGCCGCATGGTCGCCCGGATACACTTTTAACCAAGCATCTATGAATGGCCCAATCAACCAGGCCCATACTGTCCCCTGGTGGTACGCGGCATCGCGCGAACGCAAGTCGCCGCCATATTGCGCGCGGTAATCCTTGCTGCCGGGAGCCAGCGACCGCAGGCCCACCGGCGTCAAAAGCCGCTGCTTCACTTTTGAAACCACTGGTTCCCAATACTGTTTCTCAAGCACCGGATGCTTCAATGAAATCGCAAAAAGCTGGTTGGGGCGAAACGAAGTATCGCGCTCCTGCTCCTCGCCATCAATTACGTCGTAAAGATAGCCGCCATCGTGATACCAGAAACGGCGATTGAACGACTCCTTCGCTCTATCCGCCAAAACCGCGAACTGGCGGCATTGCTCATGAGCGTTCAATTCACTGCACCACCCGGCCAGCAGGCGCAAAGCGTTGTACCAGAGCGCATTGATCTCAACTGCCTTGCCCCGCCTCGGAGTCACAACCCAGTCGCCAACCTTCGCATCCATCCATGTCAATTGGAAGCCTTCCTGTCCCTGGCGCAGCAGTCCATCTTCGTTATCTACGCCAATTCCGAATCGGGTGCCTTCTATGTGATGCCGCATAACGTCAAGCAGGTTGGGCATTATGGTTGCCAAGGTATTCCGGTCCTCAGTCGCTTCCAGATATCGATCCAGCGCGTGAAAAAACCAAAGCGTTCCATCCGCCGTGTGATACAGTCCGCTGCGGCTGCCCTCCGGAAACAGGTTCGGAATCAGGCCGTCCCGAATTGCATGCGCGAACGTACGCAAAATATATCCGGCTTCTAACTTTCGCCCGGTCGTCAGCGTCAGACCTTCCAGGCTAATCATCGTGTCGCGGCCCCAGTCTGTAAACCAGTGGTAGCCGGCAATCACCGTTTTGATGTCATCGCCTTCGGCTTTCGCTCGCGTCGCGTCTTCTACACGGCCAGCCGGTGTGACAACAAACTGATCTGCCGCAAGCACCAGTTGCTGCCCGAAAGATCCTGCAGCGCGAGCATCGGCGGCGAGGCGCAGCCTCCGGCGCCGTGTGTACTCGGCGTCCAGCGCCCTCTCCACTGTCAACGCGTTTATTGCCTCCCACGGCTCCGTCGAGGCAACGAGCGTCATGTTTCTACCCGGTTCTATATCTGCCGAAAACGATCCTGGGCTCCACAATTCGCCCACGGCCGGGTAGCCGCGATTAGCCTCTGTCGAATAGCTGATTTTTTCAAGCCGCCGGCGCGCGATCGAAAACGAGCCGCCGGCCCCCTTTACCCGCAAATGAAGTGCAGGCAGATCCGGTGACGTCACAATTTCGTATCGATCGTCGGTCACTATCAATGAATATGGAGCGGCGATCGGCATACTCACCGGATCTTCCAACGACCGCATATTTAACGCCGGACTGAGCCGCAGCCGCAGTTTCCGTTCACCGCTGTTCATCCGGTAATCGAGATAAACCGTGTTCTGAAGATTGGGCATCCACACGCGCCGCTCGATCGTAAGATCTTTCGCCTTATAAATCCAGACCGGCAATCCCATTTCCAGCCGGAACTCGATATCAAAGTGCGGATCTCGCTCGTCGTCGAAATTCTTGCCGGTGTTCAGCGGCACCAGATTTCCATCGCCGAGTTCCACATGCTCGTAAACTTCGTTCAGCATCACCATCCGGCCGCGCGGAGCAGCCAGAGCCGCGATCAAATACCCGTGATAGCCGCGCGTGTTTAACCCGGTAACGGTCCCCGAAGCATAGCCCCCCAAGCCATTGGTCACCAGCCATTCTTCCGACCAATGCGGATCCTCCGCTCTTGGCCCTTCCTTCGGATACAAGTAATCGGATTCCGACATCGTCATTTCGCCCCGTCCGCCTCCAAAACTAATGCCGCGTCACCGGGAATTCGCCATGCGCCCTTATCCTTAAGCGGCCCCACGCCGTTGCCTCCATATTTCGGATTCTCGGACGACCACAAGATGGCCCATTCTGAATCCTGTGGCGGCGCCAGCAACGGTTCGGGCAGCGGCGCAAGAATAATCTCGACACCGAGATTCACCAATAACAATCGATCGGATCGCCGGTCTTCTGAAAAGAAACGCAGAACGAAACTGGAATTGCTCAGCACCGCGCCGTCTATGCCCCACCGGCCTTGCGCTGAAAAAATCGGATCGCTTCTCCTTATTGTCAAAAGATCGGCATGCAGGTCATACCACCCTCGCCGCTGCTCTCGCTGGCTCCAATCGAGCTTGCATCGTTGGAACGTCGCCTCCTCGCACGGATCCGCCAGGTATTTATCGAGCGCCGGATCCTGCATACTCTTCCACTGCTTCAAGAAATCGCGCCGGCCCTTGCGAACTTTAGCGGCGAGGTCGCCGCAGTGATCCGCGAAAAATAGAAACGGCGTTGGTGACGCATACTCCTGTCCCTGAAACAGCATCGGTGTACCGGGGCCAAGCAGCATCAGCGCCGTCATCGCGCGCAACTTTCCTGCTGCTGCCAACTCATGAATTCGTTCGCCTGTAGCGGAGTTGGCAATCTGATCATGATTCTGTATGAAATCGACAAATGCCGCGTGCGGCACATCCAATGCAGCCAGACCGCGCTTCTGCTTTTGCCATTGATACCACTGCCCCTGATACAAATACCCGTACTTCGCTGCCGAAAGAAATTCCTGAGGTGCGCCGCGATAGTCCGAATAGTAGGCATCGCTATGTCCGGTCAACGCCACGATCGCGCTGTGATGAAAGTCATCGTTCCATAAACCATCCAACCCGTAGCCGTTATCGGCTGTGGAACGCACGTAGAATGATTGCTGCGGTTCGTTCTCCGCAATCAGGATCAGCTTGCGCTCGCCAACCGACGCTCTTGCCGCTTCCGCCAGTTCCGCGATGATATGTTTAGCCGACTTGTCGTAAATGTTCTGCGTAGCATCGATGCGTAAGCCGTCAAGATAAAAATCGCGGACCCAATACACTGCATTCTCGCGGAAATAGTCACGCACAGGCCCGGAGTGCTCGCCGTCAAAATTGATAGCCTCGCCCCAATCGGTCTTCTGAATTTTCGAAAGATAGTACGGCGAATAGAGCGGCATCACGTTGCCGGTTGGTCCGAAATGGTTATAAACCACGTCCAGAATCACTGCGATTCCGTTCGCATGAGCCCGGTCAACAAATGCCGCGAAATCTTCGGGACGGCCATAGGGTTCATACGGCGCGTACATAAAAACTCCGTCGTATCCCCATCCGAAGCGTCCGGCAAAAGTGGCGATTGGCATCAACTCAATAACGGTGATTCCCAGTGCTTTCAATTCGCCAATTCGTTCCGCCGCCGCTTTAAATGTGCCTTCCGGCGTGAAAGTGCCGACGTGCATTTCATAAATCACCTGTCCGACAATGGTGCATCCTCGCCATTCTGTATCTGTCCAGACGAACGAGCTAGAATCGATCACTTCTGAAGGACCGTCCACGCCCCGCGGCTGAAAGCGCGACGCCGGATCTGCGAGCGGGCTTCCACCATCCAGCGAATAGTGGTAAAGCTGCCCGGCGCTAATGCCGCGAATCCATTTGCCGAAATAGCCGTTCTCTTCTCGATCGAGTGATTCCCGCTTGGTGTCCGGCTCTAGTACTACTTCTACCTGCTTCGCCTCCGGAGCCCAGATGCGGAACCGGACCCCATCATCGGAAACAAATGCCCCCTGCGGCTCGCGTAAATATTTCGTCGGTGAAACTGCTGATTGGTGGCGTGGCAATCGCCTGTTAGATTTTCTCTGCCGCAAACAATTTCGCAGAAAACATCAACTACCCATCGCCGACAACGTCTTCAATGCCGCTTCGAACTTCTGCCCGCCCTTCAACACCGGCGCAAATAGGTCGCCGGATTCTCTAAAGCGGCTCACCGCGTTCTTGATTGTAAATTGCTCCGGCCGCAGACCGGTCTTTACTTCGCTCCAATCAAGCGGAGTAGAAACCGGCGCTCCTTCATGCGCGCGCGCTGAGTACGGAGCTGCAATTGTCTTACTGAAACCAATTTGCATCCAGTCAAAATAAACGTGATTTTTCGTCCGGTGGCCCACGCTTCGCGGTTCCGTGAAAAGCTTTGGTGCTTCTTCCGATGCCAGCCGGAATATCAACTCCGCAAACTGCCGCGCCTGCTCGTACGAATAGGCTGGCTCGATAGGGATGTAAACATGCAATCCGTCGCCGCCGGTTGTTTTGGGATAGCCCTTCAGTCCGGTGTGCCGAAGAATATCGTGCACTATCTGTGCCGCTTCAACCAGCCGCTCAAAAGGACACTCGAACGGATCCAAATCGATCAGCACGTAATCCGGATGTTCCAGCGAACCGGCCCGGCTCATCCACGGATTGTGATCGATACATCCTAAATTGACGAGATAGAGCAGCGACGGCAAATCGTCTGCGATCACGTACCGGTTTGTTTTCGGCGGATGCCCTTCCCTCACCGGCTCCAGCCGTAGCCATTCCGCAAAATGCTCCGACGCATTCTTTTGAAAGAAAAACTTTCCCGAAATCCCGTTCGGATAACGCTTCAGCGATAGCGGCCTGTCTTTCAAATGAGGCACGAGCCACTCGGATACTTCTTCGTAGTACCGAAGCAGATCGCGCTTTGTATAGCCGCTTCCCGGATAGTAGACCTTATCCAGATGCGTCAGGTTTAGTGTGCGCCCTTCAACTTCTACGACGGCGTTCTTGCCTTCGAGCGGCAGCGCACCCTGCTTGTCTTTTTCCCCCGGCTTCTTGGCTGGCGCGGTTGGAGCTACTACTTCCGGTCGTTCGCGAACCACATCGTGAGCGGTCTTATCCTCGCGCAGCCCTAGGAAAACTGGCGCGCGCAGCATGTCGTCCGCTGTCCATTGTTGAAAGCGAATTTCACAGACAAGTTCCGGTTTCAGCCACGTAAACTCGGCGCCCTTCGGCCGCGGCGTAAAAGGGCACTCCTCCGCTATCAGCGGTTTCATTTTTGCAGCCATCGCCTTCATCTTGGCCGTGTCGAACCCGGTGCCCACTTGCCCCACATGCCGCAACTTATTGCCTTCCCAAACGCCCAACGCGAGGGCGCCGAAATGCTCGCGTTCTCCCTTTGTGAACCCGCCAATCACAAATTCCTGCTGGTTTTGCACCTTCACTTTTATCCAGCGTTTTGAGCGCTTTCCTTCATAAACACTGTGCCGGTCCTTGGCTATCACTCCTTCCATGCCCATCTTGCTAACCGCGTCAATCATGTTCTCCGGTTTCACGTCAAAGTGCTGCGAAAGCCGTACGCGATCGGACCAGTTCACCGTCTTTTCCAACAAACTCTTTCGCGTTTCGAGTGGCACCCCGCGCAAGTCGTACCCATCGAGGTAGAGCAAATCGAAAAGGACGATTTCGGCCGGATTCGTCTCAAGTAGCGGCCCGATCTTTGCAGGCGCAGTCGAAATCCGCGGTTGAATCAGTTCAAAACGGGCGCGCCCCCCCTCGTCCAGAACAACAATCTCGCCGTCCAAAATCGCCGATTTTGCGTTCACCATTTCGGGCAAATTTTCGAGCTCCGGATATTGTGCCTCCGCCCGCTTCCCGCGCCGCGAATCGATGCGCAGCTTACCCTTTTCGATAAAACATAGGGCGCGAACGCCATCCCACTTCAACTCATAAATCCATTGATCGCCTGCCGGTGGCGCATCGGAAAGAGTTGCCATCATCGGCTCAATGCTGCGCGGCATAGCCGCTTTCTTAGCTCCTGCAACCTCCTCCACTTCGACGGCCGCGTCGTTCGCCGCAATCTGTTCCTGCGTCCGCTTCGTCTTTACGCTCCACGCATGCTGCTCCGGGTTCCAGCCCGGTACGGCATATTCGTCGGGTTTCTTAATCAGCAGCCATTCGTTTCCCTTTTGGCCGCGCTTCATCCGAACCAGCGCAAAGGCCCCGTGAAGCTTCGATCCTTCCAGGAAAAACTTGAAATCGCCCCGGTCCAGTTGCTCCTGCGCGGTAGGCACGTCCAAAAGCTTGTATTCGCCGATATCCCAAAGCATTACGCTTCCGGCGCCGTAGTTGCCCTCCGGAATGTTTCCCTCAAATTGCGCATAGTCGTATGGATGGTCCTCTACCTTCATCGCGAGCGATTTGCGCGACGCGTCTAGCGTCGGCCCCTTCGGCACTGCCCAACTTGCCAGCGCTCCATTTACTTCCAGCCGCAGGTCGTAATGCAAATGCGACGCGCGATGCCGCTGCACGCAAAACAAGCCGCCTTCAGCCTTCGATGACGAATGGTGCTTTGACGGGGCCGGTTCCGGAGTTTCCTGAAAGCGGCGTTTTTTAACGTATTCTTCAAGCGCCATGTTGCAAATTGTACGCTGCCGCCCGTTATGCTGGTGTGTCGGCAGTTCCAGTTTCATTGTCCTATCGCTGGACACGAGAGGAGAGCGCAGTGCGCGTAGGATTATTCACACGTGAGTATCCACCGAACATTTACGGGGGCGCCGGGGTTCATGTCGATTACCTCAGCCGTGAACTCGCAAAGAGCATTGATGTCGAAGTGCATTGTTGGGGAGAGCAGCGCGAAGACAACGGCAAACTTCACGTGCGCGGCGCGCTGCCCTGGAGCGAGATCACCGATGGCACGGAAGAAAAATTCAAGGGGGCGCTCGAAGCCTTCAGCTTGAATCTGACGCAGATAAAAGCACTCGAAGGCGTCGATATCGCGCACACGCACACTTGGTACGTGTCAATGGCCGGCTACCTCGCCAAGAAACTATACAAGATCCCGTTTGTGTTGACGACGCATAGTCTTGAACCCCTTCGCGCCTGGAAGGCCGAGCAGCTTGGCAGTGGCTACGCCATGAGCTCCTGGATGGAACGCACCGCCATCCTCGATGCCGACGCGGTCATTGCTGTTTCGAACGGCACAAAAGAAGACATCCTGCGTGTCTATCCGGTCGATCCCAATCGACTACACGTCATCTATAACGGCATCGATATTCACGAATACCGGCATACGTCCGATCAGACAGCGCTTCTTAAATACGGCGTCGATCCCGCGGTTCCGTACATTCTTTTCGTGGGGCGCATCACGCGCCAGAAGGGCGTCACTCATTTGGTCGACGCTATCCGTCATCTGCCATCCGACGTGCAGGTAGTCCTCTGCGCCGGCGCGCCCGATACACCCGAAATTGCGGCGGAAATGCGCCAAAAGATCGACGAGGCAAAGAAGACTCATCCGCGCGTGGTTTGGATTGAAAAAATGATTTCCCGTGCCGAAGCGATTCAAATGTATAGCAATGCGCGGCTATTCTGTTGCCCTTCCGTATACGAGCCGTTCGGCATTATCAATCTCGAAGCCATGGCTTGCAATACCGCGGTCGTCGCCAGTGCTACCGGCGGAATCAAGGAAGTAGTTGTCGATGGCAAAACGGGATTTCTTGTTCCGTTCAATCCCGATCCGGTGACCGGCTTCCCGGTCCAGCCAGATAAGTTTGCACGCGACCTCGCCGCCCGCCTCAATGAGTTATACAACGATCCGAACCGCTGCCACCAATTCGGAGAAAGCGGACGCAAGCGCGTCGAAGAAATGTTCAGTTGGGAATCGATTGCCGCTCAAACAATAGCCTTATATAAACAGCTAATTCGTAATAAGAGCTAAAAGCGGTACAACGGAACAATATGAGACCGAGAACTCTCCCGCGCACTTTGGTCCTGCCGGCACTATTGGCCATTTCCTGTTTCGCGCAGAATTCACCCATCCTCGGCGAAAACACCGTCAAGGTGTCGGACCACGTTTGGGCAATCATGGGTTTTCCGAATATCGGCATTGTCGTCGGCAAAACTGCGACACTCGTGGTTGATACGGGCCTAGGCCCACAAAATGGAGCCACTGCCGCGAAAGTCGCCCTCAAATTAGCGCCCCATAACAGGCTCTATCTGACGACGACGCACTTCCATCCCGAGCATGCGGCCGGTGCTTCAGGCTTTCCGGCAGGAACTATTTTGATCCGGGACAAAGTTCAGCAGGAAGAGATGAAAAAGCACGGTGAAGAGATGATCCGGCTCTTTGCAAGCCGGAACGATCAGCAAAAAGCGCTGCTGGCGAACGTCAAACTGCCCACTCCGGATATCGTCTTTGACAACGAGGTGAAAGTCAATCTGGGAGGCGGCGTAACAGCACGCTTGTTGTGGTTTGGCGGCGCTCACACGAAAGGCGATGAACTCACGTTTATCGAGCCGGATAAGACCCTGATTTCCGGCGATGTGGTGCAGAACAAAATCGCGCCTAGTATCTTCGGCGACGGCGGCACTCCGTCAAGCTGGATCGCCGTGCTCGATCAGGTGGCAAAGCTCGGGGCTCTCCACGTGCTGCCCGATCATACTCCTATAGGCGATGGTTCGCTGGTGTCTCAGGAGAAGAACTTTATCGTAGATCTTCGGACACAGGCGCTCGAACTAAAACAAAAAGGCATCAGCGCCGAAGAGGCCGGCAAGACATTAACCGCGAAGTTCAAATCGAAATACCCGGACTGGCGCATTAACAACCTGACAAATTTTGTCCAGAAAATTTACGCCGAATAGCGCATTTCTACCTCGTCCCCAACCTCCGCCACAATGGATAAAGCTTCCGGTTCCAATACATCAATAGACCGGTGATTGCCAGCAAGGCGGGAGCAACACCGAGTAGCACCCAAATCAGTTTCACCACGACACCCCAAAAGCCCGGCCCGCCAAACCAGCCGAAATGTATCGCAAAGAAATACTGGATAATCCGCATTCCCAGCGCCGCCTCGCGCGTATCCTCACGTAAGAGCACCTGGCCCGTGCGCGAATCGAGCGACACATAGACAAGCTGCGAATACGGCGCTGCCCCAATGTAGTAGCCAGTGGCGCCGTACGGAGCATCGACCTTAGCCGGCAATTGTAAATATCCCGGAGGCGCATTCGCCGGCAGTGCTTTCCGCGCAGCGGCCAGCGCTGCGTCAATCGTCAATACCGGCGCGCTCTTCTCGACCGCTGTTGCGGATTTAGGCCGTTGCGCATTCGCTGCTACGTTTCCCTCGCCTCCCGTCGTAGCCAGGACAATGCTTCTTACGGCATTCGGAAACGCGAAGTAAAGTCCGGTGAACGTAACAACAGTCAAACAAGCGCAAGACCAGAATCCGATTACCGCGTGCAGATCCCAATTCCACCGCTGCCAGCGCCTTCTGCGATGCAGCACCAGCGCCGCAGCCCACCGGCGCACACCCGGCCACCACAAAACAATTCCGGTCAGACAAAGCAGCAGCAGCCCGACAGACATCCAGCCGCTGATCAATAGCCCTGTCTCGCCCCCTAACAAATTGAAATGCAAATTGGTGATCCAGCCAAGAACACCCGAGTAGCGCATGCGGTCGAGCAGCACTTTCCCCGTATACGGATCGAACGCTACCATCCGGTAATTGCTGCTCCGCGGCGCATTCTCCTTTTGCAAAAGAAGCGAGACCGCGCGATCCGCCTTGTCAAAATCCTCCAGCCCGGACGCGCGCCAGCCCGGACGCGCCTTTACAATCGCATCTATCGCCCTTTGTAGATTGGCTTCACGCCCGTTGGCGGTTACATGCAGACGCGCGCCTTCCAGCATCTCTTCCAACTCCGGCTGAAACACCAGAGCGCTGCCGCTTAACCCAATCACCACCACATACAGCGCCAGCACGATACCCACCCAGAGATGGATCTGGAAAATGGCGCGCCGGAGCCAGACACGCTGTGGCGATCGCCACCATGTTGGCCGCGATTGCCTTTCGGTCTCCTGAATTGGCGCAGCGGTTGCCATAGCGATTTCTAAAAATGCAGCTTCAGAGAAAGTTGCAGTGATCTCGGGCCACCTACCTGATACAGCGACGAGAGGCCGCCCAGTTGGTTATTCAGCGTGTTATAAGCCCGCCCAAACAGCGCCGGGCCGTTGCTCAACGAATTGTAAATACTTCCGTAGATTGCGTGGTTAAAAACGTTATATGCTTCGGCCCGAAATTGGATGCCCACACGCTCGGTGATTGGGAAATCCCTCCGTAGCGTAATATCGGCCTGCACCGCATCGAATCCGCGCGCGATATTGCGGCCGGCGGTTCCATCAACTCCTGGGGTGGGTGTCGGACGAAAAGCACTGAAGTTAATCGCTCGGCCGCCCGGATACTGGCTGCCGTAAAGGTAAAGCGGCTGTCCTGGAACCAAGTCGGGGTGATACTTCGCGGAAATCCCGGCAGTTGCGTCAATCGTTTGCGTCTGCAGAATATCAACCGGCAATGCCGAGCGTGCCGACACTCGCGTGTCGAGCGACCAGTGCCGCAATGCATAAGAAGCGATCGAATTTGAGTAATGGCCGCCGATGTCATAGCTCGCCGCAATCTGCCAATTATGCCGGACGTCGAAGTCCGACGACGAGCGCTGCAGGTCATATACCGTGAAGTTTGAGCTCGCATTGTCCAGCGCGTGCGCCCATGTGTAGGAAGCCAGCATCTGGAAACCCCGTGCGAGCCGCCGATTGAAACGCACTTGCAGCGCGTTGTAGTCCGACGACGCTCCGTTCGTTGTAAGGTACAAGCCATCACCCTTGCTGAACGCGGTATTGCCAAAATTCTCAGGATGATAAAACCGCTGTGCAAGCAGATTTCGTCCACCTGAGCCGACATAATTCACAATTAGCGATTGCTGCGTGCCTAGCGCCTGTTCAATGGCTACATTCCATTCGCCGGTGTACGGGCTCTTCAGATGCGGATCAAATCCATAGATCGGGGCGTTGTAAGGCGCTGCCGCGGTCGGCTGTGGCGTCGCTTCTACCTGGTCTAGTGTCGCAGGAAACGCCGATTGATAGGTCGCAAAGCCCGTCGAACCAATGCCGTAGTAACCGGCCGCGCTGAGTGCCAGTCCCGTGTCGTAGAACAGGCCGCCACCGGCCCGCAGCACTGTTTCGCTTCCCGGCGCTCGCCTCAGTTGATATGCCACACCAACCCTCGGTGCAAAATTCGTATATCGCGTCTGCCACAGTTTCGTGTTGGCCGGAGCCGCCTCCGCCGTTGTCAGGTCGCTAATCTGATTCAACGTGTAGGGATTGCGCCCGCTTCCGTCATGCGGCGGCGGATTTAAATCCCAGCGCACGCCCGCCGAAATGCTCAAGCGATCCGTCGTTTTCCATTCGTCCTGAACATATGCGGAAAAAGTGGGCGAGATCGAATCCATATCGAGGCTCTGCCGATAGACGTACAGGCCGGCCGGTGTATTCGCGAGCACCGACTCTTTGCTCGTATAAAACGCTACCTCCCAAAGCGGAGGAAGCTGCTCTGCCGTTCTCAAGCGGCGATAGTCAATTCCGTATTTAAAGTTATGCCGCCCCCAAATGTGCGTCACCGAATCGGTAATGTTCCACTGATGCTGATTGTTCGATTGCGGCTCAAGCAAGTAATACGGATACAAACCATAGAACAGGAAGAACGTCATCCAGTCGCCGGTTTTTAATCCTGGCGCCATAGAAAGATCCACTGGCGTTGCACCGCCGAAATTATCGAGGTACCGGTTCGATCCGTAGTAGTTATCGGTAAACCCGAAACGGAATTCATTCACGAGCGATGGCGACAGAATGTTCGTAGCACCCAGCACAATGGTTTTCACGTTGCGTGTCGTACTGTTTACCTGCGCCAAGTCGGTCGGTTGCCGCGATGTGCTCTCCGACGGAACATCGCTGAAACGCCCGAATATCTTGAACCGGTCTCCAAACGAATGGTCAACACGAACACTGGTTGTGTCGAGACGGCTCGGTGCCGAATAGCCCGCTGTGTAGTTCGCAAGGCCATTGCCCAAATCAGCGCTCGGTGAAACGGGAAACGCATTCAGAAATGGTCGTAGCTCCGCCGGAGCCGAGCCACGCAATTCATTGCTTGGGACATGATACAGAGTCGCGGCCACCGGGCTTTGCAGTCGCAATCCTTCGTATGAGAAAAAGAAAAATGTCCGATTACGCTCATCGTAAAGGTGCGGAATCAGGACCGGGCCGCCCAGCGTCCCGCCAAAATCATTTTGTCTCTCGGCCAGCTTCGTAGTATCGAACACATTGCGCGCATCCAACGCATCATTACGCAAAAAATCGAAAGCCGTGCCGTGCCAGTCGTTCGTTCCCGACCGGGAACTAAAACTAAATTGCCCGCCCGGCGTGCGGCCATATTCCGCCGAATACGATGAAGTCGTTGCGCGAAATTCCTCCAACGCATCGATTGAAATAATGCTTTGCGTAGTTCC
>Ga0134125_10002727_pt1 | contig 20784 bp, 26 predicted proteins | sample KB31751_FD_96464 | JGI IMG/M metagenome (GOLD analysis project Ga0134125, IMG submission 96464) | Terrestrial soil microbial communities with excess Nitrogen fertilizer from Kellogg Biological Station, Michigan, USA - KB3-175-1 | ecosystem: Environmental > Terrestrial > Soil > Unclassified ... | reverse complement strand
GGTGATCACGCCGACCGGCGCGAGCGACCCGTACAGCTCGCGCAGCGTGCTCGCCCTGGGCGCGGCGACCTCGGCGGCGGCGAAGGTCTCATCCCCGAGCGCGATCGGCCGCGCCTGGCGGCCGAGCATCGTTTCGACCACGGCCGGCGCGAACAGCGCCGCCACGTCGAGCACGCCGACCGATCCGAGCACGCGCTCGACCGCGTGGGCGACGGCCGAGTTGTCGAGATCGGCCACGACGAGCACGTCGGGTCGCACGTCGCGGATCTGCAGGACGGTCTCGAGCGTGCGCAGATCGCTGCTCTCCGCGCACACGACCGCGCGGGCCCCGCGCAGCCCGGCATCGAACAGCGGCTCTGTGAGGTGGGCCCCGCGGGGAAGGTGGGGGATGCCCCACCCGCGCACGATCCTGACGAGCCCCTCGTCGGCCTCCTCGTCGAGCACGACCACGCGCGCGCCCGCCAGGTGCAGCTGCTCGACCGTGCGCAGGGCCACCTCGGTGAGGCCGCAGACGATCACGTGGTCGCGCCACTCGCGGCAGTCGCCGCCCCCGGAGTGCTCCGTCTCGACGGCCGCCACGGACGCAGTCTCCGTTACCCGCGCGCCCCGGGCGTTGGCCGGATGTCCAGAATCACGGTCTCGGGATTTCGCCGCGCCGCGGCGCGCTCCGCGACCTTCGCCGGGCGCTCAGATTTCGGGCGGCAGGTCCCCCGCACGCTCGAAGCCGGGAACCGAGCGGGTCGCGATCGCCTCGACGGCCTGCTCCTCGGCGGCGCTCAACTCCTCCTCGTGCTCGCCGTCGCAGAGCACCCTGAAGTTGCCCGTCACGCCGCCGTCGGCCTCGATGCGGATGCCGGGAAGGATCTCCTCGCCCTCCTCGAAACCGAGCCGCTCGAGGTCGAAGTGAGCCAGCCCGATCCCGTACGCCGTGTGCGTTGGGTTCTCGCGGTCGTGGGCCGCGACGGCCTGGGCGAACCGCTCGAGGTTCTTGGCGATCTTGCCCGTGTCAGACATCGCTACCGCCTCAGCCTACCGCTCCGCGGCGCGCGCGGAGCGGTAGGCGAGCGGCACCCGGCGCCGGCGCGCCTGTACGATCGCGCCGTGGTCCTCTACACGTGCACCGACGGGAAGTCGTTCGGCACGATGCCCGGCCCGATCGCGCATCCCTGCGGGCGCGCCGCCGTGGCGCTGGACCGGGCCGGTCACGCCTATGAGTGGCGGAAGGTCAAGGGCGGCACGCTGAAGTTCTGGACGTGGCGCAACCGGGCGCAGGATCGGGCCGAGGTCGAGCGTCTGAGCGGGCAGCGGTCGGTGCCGATCCTGGTGCTCGACGACGGCGCCGTGATCACGGGCTCGGGCGAGATCGTTCGCTGGGCGCAGGAGAACGCGCCCGCGGGCGCCTGACCGCCCTCCGCGCAGCCGCCCGCGCCCCTTCTCAGCCCGCTCGACCCTCGCAGCGCTCGACGCAGTCGAGCAGCAGCCCCGCGTCGCGGACCGGCGGCCCGTGGCCGAAGCAGGTCAGCGACGGGCGCAGCTCGGCGAGCCGTCGCATCGCCGCGAGGTTCGCCGCCGGGTCGGGCGTGAACGCGTCCGGCGGCGGATGCACCCCCGGCCTCCCGCTCAGCGGGTGGCGACCGAAGAAGACGTCGCCCGCGATCAGCGCGCGGTCGCGCTCGCGCCACAGCGAGATGTGGCCGGGGGCGTGCCCGGGCGTCTCGATCACGGTGAATCCGCCGACCTCATCGCCCTCGCGAAGCGCCCGGTCGACCCGACGCCCGGGTCCGGCCCAGAAGTGGCGCTGCACGAAGGTCGCGGCATTGCGAGAGGCGGTCACGGCCGAGCCGCCCATCTCGGCGGCCGCGACGTCGCGCTCGCCGACCCAGAACGGGATCCCGAGCTCCGCGCAGACGGCGGCGCTCGCGCCCTGGTGGTCGGGGTGGGCGTGGGTGATCGCGTGGGCGGTCACGGTTCTGCCCGCGAGCGCGCGAAGGATCCGCCGTCGCGCCCAGCGCGTGCTCGCGTCGATCAGCACGCCGCCGGTCAGGTAGCAGTTGAACGCGTGCGCGGGTCGCGAGGGGAGCAGGTACAGGTCTGTCGCGAGATCTTCCATACGGTTGCGTACGGTAACAGATCGCCGTACGGTCGCGTATGGTGAGGCCGGGTGGCCGATCAGCTGACACCGGAGGACTGGGAGCGCGCGGCGCTCGCGGCGATCCGCGACGGGGGCCCCGAGGCGGTCGCGGTCGAGCCCCTGGCACGGAGGCTCGGGGTGACGAAGGGGAGCTTCTACTGGCACTTCGCCAACCGCGACGGGCTGCTCGGAGCGGCGATCGCGCGCTGGGAGGCCGACCAGCTCGCCCCCGACCCCGGGGACGGCGAGTCCGACCCGGAGGCCGCGCTCGATCGCCTCGTCCGCAAGGCGCTGAAGCTCGTCGGGCGGCCGACGATCCAGCGGAGGCTCGCCTCGCACGCCGACCGCGACCCGCGGATCGCCGCGGCGCTCGACCGGGTTGCACGGGCGCGGATCGAGCGGATCGAGTCGCTCTACCGGCGGCTCGGCCTGACGCCCGCGCGAGCCAAGGCGAAGGCCGTCGTCGCCTACGCGACGATCCTGGGACTCGAGGAGCTCGACCGCGAGGGTGGGCTCGAGGTGCCCGAGGCGAGGCTCGTCAGGGAGCTGCGGGAGGCGCTGGCGCCGTAGCGGGCACGGCTCAGGTCGCGGGAACGACCTCGGCGTACTTCACCGTGTCGATGAACTGCCGGAAGCGTGCGAGCTTGCCGTCGCGGATGTCCCAGACGTGGACCACCGGCACGTCGAGGGCCTTGCCGGTCGCCTTGCCGGTGCCCGTGTAGCGGACGACCGCCGCGACGGTCGCGCCGGATCCGATCAGCTCCTCGGGGACGATCGCGAAGCCCTCGACGTCCTCCGTGATCGGGCCGAAGACGTTCTGCGCCACCGCGTCGCGGCCGTGGTAGAGGCCGCCGTAGGGCATGCCCTCTGCCTCGAACCATTCGATGTCGTCGGCGAACGCTCCGAGCACGGCGGGCACGTCGCCTCTGCCGAATGCCGCGTAGGTGTCCTTGACGAACTCGACGTTCTGCTCACTCATGGGTCCCCCTTGGTTGGCGCACGCTTGGATGGCGCGCGTGGTGCGACGGTACTCGAACGGGAATCGCGCTCGTCCTGTGGCGGGGAGATGCACGTTGCTGCGGCTGGTCGATCGACTCGCTCGCCTACGCGTCCCTATGGGCTTCGTTTCGCCCCGCCCAGAAGGTCGGGAGCACGACCCACGTACGCTTCGCGCTTGAGCTGCTGTGCGAGGCGTCTGTGCCTCGCGGCCTCGACGAAGCGCTTCCGTCGCGGATCGAAGATCAGCTCGGCGTCGTAACAGACAGGGCCGCATCGGACGCCGTTCGGTGCGGTCTTCACGAAGCGCGCGAGCGTGGCGCCCGAGAACAACGGGCGAGGTCCGGTTCCCAGAACTTCGAGGGTCACGCGCATCGTCTTCGCGTGTTCGAGCCAGCCGGAGCGGAGCGTCATTGACACGAGTCGTCGTGCTCTCCGTTCGTGGCGGCCGCTTCGGACGTACTCGCAGACGTTCGTGCCCTTGAGGACCTCAGGTCCACAGCGCTCGCCGACGGGACCGGCCGGATAGGTCGTGCAGACCGTGTTCGCGCACACGCGAACGGCGCGCGCGTCCGGGAAGCCGTGGGTCACGTCGCCGAACAGGACGGTCAGCCCCGACTCGCACCCGATGAGAGTGCACGCGAATTCCCTGGCGCCGCCGCAGCCCGCGAGCGAGCACGCAACGAGCACCAGCAGTCGGCCTCGGCGCGGGCTCAATCCGGGTCAGCCCGGCTGGGCTGACCCGGATTGCTGCTCGATCAGCTCGATGCGATACCCGTCGGGGTCTTTAACGAAGCACAGCCGCGAGCCGCCCTCGCGCACCGAGTAGGGAGGCTTCTCGGGCTCGATGCCCTGCTCGGCGAGCGCCGCGAGCGTGCCGTCGAGGTCCTCGGCCGTGATCGCGATGTGGCCGTAGGCGGTGCCGAGCTCGTACGAGTCGACGCCGAAGTTGTAGGTCAGCTCCAGGCGCGGCATGTCCCCGTCGCCCGGCTGGTTCATGAAGACGTTGACGGCCTCGTCGCGGATCGGCAGCCGCCCGACCTCCTTGAAGCCGAGCGCTTCGTAGAACGCGACCGAGCGGTCGATGTCGGTGATCCGGTAGCAGGTGTGGATGAGTGCCATGCGCGGAGTCTAACCGCGTGGTTTCCACCGATGGGCCCGGTTGCCACAGGTGCGAACCTGGAGGTATGTCCGAGCGGCCCGCACCCGTCCTCCCCCGGCCCCTCGGTCCGCACGCGCCGGTCGAGCTCTACTGGCTGCCGCTCGGGGCAGGCGGGCACTCGGTGCGCTTCAACGGGCGTGTCTTCGAGGCGATCTCGGCCCTCCTTCAACGTCGACCACGCTGCGACCTCTACCACGCGGCTTTGGAGGTCCACCTGCCCGAGGGCCGCTTCGTCATCGAGATGACGCCGGTGCCGCGGGACGCGGGCGGGGTCGAGGCGCGGGCAGTCGCGACCGGCCCCGTCGGCAGCCGCCTCGCGGGGCGCCTGCGCCTGTTCCGCTACGAGATCCGCTGCTGGCGCGACGGCACGATCCCCGACCTCGCCGAGGCCGTCGACTCGCCGCGGGCGGTCTGCGTCCGCGCCGAGCAGGCCCGCTGGCTGCTGCGGCTCGCCCCGCTCGTCCCGACGCCCGTCTGGGGCCGCGACGAGCTCGCCGCCGGTGAGATGTGGAACTCGAACTCCGTCGTCGCGTGGCTGCTCGAGCGCGGCGGCCTCGACGCCGCATCGGTCGCCCCGCCTCGGGGCGGCCGCGCGCCCGGCTGGAGCGCCGGGATCGCCGTCGCCCGCCGCGAAGCCCACGCGATCCACACGCCGGCCGCGCGCGGGCAGCGAGTCGCGGCCTCGCAGGTGCGCCTCGCCGGGTCGTGACGTCCGTGCGGGTCGTCCCCCTCGCGCTCGTCCTCTACGCCCTCCTGTTCAGGAGAAGGGTTCTCACCTGGGGCGCATCGGCCGCGGAGGCCGCCGAGAGCCTTCCGGGCGACGAGCTGCTCGCGGACGCCGACGGGACGAGCACGCGGGCCGTCACGATCGCCGCCCCCGCCGACTGCGTATGGCCGTGGCTCGCCCAGATGGGCCCGGCGCCGCGGGGCGGCGCCTACACCTACGACTGGATCGAGAACCTCCTCGGCCTGAACATGCACAGCGTCGAGGAGGTCCTGCCCGCCTACCAGCATCCTCGGCTCGGGGAGGAGATCTCCTTCGGCTCCAACCGGATGCGCCTCGAGCGCGCCGATGAGCCGAGCGCGCTCGCCTGGCGCTCGGCCGACGGCAACTGGGTTTGGAGCTTCGTCCTGCGCGAGCGCGACGGCGCGACGCGCCTGATCAGCCGCAACCGCTACCGCCTGCCCACGACGGCCGCCCGGATCGGGATGTTCGCGATGGAGCCCGCGTCGCTCGTGATGGAGGCGAAGATGCTCGCCGGGATCAAGGCCCGCGCCGAGCGCCTCGCCGCGGAGCGGGTTCCCGCTCAGGCGGCCTGAAGCCGCACCCGCCAGATGTGCTCCATCGGCCAGCGCCGCGCCCATTCGCGGTGGGCCTCGGTGCGGTAGCTGCTCGTCGCGTCCGGCGCGGGGCGCAGCTCGATCAGGTCCTCGATCGCGAAGCCGTTCTTGCGGAACACCGCGATCCACTCCCCGTAGGGGAGGTTGAAGTTGATCGGCTCGCCGGGCTCCTCGAAGCGGTAGATGCCCTCGAAGTAGTCGGCCACGAGCCGCTCTCCCGGTCCGTCCGCGCCCACCGGCCAGGTCAGGTCGACGATCGGGGTCAGGACCGAGAAGACGAACATGCCGCCCGGGCGGAGCACCCGCGCGACCTCGGGGACGCTCTTGTGCGGGTCCGTGAACGTCATCGCGCCGAAGTCGCAGAAGACGAGGTCGAAGCTCGAGTCGGGCAGGCCCGTCGCCTCGGCGCTCGCGTGCACAAGCGGGAAGTCGAGGCCCGCCTCGGCCATCGCTCGGCGGGCATGCTCGAGCTGGCGGGCGGAGTTGTCGAGGCCCGTCGTACGGGCGCCCCGCCGGGCGAGCGCGACCGACCACTGCGCGGCCCCGCAGCCGAGCTCGAGCACGTCGAGGCCGGAGACCTCGCCGAGCGCGCCGAGCTCGGACTCGGGGATCTGCCACACGCCCCAGGCCGTACCGCCCGACTTCTCCAGCTGCCCGCCGTGACGGGCCTGGTACTCGTCCGACTGCGCGTCCCAGCGCTCGCGGTTGACGCGCGCCTCCGGTGTCAGATCTTCGCTCATCGGGCAAGCCTAGACGGCGCCGTCGCGCCCACGCGGAGGTCTACCACCCCCGGCTCTAGACTGCCGGGCGTGCGGACGCTTGTCGTGGGCCACGGCGGTAGGGAGAGCGCGCTCGCCATGCGCATGGCCGAGCACAGCGAGCTGTACGCGTTCGTCGGCCACGAGAACCCGACGATCCTCCTCCACGCGCAGCGCTCGGGCGGCGGGCATCGCGTCGGCGACGTCTGCGACCCCGACGCCGTCGCCGCCTACGCCCGCGAGGCTCAGATCGACATCGCGATGGTGAGCTCCGACGAACCGCTCGCCGCGGGCGTCGTCGACGCGCTCGCCGCCCAGGGCACCCGCGCGGTCGGTCCGACCCGCGCCGGCGCCGAGATCGAGTGGAACAAGGTCTTCGCCCGCGAGCTGCTCGCCGAGGTCGCGCCCGAGGCCGTGCCGATCCTGCGCGTCGCCCGCACGCCCGCCGAGGTCGAGGACGCCTTCGCGGCGTTCGGCTCGGCGCCGGTCGCCGTCAAGCCCGCCGGCCTGACGGGCGGCAAGGGCGTGAAGGTGATGGGGCCTCATCTCGCCGACCACGAGGAGGCCCGCTCCTACGCGCTGCAGCTGCTCGAGCAGGGCGGCCCCGGGGAGGCCGTGCTCGTCGAGGAGCGGATCGACGGGGCCGAGTTCACGATCCAGGCGATCAGCGACGGCCGCACCGTCGTCTTCCCCAACGCGACCTACGACTACCCCTACCGCTTCGACGGCGACGAGGGCCCCGGCACCGGCGGGATGGGCTCGCTCTCGCTGCCGACGCCGACGCTTCCCTTCATGACCCCCGCCCACTACACCCAGGCGTGCGAGATCGTCCAGCGCGTGATCGAGCGGCTCGGCGCGCTCGGCCGGCATTTCAGCGGCGTCATGAACTCGGGCTTCTTCGCGACCGCCGAGGGCGTGAAGGTGATCGAGTTCAACGCCCGCTTCGGCGACCCCGAGTGCATGAACATCATGAGCCTGTTCGAGGGCTCCTGGGCGGGGGCGATGGAGAGCATCGCGGCCGGCACCCTGAGCGCGGCCGACGTGCCGCTGCGCTCCGAGGCGTCGGTCGTCCTCTACCTCGTCTCACCCGACTACGCGCTGCGCAAAGGCGGGCCGTATGAGTTCACGCTCGACCGCGCCGCGATCGAGGCCGAGGGCGGGCACGTCTTCTTCTCCTCGGCCGTGTCCGCGGGCGGCGACGCGTACCGCACCGTCGGGACCTCGCGCGCGGTCGCGCTCGCCACGACCGCCCCGACGCTCGAGCAGGCGCGCGCGCGGGTCGCGGGCTGGGCCGAGCGGGTGCCGGTGCTCGAGTGGCGGCGCGACGTCGGCGACGGCGCCTACCTCGACGGGCTGACCGAGCTCGTGAGGGCCGAGGCCGGCGCGGGCGCCTAGGATGGCGAACAACGTGATCGTCGAGCGCTCCACCCACCCCCAGTTCGTCTCGAACACGTTCCTCGTCGCCGACGGCGAGGGCGGACCGGCGTTCTTCGTCGACGCCGGCGGCCCGGTCGAGCCGCTGATCGAGGCCGCCGATCGGCTCGGCCTTCAGCCGACGCACATCCTGCTGACCCACCACCACTACGACCACGTCAGCGAGGTCGGCAAGCTGCGCGAGCGCTGGCCCGACCTGGAGGTCCTGATCTCGGCCCGCGAGCAGGAGCTGCTCGGCGCGAGCGGTGACGGCGGGGCCTCCTCCTACGGCAACATCGAGGCCGGCGACGAGTTGAGCTTCGGGAAGCTCTCGGTGCGCGCGCTGAGCACGCCCGGTCACACCGGCGGGATGCTCTCGCTGCTGGTCTCCTCGGGCGAGGGCCCCGGCGCCGTCTTCACCGGCGACACGCTCTTCAAGGACTCCGTCGGGGGCGTCAAAGCGCCCGGCCACACGAGCTACGCCGACCTGCGCGACTCGATCATGGGCACGCTGATGGAGCTCCCCCCGGAGACCGTCATCCACCCGGGCCACGCCGCCGACACGACCGTCGGGCGCGAGTGGGAGCAGAACGCGTTCATCCGCATCTGGCGCGGACTCGACGGCGAGGGCTCCGAGCGGTGCACCGTCGGCGGCGAGCCCGCCACGCTGATCCTGCTCGGCGACGACTACGACGGCGGCCACAAGGCCTGGGTCCGCTGGCCCGACGGCTCGGACGACATCGTGCCGGGCTCGAAAGTGGAGCGCGGCGGCCCGTAACGGGTCCCGCTCTCTCCACCCGGCCGCCGCTCGCCTCCTAGGATTGGAACGATGGCGCGCGGCGAGAACGAGAAGATCCCCACCTCGCGGGTGCGGCGCACCGCGACCGTCGCCTCGCTCGCCGCCAGCGAGGCCGTCAAGCAGTTCGGCACGCGCGCGGCCAACGTGACGCGCGGCGACGAGGCCGCCGAGGAGGCGATGTCGCGTCGCCAGCTAGAGACCGCCAAGCAGATCGTCGCGGTCCTCGGGACGATGAAGGGCGCCGCGATGAAGCTCGGGCAGGTGATGTCGTTCTTGGACGTCGGCCTGGTCCCCGAGGAGCACCGCGAGGAGTTCCAGCGCGAGCTCGCGAAGCTCCGCGACGCGGCCCCCACGGTCTCCTTCAAGCAGATGAGCCGAGTGATCGAGGACGACCTCGAAGCGCCCCTGAAGGAGGTCTTCTCGGAGTTCGACACCGAGCCGATCGCGGCCGCCTCGATCGGCCAGGTCTACCGCGCCCGCCTGGCCGAGGACGGCCGCGAGGTGGCCGTCAAGGTCCAGTACCCCGGCGTCGCCGGCGCGGTCCGCGCCGACATGCAGAACCTGGACATGATCATGCGGCTGCTCAAGCGGATGACGCCCGGCCTCGACGTGAAGGCGGTCACGAGCGAGATCCGCGAGCGGATCGAGGAGGAGCTCGACTACGAGCTCGAGGCCCAGAACCAGCGCTCGCTGGCGCGGATCTACGCGGGGCACCCGTTCATCGTCGTGCCGGCCGTCGTCAGCTCGCTCAGCCGCGAGCGGGTGCTCGTCAGCGAGTTCGTCTCCGGCACGGGATTCGAGGAGCTGAAGTCACGCCCACAGGCCGAGCGCGACAAACTCGGCGAGATCGTCTTCCGCTTCTTTCTCGGTTGCCTGTACCGCCATCGCGAGTTCTCCGGCGACCCCCACCCGGGCAACTTCCTGCTGCTCGACGACGGCCGCGTCGCGTTTCTCGACTTCGGCCTGTTCAAGCGGATCGACAAGGCGCCCGTCGAACTCGAGCTGGCCTCCCAGCGCGCCGTCGTAGAGGAAGACGCCGAGGCGCTGCACGAGCTGCTCGCGAAGAACGGCTTCCTGCCGGAACCCGAGCGGGTCGACCCCGAGAACCTGCTCGCCTTCATCCGCGACGCGATCTGGTGGTACACCTGCGACCGCGAGGTCCAGCTGACCCCCGAGATCGCGACCAAGGTGATGATCGAGAGCTCCGATCCGCGCTCCAGCCACTTCCGCGCGATGCGCCACCAGGACATGCGCCCCGAGCACCTGCTCGGGAGGCGCATGGAGGTGCTCACGCTCGCCGTGCTCGCGCAGCTGCGCGCGAAGGCCAACTGGCACCGGATCGCGCGCGAGTGGATGTACGGCGATCCCCCCGTCACCGAGCTGGGGCGTCAGGAGGCTGACTTCTACGCCCGCCTGAGCACCGTCCGTTAGCGCCGTCGACCGCGTCGATCCGGGAGAATCAGCGACATGGATCTGGCCTACGCCCGCAAGATCCTCAACGTCGCCCACACCGCGTTCATCTCGATGGACGAGCAGGGGCGCATCACCTACTGGAACATCCGCGCCGAGGAGACCTTCGGCCTGAGCCGCGAGCAGGCGGTCGGCCGCACGCTCGCCGAGACGATCATCCCCGAGCGCGACCGCGAGTCCCACCGCGAGGGGCTGAGGCGCTTCCTGCAGACGGGCGAGGGGAGGGTGATCGACACCCGCCTCGAGCTGACCGCGATCAGGGCCGACGGGAGCGAGTTCCCCGTCGAGCTGATCGTCTCGGCCCTGCGCGAGGAGGACGGCTGGACGTTCCACGGCTTCGTCGCCGACATCTCCGAGCGCGTCGCCTCCGAGCGCGAGCGCCAGCGTCTGCTCGACGAGCTCGAGCGCGCGCTGAGCGGCAGCGAGCAGCGCCTGCGCACGATCGTCGACTCGCTCGCCGAGGCGATCACGATCCGCGGCCGGGACAACCGTCTGATCTACGCCAACCGGGCGGCGCTCGAGCGGCTCGACATGCGATCCGTCGAGGAGCTCGCGGCGGCCGACCCGCAGGCGCTGATGGGCCCGTACACGACCGTCGACGAGGACGGTCGCGAGATCGGGATGGAGGACCTGCCGTCGGTGCGGCTGCTGCGCGGCGAGAGCCCCGAGCCGCTGCTGATGCGGACCACCGACCGCCGCGACGGCGACGAGCGCTGGGTCCTGCTGAAGGCCGCCGCGGTGCGGGACGCCGCGGGGGAGATCGAAGCGGCCGTGACGATCATCGAGGACGTGACGGACGCAAAGCGGATGCAGCTGCGCAGCGAGTTCCTCGCCGAAGCCGGCGCGACGCTCGCCTCCTCGCTCGACTACCAGCAGACGCTCCGCAACGTCGCCGGGCTGGCGGTGCCCCAGCTCGCGGACTGGTGCGCGGTGGACCTGTTCGACGCCGACGGGACGCGCGAAACGGTCGCTGTGGCCCACGTCGACCCGGCCAGCGTCGAGCTCGCCTCGCGGCTGCGCGCCTACCAGCCCGGGCAGGTTCACCCCGACAGCGGGTTGGGCACGATGCTGCGGACCGGAGAACCCGCGCTCTTCACCGAGATCTCCGACGCGCTCCTGCAGCGGATCGCGGTCGACGAGGAGCACCTCGGGCTGCTGCGCGCCGCGCGGATGCGCTCGGCGATCGTCGTGCCGATGACCGTCAGGGGGCGGACGATCGGCGCCCTGACCCTGGTCAGCACGCAAGCCGGCCGCAGCTTCGACGAGAGCGACCTCGACTTCGCGCGCCAGATCGCCGAGCGGGCCGCGCTGGCCGTCGAGAGCGCCCGTCTCTACAGCGAGCGCTCGGAGATCGCCCGGACGCTCCAGAACAGCCTTCTCCCCGAAGCGCTGCCCGAGCTGCCCGACTGGGAGGTCGCGGCGCTCTACCGCCCGGCCGGACACGAGAGCGAGGTGGGCGGGGACTTCTACGACTTCTGGGACGCGGGCGGGGAGTGGCTGATGATGATCGGCGACGTGACCGGCAAGGGGGTGCGCGCGGCGACCGTCACCTCGCTCGTCCGCCACACCGCCTGGACGGCCTCCGAATTCGACACCCGCCCCGCGCACCTGCTGGAACGGGTCAACTCAGCGCTGCGCCGCCGTCCGGGCCTGTCGGTCTGCACGGCCCTGTGCCTGCGCGTCAGCGGCGGACGCGCGACCGTCGCCTCGGGCGGCCATCCGCTGCTGTGGCGCCTGGGCCGCGACGGCGTGCAAGAGGTCGGCATGCACGGCACGCTGCTCGGCGCGTTCTCGCGGGTGGAGTGGCCCGAAGAGAGCTTCGAGCTCGAGCCGGGCGAGACGCTCGTCGCGATCACCGACGGCGTCACCGACACCGTCGGCGGGGAGGACGAGCGCTTCGGCACGACGCGGCTGCAGGAGCTGCTCAGCGACGTGCGGCTCGAGTCCCCGGCCGCGATCCGCGAACGGGTGATCGCGGCGCTCGAGCAGTTCCAGGTCGGCGCTCAGGCCGACGACACGGCCCTCGTCGTGATGCGCCGCTGCGCCGAGCCCGCGCTGAGCGACGAGCTGAGAGCCCTCGCGGGTCCCGGGGTGGGGGCGTAGGCGATGGCCGTCTCCCGGCCCCTGGAGCTCGAGCGCCACGAGGACGCGGGCGGCCCCCGCATCGCGCTGCGCGGCGAGCTCGACATCGCGACCGCGCCGCGACTTCAGGAGGCGATCGACGCCGCGCTCGCGGCCGCGCCCGCGCGGCTCGTCCTCGATCTGCGCGAGCTGTCGTTCTTGGACTCCTCCGGGCTGAGGCTGTTCATCGTCCTGGCCGGGCGGGCGGAGCGCGAGGGCTTCCAGCTGGCGCTCGTCCGCCCCGCCCCGCCCACCTTGTCCGTGTTTCGGATCACGCGCGCAGAGGAGAACCTCCCGTTCGTCGACGAGCCCCCCTCACCGTGAGCGGCACAGGCCCAGCCGGCGGATCGGGTTCGCTCAGCCTGCGGCTCGAGCGCGACGTCCGCGCCCCCGCGATCGCCCGCTCGGCGGTCTCCGAGCGGCTCCTCGCGGCCGGGATCGACGGGGCCTTCGAGCAGACCGTCGTGCTGCTCGTCTCGGAGGTCGTCTCCAACGCCGTGCGCCACTCCGCGGGCCCCGCCGACGCCGCGATCTCGCTCGAGGCGGCGATCACCGAGCGGAGCGTCCGCGTCTCCGTGACGGACGCTGGCGGGGGCTTCACCCCCCGGCCGCGCGATCCCGAGCGGCTCGGTGAAGGCTACGGCCTCTACCTCGTCGACAAAGCCGCCCGCAGCTGGGGCGTCGAGGGCGACGGTTGCACGACCGTCTGGTTCGAGATCGACCGCGAAGGCTAGGGCCGCGCCTGCGCCGGGGCGCTCAGAGCTGCTGGATCTGGAACAGGCTCGTGGTCCCGGGCCGCCCGGAGGGCAGGCCGGCGGTGATCCCGACGCGCTGGCCCGGCTTGCACCAGCCGAGTTCGACCACCCGTCGCGCCGAGTCGGCGATCAGCGCCTCGGTCGTCTCGTGGCGGGGGATCGACGCGGCCTGCACGCCCCACATCAGCCCGCACCGGCGCACCGTCTCGCGGCCGGGGGAGAGGGCGTAGATCGGCACCGTCGGGCGGTGCGCGGAGACCAGCCGCGCCGAGCGGCCCGAGAGCGTCGGGATGACCAGCGCGTCGAGGCCCAGCTCGCGGGCCGCGTCGCAGAGGTTGTGGGCGATCGTGTAGGCCGGATCGGAGACGGTGCGACGCACCCGCGAGAGGTTCCAGCGCTCGTACGGGGCGATCGACTCCGCCTGTTCTGCGACCGCCGCCATCATCGCGACCGCCTCGACCGGATAGGCGCCGACGGCGGTCTCCTGGGAGAGCATCACGGCGTCGGTCCCGTCGAGGATCGCGTTGGCGACGTCGGCCACCTCGGCGCGGGTCGGGCGCGAGGAGCTGACCATCGAGTCGAGCATCTGCGTGGCCGTGATCGAGGGTCGGGCTCTGAGGCCGGCCAGCTCCAGCAGCTGCTTCTGGACGACCGGCACCTGCGCGATCGGCATCTCGATGCCGAGGTCCCCGCGCGCGACCATCACGCAGTCGGCCGCGTTGATGATCTCCGCCGCCCGTTCGACGGCCTGGGGCTTCTCGATCTTCGCGATCAGCGGCAGGCGCGTGTGCTCACGGACGGTTTCGACGTCCTGCGGCGAGCGCACGAACGACAGCGCCACCATGTCGACGCCGATCGACTCGCCGTGGGCGAGCATCGCGAGGTCCTCCTCGGGCACCGCGGGCAGGCCGTCGACCGGGCCGGGGATGTTCAGGCCCTGGCGCGAGGCGACCGCGCCGCCGACCTCGATCTCGGTGTCGACCTCGCACTCGGACGCGCGCACGGCGGTGACGCGCAGCCGCACCGAGCCGTCGGCGAGGTAGAGGATCGAGTCGGGCTCGACCGCCTCCGCGAGGCCCTCCCAGGAGATCGACATGCGGCCCGCGTCGCCCGGCTCTCCGTCCCCGCCGCAGAGGATCGTCAGGCGCTCGCCGGCGGCGAGCTCGACGACGTCCTCGCGCAGCGGGCCGATGCGGAGCTTCGGTCCCGGGAGGTCCTGCAGGATCGCGACCGGGCGCCCGGCCTGTCCCGCCGCGTCACGGACGCGGAGCACGGTCTCCGCGTGCTCGTCGAGGCTGCCGTGGGAGTAGTTCAGCCGCGCGACGTCCATGCCGGCCTCGACGAGGCGCACGAGCGTCTCCGGGTCCCGCGAGGCGGGGCCGATCGTGGCGACGATCTTGGTACGGCGCATGGCTGCACCGTAGCGAGCGCGACGATCCCAGCGGACGATCTGCCAGCATCGGCCCGTGCCGATCCCCTCCCGCCCGGTTCCGCGCGTGGGCGAGGCCGCCCGCGTCACCCATTTCGGCGGCGGCTCAGAACGCGCCGTGATCGTCGCCGTCGACGAGGACGGGCGGGGCCTGCGGGTGCGAACTGAGAGCGGTGAGCTGCTCGACTTCGCGCTCAGCCCGGCGACCGCCCGCTTCGCCGCCGCCGAGGCCGGCGGGCCTCGCCTGGAGCTGCTGGAAGGACGCTAGTCAGGGAACCTCGACGTCGGGGAACCACTCCGCGCAATGCCCGCGCAAGGTCTCCCTCACCCACTGACGCTCGTCGCGGCTCGCGAGCCGCAGCCTGCCGAGCAGCTCGCGCTGGCCCTCGGTCGGGACCCCCGCGACGGTCCAACGCACCGCCAGGCGCTCGAACAGCAGCTCGAGCGCCCGCTGCTCGGCGTCCTCGCGGGAGAGCGGCGAGCCGGCCAAAGCTGCGGCGTAGTCGCGCCGGGACCCCGGCGACAGCGCCCCCCGCAGCACTAGCTCGGCGCCCTCGGGGCCCTCGTAGGAGGACTCGGGGGCGCGAAGCGCGCGCTCCTGTGTCCCGCGGCGGCGGGAGCGGCGGCCCACCTCAGGAGTCGGCGGCGGCCAGCAGCTTCGAGCGGACGTCGCCCGTGACCGGCTTGGCGTGGCCCGGCCAGGCGGCCGCGGGCTCCATCTCGGCGAGCTTGCGGATGCTCGCCCTGGCCTGCTCGGTGTCGTAGTTGTAGACCGGGAAGGGCACGTGGGGGTCGGAGTCCCGGCCCCAGATGTCGAGCGTGTAGAAGGTGTCGCTGACGAGGGCCAGGCGATCGGACTCCCGCCACAGCCCGATCTGCCCGGGCGCGTGGCCGGGCAGGTCGATCACGCGGAAGCCGGCGACGGCGTCGCCCTCGCTGACGGTGCCCTCGATCTTCACGGGTCCTCCGTCCCAGGCGTAGCGATGGAGCAGCTTGTGCACCTGGCGGTGGCCGGCGGGCACTCCCGCGAGGCCCTCGGGCCAGTAGCGGAAGCCGCCGCTGCCTTCGGCGTCCTGCATCTCCTCCGGGTGACAGATCACGGGCACCCCGAGCGCGGGCGCGGTGCCGCGGTGGTCGGTGTGGCCGTGGCCGAGCACGACCCTGCGCAGGCCGCCGAGCTTGGCGGCCGCCTTGGCGACGGCGCGGGTCATCGTGCGCGCGCCCGCGTCGAACATCGTCACGCCGCCCTCGTCCTCGAGCAGGTAGACGTTGCAGCGAGCGGGCTGGCCCTGCACGACCCACACGCCCTCGGCGACGAGCTGCGCGTCGCTGCCCGCGAGGCCCGCGGCCAGGCGGGTCTTGGCGTTGAAGGCTTTGGTCATGCGCTGTTCGGCGGGGGAGTCCTGGGGCGGCAGCATGCCCATCTGGCGGGCGACCGTCATGTTGTCGGTGAAGGCGTCGTTGTGCTGGATCAGGCCGTCGCGGACCGTCAGCAGGTCGAAGCCTTCGAGGTCGATCGGGCTGCCCGTCGGCGCGACGCCGCCGAGCGTTCCCGGCCCGGCGAAGGTCCCGCGCAGCCGCCAGTGCACGCCGCAGCGGTCGCCCTCCGCGGTCGTCGAGAGGACCTTCATCGAGAGGTCCGGGACGGCGTCGATCAGCTCGCCGAGGAACGAGCGGACGCCGTCCGGCGCGATCACGTCGGCGCGGCCGCGGACGTGGTCGCGTCCGCCCTCGGCCCACAGCGCGACGGCGCCGTCGAGGTCGCGTTCGTCGATCGCTCCGAAGTACCGCTTCGCGATCCCCTCGGCCTTGCTGCCCGAGATCCGCTTCCGTGCCGCCGCTGCCTGCTGGACGCCGGCCGCGACCTCCTCCACCTTCGTGCTCGTCTCGGTCGCCTTCTCCGGTTCGGCCATCCCCGCCTCCTTATCCCGCGTGACGGCCGTAGTCTAGTCTCCGCCGCGTGCCAGATGGGACGACCCGGAGCGAGCTTGGGCGCGGCGAACGGATCATGCGGGGCCTCTATCGCCTGCGCCTGCCGCTGCCCTGGCCGGGCGTGCCCCATTGCAACGCCTGGGCGCTCTCGGCGGGCGACGGGATCGTGCTCGTCGACACGGGCATCCACGACGAGCACTCGATGGCCCATCTGGAGAGGGCGATGGAGATGTGCGGCCTGCGCGTCGACGACATCAAGCTGGTGGTCTGCACGCACGCCCACTCCGACCACTGCGGCCAGGCGGTGCCGATCACGCAGCGGACCGGTTGCGAGCTGTGGATGCACCCCTCCCACGAGCTGATGAACCGGCTCGTCGAAGACCCCGAGGCGGTGCTCGCGCGGCGCTTGGAGGTCGCCCGCCAGAGCGGCGTGCCGGAGGAGCCGCTGCGCCGCTACGCCGAGCAGCGCGGCAACTCCGACCCGTTGATCGTCGGCCCCCTGAAGGCCGACCGCGACCTCGTCGCGGGCGTGACGGTGCTGAGCGACCTCGGCGAGTGGGTCACGTACGAGACGCCCGGCCACGCGCCCTCCCACGTCTGCCTGTTTCAGCCCGAGCGGCGCCTTTTGATCTCGGGCGATCACCTGCTCGGGCGCATCTCGCTGTACTTCGAGTACGGCTACTCGCCCAACCCGGTCGGCGAGTTCCTGCATTCGCTGGACGTGGTCGAGCGGCTCGGCGCGCGCCTGTGCCTGGCGGGGCACGGGCGCACGTTCAACGACGTCCACGCCCACATCCACGGCAACCGGGCGCTCGTCGAGGAGCACCTCTACAAGGTCCTGCAGGCCGTCGGCGAGCGGGAGATGACGGCCTTCGACCTGGTCGGCTCGGTCTACGGCGAGGGGCTCTCCCAGCAGAACGGCCAGTGGCTGCTCTCGCAGACGCTCGGCTACCTCACCCACCTGGAGAGCACCGGCGCGGTGCGGCGCATCGCCGGAGAGCCCGAGCGCTGGGCGGCATAATCCCGAGATGCGAATCGACGAGATCCTCGCCGGCCAGACACCGGTCTTCTCCTTCGAGTTCTTCCCCCCGAAGACGGAGGAGGGGGAGCGCAACCTGTATGCCGCGCTGGCCGATCTGAAGCCGCTGCAGCCGGCGTTCGTCTCGGTCACCTACGGCGCGGGCGGCTCGACGCGCGAGAAGACGATCGAGATCGTCAAGCGGCTCAAGGACGAGTGGGGCCTCGAGGCGATGGCTCACTTCACGTGCGTTGGGGCGACCGTCCCCGAGCTGCGCGCGACGCTCGACGAGCTCCGCGAGGCGGGGATCGAGAACGTGCTCGCGCTGCGCGGCGACCCGCCCGCCGGGGAGACCGAGTGGACCAAGACGGAGGGGGGCCTCGAGTACAGCCGCGAGCTGGTCGAGCTGATCTCCGCCGACTACCCGTTCGCGATCGGCGCCGCCTGCTTCCCGGAGACCCACATCCACGCGACGAGCCCCGAGGACGACCTGCGCTACCTCGGCGAGAAGGTGACGGCCGGGGTCGACTTCCTGATCACCCAGGTCTTCTTCGACAACGCCTTCTACTTCGACTTCGTCTCTCGCGTCAGGGCGGCCGGGATCGCGGCGCCGATCATCCCGGGGATCATGCCGATCACCCGCGTCGGCCAGGTCGAGAGAATGGCGGAGATGTGCGGCTCGGCGATCCCCGAGGCGCTGCGCCGAGAGCTGCACGCGCGCGAGGGCGACGCCGAGGCGGTGCTCGACTTCGGGGTCGCCTACGCGACGCTGCAATGCGCCGAGCTGCTCGCCGCGGGCGCGCCCGGGATCCACTTCTACACGCTCAACCGATCGCCCGCGACGCGGGCGATCCTCAGCGCCCTGAAGCTCTCGAGGCCGTGGGAGAAGGCGGTCTACCCGGGTTCGATCTCGAGGCCCTCGGCTACGCGCGGCGAGCCGTCGGCGGCCTCGTAGCGGACGTCGACCGAGTCGTTCTGGCGGTAGGTGCCGACGCCCCAGGCGCCGAGCAGCCAGCGCCAGCCGCTGATCTTGTCCTTGCGCAGCTCGCGCGGGAAGACGAGCGCGCCCTCGCGCACCGTGTAGTCGACCCCGAGCTCCTGGCGGACGCCGTTGACGTAGACCTCGTAGGAGTCGCGGACGTCGCGGGGCAGCTGGACTCGGGAGCTGGACATCGGCTCGATTATCGCGCGGCGCTGGCGGTGCGCCTGCGGCGAGTCAGGCCGGCCGCGTCCGCCTGCTGGCGCTCGTAGGCGTGCTCGACGATCGCCAGAGCCTGCTCGGGCGTGTCGACCAGCTGCACCAGTGCGATGTCGTCGCCGTCGATGTGCCCGGACGCGAGCGGGCCGCTCTGCAGCCACCGCAGCAGCCCATGCCATTCCCCGTCGCCGATCAGGACCACCGGCACGTGGCGCGTGATGCCGGTCTGCACGAGCGTCAGCACTTCGAACAGCTCGTCGAGCGTGCCGAAGCCGCCCGGGCAGGCGATCAGCGCGCACGCGTAGCGGACGAACATGACCTTGCGGGCGAAGAAGTGGTTGAAGCGCAGCCCGATGTCGAGGTAGGGGTTCAGCGCCTGCTCGCGGGGCAGCGTGATGTTGCATCCGATCGACAGCGCGCCGGCCTCGCGCGCGCCGCGGTTGGCGGCCTCCATCAGGCCGGGACCGCCGCCCGTGATGACGGCGAAGCCGGCGGCCCCGAGGCTCGCGCCGACCGCTCGCGCCAGCTCGTAGTGGGGATGATCGGGCGGCGTCCGGGCCGAGCCGAAGACGGTGACCGCGCGTCCGACCCCGGAGAGCGCGGCGAAGCCCCGCGCGAACTCGGCGGCGATGTCGCGCAGCCTGTCGGCGTCGGCGGCCCGCACCTCCGGGGGCTCGTCGCCGAGCCACAGCAGCAGCTCCTCATCCAGCGTCGGCTGACGGGCGGCGGGGGGCTCGGGACGGTCGTTCACGCTGAAAGCGTAGGGGTCGGCGGAGGCGCCCGGCTCGCTGCGTACCCTGGTGCCCGGCGTGAGTTCCCCCGCGACCCCCGATCCGATCCCCTACACGGTCCGCCGCTCGACTCGAGCTCGTCGCGTACGGGTCAACGTCCACGCCCACACGGGCGTCGAGGTGGTGCTGCCGGCGCGCGCCGCCGAGCGCGAGGCGGCCGCGGCGATCGTCGAGCTGCGCCCCTGGATCGAGCGGCGCCTGGCCGAGGCGAGGGAGACGATGGCCGCGCTGGCCGAGCGCGGCGCCACGCTGCCGTTTCTGGACTCGACGCTGGAGCTGGTGGCCGAGCCGGGACGCACCCGCGCGCACCGGCGCGGCGAGCGCCTGCTCGTTCCCGCGGGCGACGCGGAGCCCGCGATCGAGCGCTTCTACCGGCGCGCCGCGCGCGCCGAGATCGCCCCGCGGCTCGACGCCGCCTGCGCCGCCGCCGGGCTCGCCTACACGGGGCTCGACATCCGCGGCCAGCGCACCCGCTGGGCCTCGTGCTCCTCGCGCGGGCGGATGAGCTTCAACTGGCGCCTGCTGCTGGCGCCCGAGCGGATCCTGCAGTACGTCGTCTGGCACGAGGTCTGCCACCTGGAGGTGCTCGACCACTCGCCGCGCTTCTGGGCGCTGCTCGGCCGGCACTGGCCGCAGTGGCGCGAGGACCGGGCTTGGCTGGCGCGCAACGGGGCGACGCTCGTGATCTAGGGCCCTGCCGGCTGACGTTGCGGGCGACGGCGACTCGGGCGTAGACTCGCGGTGATGATCATCACGACGATGAACGACCTGCCCGGCTATCGCATCGAGGAGGTGCTGGGCGAGGTGTTCGGGCTGACGGTCCGCTCCCGCAACCTCGGCTCGCAGATCGGCGCGGGCCTGAAGTCGCTGGTCGGCGGCGAGCTGAAGGGGATGACGAAGATGCTCGCGGAAGGGCGCATGCACGCGCAGCAGCGCCTCGAAGAGGAGGCCGCCTCGCGCGGCGCCGACGCGGTCATCGCGTTTCGCTTCGACACCTCCGAGCTCGGCAGCACGTGGACTGAGATCTGCGCCTACGGCACCGCCGTCCGCACCACGAAGCTCTGAGGCGCTCCGAGCGCGGCGCCCCCGCGGTCGGGCGGCTCAGCGCTCGGCGATCGGCACGTAGTCCAGGTCCCGCGCGCCGGTGTAGATCTGCCGCGGGCGGGCGATCTTCTGCTCCTCGTCGCCGACCATCTCCTTCCACTGCGCGATCCAGCCGCTCGTGCGCCCGATCGCGAACATCACGGGGAACATCGCGACGGGCAGGCCGAGCGCCTCGTAGATCAGGCCGGAGTAGAAGTCGACGTTGGGGTAGAGCTTGCGCGAGGTGAAGTAGTCGTCGTCGAGCGCCCGCTTCTCGAGCTCGGTGGCGACGTCCAACAGCGGGCTCTTGCCGCGGACCTCGAAGACGGCGTCGAGGTGTTTGCGGATGATCCGCGCGCGCGGGTCGTAGTTCTTGTAGACACGGTG
>Ga0134125_10002726_pt1 | contig 20784 bp, 11 predicted proteins | sample KB31751_FD_96464 | JGI IMG/M metagenome (GOLD analysis project Ga0134125, IMG submission 96464) | Terrestrial soil microbial communities with excess Nitrogen fertilizer from Kellogg Biological Station, Michigan, USA - KB3-175-1 | ecosystem: Environmental > Terrestrial > Soil > Unclassified ... | reverse complement strand
ATGCCGGTGCTGCGCTCGCGGGGGCCGCGCCTGCATTGCTTGCCGGGGGCGGGCCGCCCTGCGGAATTTCACGGCCCTTCGCGCCGACTTTGCCCACAGTGCAAACGGCGCGACCCCCGCGATTCGTGCCCGGCCATGGGCCCTTGGGAAAGTCCGAAGATGTCACCGCCTTCCGCGGCTATCTGGTGACCCTGCGCGCCGATGTGGCGCAGGCCCGGACGCGCGGACTGACCGGCGATGCCCTGATCGCCGCGGTGGTCGGCGAATTGCAGCCTGCCTACGGCACGTGGAGCGCCTTTGCCCATTTTGGCAAGCTCAACGTCCAGCAGACGGACGAGGAACTCGCCGGCACCAAACCGCTGCCCGGAGGAGCCGTAAGCAAGCGCCCAGAGCTCTGATCCACGGTGCCGGGTGAGCCGGCTGCATCCAAATGGATTGCAGTTTTCGGAGGCGCGCGTGATCAAGAAAACCAAGGAAGGCTACAAGGTGGTTTCGGAGAAGACCGACGCCAAGGGCAAGCACAAGAACCTGGGCGGCCCCTACAAGACCGAAGCGGAAGCCAAGAAGCGGCTCGCCCAAGTCGAGTTCTTCAAGCACAAGAAGGGCTGAAGCGGCGCAGGTGCCGCCGCGGTCCCCCACCCATGGCCCCATATTTTGGACAGGTCTGGCTGGTGCGGCTGCTGCTTCAGCGCGGGCTGGCGGCCGTCTACCTGGTTGCCTTCCTGTCCGTGTTGCGGCAGTTTCCCGCCCTGCTGGGCGAGCGCGGCCTGCTGCCCGTGCCCGACTACCTGCGGGCGGTGCGCTTCCGCGACGCTCCCAGCCTGTTCCACTGGGGCTATACCGACCGGCGGCTGCGCGCCCTCGGCTGGACCGGGATCGGTCTCGCCGCCCTGGCACTGAGCGGCGTTGCCGAACGCGGGCCGGTCTGGGTGCCGGTGACAGTCTGGCTCGTCCTCTGGTGCTTGTACCTGTCGGTGGTCAATGCCGGGCAGCTCTTCTACGGCTTCGGGTGGGAGTCCATGCTGCTGGAAGCGGGGTTCTTTGCCGCCTTCCTGGGCCCGTCGCGCATGGCGGCGCCGCTCATCCCGGTGCTGATCCTGCGCTGGATGCTGGTGCGCACCGAGCTGGGCGCCGGCCTCATCAAGCTGCGCCACGACCCCTGCTGGCGCGACCTCACTTGCCTGTACTACCACTACGAGACCCAGCCGCTGCCCAACCCGCTGAGCCGGGCCTTTCACCGCTTCCCACGGCGCGTGCACCGGCTCTCGGTGTTGTTCAGCCACCTCGTCCAGGTAGGACTGCCGTTCGGGCTGTTTTTGCCGCAGCCGGTGGCGGGATTCTGCGGCGCCGGGATCATCCTCCAGCAGCTGCTGTTGATTGTCAGCGGCAACTACGCCTGGCTGAACTGGCTCACCGTGGTGCTGGGCTTTACCGCATTCAACGATGGGCAAATCCATGCCGTGCTGCGAATCGCGGTACCCGCGGCCACGCCGGCGCCGCTGGCCATGACGGTCTGCCTGGCGGCGCTGGCGATCTTCACCCTCGTTGCCAGCGTCGAGCCGGTGCGCAACTTGCTGTCGCCGCGGCAGGCGATGAACCGCACCTATAACCCGCTGCACCTGGTCGGCTCTTATGGCGCCTTCGGATCGGTAAACCAGATCCGGTACGAGATCATCCTGGAAGCCACCGAAGAAACGGTATTGAGCGACCGCACCGTGTGGCGCGAGTACGGCTTCCGCGGCAAACCGGGCGACCCGAAGCGGCGACCGCCTCAGGTCGCGCCCTATCATCTGCGGCTCGACTGGATGCTCTGGTTCCTTCCCTTTTCGGTGCGGGTCGGCTCCGGCGGCCTCGCCGTGCCCGGCCATGAGCTCTGGTTCCTGCGCCTGGCACGGAGGCTGCTCGAAGCCGACCGGCCCACGCTGCGCCTCTTGCGCAGTGTCCCCTTTGCCGATCGCCGCCCGGCCTACGTACGGGCGCTGTTTTACCGGTACCGCTACACCACCCCGGAGGAACAGCGCCGCACCGGCGCCTGGTGGTCGCGCCAGTTGGTGGGCGTGTACCTGCCCCCGCTTTCGCTGCGCTCCTTCGCGGACCGCGAGCGCGCCGCCCCCCGGTGACCTCTGCCCGGCGGGCGGGCATCCATTATTGATTGGCGCGGACCCCAGCGCGGAAGGCCAGGCGCCCGGCGCTTCCGGGCGCCTTCGGCTTATGCTCGCACCGGCATGGGGACCCCGGAGCCCCATGCCGGTGCTGCGCTCGCGGGGCCCGCGCCTGCATGGCTTGCCGGGGGCGGGCCGCCCTGCGGAATTTCGCGGCCCTCCTGCGTCAACGGAGTGGCACCCACTGCTCTAACACTGGGCGCCATATCAACGCGTTGTAACGGGGCCTGACAGCTCTTGTAACATGCGAATCCGCGCCTCCAGCGCCGCCGCGTACTCCGCCACGTCGGCGTCGGAATAGTTGGCGCTGCGGAAGGCGTCGCGGATTTGGGCATCGGTGAGCTGCGCCAGCAGGCCGCCGATCCAGGCGGCATCGTCGCGCGGCACCCGTTTGCCGATCCAGCGCAGGTGGAGACGCTGCACAAACTCGCGCGGAAACACCACCAGAAGGGGCAGTGAGGGCATGGTCGGCATGTTGAAGTCCACGTAGGCGGGCGTCACCTTGTTTACAAAGCGGGAGTGGGCGTAGCTGGTGACGTTGCCTTTGGAGACGGCCGCGGACAGCCGCTGCCCGGTCGTACCAAACGAAGCGCCCAGATCGCTGACCACGTACTGGAGCGGACCTCCGTCCTTTTCCTGGTAGATCGAGGTGTTGTAATCCATCAAGTCCCAGTTATTGATGAGCGCCATCATCACCCGCAAGCCGTCGAAGGCGCGGGTATTCTCGAACGGGTTCTGCCGCCACTGCCACCGCCCCACCCGTTTCTCGCCCGCCGGCAGCTTTTCCAACCGGACGTTGCGCACCTCGCCTCCGGGCAGGATCATCTTCCGGCCGCGTTGCAGGTGCGCCGGCAGCCCCTCGATCCGCATGTCGGGAACGACGTAGTCCTCGCGGGTGCCATACCCCATGGCCCACACCAGGCGGGACGCCACCGTCTCCGGCTGGGCCTCCTGATCGAGCTTGAGCGTCCACTTCTCACCTTGCCGGTCGCGAACGTCGTACTTCGCCGTCGAACCGTTCAGGTCCTCCTTCAGGAACCGCATGTCGCCATGCGGAGCGTCGCGCTGGCCGCCGGAACCCCAGTACAGGTCCTCGCCGGCAATATCCGCGGGTGCTTCCCACAGCACAGGGGGCGCCTCCGCCGTGGCGGTTCTTACCTTGGAATCGCCGTTCTTGCGCGGTGACTTCGGTCCCTTGGCCTGAGCCCAGCCGGGCGGGACAAGCGACAACACTAGCAGAAACGGCGCCCAACGCCCGCAAGTGCTCATTCCCGCCAGCCTCCTGCCAGAAAGCAGAGCACGCCGACCGCCAAAGCGGCGGCTATTACAATTGGTTGGCGCTAGGCCCCGGCGCGGCTGCGCCGCGCGACCCGCAGGTCCGCCCAGGTTCGCTAATTGGCCGAAGGCTGCTTCTCGATGTGGTCCACCACCAAGCGTTGGACCGGCGCGTTGCGGGGATCGAGCCGCAGTCCCAACTTCTGGACCGAGGCGAAGATGGAGCTGCCGCTGGGGGACGAAGCCTCGCCGCTTGCGCCGGCCAGCGCCGGGGGAAGCGGCATGCCCATCTTCATCGCCGCCGCGCGCGCCATCGCGCGCAGGTCCTCGTTGGAAACCGCCAGGCTGATCTGGTAGGCGCCGCCGAGGCCGGTCTGGTCGAGCACCGGGCGGTCGAGCATCGGGGTCAGCATATCGGCAAAGTTCGGGAGCGTCACCTTCGACGCCACCAAGTGCATGCTGCCGTCCACCATGGTGACTTGGGTGCGGCCGGTCTTGCCTCCCGTAATGGTCGTCGTGGTAGCCCCATCCGCGCCCTTGGCGGAGTTCACGGTCACGGCGCCGTTGCCGGTCTGGATGGTTTGCGCCGCCGGGGCGGGAGTGGGCGGCGGTGCATCCGCGTCGGCGGGGGCCGGGGGCAGCTTGGAGCCATCCTTACCAACGATCAGGGCATAGACCGGCAGATCGTGGAAGTCGCGATGGAAAGTAAGCTGGAACCGCTGCGCCAGCAGCGTCTGGAGCATTTGGGGCACCTGATCCTTGGTCGCGCCCTGCGGTAAGGTGGCCAGAATGTCGAACCGCTCGCTCGTCAACCAATCCGGCCCGGACACCTGGTACGGCTTCAATGTGTAGGCGGTGCAGATCAGGTCTTGCAGCGAGGCAAAGCCGATATCAATCCGGCCGGCATCCAGCCGCGTCCCCACGTGCGGCATCTGGTGCGAGGCGATCACGCTGGCGATATCCGGCGCCGGCTTGATCGAGGCCACCTCAAACGCCAGCGGCACCGCCGCCGGCGCCTGTTGCGCCACGGCCGCGGGCAGCACACCCAGGGAAACGGCAAGGAAGAGCAATGCGAGGCGCTTCATACTCTTTTCATCTTGAAGCAGGGGAAACTAAGTGTCAAACCAGACCGCCGCCGCCGGAACCATTCCGGCGACGGCGGTGAGGGCTAATGAGGCGCGGTGCCCGCTACCAGTGCAGCCGCAGGCCGAGCTCGATCGTGCGCGGCCCCGGACTTACCCCGGTAATGTCGCCAAAACTCGCCTGATCCGACAGATTGAGGTTGGGATCGTTCCAGTTGACGTGGTTGAGCGCGTTGATCATCTCGACGTTGACCGTTGCTCCCATTCTTTCTGTAATCTTGACGTCCTTCTGGAGGTTCATGTCCAGATTCCAGAACGGGAAGCCACGGCCAAATATGGTGTTGGCGTTGGAGTCCACCCCGAGGTAAGCCAACCGGAAGGAGTTGAACACCGCGGTCGGGTTGGAGAAGGCATTGATTCCAATGCCATGAGGGTTATTTTTGGTGACGTCCTGGTTGAAGCCGGTCACGCCATCGCTGGTGAATCCCTGAATGACCTGGGTACTCGGGATCGGCCCGGTTGGGATGGCGCTTACCCCAAAGTCGGTATTGCAACTGCACGCGCCAAACTCGCCGCCGCCGCTGATATCACCCATCTCCAGCGGGGCGCCGCTGTGCCAAGTCAAAATAGGCGCCACCGACCACCCGCCGAGAACCCGGCCCACCAGACCATTTTGGTTGGCATAGGGCAGACGGTAAAGAGCGGTCAAGTTGAACAGGTAACGGATGTCGCTGCCATCCGTACCATAGTCATAATTGCGGTCAAAGGGGTTGACGGTTTGCGAACCCACCAGCGCCTGGACCAGCTTGGTCATGTCGAGCTGGTGCGCATAGGTGAAATTCGCATCCAGGGTCAAGTTGGTGGAGCGCTTTTGCACCGTGATCGTTCCGGCGTTGTAATTGGAACGTCCGTCCGATCCGCTCAGTTCCGCCCCGCCCAAGCCTTGTGAGGCCAGGAGATCAGGTCCGAATACCCAGTTCCCCTCGAGATCCGCCCACGTCGACCAGGCATCGGAGTTGGTGATGTTGCCGGTGCCGTTCGGGCCTTCGTTCGCGGCGACCGCCGCGGTGCAGCTCGAGAACCCCTGGCAGTAGTTGCCCGGCCCGGTCTGGAGAGCCTTCTCGAAGAATGGCTGCACGCTGACCTGAGTAGGGGATTTCCCCGCGTTCAGTTGCTGGGCGACATTGGCATAGGCCTGGGCGAAAGTCTGGCCGCCCAAGGTCATCATGTAGGGCACCGCATCCAAATCCTCGGTGGCGTATACATGCCGGGCGAAAACACCCGTCCAGCCAAGCTCCACCAGCATCTGGTGCGGCAGTTGCCGCTGCAGGCTGACCGTAAACTGGTCGTTCACGCCGGGGCGATAGTCCGGCGCCAGCGTGTCGCCGTTGCTCACCGGGGCGCTATTGACGCCGGGTTGGACCGGGGTGCTTAAGGTTGCGGGCAGCGGCGGCAGCGGCACCGATTTGCCGTCGGTCCCGATGCGGAACGCATTGCTGGCGTTGACGGTGCGCTGGCCGGCGCAGCCGCTATCCGCCATGCTCACGCCGAAACAGGTATCGGCTTGGCCGAAGCCGACACCCAAAAGCGGCACCAGCACCATGTTCACGCCATTAGTGCGGTCGTTAACCCGCGACCACCCCGCGCGCAATACGGTGGAGTGGGTACCGAATAACGAGCCCAGGACGCCGCCGTCGAACGTCGGATTCCAAGCCATTGAGAGGCGCGGGCTCACGCCGCCGTAGTACGGAGAGAAGGGATACTTCTCACCGCCGTTGATATCACCGACGGGAGCATAGCCGACCACCGGGTTATACGCCTGTCCGCGCAGCGCCGCTTGTTCTTTCAGGTTGATATAGGACGTGGTGTTGATCGGGTTCCCGGCCGCGTCCACTAGCATGACCTGTTTGCCGTTCGCCTCCACCGGGGGCATCTGCGCGCCCCAGTTCAGGCCGTAGGTAAGGGTAAGGCTGGGAGAAACGTGCCAGCTATCGGCCGCGTACACGCTCCAGCTATCAATCACGCTGGTATCGAACAGCATCGTACCCTGCGGCTGGAGGGTGAGATCCGGACCCACGCGGCTGGCAAAGACGTTGGCGTTGGACAACACGCCCAGGGTTTCGTAGTAGAGCGTATCCCAACTGGTGCTGCTGGCGGTGATGCATCCGGTGACCAGACCCGCGCCCACATTGCACTTTGGGGGCCGGTAATTCGCCGAGGTCACGACGCTGCCGCTGTTGCCGATGATGTACTCCGGAGCGGTCAGACTTCCGGCCGCGTTGTCGTCGCGGGTATGGTGCATCCAGTCATGCAGGAAATCGCCGCCGACGCTGAAGAAGTGATTGCCTTTGATCCAGCTCAGGTCGTCGCTGTAGTTCCAATCATTGCCGTCCCAAATGCGCTGCCGGGCGGTGCCCCAACCTTCGTTGATCGGCATGAGGCCGATGCCGCCGTTGTTATTGTCGATGTTGACCGAAGCGGCGATCCCCAGCGAGGACGCCACGTTGGGCACCCCCGCCGTCTCCCAAGCCCACCAGTTGCGAACGAAATTGAAGTGAGTCTGGTTGGTGACGTTGGGAGAGAGCTGACCGGTCAGGCCAAATACCAAATACCGGGGCTGCACGGGAACATTGCGGGTCGCGGTCGGCACCCCCAGCGTGTCGCCGGGCAGCACGCCGCCCCAGTCCGCCTGCGACGAAGTCGGGGCTACCGCCCGGTAAAAGCGGTAGCTTCCCATGAGCTGCCAGTTCTTGCCAAAGTTGTGGTCCATGCGGAAGGCGACGCTGTCGTTCTTCTGCGGCAGGTTGATCTGCGCCTGGTAGCCCTGCGTGTTGAGCGTGTCGCCCGCGGCCGAAGCGTTGTTGGGCATCGGCATGTACTTGTTCCAGATCAAAGAAACCACCGGATTGATGCCGATGCCGCGCGGGTCGCAGGGCAGGTTACCGCCGGAACCGCAGTTCTGGGCGGTGGCCAAATTCCACTGCTCGATGTTCCCCTTGGCGTCCGCAAACTGCAGAATTCCCTGCCGCATCAGCGCCGAGGGCACGGTTAAGGTTGACGTGCCGGCTTCCGGGTAGCGGCGCCCTTCGTAGTTCACGAAAAAGAAGGTGGGACCGCCCAACATGTTGGGCAACATCTGTCCGCCCAGAGAGAAGCCGAAGCGATTCTGATGGGTCTTCTGCAGCGGAATGCCGGAGCGATTGTTGGACCAGGAGTCGGCGTTCAGCCAGTTGGCCTGGTAGAAATCATAGGCCGAGCCATGCCAATCCTTGCTGCCGCGTTTGGTGGCCATCACGATTTCGCCGCCCGAGGCATTGGCATAAGCCGCGCTCGGGTTGTTGGTGTCCATGCGTACTTCTTCAATGCTTTCCACCGGCGTCGGCACCACGCCCGAACCGGACTGGTTGGTGCTGAAACCGCCGGTGTAGGAGAGGCTGGAGCCGTCAAGGTCATTGCTGATATTGCCGCCGTCCAGGGTATAGGAGTTCTGGTCGGTGGCCGCGCCCGCGACATTGCCGGTCATCGGATTGGTGTTGGCTTGGTAGAGCAAGAGCGACGAGGCGTCACGGCCGAGGTTGGGGAGCGCCAGAGCCGCCGACCCGCTGATGGTGGTCCCCATGGTGGCGCTCATGGTCTGCAAATCGGCGCCCGGGCTGGCGGTGACTTCCACCGTCTGTGTCGAGGCTCCGATGGTGAGCTTGAAATTGGCGGTTAGCGCAATATCCACCGTGACCGGCTGTTTGCTCAGCTTCGACTGCTGGAACCCTTCCTTCGACACTGAAATATCGTAGGTGCCCAGATTGACGTTCAGGAAAAGATAGCGACCGGTCGCGTTGGATTGCACGGTGCGCGCCGTTCCCGTGCTGTCGTCGATCAGCAGCACCACAGCCCCCGGAATGGCCGCGCCACTGGGATCGGTAATTTGACCGGTAACGGTACCGCTACTGCTCTGCGCCCGCGCCGACGCCACTCCGGCGCCGAGGAACATCCACACTGTCAACACGCACACCGATAAAACAGGAATTCCTCTATTTTTCATTTTTCGCATGGACCATGTCTCCTGTGAGCCGCGGTGGACTCCACGAATCCAGCCTCGAACGACGCCAATCTACATGAAATGAATATCCTTTGACAAACTAAATTTTCTGTGAATTTTCATATGACGCAAGAGTCCTACTGTTCCAAGGAATCCCGTCCGCAGGCCCCCCCGAGGCGCCTGCGATGCGGCTTCGCCGCGCGCCCCGCCTATCAGCCCGTGGTGCCATGAACTTTGGCCTCCGGTCCAGCCCACGAGACCCGCTCTGGGCGCGTGTCTCGCACCTCTCCGGCATGGGTCGAAGGCGTTGCACCACGGGCTGCTATGCTCGCCCGGGCTTGGGGCTCGGAGTCCCAAGCCCGGGCTGCGCTCGCGGGGACCGCGCCTGCATTGCTTGCCGGGGGCGCGAAGCTCGCACTGCGAGCTTCGCCCCTGCGGAATTACAACCTCTCCACCGCGCAGAACGCGGTGGGGGCCCGGTTCGCGGCCCTTCGCACCGACTTTGCCCACAGTGCAAACGGCGCGACCCCCGCGAATGGCGGTGATCATTGGCGGCGCCGCTTGCATTGCACACGCGGCGGCGCTACACTTCGCGCGCCATGTTGCAATCACAAACCCGACTCGCCCTGCTGCTCGGCGCCCTGGCGTGGGCCGCTCCCGCCTCGGCGCAAACCGGCAAGCTGCTGCTCTACTTCCAGCAGGTTCCGGTGGGTCAGGAGGCCTACACCCTCCAGCACGACGAGCTCGATGCGCAGTTCAGCTACACCGAGCGCGGCACCAAGATCTCCTTGCAGGGAACGCTGCGGCTGAGCCCGGATCTGACGCCGACCTACTTTGACGTCCACGGCAAGGTCTACCGTCCCTTCAGCGTCAGCGCCACCGTTACCCCGGGCCCGCAGACCCGTCCCTTCTTTACCGTGGACTCGTACGCGCCGCTCTCGGTGCAAATGATGATGCTGCGCTACTGGCTGGCCCACGGGCGCCCGGCTGCGCTGCGCCAACTGCCCGCCGGCGACGACATCCATATTCGCGAGGTGGGCACGGACCACGCCGGCGCAACATCGCTGCGCCGCTTCGCGGTCGACAATATTGTTTGGGGCAAGGAAGCCCTCTGGCTCGATCCCCACCAGAACCTGGCCGCCGCGGTGACCTATGCCGGCAACCTGCCGCTGGAGGCGGTGCGGCCCGAGTACGCGGCCGCCCTCCCGCGGCTCATTGCCAGCGCGGCCGCGGACCGCATGCGCGAGCTCCGGGACATCGCCCATCGGATCCCGCCGCTTCAGCAAGGAACCTACGCCATCGAACATGCGCTGCTGATAGACGGCTCCGGGGGCGCCCCCATCCCGGATGCCACGGTGCTGGTGCGCGGCAACCGGATCACGGCCGCCGGCTCCGCCGCCACGGTAAAGGTGCCGCGCGGCGTCCCCGTGCTCGACGCCCAGGGCCAGAGCCTGCTCCCCGGCCTGTGGGAAATGCACGCCCACTTCGCCCAGGTCGAGTACGGGCCCGCCTACCTTGCCGCCGGTGTCACCTCGGCGCGCGACTGCGGCGGCGAGTTCGGCTTTCTCGTCGCGCTGCACCAACTGCTCGCCTCCGACCAGGCCCTCGGGCCCCACCTGCTCATGGCCGGCCTGCTCGACGGCAGCGGCCCCGCTACCTTCACCACCAACTGGGCCGACACCCCCGCCCAGGGGCGCGCCATGGTGGACCGGTACCACGCCGCCGGCTTCAGCCAGATCAAAATCTACGACTTGATCCAGCCCGACGTGCTGCGCGCCATTACCGCCGAGGCCCACCGCCTGGGCATGACCGTCACCGGACACATTCCCCACGGCCTCACCGCCTTCCAGGGCGTCGAGGACGGCATGGACCAGATCAACCATCTGGGCTACGTCACCCAGGAAGTCCGCGCGGTCGGGCTGCCCGCTACGGTCGCTTTTCTCAAACAGCACGGCACCGTTGTCGACCCCACCCTCGCCTGGGGCGAGTTGCTGGCGCATCCAGCGAGTGTCCCGATCGCCTCGTTTGAACCCGGCTTTGCCCGCGCGCCCCACAGCTTGCAAGCCATGATCGGCAGCGCCAGCGGACGCGGCGAGAACCTCACCCGCTCGTTCCAGATCGTCAAGGCGCTCTACGACGCGGGCGTGCCGCTGGTGGCGGGTACCGACAAGTCGGTGCCCGCGGTCAGCTTTCACCGCGAACTCGAACTCTACGTGCAGGCCGGGCTGACCCCGATGCAGGTGATCGACCTCGCGACCTCGGGTTCCGCCCGCGTGATGGGGGTGTCGGATCAGGTCGGCACCATCACCCCGGGCAAGCGCGCCGACATGATCCTGGTCGCCGGCGATCCGCTGGTGAACTTCGCCGCCCTGCGCCAGGTGCGCCGCGTCATCCGCAGCGGCCGCGTCTACGATACCGACGCCCTCTGGCAGAGCGTCGGCTTCCGGCCGCTGGGCGAGGGCCGCCCAGTCACTCCGTGAGTGATCGTGGTGCCCCCGACTGCTTGCAATCTGGCGTGGCGTGGCGCTAAATAGTAGCTCTATGCGCATGCCGCTCGCCCGTCTCGCCGGCGTCCTCGCCGCCAGTTGTGCCCTCTCCGGCCTCGCCCTGGCCCAGGCCCCTACCGCCCAGGAGATCGCGCGCTGGAAGCACGAGGCGCAGCAGGTCACGATCGTGCGCGACGACTGGGGCATTGCCCACGTGCACGGCGCAACCGACGCCGACGCCGTCTTCGGTATGGAGTACACCCAGGCCGAGGACGACTTCAACCGGGTCGAGAACAACTACCTGCTCGCCCTCGGCTGGTCCGCGCAGGCGCAAGGCGAGAGCGCCATCTGGCAGGACCTGCGCATGAGGCTGTTCATTGATCCGGTGGAGATGAAGAAGGACTACGCCGCCTGCCCGCCCTGGCTGCAGTCGCTCATGGACGCCTTCGCCGACGGGCTCAACTACTATCTCTACACCCACCCCAACGTCCATCCCCAGGTGATCCATCGCTTCGAGCCCTGGATGGCGCTGGCCTTCACCGACGGCAGCATCGGGGGCGACATCGAGCGCGCCAATTTGCGCGGCGTGCAGGGCTTCTACGCGCAGCAGCCCGGCGGCATCACCCCGCCACCCCCACCGCCTCCTCCGCCCAGCTACCTGCCGCCCGACCCGACCGGATCGAATGGGATCGCCATCTCGGCCAAGAACAGCGCCGATCACCACGCCCTGCTCTGGATCAATCCCCACACCTCGTTTTACTTCCGCAGCGAACTGCAGATGTCGAGCGATCAGGGCCTCGACGCCTACGGCGCCGTCACCTGGGGACAGTTCTCCATCTACCAGGGTTTCAACCCGCGCCTGGGCTGGATGCACACCTCCAGCGGCGTCAACAACATCGACTTCTACCTCGAGACCGTGACCAAGTCGGGCGACGGCTACACCTACAAGTACGGCGACCAGCAGCTCCCGGTGAAGCAGGCGGTCATCTCCATACCCTATAAGAGGTCCGACGGCAGCATGGCCGAGCGCAAGTTCACCGGCTACTGGACCCAGCACGGTCCGGTGATCGGCGAGGTCAACGGCAAGTGGGAGACGATCCGGCTGATGCAGGAGCCGGTGAAGGCGCTGGAACAGGACTTCGAGCGCACCAAGGCAAAGAACTACCAGGAGTTCCACCAGATCATGGAACTCCACACCAACAGCAGCAACAACACTATTTACGCCGACGCCGACGGCCACATCGCCTACTTCCACTCCGACTTCATCCCCCGCCGCGACGACAGGTTCGACTGGAACAAGCCGGTGGACGGCAGCGACCCCGCCACCGACTGGCACGGCGTGCTCTCGCTCGACCAGACCCCGCATCTGCTCGACCCCGCCAGCGGCTGGCTCTACAACTCCAACAACTGGCCCTGGTCGGCGGCCGGGCCCAGCAGCCCCAAGCGCGAGGCTTTCCCCAAGTACGTGGACCGCGGCCAGTTCGAGTCCATGCGCGGCGTGCACGCCGTGCGCGTGCTCAGCGCCGGGCACGACTTCACCCCGGCCACTCTGATCGGCGCCGCGTTCGACAGCTACCAGCCCTGGTTCACGCACACCATTCCGGCGCTGGTCAAGGCCTGGGACAACACTTCCGCCTCCAACCCGCTCAAAGCCAAGCTGCACGACCCCATCGAGATGCTGCGCACATGGAACCTGCGCTGGGGGGTGGACTCCATCCCGACTTCGGTGGCAGTTTACTGGGGCGGCCAGATCATGCGCGTCACCGGCAACGCCGCGCGCAAGGCGGTCGAGGACGACAGCAGCTACGTGGCCACGCAGGCCACACCCGACCAGTTGCTACAGGCCCTGTCCGCCGCCATCGACAAGCTCAACGCCGACTTCGGCACCTGGAAGACGCCCTGGGGGGAGATCAACCGCTTCCAGCGCCTGGACGACTCCATCTACCATCCCAAGTTCGACGATTCCCTGCCCAGCACCCCGGTGGAGTTCACCACCGCGGTGTGGGGCTCGCTGGCGTCGTTCGCCGCCCGGCAGTACCCGGGCACCAAACGTATCTACGGCAGCAGCGGCAACAGTTTCGTGGCGGTGGTTGACTTCGGCCCGCGCGTGACCGCGCGCGCCATCACCGCCGGCGGCGAGAGCGGCGATCCCAACTCGCCCCACTTCCGCGACGAAGCCGAGCGCTACGCCACCGGCAACCTGCGCACGGTGTACTTCTACCCCGAGGACCTGAAGGGCCACACCGAGCGGAGCTACCACCCCGGGCAGTAAGGGCATGCATTGATGGGCGCGGGCCCCAGCGCGGCTGCGCGGGGAGCCCTGCGCCCCGCTCCGCTTGCCTTGCATCCAAATCGCCTAGGAGAATTCTCATGCCCGGACGCAAACATCTGGCGGGGGTCAGCCCCAAGGAACAGCGCGAGTACGAGCACATCAAAGAATCGGCCGAGCACTCGGGACGCTATGGCAAGCGCGCCAAGGAAGTCGCCGCCCGCACCGTGTTCAAGCAGCATAAGGCCAAAGGACACGCCAAGGGAAAATAACGGGCACGGTACAATGGGCGATTGAAGCCCGCGAAGATCTCCACTCTGGCTATCTGCCCGCCCGGCTTGCCGGCGGCCGCCATGCTGGACAAGCTGCGCCCCTGGGCGGACCTCACGGTCACCGCGGACGCGGCCACCGTCGCCAGCGCAGCCGCGGACGCCGAGGTCATTCTGTACTCCGGCTTGGCGGGCGCCACACCGCCGTTTGCCGCGGTGTGGCCGCACACCGGTCGGCGCCTGCGCTGGGTACACTCGTTCGAGGCGGGCGTGGACCGGCTGCTGATCCCCGAGCTGGCCGCCGGCAACGTCGCCGTCTCCAACGCGAAAGGCGTCTACGCGGAGCCGCTGGCGGAGTTCACCGTCTTCGCCATCCTGTACTTCTACAAGCAGGGGCGGCGGCTGGTGGAACAGCAGCGCGCTCACCGCTGGGAGCAGTTCGAGGTCGAGAGCCCGCGCGGCAAGGTGTTGGCCATCGTCGGATACGGCGGCATCGGCCGCTGCTGCGCTCGCGCCGCCCGCAAACTGGGCATGCGCATCGAGCCCATCTCGCGCCAAGACACGGCCGCACCGGCGCGCTTCCACGCCCGTCTGGCCGCAGCCGACGTGGTTCTGGCCGCCGCTCCGCTCACGCCGCAGACCCGGCGCCTGCTCGACGCCGCCGCCTTCTCCGCGATGAAGCCCTCGGCACTCGTGGTCAACGCCGGCCGCGGACCGGTGATTGACGAAACCGCCCTGATCGCCGCTCTGCGCGCCGGGCGCATCGCCGGCGCCGCGCTCGACGTCTTCGAGCACGAACCGCTGCCCGCCGATCATCCGTACTGGAGCATGGACAACGTGCTCCTCTCCCCGCACTGCACCGACCGCACCGTCGAGCCGCACTGGACCGCGCTCGGCATGCGGTGCTTTCTGCAAAACTTCCGGCGCTACCGCAATGGCGAGCCGCTGCTGACCCCGGTGGACAAGGCCGCCGGCTACTGACTATGCCCGAAACACTCTCCGCCCCCGTGGCCGAACGCCGCGCCCCCGAGTCCGATCCTTACGCCTGGCTGCGGCAGAAGGCCGACCCGGCGGTCATGGCCTATCTCGAGGCCGAGAACGCCTACACCGCCGACGTCACCGCCCCGCTGCGGCCGCTGGAGGATACGCTCTACCAGGAGATGCTGGGCCGCATCCAGCAGACCGATCTGAGCGTGCCAATCCGCCGCGGCCGTTATCTCTACTACTCGCGCACGGTCGAGGGGCTCCAGTACCCGATCCATTGCCGCAAGCGCGCCCCGGAAGGCAACGAGCCCGAGGGGCCGGAAGAAATCCTGCTGGATATGAACGAACAGGCCAAAGGCCTGGCGTTTTTCAGTCTGGGGGCATTTGAGATTTCCGACGATGCGCAACTGCTGGCCTATACCACCGACATTACCGGAATGCGGCAGTACCAGCTTCACGTCAAGAACCTCGACACCGGAGCGCTGCTTCCCGACACCGACGAGCGCGTGACCTCGATCGAGTGGGCGAACGACAACCGCACCCTGTTCTACTCCACCGAGGACGCCGTCACCAAACGCTCCGACCGGCTCTTCCGCCGCCGGCTGGGCGAGGCGCCGGTTGAGATCTACCACGAGGCGGACGAGCTGTACAACATCGGGGTGCAGCGCACGCGCGACCACGCCTACCTGCTGCTCGGCATCGGCGCCACCGACTCCACCGAGTTCCATTACCTCCGCGGCGACGCGCCCGAGTCTCCCCTGCGGCTATTCTTTCCCCGCCAGCGCGATCACAAGTACGACCTCGATCACCGCGACGGGCTCTTCTACGTCCGCACCAATCTGCATGCCAAGAATTTCCGCGTGGTCACGGTGCCGGTGGCGGAACCTCGCTTCGAACAGGGCCGCGAATTCCTGCCTCACGATCCGGCGGTGCTCCTCGAAGGCCTCGATCTCTTTCGCGATTATGCCGTCGCGCACGAAAAGACGGAAGGGCTCAACCGGCTCCGCGTCCACACCTTCGCCACGCGGACGTGGCGGGCCATTCCCTTTCCCGAGCCGGTGTACTCCGCCTTCGGCGGCGGCAATCCGGAGAACGACACCCAGCTTTTTCGCTATAGCTACCAGAGCATGGTCACGCCGCCGGGCGTCTACGAGTACGGAATGGACACGGGAACAATCACGCTGCTCAAGCAGCAGCCGGTGCTGGGCGGCTACGACGCCTCGCAGTACCGCAGCGAGCGGCTCTGGGTGACCGCCCGCGATGGGGTGCGGGTGCCGCTGTCGGCAGTCTACAAGCCCTCGGCGCGGACCTCGGGTCCTGGCCCCTTATTGCTGTATGGCTACGGCTCTTACGGCTACGGCGTTCCCGCCGGCTTCTCGGTCGCGCGGCTCAGCCTGCTCGACCGGGGCGTGGTCTACGTGACCGCACACATCCGCGGCGGCAACGAGATGGGCGAGGCCTGGCACGACGACGGGATGCTGATGAAGAAGAAGAACACCTTCTTCGACTTCATCGATGCCGCCGAATTCCTGATCCGCGAGAGTTGGACCAGCGCCGACAAGCTCGCCATCGAGGGCGGCAGCGCCGGCGGCCTGCTGATCGGCGCGGTGGTGAACCTGCGCCCCGAGCTGTTCCGCGCCGCCCACCTGGCGGTGCCCTTCGTGGACGTGATGAACACGATGCTCGACGCCAGCCTGCCGCTGACGGTGGGCGAGTACCTGGAGTGGGGCGACCCCAACCAGCCCGAAGCCGCGGCCTACATGCGGTCTTATAGCCCCTACGACAACCTGGCGGCGCGGGACTATCCAGCGATCCTGGTGACGACCAGCCTGAACGACAGCCAGGTGATGTACTGGGAACCGGTCAAATACGTGGCCAAGCTCCGCCACCTCAAAACCAACGACACGCCGCTGCTGCTCAAGACCAACCTGGGCGCCGGGCATGGCGGGGCCTCCGGCCGGTACGACAAGCTGCACGAAACGGCCTTCGAGTTCGCCTGGCTGCTATCGCAGATCGCCGGCTAGCAGCCCGTGGTGCAACGCCTCGAGCCCATGCCGGAGACGTGCGAGACCCGCGCCCAGAGCGGGTCTCGTGTGCTGGACCGGAGCCAAGTTTATTGCACCACGGGCTGCTAGATTGCCTACTGCCCGCCCGCCGGCTCATTGGCGGGCAGCGCGTCGGTGATCGCCGCCAATCCGCTGGTCTTGTTGAAGGCCGGGATCGTCACCGTCTTCAACTGGTTGAAACCGGTCTTGGCCTTGGCCAGCTTGGCGTCAATGTCGGCGATGGTCCGCTCCTGGGCCGCGGTGGGCGCATAGTCCAGGCCGCCCGCTTCATCCGAAGCGCCTTGGCCCACGCCGCCGCTCAGCCAGATCAGGTTCATGTAGACCTTGTAGGCCGTCGGGAAGTACTTGTCGTCGCTGAGCATGGACTCGCGGCTGACCAGTTGCAGCTCGACATCCAGGATCTGCTGGTCGAGCTGCTTGAGTCCGGCCGAATCCGGATGCGCCTTGCGGTCGTCCTCGATCTGCTTGCGCCAGATCTCCATCTGGTTGACCATGTCGGAGGTCTCGGTGATATCGGCGCGGGTGTGCACCTGGGCGGCGGTGGACGCTCTCAGTACCGCGTCCGAAGCCTCGACATCCGGATCCTTCAGCACGTTGAAGGGTTGGGTATAGCTCTTGCCGTCCACCGTGAGGCGAATCTGGTAATGCCCCGGCGCGGCCATGGGGATGCCGGTGGTCGGGGTAATCCCCCAATGCGTGATGGTGCGGATGGATTTGCCCTGGAAGCGCGGTTCCTCCCAGATGTGCGGGTTCTCGGGCGGGGTGGTGCGCAGCTCAACCAGGTGCGGAGCGTCGTAGAGCAGATCCCAGTCGAAGCCGTTCATGCCGACGTGGGCCTGCACCTTCTCGGTGCGGACCTCCTTGCCGGCGGCGTCCAAGATTTCGATCTGAGCGGGACCGCTCGGCGCCTCCGCCAAGTTGAACGTAAACTGCGGACGCGCCGGCTCCGCCGCGGTGGGGAAGGCGCTGCGCGCCTGGCGGAAGACGTCCGCCGGCGGGAAGAGTTGGGTGGCGCCGCTCGGCGGCGTGGCGCTGCCGGCCGCCTCGAGCGTGGTGATGTCGGGCAGGATGTAGAGCCCGCGGCCGTAGGTGGAGACATCCACGTCATGGAAGCGCTTCTCCACGTTGATCCAGCTCACCGGCGCCGGCGGCAGGCCTTTGTTGAAGTGAATCCAGTGGGCGCCGTCGTCCATGGAGTAGTAGAACGCGTGCGCCGTTCCAGCGAAGAGCATGCCCTTCTTGTTGGGGTTCTCCGCCACCGTCAACACGTAGTCAAGCGGGCTGGATGACGGGATGTCGCCGGTGATCTTTGTCCACGACGCGCCGAAATCGGCGGTCTTGAAGATGTAGGGCTTGTAGTCGTTGTTGCCTGCCATGCGGAAATCGACGGCGATGTAGGCGGTGCCGGGATCGAAGCTGGAGGGAGAGATCTGGTTGATCTCGCCCCACGGCGGCAGGCGCAGGTTGGCGGTGACGTCGGTCCAGTGGGCCTGAGTTTTGGACTCACCCTCCTTGGTATACCAGAGCTTGCCGTCGTTGGTGCCGGCCCAGATCAAGCCGCGCTGGATGGGCGAGTAGGCGATGGACCACACCACCTCGCCGTCGTACTGCGCCAGATTGTCGCCCTCGATGCCGCCGTTGTTGACGATGCGCGAGGGATCCTTGGTCGAGAGGTCGGGGCTGAGCTCGGTCCAGGAGTGCCCCTTGTCGCTGGTCTTGAGCACCATCTGGCAGCCATAGAGCACGTTCTGGGTGTCGAAGGGGTCGATCGCCAGCGGCGAGGTCCAGTGGCAGCGGTACTTCACCTGGTTCGGCGGCGAGTCGAGCGTGATCTCGGAGGGTTCCACCGAGTGGGGCGTGCCCTCGCGATCATCGTAGCGGGTGAGCTTGTTGCCGTAGCAGGTGGCCCACACAATGTGCGCGTCGGTGGGATCGGGCACGGTAAAGCCGGATTCGCAGCCGCCGATATCGGGCTGCCAGCGCAGCGGCTCGACCGCGGCGCGGCCGTAGCCGCCGGCATTGGGCGGGGTGATCGGTCCGTTGCCGGGTCCCAGCGCGTAGCCCGGCGGCGGCGGCGCCGGCTTGGGGAGCTCGGCCAGCTTGGCTTGGTCCACTTGTTGCGCACCGCCGCGCCCGCCGCGGCCGCGCCCGCCGAAGGCCGCGCCCCGCGGCATGAAGTCGCTCTTGGGCAGCAGCCCATTGCCGCTGGTCTCGGAGACGGTGCTGGGACCGCGCATGGTGCCGTCATCCTGGCGGTTGCTGTAAATCCAGTAGGGCACGCGGTTATCGCTGGCGATGTGGTACATCTGCCCGTTGGGCAGCGACACGTGGAGCGCGTTGCCGGCGCCGGTGGCGATGCTGGCGCCGCCGTCGTCGGTGAGCATATAGCGCGCCGGGTCCTTGGGATCCATCCAAATGTCGTGGCAATCGCCGCAGCTCGCCGCGCCGACCGGCCGCGCCGCGCCGCCGTTGCCGGCAAAGGTGTGGCCGCCGTCAATTGAGCGATGGAAGCTGCTGGAAGTGATCAGCACGTCGTCCGGGTTCTGCGGGTTCACCGCCAGCCGGATGTAGTAGCCGGCGCGCCCGATGAGGGAGCGGTCCCAACTCACCACGTTCCACTGGGCGCCGCCGTCGTCGGATCGCCAGAGCGAGCCCTGGTCGCTGGTCTGGATCAGCGCATAGGCGCGCTGGGGGTTCGAGGGCGCGTAGGCGACGTCAATCTTGCCCAACGGGGAGTGCGGCAGCCCGGCGGTCAGTTTGGTCCAGGTCTGGCCGTTGTCGTGCGAGGCGTAGACGCCGCTGCCCGGTCCGCCGCTGGCCTCCACCCAGGTGCGCTGCACGACTTCCCAGGTACCCGCCAGCAGGTTATCGGGGTTGGACGGATCCATCGTCAGGCCGCTGCACCCGGTGTTGGGGTTGACGAAGAGCGTGCGCTTCCAGGTTTGGCCGCCGTCGGTGGTGCGGTAGACACCGCGCTCCTCTTGCGGGCTCGTCAACCGCCCCTCGGCGCAGACCAAGACGTTGTTGGAATCTTTGGGATTCACCACGATGCGCGCGATCCGTCCGGTGGCGGCCAGACCCAGATGCTCCCAGGTTTTGCCGGCATCGCTCGATTTGTACACGCCGTCGCCAATCACATCCGCCGGCCGGATCACCCAGGGCTCGCCGGTACCTACCCAGACCGTGTTGGGATCGGAGGGATCCACCGCGATCGTACCGATCGCCGCCACATCCTGGTTGTCGAAGATGGGCAGGAAGGTATGCCCGCCGTCGCTGGACTTCCACAGCCCGCCCGAGGCGGCACCCAGATAGTAGGTGTTGGGATCGCCCGGCACGCCCGCGGCCGAGGCAATGCGCCCGGCGGGGGCCGGACCCATGTAGCGGAACTGCAGGGCGGGCACCTCGGTGGTGCGCGGCGGACCGGCCGGCCCCCGTCCGAACTGGGCCGCCGCCGGCAGGCAGGCGGCCAGGGAAACGCTCAGGATCAACGTCCAGCTGGCACGCATGGGGTTCCTCCACAGACTCCCCCATGGTAGGCGCAGGGACGCGCCGATGGCAAGACTTTATGGCACGCCGTGAGCCTTAGGCTACCGGTTCGGCTCGCCCAGCCGCGACAACCAGCCTCCCACGGCGAACCCCACTAACAGCAGCAAATAGGTGATCGGCATGAGGACCAGTGTAGGTGCGGCCGCGGGCAAACGCATTCAGCGTTTTCCCCGGGATGGCGGCGTCATGTCATTACGGGCGGCGCCCATTGGTAGAGACAGACGCGGTTCCGACCGGCGCCCTTGGCTTCGTAGAGGGCGGAGTCGGCCTCGCTGATCAGGGTCTCCCAGCTGAGCTCTTCCCGCCCATGGCTGACCGCCACTCCAAAACTCGCCGTCAGTGACACCGGAGCGCCGCCCGCGGTGAACCGCAGTTGCGAGAACCGCTCGCGCAGCCGCTCCACGAAAGCCGCGGCCTCGCTTTTGCCGCAATCGGGCAGAAGCAGGATGAACTCCTCGCCGCCGAGCCGTGCGGTCACTTGTCCCGGCCATGTCTCCGCCGTGAGAAAGCGCGCCGCTTCACGCAAGGCGGCATCGCCCGCCGGATGGCCGTAGGCGTCGTTATGACGCTTGAAATCATCCAGATCCATGAGAACGAGAGCCAAATCGT
>Ga0134125_10002725_pt1 | contig 20787 bp, 17 predicted proteins | sample KB31751_FD_96464 | JGI IMG/M metagenome (GOLD analysis project Ga0134125, IMG submission 96464) | Terrestrial soil microbial communities with excess Nitrogen fertilizer from Kellogg Biological Station, Michigan, USA - KB3-175-1 | ecosystem: Environmental > Terrestrial > Soil > Unclassified ... | reverse complement strand
GGCCCCGAATGAATCGGAGATCCTGAGTGCAATTCCGTCCCAAACTCTCCGCGCTGCACGCACGCGCCGAGCTCATCATTCCATGGCTGGTCAATGGCTCGCTCCCCGCCGAGGCCGAGGCTGCAGTACGCGCGCACATCGAGAGCTGCCCGCGATGCCGGCAGGATTACGAGGAGCAGCTGCGGGTACGTGAGGCGATGTGCGCGGAGGGACCGCTCGTCTTCGCCGCGGAGTCCTCCTATCAGAAGCTGCTCGCGCGCATGGAGAGCCCGCAATCCAACAGCGCGGAAGCCGGCGCTCCCGACCCGCGGGCCGAGGTTACGGACTTGCCTCGACCGCGCATGCTGCGCCGGTTGCGGACGACTCCACCGCTCGTGCGGTGGCTTGCCGCGGCGGTGATCCTGCAGGCATTCGCGCTCGGCCTGGGCGCATGGGCGTGGCAGTCCTCCAGTGCGGACGGCGAGGCCCGATACCGGACCCTCTCATCCACCCTGCCCTCTTACGACTCCGGCCCGAGGGTCCGTGTCCTCTTCAGGACGGATCTGTCGATGAGCGGCCTGCAGTCGGTGCTGCAAAGGGCGGGCGCACACATCATCGACGGCCCGGCCGATGGGGACGTCTACACGTTGGGATTTGCGCAGCCACCCGGCTCCCGGGCGGCGCTCGAGAAGCGGGTCGCCGGCCTGCGCGCCAGCCCGGCAGTCCTCTTCGCGGAGCCGGTGCAGAACGGCGTGCGCTGACGTGGGCCGGTTACCGCTCAGACTTCTGACGCTTGCCGCACCGGTGCTGTTGGCGAGTTGCGCGCTGCGGCAGAACGCTCTGCGCCCGCCGGACCTGCCGCCGCTCGCCAAGGTGGATCCGTCGCGGTTCGTCGTGATCACGGTGCGCAACCAGCCCCAGCCGGCGATTGCCACCCCCGGCTCGACGCCACGGGGCTATGCCGCTGCAGGCGTGTACGGAGTCGGCGCAAGCGCCCGTTCGGTCACCCAATCATTGGAGCGAGACTACAGGCTGCAGGAGGTGTCGGCCTGGCCGATCGAGAGCCTGCGGGTCAACTGTGTCGTCATGCGGCTACCGGACCTGACTGCACGCGCCACGGTGATTGCACGGCTGGCGCACGACTCGCGCGTGGAGTCGGTGGAGCCGCTCAGCCAGTTCACGACTCAGACCGCCACGGAGCCGAGTGCCAGCACCGGGACGGGGCCAACACCGCCTGCGGGCGGAGCCTACCTTCATCTGCAGTTCAACCTGAGGGAGCTCGGGGTTTTGCAGGCACACGAGCTGTCGCAGGGCGCTGCCGTTCGGATTGCAATAATCGACACGGGCGTGGATTACCAGCATCCAGACCTGCGCGGCCGCATCATTGCGCGGCGCGACTTCGTCGCCGGTGATGACTTCGCGGGCGACCGGCACGGCACGGAAGTCGCCGGCCTGATCGCCGCGACTGCCGATGACGGACAGGGCCTTCTCGGAGTCGCACCCAAGTCACGCCTGATCGCCCTCAAAGCCTGCTGGCCGTTACCCAACAATGCCGCCCAGGCCATCTGCAACAGCTTCACCCTGGCCCAGGCGCTCGAGGCCGCGATCGCGGCACGCGCCGATGTTGTCAACCTCAGCCTCGCAGGACCGCCCGATCCGCTGCTCGCGCGCCTCATCGACTACGGCATGCAGCGCGGAATCATCTATGTTGGCGCGGTTGCACCGGCAGACGGCGGACAGGCCGACACCTTCCCAGCCGATGTGCCCGGAGTCCTGGCGGTACAGTCAGCGGAGGATGCAGCCGGCGCCTCCCGCCATCTGCTTGCTCCCGGTCACGGCATCCTGACACTGACGCCGGGAGGGCACTACGATTTCGCTTCCGGCAGCTCTCTCGCGACCGCCGAAGTAACCGGCGTCGTGGCGCTGTTAATCGCCGATGGAAGGCGGCTGCCTGGCCGGAGAGTCGAGCGGATTCTCACCGACAGCTCGCGACAGTTTGCGACGCCGCGGGGTGTCCTCACTTCCATCAATGCCTGCGCGGCAGTGGCCGACGCGATGGCACGCGCCAGCTGCCAGGCCGCGGACCCGCCGTCTACCCGATCGCCGGCACGAGCGTTCGCCGTCGCGCACGCCGACCGCTAGCCGCGCGCGGCGCGCGCGGCCCTGTCCCGACCTTAGAAGAATCCGTGAAGCTGGACGAACCAGAGCCGCGTGTTCTCAGAGGCAATCCCGTTCGGTCCGTTGTAATCGCGTACGCCGGCTCTCAGTTGCACGAACTGCACCGGCGTCAGCTCGTACACAACACTCAATCGGCTCTGGCGGTTTCCGACCACGCCCCTGTCCGGATCAAAGGGCTCGTACGTGACCTTGAGATTGTTGCCGGCCGCGATGGCCCAGTCGGCCTCGAGCAGCCCGGCTGCCGCCGTCACGCCCTTGACCGGCCCCCATTCGTTCTCGACGCTGGCCACCTCTCCGAGCCATACGACCGAGCCGGTGCGTACGCCGCCGAAGACGCCGAAGAGCTTGCGCCTGAGGAAGGACGAGTCGTCGTCATTGGCCGCGAGGCCGAGGCGCCACCTCGACCTCACGTAGCTCATCTGCAATCCATATTCCTTGCCGCGACTCGAGGGAAAGCCCCCCGCCAGGTTGCCTTCGCTCACCGTGAGCTGCGTATCCCAATGACCGCGCATCCAGCCGAACTCCACGCCATTGTCGGGACTGTACATATTGGTGGTGCTGACGGCATATACGAACGCGGTCTGATCCTCGAGACGAAACCCGAATGGCAGGTACATCTCCCCCGCCTTGACGTACCAATCATGGTTCGCCGACCAGAAAAGGGCGTAGGCCTCATGTCTTGACGGAGTGCCGGGTGTGAGCTGCGCATCGACGTAGAAGAGGAGCCGGTTCGGAATGGCTTCCGCTTCGGCATACACCCGACCCTGTTGAACCGCGAGCTGATGGGTGGTGTCCGCGCCGGGCGTCCGGGTGAAGTTCGCATCGTAGCGAAGGTTGCCGCCCACCCGGAGGAATTTGGTCACCTCTCCGGTCCAGGGGCCCCACTTGTCATGAATGGGATGTGCAGGTAGGACGGTTTGGGCAAAGATGTCGCCGAAGTCGCTGCGCAGCCCGCCTCCTGTCGGATTGACGTGGCAGGTCTCGCATTTCAGGCCCATTCGCACCGCCAGATAGGGTTCGGCGAGGACCTGTCCCCCACCGAGGAGGACCACCAGCACGAGCAGGCCCGCGAGATATTTTCCATTCTTCATCATGGTCTCACCCAGCAGCGATCTGCATGGGTACCTAAGACCCCCGACGGCGGTTCAAGCCTGCGTCCTGCACCCGGTGAACCGCGGGCCCGGTGAAAGAGCACACACGCGGACTATGCTGTCGATACTCCTGGGCCATTCCTATTTCCTGCGCCTCGATCCCAAGCAGTGGCAGCGCGCCAAGCCCTACCCCCCCTTGGCGACCCTGCAGGTGGCGGCGCGGCTTCGGACCCTGGGGCACCATGTGGAGCTCTTCGACGCCATGCTGGCGGACGGCATCGAGGACTATGAGCGCCAGCTGCACCGGCTCGAGCCACAGCTCGTGCTGCTTTATGAGGACAACTACAATTTCCTGACCAAGATGTGCCTCGAGCGGATGCGCGGTGCCGCCTGCCGGATGATCGAGCTGGCACGGCGCGCCGGGGTCCGGGTGATGGTGGCCGGGTCAGATGCCACCGATGAGCCGCAGGCCTACCTCATGGCCGGCGCCGACATCGTTCTTGCCGGCGAAGGCATCGCAGCCTTGGAAGTGCTGCTGCAGCGCATCGAGGCGCATCCGGGCATGAACGGCAGGGAGCTGGCGGAGGGAGTCGTGGGCGTGGCCGCTGGCGAAGCGACCTCGGAGCGCCCGGCAAGGATGCGCATCCCACCAGCACGCGGCGAGCTTCCATCGCCCGCCTGGGATCTCATCGACGTCGAGCGCTATCGCGAGGTCTGGCGCCGCGCGCACGGTCGTTTCAGCCTCAACATGGCCGCATCGCGCGGCTGCTCGTTCCGCTGCGCCTGGTGCGCGAAGCCCATCTGGGGCAATCAGTACCTGCAGCGTCCGGCGGCCGAGGTCGCCGCCGAGATGAGCCGCATCAAACGGGATCTCGCCCCCGACCACATCTGGTTCGCCGATGACATCTTCGGCTTCCGCGTCGATTGGGTGAGTGAGTTTGCACGCTCACTCGTGGCCTCCGGCGGATCGATCCCGTTCACCATCCAAACGCGTGCCGATCTGATCAGCGAGCGCATGGCGGCCGCCCTGAGCGAGGCCGGCTGCCAGGAGGCGTGGCTCGGTGCGGAAAGCGGCAGCCAGCGCGTGCTCGATGCCATGAACAAGGGCATCCGCGTGGCGGAGATCCATACTGCGCGCGCCCGGCTCGGTGCCGTCGGCATCCGGGTGGGATTTTTCATCCAGCTCGGTTATCTCGGTGAGGAGTTGGCCGACATTCTCGCGACGCGCGAGCTCATCGAGACCGCGCGCCCTGATGATGTCGGTGTCAGCGTCTCCTACCCGTTGCCAGGCACGAAGTTCCACGACCTCGTCAGCGCGCAGCTCGGCGCGAAGACCCACTGGCAGGCGAGCGGCGATCTCGCCATGATGTTCCAGGGCACCTACACTTCTCCATTCTACCGTGAGGTGCGCGACCTCCTTCACGAGGAAGTGCGGATCTCGGGCCCGCACGCGGCCTCGAGCGGTGGCATCATCGACAACGCGCGGCGCTCGCTGCAGCGGCGCTGGGACCGGCTCCTCGCACGGCACGAAACGTTCCTCAACCTGACACCCGCGACGGTCGCGACCGCCGGCTCGCCGGCAGCGGGCTTTCCTTGAGAGCAGGCCATGATCACCGATGCCGAGCGCATGCCGCCGATCGCCGCCGTGCAGGCGGCTCTGCACCACATCACCGAGTCACTTGCAGTCGGACTCGCCCGCGCCGACACCGCTTCTCCTACCTGGAGCGAGCTCGAATGGCGGCTCGCGCCCGCGGTCGCCTCGATGCACGGTGTCTCACCGCTGCTCGCGCAAGGGCACCACTGGCAAGGCCCACCACATTGGGCAAGGTTTCTCGCCGCGCAATACCGGCACACGCTGGTGCGGCAACGGCGCATAGAAGAGCTGCTGTCGAATATCGACGAGCGCTCGCGCAGCGCGGGCATCGCCATTGTCGCCCTGAAAGGGGCGGCGCTGCAGATGACCGGCGTCTATGCCGCCGGCGAGCGCCCGATGGCGGACCTTGACCTGCTGGTGCAGCCCGCCGATGTCGGGACCGCAGTGGCTGTGCTGCTGGCACTGAGCTATCGTGACGCGGGCACCACCTGGAAGCACCAGGGCTTCGACCCGCAGGCGGGTACCGAGCAACGCGCCGATCTCGGCGAGCATGCCGACAACCCCATCAAGATCGATCTGCATCACAGGATCTGCGAGCGCCTGCCGCTCACCCCTACGGACCTGACGGACCTCGTGGTCCCGCCGCATGCCCAACCCGGCATCAACGGGTATCCCCGCGCCGCCGCGTTGATGGCGCATCTGTTGGCGCATGCGGCGGGCACCATGACCCACCGCGGCTTGCGGCTCATTCAACTCTGCGACATCGCGAGACTCGCCCGCCGCATGCCCGCTGCGGAGTGGGAAGACCTGATGCGCCTGCACGGCAGCGATCAGCGCCTCTGGTGGGCCGCTCCGCCGCTCATGCTCACGGCGCGCTATTTCGCCGATGTCATCCCGCATGAGGCAATCGCCCACCTGGCGCGTGGGTGCCCGCTGATACTGCGCCAAGTGACCCGGCGCCGGAGGCTGGCCGACTTCTCCTATTCTCACGTCTATATCGATGCCATACCCGGGATCATCTGGGCACGCACGCCGACACAGGCACTGCAGTATTGCATCGCTAGAATCTTACCCACCCGTGAGCAGCGCGCGCAGATCGAGGTCGTGTCGAGAACCGGACCCTGGTCTTCGGAGCCGCACTGGCACCGGCAATCGCAGCTTCGACGGATACTGCAATGGATAACTTCACGTCCGACGCGGACGGAGACTCTGCAGCCGGTTCGCGCGGCGCTCGCGCGCACATACTGACTCGGGATGCGAGCATGACGACATCGAGGTATTGCGCGGGCTCCCTCGACGATACGCGCGCCGCCTTCGACAGTGTGGCGGCCAGCTACGATGGGCCTCGGGGCAACAATGAGCTGATCCAGGACATGCGCCGTGAGATGTGGCGCTGGCTCGATGCGAGCTTCCCACACGAGAGTCATCTGATCGACCTCGGCTGCGGCACGGGGCTCGATGCGGTCCGGATGGCGGAAAGCGGGCATGAAGTCCTTGCGACCGATTGGTCGCCCCGCATGGTCGAGCGAACCTATGCGCGCGCGGCAGCAGCGGGCCTCGCCGACAGGGTGCGTACGGCGGCAATCGGCGGGCACGAGCTCGACCGAATCGAGGGAGTATCGATTTTCGACGGGATCTACTCCAACCTGGGCCCTCTCAACTGTTTGCCGGATCTGGCATCGGTCTCACGCGAGTGCTCACGCCTGGTCAAGCCGGGGGGTCGCCTCGTCTTTACGGTGATCGGCCGCTGGTGTCCGTGGGAGATCGCCTACTATGCTTCGCGCGCGGATTGGACCCGCATCAGCGTGCGTTTTGCGCGTGAGATGACGCCTGTCAGGATGAATGGGCACACCATCTGGACACGCTATTGGACCCCCATGGAGCTCTACCGCAGGTTCGCGCGGGATTTTGCCCTCGTTCACTGTCGCGCCCTCTGTCTCTTCGCCCCGCCCCCCTACATGACGTGGATCAGGGACCGCCACCCGGCGTGGTTCGAGCGGTTATGGCGCTGGGACCGGCGCATCGGCGATTGGCCGCTGCTCAGAAGCCTTGGCGATCATTTCCTCATCGTGATGGCGCGGCGATGAGCACACGGCTCGCCGCCCCGCCGACCGCAGCGACACCGTCCGGCCTCCTGGGCGACACGGCGGAGCGAGACTATGCCCGCAAGCTCCGGTTCTTCAACGCCTTCGCGGCGCCGGAGCTCAGCGAGGCCATCGCCACTCTCGAGTTGCGCGACGGAATGAGCCTCCTCGATGTGGGGTGCGGCACCGGGGAGACATTGCTGCGTCTGCGCGATGCGGCGGGGCCGGGCGCCGAGGTCATTGGCATCGACCTCTCTGCCGCGCACGTGCAGGCCGCACGCGAGACGGTCGCAGACTCCATCACGGTCCTTCAGGGGGACGTGATGACGGTGCCACTGCCGCCTGCGAGCTTCGATCTCATCTGGTCGGCCAACACGCTCAACCACCTTCGCGATCCGGTTGCAGCCCTGAGACACCTGACGGGCCTGCTGCGGAACGGGGGACGCATCGCGATCGGACAGAGCGCGCTGCTTCCGGAGCTCTACTTCGCCTGGGACTCGCGGCTCGAGCGACTGGCGGGTGAGGCGGTACGTCGCTACTACGAAGACCGGTACGACCTCGGGGAGCACGACCTCGACGGCGCGAGAAATCTACTCGGCTGGATGCACCGGGCGGCTCTGCGCAAGCTCGCCGTACGTACATTCCTGATCGAGCGAACGGCGCCTCTCGCCCGGGCCGACCGGGAGTATCTGCTCGAGGCCATCTTCAAGGGCACCTGGGGAGAGCGTCTGCGGCCCTACCTCGCCTCTGCCGACTACGAAGCCCTGCAGCGCCTCTCGGCGCCCGACAGCCCCGATTTCGCGCTGCTGCGGCCCGACTTCCATTTCATCCAGACCTTCACGCTCATGGTCGGCGAGAAACCGTGAGCGATGCGCGCTCAGCGGCCCGGGCGTAGAAGCTCGGAATACAGCTTTTCGAAGCACGCCGCGGTGTAATCGGCGTCCTCGCGCAGCGCCCAGAGGCGCGCCGCCTGAGCGAGGCGCAGCCGCAGCGGCTCATCCCTCAGGACCTTGTCGATGGCTGCGGCGAGCGCCCCGGGATCGCCAATGGCGACAGCCATCGCCGCCTCCGGCGCCCATTCGACGATGTGTCCGACTGCGGTACCGATGGTTGGAACGCCTACGGCGGCGGCTTCCAACAGGACCAGCGGACCTGCCTCATGACGCGAGCATATGACGGACACATGCGCCTGCCGCATGAGCGAATGAAGCTGACGTTGAGTGAGGAAGCCATGGAAACGTACCCGCTCGGCGAGACCGAGCGTCTGCGCGAGTCGCTGCATCTCACCGCCCAGCGTATCGTCACCCACCACGTCGAGTCGCAGCGCGGGGTGATCCGGTGCGAGCCGTGCAATGGCGTGCAACAACGTCGTCTGGTCTTTCACCCGGTTGAGACTCGCAACGTGGATCAGCCGCGCGGGCTCACCTGACTGGCGCGGCACCGGTTGGCAGGACGGCCAATCGCGGTTGTGGTCCACACCGAGCGGCACCCTCCGCGCAGCGACACCCACGATCGAGAGGAGCTCGAGCTGCGGCTCGCTCGCCGCGGTGACGGCAGTGGCTGCGGTCATCACCACGGCCTCCTGCCATCGGCCCAACCAGGTGAGGCGCCCACCGAAGCGGATCTCGGGAATGCTGACCGGCTCGCCGCCCGCCACATGAACCACACTGGGGACCCGCAGCAGGCTTGCGGCCGAAACCGCCACCAGACCGCACGCGCCCGAGAAAATGGAGTGCACGATGTCGAAGCCCGAAACGCGCCGGTGCTGCGCGAGTATCGTGCGCACCGCGCGCAGGCGCGTCGCGCCCTGGCCGATGTTGTGGATTCGCGCGTTGCGCAGAGTCCACGTCGCCGGGTCCGCCTCCTGGCGAAGCGCGAATACGTGCACTTCATGACGCGCCGCCAACCGCTCGATGAGTGCAAGGAGAGCCGGGATAACCCGACGCTCGCCACTGCGATCGACACCTCCGGGCACCACGAGTGCGAGCTTCATGCAGCGATGCGCTCAGCGACTTCGGCCAAGCCCCTCGTGCAAGAGTTGCCGCAGCGCATCAGCCGTTTCCCGCGGATGGCGGCTGCGGCGCAGCTCGAAGGCCGGGACGGCGCGGATGCGTTGCGCAAAAGGCCCCCAGCCCGGCTGACCCGCGGCATACGGCTGACTCGCTCGCAGGCGCCGCAGCAAGTCGCGTGGTCCGAGCCGCGAGAGCACCGGCCCACGGCCTGCCTGCCGCGCCGTGAGGTCCACCACTGCGACTACTTCGAGCGGCGCCCGGGCGAGGCGAAAGCGCCGCTGCCGCAGATCGATCTCCAGCTTCTCGACACCGCTGCGGCGGCGAATCACGGGCGAGCGACCGAGGATCGCCGCGTCCCTGGACGGCAGGAAGCGCAGGGACTCGCCGCGCACGTGCAGAAAATTGGCAGCCCCGGTCGCAAGCAGACTCTCCGGCCCCACCAGCAGACTGTCTTCCGATGCGAGGGCGAGCCCGGCGAGCGCGCAATGCAGTACCGCGGTCGACTTGCCGGCGCCGCTCGCCCCGATGAGCAGGAGTCCCCGCCGGCCGCTGCCTACGCAGGCGGCATGCAGCGGCATCAGCCCCTGCACGCGTGCGGCGAGAGTCAGAACCGCGAACTCGATCAGCTCGTAGCGCACGTGATAGGGGAAGCGCAGCATGTCGCGCTCCACGATGAGGAGCGCTGTCCGTTGCTGCGCGGAAACGATCACCGCGCTGGCGGCGGGGCTGGCGCCGCACAACAGTCCCGGACCGGACAGCGTCGCCAGCGGAGCCGGCTCGCCGGGAACGGCCGGCCGCGCGGCCTCGCCCAGCACGAGTCTGACCGTGCAGCGCGGAACGAGCGGTGACAGGCGGTGCGCGGGCAGGACGGCATATGCCCAACGTACGAGGCGCATGAGCTCGCGACTGGCGGTTTGAAACTCGAACCTTCCGCCGAGCAGCTGCAGCGGCAGCCGCAGAAGCTTCGCGCCTCGTTCCTGGAATGGGTCTGTCGCGATGTCAGGCATCGTGGCTCATCACCGTCCCCGCATCGAGGCATCCGGCGCAAGCAGGATCGCATCGATGAAGGTGGCATGGTCGCGCGCGAACGAGTTGGTCAGATGATTGGAATCCAGGTGGACAGGCATGCCGCGCGCATTCGTCGCGGGGCAGCTCATTTCCGGGCAAAGTACCCTGGCGGGATCGATGACGACTGCGCCGCTCCGCGCCGCGATGTCCCGTAGCCTGCTCATGAGCGGTGCCACATAGGACTCGTATCGTCGATCGTCGACACTGCGCGTGCCCGCATCGATGCTGATCCGGTCGGGTAGATGCAGCGACAGGCGGACCGCGCTCGGGAACAGGTACCGCGGATCGAATTGCGGAGAGGTTGGGTTGGACAGCAATATGAAGACCCGGCGGCCACTCCGCGTCAGCCGTGAAATCGTACGGCCAAAATCCTCGAACGCGCGCGTCGTTCCCGGCGACTCGAGAGTCAACTGCCGGCGCAGCGGGTCGCCATGTCGGTAGACGGAGCGATCGATCGGCATGGGGACCCCCCCGGTGAAATCCCCCATGAAATAGTCTTCCCAGAACCCGCCGAACACGACGGTATCCACGTCACTGTGGAACGCCACCGCGATGGCATTCGTGAACGCCGAGCTGCAGTTGGACCCGCGATGCCAACCGTCGATGTCGGGCAGCGGAGGACAGCCGGTGTAGGTTGCAAACACGGCGGAACGCGCCGACTGCGGGCGTGTCTCGACGATCAGCCGGGCTCGCGGCCAGTATTGCTGGACATGAGAGTCGCCGATGAACAGAGCCGTCTTCCCGCGCCGGCTCGTTGCTCCAAACATCAACAGGTCATTCTTCTTCAGCACCGCTGGAAACATCCATTCCCCCGCCGCGGTCTCCCACGCCACGACCGGCGCATTGGAGAGGCGCCCGGCGACCCAGCCAGACTCCAGGCCGACGCCCAGAATCGCCATTGCGGCGAGCGCCGCGAGCAGCGCGGGAACGGCCCGGCGCTTCACACGACCGAACCGAATCGGCTCTTCGACCAGGCGGCAGGTCGCATAGGCGCCGGCCACGGCAAAGAGGACCGCGACTGCCGCCTCTGCGCTCGTCAACGGGCGGCCTATGACGATCCGGGTGAATGACAGGGCCGGCCAATGCCACAGGTAGAGCGGGTAGCTGATCCGCCCGACGAAGACCATCGGGCGACTCGCCAGAAAGTATCGGTTGACCGGCGCCTGCGATCCGGCTGCGATGAGCGCGGCAGCGCCCAGCGTCGGGGTCAGGCCCAGGAGCCCCGAGAGCGCCAGAGCCGTGGTCACGAATCTGGCGCTCAGCAACACCAGCACCAATCCGGCAACGGAGATCATGGCCGCCTTGCCGATGCGGTATCGCCCGACTCTCAGCGGCATGGCGGGAATTGAGCTGCCGGCGCCCGCTGTGGCCAGCAGGCCCCCGGCCGCGAGCTCCCAGGCTCGCGAGGTAGGTAGATAGAAGGATTGACCGGGCCGGACCCATTCCCCCCAGACACTCAAGGCGAGCGATACCACGATGACCACCCACAGTGTGCGGCGGGTCATGCGCGCCCTGCCGGCGAGGAGCAGCAGCAGGGGCCACCCGAGATAGAACTGCTCCTCCACTCCGAGCGACCACAGATGGATCAGAGGGCTGAGTGCAGCGCCAGGTGCGAAGTAACCGCCGTAATCGCCCGCTCGCGCAAAGAACACGTTCGCCATGAACGGTGCGCTCCATGCAATGGCGCGGCCGAGCCAGATCAGCTCCTCGGGGAGGAGAGCAAACCAGCCGAACAGGGCCGATGCAGCCAGGACAACCAGCAGCGCCGGCAGAATGCGTCGCACGCGGCGCCGATAAAACTCGGCGACACTGAAGGTCTGCTCGTGCATCTCCTTCAGGATGAGCTGGGTGATGAGATAGCCCGAGATGACGAAGAAGACGTCGACGCCGAGGAAGCCGCCCGGCAGGATGCCTGGAAAGGCGTGGTAGATGATGACGCTCGCGACCGCAATTGCACGCAAGCCATCGATGTCCGGTCGGTAGCGCGCTACTCGCACCGCTATCGGCATCGCCGCCGCGCGGGCGCGAACCACCGGACCATCGGCCGCGTGCACGAGATCGGCTGTGTCCCGAATGATCGTCATGGGCGCAGGCGCAGGGCCATCTCAACGCGCCCGCGCACCGATCCTGGGGTGCCTCTGCCGCCGGTCGCAAGGCATTTCTTTGTACGCCTCCGCAGGCTGCCTGGCGAAGCGCAGGGCCATCGTTGTGTCCTCGTTTCTAATCCCGAGTGAGTCTCTGCGCAGGCCGGTCTGGTTCAAAAGTGAACCGGGAGCGCGGTGTCGGGCACGTACTCTCACGACCGGGGCTCGGTGCGAAGTTCGCGCCGGTGCCTGACCGGCCCTTCGTACTTCCTACGCCTCGACCAAAAGCAATGACGGCGAGCAAAGCCCCGCCCTCCCCTTGCCACGCTGCAGGTCGCGACCCTGCCGCGCCGACCCGGGCACGGTGCCGCTCTTCGCCGCCATGCTGGCGCAGACCGTGGCGTATTATGAGGGGCCGCTCGTCCGCGGGCTAGGAAGTCACTTCCTCATTGCAATGTCGAGACGCTGACGTGCGCATCGCGCAGATTGGGTTCTACCGTGACCCGGCGGATCGTGCCCCCGAAGAGCTGCTGGATGCGTGGCCGACGCTGGGAGAGGTCGCTGAGAGCGCAGCGATGGCCGGCGCCAACGTGTCGGTCATTCAATCGTCCGGACATTCCCGTTACTTTCGCAGAAGCGGCGTTCACTATCACTTCCTGCCGCTCACCGGTGGCCGCCGCCAGACGTTGGCGCAGGAGGCCTTCGCCTCGCTGATGAGCGCGGTGGCGCCCCAGGTGCTCCACGTTCACGGGCTCGGATTCCCTGAAGAGGTGCTGCTCATGGCGCAGGCGGCGCCCGGGATTCCCATCCTGCTGCAGGATCACGCCAACCGGCTGCCGCGCTGGTGGCGGCGATCGGCCTGGAAACGATGTGGGCGCGCTGTCAGCGGCGTCGCCTTTTGCGCGCAGGATCAGGCCCGCCCCTTCATCGAGGCCGGCGTACTTCAGCGCGACACCGCGGTGTACGAGATCCCGGAGTCCACCAGCCGATTCGTACCCGCCGACCGGGAAGCCGCGCGCCGGGATGTGGGCGTCGCGGGCGATCCGCTGCTCCTCTGGGTGGGCCACTTGAATGACAACAAGGACCCCCTGACCGTGCTCGATGGGATCGCAGCTGCCGTGAGCAAGCTGCCGCGCTTGCAGCTATGGTGTTGTTTCGGCACCGCGCCGCTGCTGCGCCAGGTACGGCGGCGAATCGCTGCGGATCGGCGCCTGCACGGGCGGGTTCACCTCCTGGGGGCGCGGCCGCATGCGCAGGTCGAGCAGCTGATGCGCGCGGCGGACTTCTTCATCTCGGGCAGCCATCGGGAATCAACCGGATACGCGCTCATCGAGGCCTTGGCCTGCGGCCTGCCGCCGCTCGTCACCAACATCCCTTCATTCCGGATGCTGACCGGGGATGGCGCCGTAGGAGAGCTCTGGCGGGCCAGCGATGCGCACTCGCTCTGCTCGGCATTGGTGCGGATCAGCGCCCGCACCGCCTCCACGGATCGAGCGGCGGTACGGGCGCATTTCGAGCGGGAGCTGTCATTCGAGGCGCTCGGGCGCAGGCTCGTCGCCGCCTACGGCGATCTGCTGGCACGGCGGCGGAATTCTGCGCCAGCGGCCGCGGGCGAGTCGCTGGCGGTAGCCGGTGACGGCATGCGCTGAGGAAGCCGCTGCATGCCCCCGACCATATCGATCGTGTTGCCGACCTTCAACCGGCTGCAGTTCGTGCCGGACACTCTCGAGTCGGTATTTGCACAGACGTTGACCGACTGGGAGCTGATCATCGCCGACGATGGCTCGGCCGATGCGACGCGAGGCTATCTGCGCAGGATCGCCGAGCGACCGCGCGTCAGGGTGCTGTGGCTCGAACACAGCGGACGGGCGACCGTGGCGACCAACGCGGCCATCCGGGAGGCGCGCGGAGAGTACGTGGCATTCCTCGACTCGGACGATCTCTGGCGGCCGGAGAAGCTGGCCCGCCAGATCGCCTCGCTGCGACGCAGCGCGCGCTGCGGCTGGAGCTATACGCGCTTCATGATCGTCGACACCTCGGGACGGATCACCAATCCACTGCCGAGGGGTACCCATCCGGCGAGGGGTGGTTGGATCCGGGAGTCGCTTCTCGGCGGAGAGACGGTGATTGCCCAGCCAAGCGTGCTCGTCTCGCGAGCGCTGCTGCAGGAGCTCGGAGCGTTCGATGAAGGGCTGCGCATGTGTTACGACCAGGACCTCTGGTTCCGGCTGGCGGCGCGCAGCGAAGTCGATGCCGTGGACGAGCCGCTCACGCTCGTGCGTCGCCACGACTCACATTCTGGCAGCGATGTGATTGCATGGGAGGACCGGCTGCGGGTTTTCGAGCGGCTGCTGCGCAAGGAGAGCGTCGAGCCCTGCGAGGCCCTCGTCCGCAGCCGGCGAGCCGCGATGTCCGCGGGGCTTGCCAGGAGCCAGGCGGCTTCCGGCAGGCGCCTGCAGGCCCTGGCAACGGTGCTCGCCAGCGCACCACGCTCGTGGCGCTACCGCAGTTGGTGGCCCGATGCGCTGCGGGCGACCGTGCGTGCCTGCGCGCCGCAACCTGTCGTTACCCTGATACGCAATCGACGCCGAGCGCGAAGACGACATTGAGCTTGATCCGCGAAATCTGGAGCATTCTGACAGCCTCTCAGCGGCGCCGGGTGGTAGCCACACAGGCAATCTCGGTCCTCATGGCGTTTTCGACACTCATCGGCATAGCCTCCATCGCTCCGTTCTTCGCCGTGCTCGGCGATCCACATCTGATCGCCGAGCATCGGCTGTTGCATTCGCTCTACAGCCGCGGTGGCTTTCATGACGTGCACTCGTTCGAGTTCGCGCTCGGCGGCGGATTCATCGCCCTGGTGCTGGCGGCCAACCTGATGAACGCCACCGGGCTGCTGCTCCTCAGGCGGCTCGCCCTCGGCATCGGCATCGAGCTGCAGGCGGCGCTGTTCGAGGAGTATCTCGACCGGCCGTACCTCTTTCATTGCCGGACAAACAGCGCGACGCTGCTGCACAACGTGGTATACGAGGTCAGCCGGCTGAACAACGGTATCCTGCAGAACGGCTTCGTCCTCGTGACGCAGCTCGTTACCGCCTCCCTCATCGTCCTCTCGGTCCTGCTGCTCGATCCACGATTGGCCGCCACCATGCTGCTCACCCTCGCCGGCGGCTACCTCATGATCTATCTCGGCGTGCGCGCCCGCCTGTTGCGGCTTGGCGAGAGGCACGCGCACGCCTGGTCGGAGCGCTCCAGGTTCGCCGCCGAGAGCTTCAGCGCCATCCGGGAAATCCTGCTGCTGGAAGATCGGAAGGTCTTCCTGGAGCGATTCGCGCAGACGAGTGAGCAAGCCGCGCGCACGGGCGCGCACATCCAGGTCGTCGCACAGCTGCCGAAATACATCATGGAGGGCTTCGGGGCGGTCGCTCTGGTCGGTGCGGCCCTCGCGTTCGCAACCCGTGGCGGTGGGATGGCTGCTTCCCTCGGAGAGCTGACTTTCGTCGCTTTCGCGGCGTACCGACTGCTCCCGATCCTGCAGCAGATCTTCTTCTGCTGCGTCGAGATCCGGGCCGACACCCCGGGATTCGCGCTGATCGCCCCGGACCTGAGGTCGGTACGCGCGGCGCAGACCCGATTGCGCCCCTCATCGGCCCGTGTTGCTGACGGATGGCGTGGCCGACCGCGCGAGGAAATCCTTCTGGACGGCGTTTCGTTTCGCTACGCCCCAGACGGTCCGCAGGTTCTGGCGGGGGTCACGGCACGCATTCCCGCCTGCTCTACGATCGGTATCGCCGGCGCCAATGGCTCGGGCAAGACGACGCTGATGGATATCATCGCCGGCCTGCTCGTACCGGGCGCGGGGGCGGTATGGGTAGATGGAACGAGACTCGACGAGACCAACCGCAGGTCATGGCGTGCCGCGATCGCTTACGTACCGCAGACCCCGGTGCTGCTGGATGCCAGCATCGCGGAGAATATTGCTTTTGGTGAGCCGCGCTGGCGGGTCGATCGCCGCCGCGTAGCAGAGGCGGCTCGCGCCGCGCAGCTCGATGATCTCATCGCGAGCCTGCCGGAAGGCTATCAGCATCGGGTCGGCGAGCGCGGCGTTCGCCTGAGCGGAGGTCAGCGGCAGAGGCTCGGCATCGCACGGGCCCTCTACAGGCAGGCTTCGATACTGATGCTGGATGAGGCGACGAACGCGCTCGATGGAATGACCGAGTCGGAGTTGATGCTGACCCTAGCACGGCTGCGCGGCAGCTGTACGATCGTGCTGATCGCGCATCAGCCCGGCACGCTGCGCGCATGCGATGAGATCCTTCATCTGCACGCAGGTAGGTTGCACGAGGTGAAATCCGGTGATCAGGCGCATCATCGAGCTGCAACGTGAATTCGACCGCTTTCTGCTCTCGCCGCGAGTTGCGATCGATCCCTCGCGCGCCATAGCGGTTGCGGCGAGACGCTGGTCCGATGCTGTTTGGACGGTCGCCGAGGCCGAGGGTCCGATGCAGCTCGATCGCGAGCTCATGCTGCAGGGTCTGGAGCTCGCGCGCCGGCCGGTGTTCGTCTGCGGCGCACATCGAAGCGGTACCACACTCGTACGCGATCTTCTCGATTCACATCCGGCGCTCGCGGTGCTGCCAGCCGAAGGAACGTTCTTTACCAATCTCGAGAGACCTCTCGCGCGGCTCGTGCCTGGGCAACAGCTCGCGTTTGTCGGCGGCGAATGGCTGCGTCGGCTCGCCAACCCGATACACAAGGAGCCGTACTGGCTGCTCGGACGCTCCTCGGCGGAACGGTGCCCCTATGTTGCCTTCGCGCGCTCTCTCATGGCCTGGTGGCCCATTGCCAGGGCGCATATTGGACGCACGGCTTCCTCCTGGCCGCTCACTGCCGTGGCACTCGCCTATGCACAATGTGGCTGCGGACTCGGCCGGGAGTCGCCCTTGCGGCATTGGGTCGAGAAGACCCCCGGCAACGAGCGGTTTCTGGCCCGGCTGCGTGCCGAATTTCCCGCCGCACGCATCATCCATGTGGTACGCCATCCGTTTGCGGTGCTTGCCTCGCATGCACAGGCGGCGCGCAGAGCGGGCGAGCGCCCGCATGTGGGGCGGATCGCGGCGCAGCTGTTGCGCTCCTACCGCGTCGCGAGCGCCCAATCGGCTCATTGCGCCGCTGCGTCCTACCTCCTCGTCCGCTACGAGGATCTGCTCGAGAGCCCGGCGCATAGCGCGGAGCGCCTTGCCGGGTTCCTCGGGATCGCGCTTCTGCCCGTTCTCACCCGGCCGACGGTGGCGGGCGCTCCTGCCGCAAGTAACAGCTCATTCCGGATGGACATGGCCCCCGGGCATATCGAAGCGGCCGCCCGCGACTGGCGGGAGGTGCTCGATGCCTCGGAGCGGGCGCGGCTCATTGCGGTATTGGGAGAATCGGCGGCCCAGCTTGGGTATCACCTCGGCACCCTGCCGTCCTGGCGCCGGCGCGTATTGCAGATCGCCGGGTGGATGGGTGGATGAGTCTGGATGCTCGGCAGCAAGACGCACCTGAAGAAGGCGATACAACGCACGGCCGTACCCGACACGGTCGTCCGCCTGATCGAGCGCGCGCGTGGAATACGTTATCCCGGAACACTCATCGGGCGACTCAACTTTCCGCCGGCCGGTCACGGCCGCGGCGGCGTCCTCGTATTCGCGGCGCACCAGGACGATGAGGTTCTGGGCCTGGGGTTGACCCTGGTCAAACACAAAAGCAAGGGCGACCGCGTTACCGTGGTATTCATGACGAATGGGGCAGGCGGCAACTGGAAAGAGAGCAGCGCGCTGCAACGGGCCGTGTCCGCCGCCCGGTTCAAAGAGGCATGTGATGCGCTTGCAGTCATCGGCATCGAGCCGACTGAGATAGTATTCCTCGGGTTCCCGGATAGGGGGCTGCACAGGTATATTCCGGAGGCGAGTGAGGACGTCGCCACTCTCCTTCGGGCGATCGACCCTCAGAGGATTTACGTGCACGCAATCGAGGGCGGTCACCTCGACCATGACGTGACCGCCTTCGTGGTACAGGGAGTCAGCGCCAGGCTGCAGATCGAGCCTGTGTTCGAGTGGGCCGAGTACAACCGCGAGGCGCGAGGCGGGCAGCCGATTGCGGACGCCCGGTTTGCTTCCGACCCCTACGTAGCGGACTTCGACTGCGCGCTTACCCGGTTCGATGAGAGCGAATTCAGGCGCAAGCAGGAGATGTTGGCCAAGTATGCCTCGCAGGCCAATTCGATCGAATACTACCCGTTCCGTGGCGAGATTTTGCGCAAGGCCAGGCCGATTCATCTGTTGCCTCGGCTGGCGTATTTCACGCGCTTCTCACAAGGCCGGCTTCGGTCTTTGGTGATGCGCCGACCATGACTTCCGGACACAGGTACACGCGGTTGGATTCCATCCGGGGACTCGCGGCGCTCTCAGTCGGAATCGAGCATGCCTTCGGGTGCGTGCATTTCTCGAAGGATTCCTACTTGTGTTCCTGTTCGTGCTGGGAATCGCAGTCAACGACATCCGAATTTCAAACACACGGAATGCGAGCGTCGCGCTCGCAATCGCGCTCGTTCTGATGGCAGTCTCGGGATTTCTCGTGAGAGGGCACTCGCCGGTGATAGGGCACTCGCCGGCGGCAGACCTGGTAGGCGGGACGAGCGCCATGCTGCTCATTGCGTCGGTCGCTTACAAGTGCCCCGCTCGCTTGGCTGCGCTGCTGGATATCCGCGCGCTTCTGAGGATCGGGGAAATCTCCTATGCCTACTACCTTCTGAATCCAATCGTGTTGTGGCTCATTGCGCGCACGAGTGCGCAGCCACTCTCGAGACTGCTCGCGGCAGGCAACAACGAGCGCGCCTTTCTAGCAGCCTCACTGCTGGCAGTGTGTGCTGCCGCCGCGACCCTCTTCGTGGCGGACGCAGCGAGTCGGATCATCGAGCGACCTTCGATCGCCTGGAGTCGTGCGGCCGAGCAGAGGATTCTCCGGTTGCTGGGCGACGGGCGGCGCGCTCGAGTCGCCCAGGCAATTCGTTAGCGGTTCGGCATGGCCATGACACCTGCTGTCTCGATCGTCCTGGCGACCTTCAACCGCCTGGAGCTGCTGCGATCTTCCGTGGACTCGGTATTGAGCCAGACGTTCCGGGACTGGGAGCTGATCATCGCCGATGATGGCTCGGACGAGCCGACGAAGGAGTTCCTCAAATCGCTCGAGAGCCCGGGCCGCGTGCGGGTGCTCTGGCGGACCCATTGCGGCCGGCCGGCAATCGTGCGCAACTGCGCGCTGCGCGAGGCACGGGGCGAATACATCGCCTTTCAGGACTCCGATGATCTATGGCTGCCAAGGAAGCTCGAGACGCAGATGGCCTCTCTGCAGCGCAATCCCGAGCGGGCCTGGAGCCATACCAAGTATCAGCTGGTCGATGAATCAGGTGCTCCGACCGCATGGGCTCTTCGCACCGGCGGCTGGCCGACCCCCGGCGGCTGGATACTGGATCAGCTGATCAGAGGCACGACGGTCATCGCGCTGCCGAGCGTGATCGCTTCCCGACTGCTGCTGCAGCAAGCCGGGGGCTTCGACGAGCAGTTGATCCGCACGGAAGACTACGAGCTGTGGCTGCGACTGGCGCGACGCAGCGCGATCGATGCCGTCGATGAGCCGCTCACGCTGGTACGCCGCCACCGCCAGCATTTCTCCGGCAAGGCGATCGAGGCCTTTCAAGCCGCCCGCTACGTGATCGACCGGCAGCTTCGCAGCGGGGATGTCGAGCATCTTCGCTCGGTTCTGCTTCGGCAGCGCGCCGAGGTCGTCGTCGGCCTCGCAAAGAGCCGCGCAGCGGCAGGTCATCGTCGCGATGCGTTGGCAACCCTCGCTTCGAGCACACGATGCTTCTGGCGCTATCCGCAATGGTGGCCCGGCGCGCTGGCAGCGATCGCACTCGCATTGACGCCGCAAGCCGTGGTCGGTTGGCTCCGCAAGTCCCGCCAATCTCGAGTCTGAGTCAGAGACTCATCACCCGCGGATCCCTGAGGCTGATCATCCGCTTCCACAGGTCGAGCTCCCAGGGCCGTCCGTATTTGCCATACCGGAACCGCCAGGAAGCGAGCCCCTGCAAAGCAACCTTGCCCCATCCCGGAGCATGCACGTCCATCACGGTGGGAAAGCGGCAGCCGAGCACCGTGGTGAAATCACGAATACGGGTGCGCAGCCGCTCCGATAGCCAGGGCGCCCGCGAGTGGCACCAGTAGCCATGCCAGAACGGCTCGGCCCATTCCTCGGCGCTGCTCGGAAACACGACCGGCGCGCCGTCGCAATCGCGAAGCTCCGCCATGGAGCGGGTGACCGCCGGCTCCGCCCTGTCGGGCGCCGGCGGCACCGGCGTGTAGACGTAGATCATGACCTCCGTTTCCGGATAGCGGCGCTTGATCAGCCGGATGAAGTCGAAGGTCTTCTCGGTCTCGCCCTCCGGATCGCGCGGCGGCGCCACCATGAACGACAACTCCGCGATGACGCCGTGCGCGCGGCAAGCCTCGATCGCGGCCAGGGTCTGATCGGGGCGGGTTCCCTTACGAATGTCGTGCAGCAGCCACTCGCTCGGCGACTCCGCCCCGATGTAGGCCATGCGCAGCCCGCTCTTTCTGAGCAGCGCCCACGAGCGCTCGGACAGATTCAACATGGCAT
>Ga0134125_10002724_pt1 | contig 20787 bp, 19 predicted proteins | sample KB31751_FD_96464 | JGI IMG/M metagenome (GOLD analysis project Ga0134125, IMG submission 96464) | Terrestrial soil microbial communities with excess Nitrogen fertilizer from Kellogg Biological Station, Michigan, USA - KB3-175-1 | ecosystem: Environmental > Terrestrial > Soil > Unclassified ... | reverse complement strand
TGGCGGACCTGGTGCAGGCAATCCGCGACAATACCCAGCTCAGTCCGGTGCTGGTGCGCCCGCATCCTGAAAAACCTGGACGCTATCAGACCGCTTTCGGGCATCGGCGCATCCGGGCCGTTTCCATATTGGGTATTCCGGTGCGTGCCATCGTGCGTGCGATGACCGACGAGGAAATGGTCGTCGCGCAGGGGCAGGAAAACCATGCCCGCAAGGATCTTTCCTACATCGAAAAAGTGCGTTTCGCGCAGCGGTTGGAAACACGTTTCCGGCGGGAAACCATCATGGCCGCGATGTCGATCCACAAGAGCGACTTGTCCAATATGCTCACCGTTGCGCACCGGATTCCGGAGGCGGTGAGCGACGCTATCGGTCCCGCCCCAAAGACCGGCCGTCGTGGCTGGATCGAACTGGCGGAGCTCATGAAAAATCCAGGCCTGGGTGAAAAGACCGGGAAGCTGATTGCGGATCCACAATTGCAGACACAGGACAGTGACGAACGGTTCAAGACCGTTTTATCCCTGCTGAAGGTCCCCAATCCCAGGAAACAGCCTGACCAACTGACGGATCGGCATGGGCAAAGTTTCGGGACGGTCCTATGCACCCCCCGCAATGTGACCATTACGGTCGATCGCAAGAAGTCGCCGGCATTTGCTGACTTTCTGCTTTCGCGCATCCAAGGGCTTCATGAAGAATTTGCAGCGGGGAAGAGCAAGTCGAACGAGACGCTGCAATGAATGATCTCGACACGGTGCGAGAATCGAAGCTTCTTTCGGCCGCACCGCTAACCGCATTGAAAAGGGGGGACGATGGAACGACCTAGCTAAGAAAAAGCCCGGAGTTGGCGCTCCGGGCTCTCGGAAATCAGGTACTCACTGAGGATCGTAGACCGGTCAGTCAACGAATCACTTCCTCAAGATAGGCGTATAGCTCGCAGAAAATCAAGCTGAAATGGTTCAGCTGGTCTGCGTCCTGATTCCGATCATCTAATCCGCAAGCCGATCCGGTCCAACGATGAATTGAAGTTGGCAGCGTGGATCTGTGCGCTTGCGTGATTGCGTCTTTGTGGTGCTGGGGACCCACCGCAAAGGCATGTCGGAGGTCACCTTGAAATTGAGGAGATCGGAACGGACGAAAATAAAAAGCCCGGAGTTGGCGCTCCAGGCTTTTTGGAGTTCTCGGATCACTTTTGCTCAAGTGTCTCCGCGTCTTGGCGGCGCGAATAGATACGCACCCAGCTTTGCCGTCAAGCGCGGCTTTAGCGCCAGGCGGAGCTTTGCCTTCCGGGAAATATTTTCGTGCATCCGCTGGAAGCCATGCATCTTGGAAGCAATTCGGGAGCATTGCCGGCACACCCCCGCTACGTGTCGCCGGCCGCTGATAGACATCGTGCTAATTACGATCGAGCGCCGGCATTGGACGAGAAAGGTCTTTTGCCCGGTCATCTGCTCGCCACTTTTAAGGGCGCTGCCCGCTATATCGGCCTCAGAGGTAATATCATCGTCGCCATGGATTATCTGTTCGCCCTGACCAGGCCGCTGGATTGGACCGGTGATAGCCGGCCAATCGTTTGGCCCAGCGCGCGAGAACAGAGCGAGGCATTGGGTTTGTCGCTTTCGGGCGTCAAGTTTCTGAATCGTCGGCTGATTGAGTTGGGCCTCATTCTCGCAAAGGACAGTCCGACGGGTGCCCGGTGGGGCCGGCGGGGTCACAATGGTCAGATCATTGAGGCATATGGCTTTGATCTGTCTCCGCTTGCCCATCGCGCGGCGGAGTTCGCTGCCATCCGGGATGCGGGCCGGGAGGATGACCGGATCCGGGCGCAGCTGCGCCGGCGGAAAACGGTCGCGATAAAGAGCATTGGTCAGATTGTTCGCACTGCGGCCGAACAGGACATCGACACGCCGGAGCTTTACGCCCTGGCGGACCGCATATGGCCGATCAACGAGACGCTGGCGCCCTCTGCCGATCGTCATGCCCTTGTTCGCGCCGTTGAGGAGATCGAGCGGCTGAGAGCGGCCGTCCATCGGCTGTTTCGTGAGCTTGTTGCCGGCGAGAGAGATCAGGCGATGGACGGGTCAAAAATCACGCCTGCGGCCATAGAGATGGCAAATAATAACCCCACGGGGTCATTCTGCAGACCTCCTAATAACAACTACAAACCAACTGATAATCCTTCGGATAGTAAAAGCTCTGAACAGAGCCGTAGCGATTTTGCCGGGAGCTCAGCTAACACAACAGCACCGGAAACGGGAAAGGTGCTCAACATCCCGGTTGTCCGGCCAAAGGAAGTTATCTCGTTGGCGCCGGTTCTCGGCCGGTATCTCAACCAGGATTTGGAGCGACTCGACACGGAACGTGCTGTTGTGGCTGTTTTGTCGGCGGCCGAGGCCTGTGCTTTCAAGGAGCTGGGTGTTTCAAAATCGCTTTGGCAGGAGGCGCAGGGGGAAATGGGACTATGGCCTGCGGCCTTGGCTGTCATGCTCGTTGCCGCCAAAGATCCAGATTACTTTTCCAGAACTCCCGCTCACTATTTCGCCGGTATGGTCGCCAAGGCGAAGGGTGGAACTTTGCGCCTTGATCGGTCTATCTGGGGTCTTCGTACGCGGGCGGGAAGGCCGGCCGGTGGGGGAGAGGGGGTCTATTCTTAGGCGTGAGCTGGGCTGTCACGGTATCTAACCGTTAACGATACGTTTCGCCCATCCATACGGACCGGGCTGCGTGATTTCGAAATATCGCCAAAGACGCCGATAGTGATTGCCGAAGTGAGAAGGCCCCAGTCTATCCCAAGTGGGGGACGGTATTTTTACCCTTTCGCGCCTAGTTTTTGCCCTTAAGTCTTGGCTTTCTTTGAACAAGCGTTGGTAACTGGAGATTTTATGGCGGAGTTCTCTGCTGGTCCCGTGCTGGTATCCGGAGGGGCCGGTTACATCGGCAGTCATGTCGTGTACGCGCTCAAGCAAGCCGGCTGGACCCCTATCGTTATTGACGATCTGAGCAACGGCCATAAATTTGCGACCCAGCTCGCGCCTGTATTTCACCGCGGAGATATCGCGGACGCTGACCTGGTTGCCCACCTGTGCCGCAAATACAAGCCCACGGCGGCGATGCACTTTGCCGCTTTCATCGAAGTCGGCGAGTCTGTGAAGAATCCCGCCAAGTACTTCGGCAACAACAGGGACAAGGCCGCCGCGTTTTTCCATACTTTGGCAAAGGAAGGGGTCCGCAACGTCGTTTTTTCAAGCACCGCGGCGGTGTATGGCGAGACGGAGGAGGGGGTAGCTTTAACGGAGGACTATCCCACTCGGCCGATCAACCCCTACGGAGAATCCAAACTCGCCGCGGAAAAAATCCTGCAGTCTATCGGCATGAGGACGGCGATTTTGCGATATTTCAATGTCGCCGGGTGCGCGCCTGATGCGGGAATAGGGGAGGCCCATTATCCGGAAACGCACCTTATTCCCCGAATCGTGGTGCCATTGATCGGTGCTTCGCCGGAGCTGCAGCGGGTTTTGGGATTGGGCCAGGGCTTCAAGATCTATGGTGATGATCATGCCACCCGCGACGGGACGGCGGTTCGGGATTATTTGCACGTTCTGGATCTGGCTGATGCCCATTTGCGAGCGCTGAGCTATCTCGTGCGAGGCGGCGAAAGCAGCATTTTCAATCTTGGTAGTGGATCGGGCTATTCGGTCAAGGAAATCGTTCAAGCCGCGCGGGAGGTTCTGGACCGGCCCGAATTTTCGCCAGAAATTGTGCCGAGGCGGGCCGGCGATCCGGCAATGCTCGTGGCCAACAGCGAAAAAGCTCAGAAGGTTCTTGGCTGGCGTTCGCTTCGCCCTGTTTCCGACATGATACAGTCTGCGGCAGCATGGCATCGCGGCAGCCAGTATCAGGAAACTATTCTGGCAAAAGCCGCTGTTTTTTCCGCTTGAGGGCATACTCGAAACAAGGCTTGCGCTCAGAGGAGAGACCAGTAGATTGACGGCGCTTTGCGGCTGATGAGTAGTTGCCTTGGATCTTCTTGGACAAATAACTGCCAATATCGGCCCTGGTCCTCACTATGAGGAACATCAGGAGGCTTTGTCTCCGCCGAACAATCCGCTGGTCAAGCTGATAGCGTTTTATCTGCCGCAGTTCCATGCCATTCCTGAAAACGATCAATGGTGGGGTGCGGGCTTTACCGAGTGGACCAATGTTACGAAAGCTGTTCCCCGCTTTGTGGGCCATTATCAGCCGCGCTTGCCAGGAGCTTTAGGCTTTTATGATGCCACGCGGCCGGATGTGCTGGAGCGGCAGGCGGCACTCGCCAAGCAATATGGGATCGGCGGTTTCTGCTTCCATCATTATTGGTTCCAGGGCCGGCGCATTCTCGAGAAGCCTCTGGAGGTCTTGCTCGCGAACCCTCAGATAGATCTTCCCTTCTGCGTAAATTGGGCGAATGAAAGCTGGACGCGGCGCTGGGACGGACAAGAAAAAAGCATCCTTTTGCAGCAGGATCACAGCTCAGAGGACAGCCTGGAATTTGCCCGCTCATTGGAGCCCTTGTTCCGGGATAAGCGCTATATCCGAATTAATGGCCGTCCGCTGTTTCTTATCTACCGGATGGCGATTTTTCCAAACCCGAATGAAACGATTGCGCGGTGGCGCGAGCATTTCATTGCCGCAGGTCTCGGAAATCCATTTATAGCGATGGTTCAGCGTCACGGGGACGGCGACCCGTCGCGATATGATCTTGATGCGGCTGTGGGATTTCCGCCGTTTTATTTAAGCCCAAATATTCCGGTCCTGGACGATCTCGAGTTGCTTGATCCGAAGTTTGTCTGCAGAGCCCGCAGCTACCGCGCGTTGGCGGAGGCTACGATCGCGGAATACAAGCGCGAGAAGCGCGTTTTTCCCGGCGTAACACCTTCATGGGACAATGAAGCCCGCATTCCCGGGCAGGGTTTCAGCTTCATCGGCTCGACGCCGGCCGAATATGGGCGCTGGTTAAAGTCCGCCTGTCTTGCGTCAATGCGTGAATTCGCCGGCGACGAGAGATTGGTTTTCATCAATGCCTGGAATGAATGGGCAGAAGGTGCCTATCTCGAGCCGGATCGTCACTTTGGATTCGCCTATCTCCTGGAAACCAGGCGCGTCTTGGACACGCTTTCCCCCCAACTGTTGGATCTGCCTGAAGCATCAGCGAGCGAATGGGTGCCTCCGAATCCAACCCTGAAGCGCCGATTGAGGCGCAAGGCGCGAGAGGTGCTTAATTTTTTGGCTAATTGTGCGGAAGAACTGGCATGGAAGCTGCGCAAACCCGTGCCCATATTCCGGCCGCAAAGACATAAATCTGATACCTAGCCGGGGATGAACGTGGAACCGCAGGCTGAATATTATCAGCAGAGTCGGCCCGAGATGCTCGCGTTCCTGCCGGAAAGCCCGCAAAGGATACTTGATATTGGATGCGGTGACGGCTTTTTCGGTGCAGCGGTAAAACAGAAATTCCCCACCTGCGAAACGTGGGGTGTTGAAGCTGTAGCAGAAGAAGCACGGACGGCAGCGCTTCACAATGATCGCGTAATAACCGGCCTGCTGGAAGAAACGGTTGATTTGCCGGAGCGCCACTTCGATGCGGTCTTCATGAATGATGTTCTGGAGCATATGACATGGCCAGAACCGGCGTTGGCTACCGCGAAACGAATACTCAAGCCGCAGGGAAGGCTGGTCATCTCCTTGCCAAACGTGCGCTATTTTTTGAACGTTCGTGATCTTGTGTTCAAAAATGATTGGGAATATCAGGATCGCGGAATCCTCGACCGCACGCATTTCCGGTTTTACACGACCAGAAGCGCCGAAAATCTGTTGCGAAAGAATGGCTACGTGGTCGAGACGGTTGTGGGCATCAACCAGCCGGCGCTGAGTCTGCCCTACCGATTACTCTTCTGTCTCGCACCAAAGTTTTTCTATTGGATGCGATTTCCGCAATTTGCGATTGTCGCCAGGCCCAAGTGACCTGTTGCAGCCCAGCGTTCATAGAAAGAAGGTTATGGCGCCGGCTCGGCGTCATTTGTCCCCGATCTGGATGCCTTGATTTCGACGGCCTTTTTATAATCTTCCTCGAGCATTCCCCATTTTCGGGTTCGAATGTCCGTTTTTATGACGCGAGCGGGATTGCCGGCCACAATGGTGTTTGGGGCGACGTCCTTGGTCACAACGGAACCGATAGCTACGATTGAGCCGTCGCCGATGCGAACGCCGGGAAGAATGATCGAGCGCGCACCGATGAAGCAATTTCTGCCGATATAAGTGTCCGTGTGCATGACGCGCACCAAATCGTGCGAAAGGATAGCCGCACCAAAGGCCACCAGCGTGCCTTCTCCGATATGAATGCCGCGAGGGTTCGTACGGTCGAGATGGGCCTTAAGGGAAATTTCTGTATCGGGATGAATATCCATTCCCAGGCTGCGAAGATGCAGCCAGCGCAGGCGAAGGAGCAGTTGTCTGGTCGCGAGAGCGGCGTACCGGATCAAACCTTTCCGGTTTGGCTTGCGCCTTCTCTTTCGCGCCGGCGACGTGGTTATTTGGGCAGATTCCTGCATACGGTCTCGCCAAAGTCGAACGTTAGAAATGAGCGGACGGCTTTTCAGTGCGGGGCATGGTTTTTAGCTGGATCTCGCCGGGGCACCGTACGCGATCTCCATGTTCGCGCTTCTCGCCGCCTGTGTCATCGCAGTCCTTCGATAAGATGAGACCAGGGCAACCAGCGCGCCAAGCATCATGAACACGATCGGGTGGTTGTCCTGCTGACTAAACACGGATTTTACGATGATGAAGACGACCAATGATGCCGTAATTGGCAACAGGAAGGATGAGTTCTCATCGTTCGAAGGCGCGAACAGTGCCCGCCGGACCCCTTCATAAATAGCAATCAAAAACATCCCATAATAAACGATCAACCCCACTATTCCATATTCCAGAAGGACGGACAGATAATATGTGTCGATCGTTATCCTCCCGGTTTCCCCGGGGTGAATCGTTGCGGCGCCCTGGCCGATGCCATATCCAAAAGGCCACTGGAGGAATTTCTGAAAGCCGACGCGGTATTGTTCGACGCGCGTGTCCGTGCTCGCCGCATGGGAGCCATCATTTCCAAAAATGAGAACCTGGAAGCGGTGCGAAGCAAGCATAAGGCCGCCGAATAATCCCACTCCCACCGGGAGGAACCACAGCGCTGATCCTGCAATCAGGCTACCTTTGTTACGCTGCCAATTATTGAAAGCTACCGTAAATATGTAGAATCCCGAACCGGCCACCGCTCCGATCATGCCCAGCTTTGCATTGGTCAGGAAATCGCCGTAGAGCACGACTGGTAGAGAGATAAGGGCCGCTATCCTTGTTCTTCGAGGAAAACGCGACGTCGAAAAGTGGAGAATGAAGGGTAAGGTCAGGGCGAGATACTCAGCCAGGCCCAGGGGAGTGCTGAATGTTGCTTCCGCGCGGTAACGATCCGTGTAGGCTCGCATGTGCGGTTCTAGGATGGCTTGAACTGCGTCATCATCCACTTTTAGAAAGCTGGGGATATGGCCAACCCAGGGGAGACGGCCGAGCCGGTATTCCCACATGGCGATCAAACTGACGAATACCGCCATGGCCCAAAGCAAATAGGACCAGCGCTTAATCTGGCCAGGCTTCTGAAAGACATAGGCCGCGGCAAAAAACATGGCCGTCCACGTGGTTTGGGCGACGATGAATTTCTGGATAGAGGCCGAAACGTCGTGCGACAATGCGATTGAATAAAACTGAACGAATACAAAGATTCCGAGCAGGACCGGAACGGCGGCAATCCCTTTAAGGCTCGTGCAAAGCGCGCTGCGGAAGTCGTGGGACATTGAAATGCATGACAGGAGTATCAGCACCAGGGGAAAAGCTGTCAGCCGTATTAAAGTGATCCACGGTAGACCGGGCAGGGCGATCGCCAGATAGTTTGGCCAGACGATCAGCACAATAAAGCTGGCATAAAAGAGCCATTCGAGCGTTCGGGTCGGCGCCCAGTTCGCCTCTGGCAGTGCCCAGATGACCAGAAGCAAAAGCACTGCAAGCGGCGACATCAGGAAGGCAAAGGCGCTTGGCACCAGGAGAGAGAAAAAGAAGCCATATATGAAGCAGAACAGCATCAAACCGACGAGCCCCAGTAGCAGCTTGAACTTGCTGCGCTTCAGGCGCCGATAAGACGCCAGAACTTCGTTCGGCTCTTTGGGCTCCCGGGGGCGCCGAAACCAGTTCGACCAATGCCGGCCGGCAGGCTGAATGTCGCTCTGGAACATCCGCTAGCGTTTGATCCTAGGTGGTCATAATTACTGTATGGCGAGTGTTATTCTAAGGCGCCGACGCGACGTCGCACAAGCTCGCCTTCAGTGATCGAGATCATAGAACTCCCCTGGTCCATCGGCAGGTATGCGAACGCGCCATCGTTCGTGACGCCGTTCCAGCTCACCGTTAAGGAAGCTGGAGAGGGCCTCTACGGAATGCACGCCGCTGTACAGGTCAATAAGCTGCCTGATCAGGGACTGACGGCGCTCGATTTCCTCTGCGGTATGGGTTTTGGCGGGGGAAAGACGGTCCTCAGACCGAAGATGCGGAACACGACGTCTTCTTCGGAGTTCGCCTATGATCAGGGTCAGTAAAACGCCGAATGCCATGGCCAGAACGAGGGCGCAAACGGCCAGAACCGTAGTCTGTCGGAAGATGTTGCTCGCGAGTTCCACCGCCGGATGCCTTCATTCCCGATGTCGAGAGCGGCCGAAAAGCCGACTGCAAGTTTTTGGATAATGGACAATGATTCTTTGAAGGCTGCCGGACGTCTGGTTCGTCACTCTTTTCACGCGTGACATAGAAAAGGCTTAAACAACTTCAGAATGCTTATCCAGTCGGGCACGCCATGGTCGAATTAACCTTTTTGGCACGCGGAGATGCCGCGCGGAGGATCTCTAACTGCTTGAATTCATTGGTAGATCGTGAAACATTCCCGGGCGGTAATTACGCCATGACTCGGCTCGAGTCACAGCCTTAACCTTGCATGAAAGTGTTGGCATGAGTGAAGCGGCATCCGGCGCACGGCGCGGCATTATTTTAGCCGGCGGCTCCGGGACTCGTTTGTTTCCCGTGACCAAAAGCATCAGCAAGCAGCTGATGCCGGTCTATGACAAACCGATGATCTACTATCCCATATCCACGCTTATGCTGGCGGGCATCAGGGACATACTGATTATCACCACGCCGCGGGACAGAGATTGTTTTGTCGATCTCTTGGGCGATGGATCCCAGTGGGGTATCCGGCTGCAATATGCGACGCAGCCGGAGCCGGGAGGACTGGCCCAAGCATTCCTGATTGGGGAAGAGTTTCTGGCTGGCCACCCATCCGCTCTGATCTTGGGTGATAATATTTTTTATGGCGAAGGCCTGGGGAAGTTGCTCGCGCATGCGGATCGCAACACGACCGGGGCGACCGTGTTTACCTACCAGGTCTCGGACCCCCGGCAATATGGGGTTATTTCATTCGACGGCACCGGAAAGCCGGATGCCATTGAGGAAAAGCCACTGAAGCCGAAGTCGCATTGGGCTGTTACCGGTCTTTATTTTTATGACCACCGAGTCGTGGATTATGCGAAATCGATCCGACCCTCTGGCCGGGGCGAGCTCGAGATAACCGATGTTAATCGCCTCTATTTGGAGGCTGGGAACATGCAAGTGGAGATGATGGGACGTGGCTTCGCCTGGCTCGACACGGGAACACACGCGTCCTTGATGGATGCAGCCTTGTACGTCCGCATCTTGGAGCAACGGCAAGGGTTCAAGATTGCCTGTCCGGAGGAAATCGCATGGCGCATGGGAAATATCTCCACGGACCAATTGCGGCAAATCGCGGAACCATTGGTGAAAAGCGGCTATGGCGACTACCTGTTGAATCTGCTGAGAGATAGAAATTCTATTCCGTAAACACCCCAAACAATTCGGTATGTCATGAAGATTATCGAGACAAACATTCCAGACGTGAAGATCCTTGAACCGGCCGTATTTTCTGACGATCGGGGCTATTTTTTGGAGACCTGGAATGCTCAGGGGTTTAGCAAAGCGGGGTTAAGCTGGACCTTCGTTCAGGATAACCAGTCCAAGTCGCGCAGGAATGTGCTGCGGGGCATGCACTATCAGATTCAATCTCCCCAGGCGAAATTGGTCAGAGTTGTGACAGGTGCTATCTATGACGTTGCCGTTGATGTGCGCCGCAATTCGCCGACTTTTGGACATTGGGTGGGGACTGAACTGTCAGAAAATAATCATCGGATGATGTGGATTCCGGTTGGGTTCGCACATGGCTTCCTGTCACTGACGGACGAGACGCAACTGGTCTATAAGTGCACGGATTTTTATGCCTCTCAGTATGAGAGGACTATCATGTGGAACGATCCTGATCTGGCAATCTCTTGGCCAATTCCCGCGGACGAGCGTCCTATAATTTCCGGAAAGGACAGCGCGGGCAGCCCCTTGAAAGAAGCGGACCTTTTTGCATGAACGTTCTACAGCTTGGTGGGACCGGCCAATTGGGGTTGGCCCTGCAAGCCACCAAGCCTGAAGATGTGGTACTTACCGTTGCCGGACGCAAAGAGGTCGACTTTACCAATCCTGCGGCCGTCGAAGAGTTCGTTTCGAATAGCGCCGCGGACATCATCATCAATGCGGCGGCCTATACCGCTGTGGACAAAGCCGAAAGCGAAGAGGAAGCGGCCTTCCAGGTGAACGCCCAGAGCGTGGGAGCCATCGCGCGCGCCGCCGCTCGCATCGGTGCTCGCTTTATTCATGTTTCCACGGATTATGTATTCGATGGCAGCAAGGCCGGCTATGGCCCGAATGACACGACCTCGCCGCTAGGGGCTTACGGGCGTTCAAAGCTGGCTGGAGAAAGGCTTGCGCTTTCCCATTGCTCAAACAGCCTGATCGTGCGAACCGCCTGGGTTTATAGCGAGTATGGCAACAATTTTGTGAAGACCATGATCCGGCTCATGTCTTCACATCCTCAGATAAAGGTTGTAGCCGATCAGATCGGCACGCCGACCTATGCCTATTCCCTGGCTCAAACCTTGTGGCGTCTGGTGCAGATCGATAGTCGCGGGATTCTGCATTTTACCGATAGCGGCGTGGCGTCCTGGTATGATTTCGCCTGCGCCATTCAGGAAATTTCGCTGGAGCTTGGTCTGTTAAAGGCCGCCGTGCCAGTCTTGCCCATTTCCACGGCTGAATTTCCGACCCCCGCAAAAAGGCCGGTGCTTAGCATTCTGGACAAGTCCAAGACCTGGGAACTCCTGGGTGGGCCGGCGGCCCACTGGCGATCGACCTTGCGACTGATGTTGGAGAGATATCGGGGTTTGTAACTGCGGGCTTCAGGGAGCCTTCGGCTTCTCCTGCATTTTCGGCATGGCGGCGGCAATACCCGACATGGACTTTCCTTTGTCACGCATTTCCTTTTCGCACCGGGCTGTTTCGGTAATGAATTCCGACGCCGACATCAGCCCGAACGCTTCGGCTGTGGCCGACGGCAAATCCATGCTTGGCTTGGCCGCGTTCAAGCGGCCGAGGTAGTAGTAGCCCCCGATTAGGGATTCCAGTTGATGCCGTGGGTCCGGTAATTGGTTGATCTTCGCCATGATCGCCATGCAGCGCAAATCGGCGGCGTCGGTTTCCTCAGCGTTGGCGCTAGTCACAGTCGCCATGATGGTGAAAAGCAAGAGGGCTACGAAAGAAGCGCGCATGGGCCACCGTTCGGGGTTTATCCGTCAGCCAGTATCCATATCGCAGACCGGCCGTATAGCCGGGGTGGGGCTCCGCGCCCCGCCACAAAAAAAGACCGCCCGAAGGCGGTCTTTTCTATTGAGAAGACTTTGGCCGCTTACGCGGTGACGGCGCTCTGGCGACGATTGCTGCGCAGCATGAAGCCAATCATGCCGAAGCCTAGGATCATCATCGCCCAGGTCTGGGGCTCCGGAACCGCAGAAATCGCGGCGGCGAAAGTGTCGAACTCAAACGCCGGAGCAGTGCTGCTGAAGACCACCTGATTCACAGGGCTATCGAACGTAAAGAAGAAGCGCCGATTCGTATCGCCGCTCGTCTGATCGCCATTGGCAACGCCCTGGGCCAACTGCGTACCAGTGAAGGACTGGACCAAAGTGCCGTTATCAAAGAACGACAGCGTGTTGTAGGTATCCAGCGAGCCCAGATAGAAGCTGAGGGATTTGAGCTCAAAACCGCTCTTCGCGGAGAAGACCGCATTAGCGCCAGGCTCCGCAGCGCCGAAATTGGTGTTATCATTCGTCGGTGCAGCCACCCAGCCCGGCGAGCTCATGGCGTACTGACCACCAGCAAATGTGAAATGGGCTGAGTCGGCGATGCTATCAAAATCCCAAACGATAGACTCGCCCGGGCCAACGCCGTTGTTATCGTAGGCATTGGGGGTCGTAAAATTGACCGCAGCGGAAGCGGTGGTCGTCAATGCCGCAAGCGCAACAGCAGCTACCGCAAGTCTCGCCAATATACGCATCATGAACTCCCCTGAGGACCGAAGCTGAAACGTAGCAGAATCGGAAACGGTTGCAATGTAAATCTCCGCCTAATCCAATGTTAACCATCAATTTTTTGCGACATTGGCCTTAAAGAATTTCTTTATAGTTACTGGGGGTTGCCTCGAGAAAATTGGCAACGATCCGTAAGGTAGTCTCCATTGCTGCAATGCACCGGGGAGCCAAAATCACGACGTATCTTCGCTGTATGACCGGGGTGCCAGCTGCGGCCCAACGCGCCTGGGACACAAAAATGTCAAGAGGAACAATGGTTTCGCGGGAAAGAGTAAAACGAGCGCTGCCCAAATCTATCCTGCGGACTCTCAAGGGTCTACGCGGGCGGCTGGCCGCCCCGCCCTTGGAGGACATCGTCCTGCACGGTTATGAGGCCGAGCCTGATCCTAATGCTCGGCCACGCCTGAACCTGGTAATCCCCAGCATTGCCCCCGAGAAAGCCTTCGGGGGGGTGGTGACCGGCATCGACATCTTTCTTGAACTGGGCCAACGGACCGGCGCCGAGTTGCGCATCATCCTGGACGAATTTGGACCGGTACCGCATGGTCATTGCGTCGCCGACCGGGCCCGCAGGTTGGCCGTCGATGAAGCCAGCATAGAAATCGTGCCGAGATTGGCGGAAACGCCGCGCATAGCGGTCCGCCCGCGGGATATTTTCTTCGCGTATAACTGGTGGACAAGTCTGAATGTCCAGGATCTGGTCACGCAGCAAAGTCGCCAATTCAACGGTCCGATCAGGCCGTACATATACCTGATCCAGGAATATGAACCCTCTTTCTATCCTTTTTCCTCGACCCACATGATGGCGAGGAAAGCGCTCTCTCCGACATCGCCCTGTTGGGGCATTTTCAACAGCGGCGAACTCTATGGCTATTTTTGCGGACAAGGGCACGAGATGGATCGAAGCTTTGTCTTCGAGCCTCAGCTCAACAGTTCGCTGAGAACATTTCTTGAAAAGGCGCCAAAGAAAAAGCAACCGCGGTTGTTGGTCTATGGCCGTCCCGCCATAATTCGCAATTGCTATCCTGCGATCGAAAAGGGCTTAAAGCTGTGGGCAATTCGCTATCCTGAATTCGCTCACTGGCAGATCGTTTCTGCCGGAATGGCTCATTCCCCCCTGACCATCGGTCCTGATCGTGTGATGAGATCCGCGGGAAAGCTTTCTCTGGAGGAATATGGAGAATTGTTGCTGACCTCTGCGGCGGGCCTTTCACTGATGTCCTCGCCCCATCCGAGTTATCCGCCGCTCGAGATGGCACATTTTGGCTTATGGACCGTGACCAATGATTACGCCAACAAGGATATGGGCCGGTCGCACACGAACATCATTGCGACCAAGGATATTGCGGCTGAAAGCATTGCCGATGCCTTGGCACAAGCTTGCCGGAATTTCGAAAAGGATCCTGACAGTGGATGGCGTGGCCGGTCGTTACGACCGTCCTTCATGGAAAGCGGGCCGTTCGCATTTCTGGATGACCTGTCGTCCGAATTGCACCGCATCTGGGAATAGACCCAGGCGTCGCTAATCGCTTTGGGGCTGCCGGCGCTGCTTGGCGGTTTCACCGAGCAGCGATTTCAGATGTTTGACCAGCCCCACCGGATCTGTCGTGGCGCAAACCGGCTCCAGGGATCGCGCGGTCTTCAAGGCAAGAGCCAGTTCCTCGGTCGAGTTTGCCGGCGTGATCAGTCCCCGCGCAGCAAAAGCGTTCGTTATCTCTCGCTGATGATTGTCGTAATGCTCGCCTTTTTCGAGCCGTCGGGGAATGACGATGGTGCGGCACCCCTCGCGCAAGGCGGTAATGACCGAACCGGTGCCCCCATGGCAGACGACAATGTCGGCTTCCCGAAGATAGGATTTGACCTGGTCGTAGGGCAAGGTCTCGAAGGATTGGAGACCGGGCGGGGTCAACCCTCCGATGCCGGTCTGGAAGACCACATCTTCATAAATATCGCCGTCTTCTTTTAGTTTGGCGACCATCTCGACAAGGCGATCGAACGGGAAGGTCACCCCGACGGTGGCAAACAGCAATTTCTTTTTGTTTGGCCTTGGCTGATCGAGAATTCTGAGCGGGTCGAACACCGAAGCTTTTGGGAAGGTCTTCGTCAGCGCATCGGACTGCACAATAATGTCGTTGGCAAAGACCGCGGCGGCACGGGCAAAAGTGGAAGGCTTATCAAATCGCGCAAAAGTCTCGATAAGCACAAACTTTGCGCCAAATAGCCGGCACCAGACCATAAAGAAAAATACAGAGCCGGCGCCGGTGCTGATGACCACATCCGGCCTGAGCTTCAGGGCCAGCAAGGCGGACCGCCAGAGATTCCTCAGGCCGGACCAGATCGCCCGCAAAACCCCGTCGCGCCGGATTTGGCCGATGGCAAAATGGGGCAGGAAATGTACGGGGTGCTTTTGCACAATGCTTCGGGACAGGGCCGTGTCTTCCGAAACAAATACATAGTGATAGGGAGCCCAGGCGTCTTCCAGATCCAGGAGTTGGCGAATATGGCCGCCACCCGAAGCGGCCAGACAAAGGCGCAATTGGCCCTGGCCACCGGCATGGCGGGACTGCATGTCATCCTTCAAGTCGACCATATTCATAAGGCGCCCGTACAGAAGACGGCGAAAGACCTGTTCTGCCCCATATGCAAGCAGCGTGCCTCCAGCCCTTGCCCTAATGGTTAACCGCTAACCACTTGTCCGGGTTTGAGTTATGATAGGGGCGCTTTGTGGTAATTCCGTGATGAACTACGTTGGAGCGTGTTCTGAGATCTCCATATATTTTGATAGCCGCATTGTCGGCAACTTTTTGCGTGGGTGCTTGTCACTCCAAGACCGCTAAGGTCCCATCGGGACAAGTTGTAGCGACTGTCAGCGGGCGAGAAGTTACGCAACGCGAGCTCCAGGTGGAAATGGCCGGAACAACGGCGGCCACCCCCGCGGCACAAAAGGCAGAACAGAAAGCAGCATTGGATCGCATCATCCGGCGGCTCATACTGTCAAATGCGGCGTTGGATCAAGGATTGGATAAAGAGCCGAATTTCGCCATCCTGAGCGAGCGGGCGAAACAAGCACTGTTGATCCAGCTTCTGGAAAGCAAGGTCGCGGCAAGCGTTCCTGCCCCCTCGAATGAAGAAATAACGCAGTTCATCCAGAACAATCCGCATATCTTCGCTGAGCGGAAACTGTTCGATGTGGATCAAATTCGGACACTTCGTCCCCGCGATCCGAAGGTGGTCGCGAAAATGGAACCGCTGAAAACGCTGGACGACATCGCGACCTACTTGACCCAAAATCATATTGCGTTTCAGCGCGGCACAAATGTTATGGATGCCGTCGGTCAGGATCCAAAATTGGTGAGTGCCGTTATGGCACTGCCACCGCATGAAGTCTTCATTGTCTCAGCCGGCAACGAAATCATGATCAATCAGATCCGGGAAACCCATGTTCAACCTTTCACCGGACCGGACGCCGCGCGCTATGCAAGTGGCCTCCTCAGGCAGCAGCATATCCGGGAGGCCGTTACCAAAAGGGTAAACAAACTGATAACGGATGGGCAAAAAGCGGTCGTAGTCAGCAAGTCCATCGAGCCCGCGCGGCCGGCTGGACCCGCCAAGCGCGCGCTTTAGCATCAGGGCGACTTCGCATGTGCGGTCGCGTCGTCCGAGACCATCAGGTAATATTCTGATTCGTGGTGAAGCCGGCAGGCATATAGCCCGCAGCGCACGTAAGGGATTACGATGCTAAATAGGAGGATAGTCCTACCGTGCGCGCTGATAGCGTTGCCGCTCACACCGGCGTGGGCCCGGCCGGCCGTTCCCGACCCGGCATCTCCGCCTGTCACGGTATTATTTTCCGGAACATATTTCACCAATGTCGCGGGCTCGTCTGAAACATTTGCGGCCGCGCGCGGATTGAAGCGCAACGACGTTCTTTATTCACCTTCGGTGAATCTCAACCTGGCGGAGCCGATGGGCGGGTTATCGCTCTTTGCGACGGGCCAGGCTGGTTATGACATCCATCAAAGGAACTCCATTCTGGACCGGGAGCGACTCAATCTTTCGGCTGGCGCGAATGCTCAAGTCGCGGGCTGCACCACAACACCCTCGGCAGGCTATTCACGATTCCAGAGTGACCTCGCCGACCTGAGTGTTATCGCGACCAAGAATACGCAAGAGATTGTTATCGGAGAACTCGACGTGACCTGCGGTCAGTTCGGTCGTCTGGTTCCGTCCGGCTCCTTCACGCAAACTTGGGCCGGCAATTCGGCATTGCCCTATAAGCCCTCTGATTATCGCAGCACCGCCGGTAACGGCAGTCTCGCGTATAATGCCGGATCGATTGGTGAGATTTCGCTGATCGGAGAATATGCACAGACGACATATCCGCATCGTGCCATCCTGGGAACTGCTGGTCTCCAGTCCGATGGATACGATCACTATTCCGCCGGAATTCACTATCAACGTCCCATCGGCGGAAGCCTGGAGTTCGGTGCGTCATTGTCGCAGACCTGGATTTCCTACCAGGGTATCGGCAACAACTTCAGCGGCATTACCTACGACGCCTCGCTGACGTATCACGCCAGTCCGCGGCTTAACCTTTCTGTACTTGCGAGCCGTCAGACGTTACCCAGCAACTATCTAAATGCTGCCTATTCGGTGGCCGAATCTTATTCGGCCACCGCCGCTTACAAGTTATCTACCCGCCTTTCCGCCAATATCGGGGCAACCTCTACACACAGTAACTATACCGGTGCCGCCCTTTTGACCGGTGTCGATCTGACATCTCAGACCTATCAATCCTTCTACGGTTCCCTGGCGTATACGCTATCTCCGAGCTTTAACGTTTCCTTGACCGCAGGACAGGATCAACGCCATGCCGATGTGCTAGGATACTCCTATTCGGGAGCCCATATTGGCCTCTCTTTGTCAAAGAGCTTTTGAAGCCAAGAGGAAGTATCATGAACTGTGGCAAGGTTCTGATCGTTGCGGCCGCCATATTGTTGGCCGCTTCAGGACGTCAGGCAGTTCATGCCCAACAGGCTCCAGCCCCGGCAATACCGCCAGCGCTTGCCCGGCCGGCGCCAGCGCCAATAGCGCCGGCCCAGCCGGCAACCGCACAAGCTGCGCCAGCTCAGCCAGCAGGCATGCCGGATCAAGCCTATATTCTCGGTCCTGAGGATGTCGTGCAGGTGGAGGTTTTGGGTCGAACGGACTTTACGACCAAGACCAAAATTGGTGTGGACGGCAAGATCCAGTTGCCGTTGCTTGGCGCGATCCCTGCTGCTGATCGAACTGTTCTTCAGCTGCGCGCCCAAATCCGCGATGCTCTCGAGAAAGGCGGATACTTTAACCACCCGATCGTTGAGGTGGAGATCGCATCCTATGCGAGTCGCTACGTTACGGTCCTTGGAGCGGTGGCGAGCCCCGGACTGATCCCCGTGGACCGGCCTTATCGTCTTTCAGAGATTATTGCACGGGTTGGCGGCGTTCGCGAAAGTGGCGCGGACCATGTCGTCCTTCGCAGTAAGAACGGGGAACGGAATTATGCGATAAAGGATTTGGCGACGGGAGATGACAGTCATGACCCCTATGTCCAACCCGGAGACAAAATCTTTGCGCCCAACGGTGATGTTTTCTACATCAAGGGTCAGGTCCGTGCCCCCGGCTCCTACATCTTGTTGCCCCACATGACCTTGACCATGGCCCTAGCGCGTGGCGGTGGCATAACGGACCTGGGCAGCGACAGCCATATCAAGGTGATCCGCAAGAATGTCGAAATGTCGCCCAAGGATTTAAATATAGAGATTCTTCCCGATGACGTTATTGACGTGGGAGAAGGTTGGTTCTAGCGCAGCTCAGCGCGGGAGATCACAATGTCTTTGTCGCAATTCTGGCGAATCCTTTGGGCACGCAAGCTTTTCATCCTGGCAACGACATTATGTTGCCTGGCAGGCGGGCTTGTTGCGATAACGATCGTGCCACCGCGCTGGAAGGCAGAAGCGCATGTCTATCTCAATTTGATCAAGCCCGATCCGGTTACGGGCGAGGTCTTGGGAATGGCGGCGCGCTCCTACGTCGCCACACAGATACGGCTTGTGTCGGACTATGAAGTTGCCGGACTGGCGGTTGATAAGCTGGGTTGGCTGTCTGATCCCGATCTGATCCAGCAGTATCAGCGGCGGCCCCAGTCCGATACCCGCGACTTTCGCCGCTGGCTCGCACAGCGGATTATCGGGGGCACGCGGGCAGAGCTGCTGGATGGTAGCAACATTCTCGACATTACCTATACCGGCCAAAGTCCAGAAGGTGCCAAAGCGATCGTCGCTGCGGTAACGCAAGCATATCTCGATACAACGCTCGCATTCCGGCGCAGCGAAGCGAACAAGAATGCCGACTGGTTCGCTCTGCAATCGGAGAAGGCGAAAAAGGACCTGTTGGCGGCACAATCTGCCGTTGCCGATTATGAGCGTGAAAACGGCATCATCATGCGGGATGACAAGACCGATATCGACAGTGCGCGCCTGGCAGCGCTCGCCAGCCAGGGGGACGTTGCAGCCGCAGGCGGGGGCGTTTCAGGCATCGATGCACAGATTGCCGACGTTGATTCTGCCATCAAACAGGCATCAGAAACCCTGGGGCCCAATCATCCCCAGTTGCTGGCATTGAAGGCGAAAAGGGCCACGCTGATGGCCCTCGCAGCGCAGAGTGGATCGCCCGAGGCCGCGGGGGCGGGAATGTCGGCGCGCGTGGCGGCCGCAAAGGCGGCCGTTATCGGCAACCGGGACAAGTTGGCCAGGTTGCGGATATTGCAGAGCGAGGTCGATATCCGGAAAGACCAATATGATAAAACCCTGGCGCGCGAGGCCGATTTCCGCCAGCAGGCGGCGGTTGTGGATCCTGGCGTCAGCGCGATGGGGACCGCGTTTGTTCCGGATCAGCCTTCATTCCCGAACCGGCCCTTGATCATCGGTGGTTCCTTCGGTCTGGGTCTGGCTTTCGGTCTGCTGATTGCCCTGTTGGTCGAGCTGCTCGACCGCAGAGTTCGCAGCCCCGAAGATTTGACTGCAGCCTTGGGCCTTCCTGTGCTGGCCGTCTTAAGACCTTCCCATTGAGGCCGCGTGCGGGATCTTCAAATCATTGACGGCAGCAGCGGGCATCAGTCTCTGGTGAGCGCTGATACCATTGTCACGGTGAATGCCGACGGCACGCAGTCGGCTGAGTCCGTTCGCGCTCTTCGTACCCATATCATGGCGCGCCATGTCAGCGCGGGCCACCGGGCCCTGGCGATATGCTCGACGTCCCGTGGTACCGGATGCACGTTCGTTGCCACCAATCTGGCTGTTGCCCTTTCGCAGATCGGGGTGAACACCCTTTTGATCGACGCGGATCTGCGCAAGCCCGGCGTGGCGCGCGCATTCGGACGCCAGACTGTCAAAACCGACTTGCAGACGGCCCTGTCGACGCCGGCGAATTTCAGTGACTGCATCGAGAGAAATGTCATGCCGAACCTCTCGGTCATGTTCTCTGCGGGGCCGGCGCGCAACGCCCAGGAGCTGCTTGCCAGCCTGAGATTCGAGCGTCTGATGGACTTCTGTCTACGGGAATTTGAATCCACGATTGTCGATACGCCGCCGGCGAATATTTATTCGGACGTCCGGCGCATCAGCACCGTTGTCGGATACAGCCTGATCGTCGCGCGACGCAATCGAAGCCATATCGACGATATCAAGGCGCTGGTTGAGCACCTGAATGGGGACCACGCGACGGTGATCGGCACAGTTCTCAACGACGTATAACCGAATGGTCGGCTTGGATCAGACAGCCGTTATCCGCTCAAAAGGCGCCGGCTTGTCCTGGCCTCTTGTCATCGGCTTGACCGCGCTCGCCGTACCGGCGGCGCTTACACTCGGCGCTGAGATATGGGGTAGCGATGCGGGGGCTCACGGTCCTCTGGTGATTGCGACCGCGATCTGGCTGCTATGGCGGCAACAACCCGAACTCCGTGCGCATGGGGTGTCGGGTAACGGCTGGATTGTCTGCTCTGCGCTGGTGCCCGGTCTGTGCATGTATATCGCCGGGGAAGCTTTTGACTTCATCACTCTTGAGGCGCTGGGCCTCTATATCGTCGCGGGCGCGATGTTCTATTCGCTTTTCGGCGCCCGGGAGCTTGTGCGGAACTGGT
>Ga0134125_10002723_pt1 | contig 20790 bp, 16 predicted proteins | sample KB31751_FD_96464 | JGI IMG/M metagenome (GOLD analysis project Ga0134125, IMG submission 96464) | Terrestrial soil microbial communities with excess Nitrogen fertilizer from Kellogg Biological Station, Michigan, USA - KB3-175-1 | ecosystem: Environmental > Terrestrial > Soil > Unclassified ... | reverse complement strand
CCCGCGGCCCAGGGAGCGGCCCTGGGCCGCTTGGTGACTTGCTGTTCACGTAGATCTTCTGCTTGAAATACCGTCACGAGCACCACGCCGGCAACTTTGCGGACGTCCACAAGCATGTGACGCTGCTGGCGCTGCTTGCCGCCCTGAAGCGTAAAGACAAGGGCTTTTTCTATCTCGAGACGCACGCCGGCAGGGGCGCCTACGATTTGTCCCGCGAGTCCGCGGCCGGCATCGGGCGGTTCGAGTCGCGGCCCGGTCTGCCCGCCGCCTGGCGCACGGGCGCGGAGGAGCTGCGGATCTACGGCGAGCGGGTCGAGCTGCTGCGCCGCGAGCGCGGCGAGCCACGGCTCTATCCCGGCTCACCGCTGCTTGCCGCCAGCGAGCTGCGGCCCGTGGATCGGGCGGTATGGATCGAGCTGTCGGCCCCGGAGGCGCGTGCGCTCGAGAGGGCGTTGCCCCATTCCGGTGCAGACACGCAGCGGTTGCGGGTGGAGACCGGTGATGGCTACGAGCGTCTGCGCGCATGGCTGCCGCCGCGCGAGCGGCGCGGCCTGACCTTCATCGATCCACCCTACGAGGAGACCCGCCAGGATTTCGAGCGCGCCCGGCGCGCGGCCGCCCAGGCGCTGGAGCGCTTCCATACCGGCGTGGTGGCGATCTGGTATCCCATCAAGGACGAGCGCGACACAGCGGCGTGGCACGCCGCGCTCGCCGCGGAGCTCGATTGCGAGCTGCTCGCAGCGGAGCTGTCTCTTTACCCCCGGGATTCACGGGTTGCGCTCAACGGCTCCGGAATGCTCGTGTTAAATCCGCCGTATCAGTTGGCCGCGCGCATGGATGTCTGGCTGCCGCAGCTGCACGCCTGCCTCGACCTGGGGCATGGCGGCGGCGCCAGCGTGCGCTACCTGAAGCGGGCCCCAGCCGGGCCGAGACCGTGACGACGGCGCGTCGCGGGAGCAAAATCGGGGCATGAGCGGACCCGATCAGTACGGGGTCGTGGGCCACCCGGTGGCGCACAGCCTCTCGCCCTTCATCCATGCCATGTTCGCGCGCCAGACCGGGCAGTCGCTGACCTATCGGCTGTTCGACTTCCCGCCGGAGGCGCTGCAGGAGCGCATCGCCGCTTTCTTCGCCCAGGGGGGCCGCGGACTCAACATCACGCTGCCGTACAAGATCGCCGCCGTGGGCTGTGCGAGTGAGCTGACCAGCCGCGCCCGGCACGCGAGCGCCGTCAACACGCTCGCGATGCGCAAGGACGGGACCATACTCGGGGATAACACTGACGGCGCCGGCCTGGTTCAGGATCTGTGCGTCAATCAGCGCCTCGTCCTGACGCGGCGGCGCGTTCTGGTCATCGGCGCGGGCGGCGCGGCTCGCGGTGTAATCGCGCCGCTCCTCGCGCTGGAGCCTGAGATCGTCGTGATCGCCAACCGCACCGCGGACCGGGCCAAGGCGCTCGCGGCGGCCTTCGCGCCGCTCGGTAATCTGCAGGGCGTCGGGTTCCGCTATGTCGTGGGCGGTCCTTACGACCTCATCATCAACGCAACCTCGGCCAGCCTCACAGGTGAGATCCCCGATGTGCCGGTGGGCATCATCGGAGCCCAGACGTTCTGCTATGACATGGCGTACGGGAAGGGCGACACTCCTTTCGTGCGCTGGTGCCTGGAGCTGGGCTGTCGGGCGGCCGTGCCGGGCTGGGGGATGCTGGTGGAGCAGGCGGCGGAGTCGTTCCGCCTGTGGCGCGGCGTCCGGCCGCTCACGGGACCCGTCCTCGCGGCGCTCAGCGCATCGTGACGAGCTCTTCGGAGCTGGTGGGATGGATCGCCACCGTGTCGTCGAAATCCTCCTTGGTGGCTCCCATCCGTACGGCCACGGCGAAGCCCTGCATCATCTCATCGGCGCCCGGGCCGACGACGTGCACGCCGACGACGTGCTGCTTCGGGCCGACGGTGACCAACTTCATGTCGCAACGCGGCTTGGCCGTGGTGAGTGCGTGGTACATCGGGATGAAGCTCGACTTGAAGACCGTGACCGCCTCATCGCCATAATCGTCGCGCGCAGCCTGCTCCGAGAGGCCCACGGTGCCGATCGGCGGATGCCCGAATATCACCGTCGGAATGTTGCGATAGTCGAGATGCCGGTCGGCCTTGCCGCCGAAGAGGCGGTCGCTCAACCGACGGCCTGCCGCTATCGCCACGGGCGTGAGCGGCGCCCGGCCGCTCACATCGCCGATGGAATAGATGCCCGCGGCGCTCGCGGCCTGGTATTTGTCGGTCACGATGAAGCCGTATGCGTCGAGCTTCACACCTGCGCGCTCCAATCCCAACTCCTCCACCGCGGGTGCGCGGCCGACGGCCCAGAGCACGCAGTCGAACGGCTCCAGGCGTCTGCCGTCGCGCAAAGAGAGCCCGAGACATCCCTGGGCGTCGCGGTCGAGCGCCGCGGGCCAGGCCTGTGTAACGATGTTCACGCCGTGATCGCGCAGGATCTTCAGCATCGACTGCCCGATCATGGCGTCGAAGTGATTCAGCATCGTCTCGCCGCGCAACATGAGAGTCACGTTGGAACCGAGCTTCGCAAAGATGCCGGTCAGCTCCACGGCGATGTAGCCGCTGCCGACGATCGCGACGCGCTGCGGCCTGCGCGGCAGCTCGAAGAAGCCGTCGGAGGTGATCCCGAGCTCGGCGCCCGGGATGGGCGGCAGCAAGGGGCGGCCGCCCGTGGCAATGATGATGTGCGGGGCGGAGAGTGACGATCCGGCCGCCGCCACTGTGCGGCCATCCACGAACTGCGCCCGGCCGCGGACCAGCGTCACGCCACGCTTGGCGAGATTGCTCTCGTAGATGCCGTTGAGGCGCAGGATGTAGGCGTCCCGCTTCTCCTTGAGCCGCGCCCAGTCGTGCGCCCCGGTCGTGAGCTCGAAGCCATAGTCCGGTGCATCGTGCAGCCCGGCGGCGAGCTCGGCGGCGTTCCACATGATTTTCTTCGGCACGCAGCCGACGTTCACGCAGGTACCACCCAGGCGGTGGGACTCGACCAGGGCGACCCTGGCCCCGTACTCCGCCGCGCGCTGCGCCGCGGCGAGACCCCCGCTGCCGCCACCGATGACAATCAGGTCAAACTCACTCATTATCGAATCATAGCCGCCAAATCAGGTGCGTGATGGACAATCCCCTGCTCGCCCAGGAGCCGCTGCCTCCCTTTCCCCGCATCCGCCCGGAGCACGTCGAGCCGGGGGTGCGCGAAGTGCTGTCGCGCGCGCGAGCGACCATCGGTGAGATTGCCGCGCGGGACACCCCGACCTTCGCCACGGTCGTGGAGCCGCTCGAAGAGCTGCAACACAGGATCACACGCACCTGGTCGCCGGTCAGCCATCTGAACGCGGTGCTCAACTCCGAGGCGCTGCGCACCGCCTACAACAGCTGCCTGCCGCTGCTCTCCGCCTATCAGACGGACCTGGCGCAGAGCGAGCCGCTCTACCGGGCCTACCGCGCGATCGAAGAGAGGGAGGGCGCAGGGCTCGATCCGGTGCAGCGCCGCGTGCTGGAGCACGCGTTGCGGGACTTCCGGCTCGCCGGCGTCGGCCTCGAGGCCGCGGACAAGCAGCGCTTCAAAGAGGTGATGCTGGAGCTCACCGGCCTGCAGGCGAAATTCGAAGAGAACGTGCTCGATGCCACCAATGGCTGGACCTACCGTGTCACTGACGGGGCATTGCTGCGCGGCCTCAACGAGATGCTCATCGACCAGGCCCGTCGGCGTGCCCACGATCAGCGGCTGGAAGGCTGGATCCTGACGCTCGACCAACCGACCTATGTCGCAGTGGCGACCGACGCGGAGTCCGACGTCCTGCGGCGTGCCTTTTACGAGGCGTGGACGACGCGCGCGTCCGATCAGGGCCCCAACGCCGGCAAGTGGGATAACGCGGACATCATGGAGCGCATCTTAGCTAAGCGTTACGAAGCGGCACGCGTTCTCGGCTTCGGCAACTACGCGGAGTACGCGCTCGCCACCCGCATGGCCCACAGTGTGGCGGAAGTCATGCAGTTCCTCGAGGAACTGTCACGATCCGCACGGCCCGCGGCCGTCAAGGAGTTCGAGGAGCTGCAGGCTTTCGCCGGGCGCAAGCTCGAGGCCTGGGATGTCGGTTTCTTCGCGGAGCGGCTGCAGCGCGAGCGCTATGCGGTTTCCCAGGAGGAGCTGCGCCCCTACTTCCCCTTGCCGCGCGTGCTCACCGGGCTTTTCGAAGTCGCCGAGAGGCTCTTCGACGTGCACATCCGCGAGCGCAGCGGCGCTCCGGTGTGGCATCCGGACGTACGCTTCTTCGAGATCGAGAGCGCCGCGGGGCGGCCGGTCGGCAGCTTCTATCTGGATGCTTACGCGCGCCCCCACAAGCGCAGCGGCGCCTGGATGGACGAATGCATCGGGCGCAAGCATCTCGCATCGGGCTCCGCGCTACCCACGGCCTACCTCGTGTGCAACGCCCTGCCTCCCGGTGAAGGCCGGCCGGCGCTGTTCACGCACGATGACGTGCTGACGCTTTTCCACGAGTTCGGCCACGGCCTGCACCATCTGCTCACCCGCGTCGACTATCCGAGTATCGCGGGCATCAACGGTGTTGCCTGGGACGCGGTCGAGTTGCCGAGTCAGTTCATGGAGAATTACGCGTGGCACCCGGATGTGCTCAGCCGTATCTCCAGCCACTATCAGACCGGGGCACCCCTGCCGGCGCAGACGCAGGAGCGCCTGCGCGCGACGCGCAGCTTCCATGCGGGACTGCAAATGGTGCGGCAGCTCGAATTCGCGCTGTTCGACTTCCGGCTGCATGCCGAGTACTCCCCGGAGCGCGGCGGGCGTGTGCGCGAGGTGCTGCAGGAAGCACGCCGGCAGGTGGCGGTCGTACCGACGCCCGACTGGAACCGCTTCCCGAACAGCTTTGGACATATCTTCGCCGGTGGGTACGCCGCGGGCTATTACAGCTACAAATGGGCGGAGGTCCTCGCCGCCGACGCCTTTTCGGCCTTCGAGGAGCGGGGCGTCTTCGACCGCGGGACGGCACGGCGATTCCTGGACTCCATCCTGTCCCGCGGCGGCAGCCGGGATGCCCTGGAAGCCTTCATCGAATTCCGCGGGCGCCGTCCCGAGATCCGCCCCCTTCTGGCGCAGCACGGCATAGCCGCTCCGGGCGAAATCGCGGGCTGAGGTGCCTCTTCCGGCGCGCAGCGCCGCTGCTCGGACGGGGTTGGCGTAGCCAATCCCGTTAAGACCCGGGCGCCAGCGCGCAAAAATGTGCGGTAATTCGCAGTGGCGGGGAGGGGGCGGCTCCTAGACTGACCCGAAATTTCGCTCCCGGGAGCGGCCTGCGGCCGTGCCACAAATTACGAGAATGAGCAGCGCCCGGCGCAGTGACTTCGACGTCACCAATTCCGTGCAGGTGAGCTCCCCGGAGGCGGTGTTGCGGGCGGTCGAAGCCCTTTACCGGTCGACCTGGCCCGATGCACCCATGGAGCCGCTGCGGCGCTCCTTCGAGCACTTCGAGCGGCTGTTCGCGGGCGAAGTTCCCGGCTTCCACGGTGTCGATACCGTCTATCACGACCGCCAGCACACACTGGATATCACCCTGGCGCTGGCCCGCCTGCTGGTCGGCTACGAGCGTGGCGCGGCGGAAGCGGATCGCCTGGGCGGCGAACGGGCGGTGGCTGGCCTGCTCACCGGCCTGTTTCACGATGTGGGATACCTGCGGCGCGCCGACGACCAGGACTCCCGCAATGGCGCGGAATTCACGCGGGTCCATGTCTCCCGCGGCGCGCGCTTCCTGGAAGAGTTCCTGCCCGAGGTCGGACTCGCCCCCTGGGTGCCGGTGGCGCGCGAAATCATCCACTTCACCGGTTACGAGGTGCCGTTCGCCGAGATCGAGGCGCGTGTGCGTAATCCGCGCGATATCGTGGTCGGGCACCTCCTCGGCACCGCCGACATGATCGCGCAGATGGCCGACCGCTGTTATCTCGAGAAGTGCCGCGACAGGCTGTACGCGGAATTCGTCCTCGGGGGTGTTGCCCTGCCGATCGCGGCCAACGGCGGCCGGCAGGTCAAGTACGCTTCGGGCTTGGACCTGCTGCGCCAGACGCCGGACTTCGTCGCGGAAGTGCGCGAAAAGCGCCTCGATGGGGAATTCCACTCCGCCTACCGGCACCTCGAGATCCTGTACGGCGGCCGAAATCCCTACATGGAGGCGATCGACCGCAACGTCGACTATCTGCGTCAGGTGCTGCGGAGCGAGAACTGGCGGCTGCTGCGGCGCAAGCCGCCCATTTTCGCCGCCGATGCCGACCCGATGTCGACAATGAGGGGTCTGATGGTAGGGTACATCAAGAAAGTGTGGTCCGGGTTCTAGGCTATTGGCGCAAAGTCGGCATCCTGCCGCTTTGCTCGGCCCATCCTGAGCCTCGCCCCTTCGGGGCCGCCGCTTCGCGGCGTCCAAAATCGCTCCCGGCGATTTTGTGCGCGGCCAGCCGACTGACAGGGATTCGCCTCGCGGCCCAGGGAACGGCCCTGGGCCGCTTTGTGGCTTGCTTTCGGACGGTGCTCCGTCAGTAGGCGGGCGGCTGCCCGGGGCCGCTATCTCGGTTGCTTTCGGGGTACTATTGGGAGGCTAACCGACCAACTGGCCCCTAGTGACGTCTCCCAATCTCAAGCTGAAGTACGCGAGCGCCGCGTTTGCGGTGGTGCTGCTCGCGACCGCGGCGGTCATCGGGTTTTCCGTCTGGCGCCACCGGCCCGACCTGCTCACGGTGCAGGGGGTCAGCGCCCTGGCGGTGCTCGGCAGTCTCGCCGCGGCGGTCATCGCCTGGCGGGCGGCGCGCGGCATCCAATCTTCCACGGCCGCGCTCATTCGCAGCGCCGACCGCGTGGGGCAGGGCGACTACACCCGGCAGATCGAGGTCCGGCGCAGCGACATCATCGGCGAGCTGGAGCAGGCCCTCGAGCGCATGCGCTCGCGGCTGCGGCAGTCGACCATCCACAAGAATTATCTCCACAGCGTCCTCAACAGCATGACGGACGCCGTGTTCGTCACCTCGCCCGACGGCGTGGTGAAGGTCGCGAACTCCGCAGCCTGCAAGCTCCTCGGCTACAGCGAGGAAGAGCTCCTGGGGCGCAGCATCATCGCGATCCTGGAAGAGCGCGAGCGCGAAGGCTTCGACCTGTTGCAGGCGGCGCAGGAGACCCGGGAGACGGTCGTGCGCACCCGCGGCGGGCAGACCATTCCCGTCTCGCTCACCGGCTCGAGGATCGAGAGCGCCGATCCGCAGTTCCAGGGAAACATCTTCGTCGCGCGCAACATCACCGACCGCAAGCGCGCGGAGCGGCGAATCCGCTATCTCGCCCGCTACGATGCACTGACCAAAGTTCCCAACCGCATGCAGTTCCATCACGCGCTGCAGCAGACCATCGCCAGAGGGCTGCGCAGCGGGCAGGCGGTGGCGCTCCTGTATCTCGACATGGATCGCTTCAAGGAGGTCAACGACACGTTTGGACACGGCGCCGGGGATCGCGTGCTCGAGGTGCTGGCGGAGCGACTGACGGGCGCGCTGCCAAAAGGCGCGCTGCTCGGGCGTCTCGCGGGTGATGAGTTTGCCCTCTGCATCGACGGGCTTCCCGCGGAGGGCGACAACCGCGGTCCCATCGCGCATCTCGCGCGCGCCGTGCTGACCGAGGTGAGCCGCGCCTTCCAGTTGAACCAACACGAGGTGTTTCTCACCGCCAGCATCGGCATCGCGTTCTGTCCGCGCGACGCGGAGAACGTCATCGATCTCATCCGCAACGCCGATGCTGCGATGTACTATTCGAAGCAGAACGGCGGCAACACTTTCGCCTTCTACTCCCCCGAGATGAACGCCGCGGCCGTGGAGCGGCTGATCCTGAAGAGCAAGCTGCGCCGCGCCCTCGAGCGCGACGAGCTCGTGATCCGCTACCAGCCCAAGGTGGATCTGGCCAGCGGCCGCATCATCGGCGCCGAGGCGCTCCTGCGCTGGCGGCTGCCGGGACACGGGGACATCCCGCCCTCACAGTTCATCCCGCTCGCGGAGGAGACCAACCTCATCCTCGACATCGGCGAGTGGGTGTTGAATCGGGTGTGCATGGATTACCGGCAGATGCAGACCGAGATCGGCGATCCTGGCCGCATCTCGCTCAATCTATCGCTGAAGCAGCTGCGCCAGGCGAGCTTCATCCTGCGCTGCCGTTCGGTGTTCCGCCGCCACGGTGTCTCGCCGACCGCCTTCGAGCTCGAGATCACCGAGACCACCCTGATGGCCGACGCCAAGCGGACGCTGCGCCTGCTCGATGAGCTCTATGCGATGGGGCTGCATCTCTCGATCGATGACTTCGGCACCGGCTATTCCTCTCTGTCAGCGCTCCAGCAGTTTCCGATCGATACGCTCAAGATCGACCAGTCCTTCGTGCGCGATGTCGGTGAGAACGCCGGCAACGCCACTCTGGTGCGCACGATCATCGAGATGGGCCGCAACCTCGAGATCGATGTCATCGCCGAGGGCGTGGAGTCGGTCAGCCAGTTGGAGTTCCTGCGGCGCAACGGCTGTCACTATGCCCAGGGCCGGCTCTTCGGCGAGCCCTGCAAGTGCGAGGAATTGCTCGCCCTCCTGCAGCGTCAGACTCTTTCGGGACCCGCGTTCACGCGCTATATACAGCCGCCCAGCCTCGCCGTTGGCGAGCCGCATGTCTGACCACCCGTTACGCGCATCGGCGAAGCCCACGCTGATCTGCTGACGATCCCCGATGCTTACCTTCACGGACGTCCGTCTGCGACGCGGACCGCAGGTCCTCATCGACGGTGCCACTTGCAGCGTCTTCCGCGGCGAGAAGGTCGGCATCGTTGGACGTAACGGCTGCGGTAAGTCGACACTGTTGGCGCTCATCCGCGGCGAGCTTGCGCCCGATGCGGGCGAGTATCGCGCCCCGCCGGGCCTCGCCATCGCGGCGGTCGCCCAGGAACTACCGGCGACTGACGCGACACTCGTCGACTACATCCGCGCAGGCGACCTCGAGCTCATGGCTCTCGAGGCGCAAATGGAGCAGGCCGCTCATGGAACTCGCGGCTCGGGTGACGCCGCGAAACTTGCAGTCTGCGGCACCCGCCTCGGAGCGCTGCACGGCGAATACGAGCGTCTGGGTGGCTACGCGGCTGCCAGCCGTGCGGCACAACTCGCCGCCGGGCTGGGGTTCGCACCCGAGGATCTGCAGCACCCGGTGCGCCAGTTCTCCGGCGGCCTCCAGATGCGCGCCAACCTCGCTCGGGCACTCATGCGCCGCTCCGACGTGCTGCTGCTCGATGAGCCCACCAACCATCTCGATCTCGATGCGGTGCTGTGGCTGGAGAGCTGGCTCAAAACCTATTCGGGGACGCTGTTGCTCGTTTCGCATGACCGCGAATTTCTCGATGGTGTGGTCGGACGTATCCTGCACATCGAGGCCGCTCACTTGCGCAGCTACGCGGGCAACTACAGTGCCTTCGAGACACAGCGCGCAGCCGAAGCGCAGCGCACCCAGGCGACCTTGGCGGGACAGCAGCGCGAGCGCGCCCGAGTCGAGAGCTTCGTCACTCGCTTTCGAGCCCAGGCCAGTAAGGCGCGCCAAGTCCAGAGTCGGTTGAAATGGCTGGCCCGTCTGCCGGACATAGCCCCCATGCACCTCGAGGAGGGCTTCGAGTGGGAGTTCGCGGTGCCCGCGAAGTTGCCCCGACCGCTGCTCACTCTGGAGCATGTAGGAGCCGGATATGGCGAGCGCCGCGTGTTGCACGATGTTTCATTGGACGTCAGTCCTGGCGATCGCATCGGCATTCTGGGGCGCAATGGTGCCGGCAAGTCGACACTGATGCGGGTGCTCGCGGCACAGCTGCAACCGCTCGCGGGCAGCATGGATGCGGCGCCCGATGTCGCAACGGGCTTTTTCGCGCAACTCGAGCTCGAGCATCTGGATGCGGAAGGCACCGCGCTTGCGGAGCTCGAGCGCCGCGGCGGCACGGAGCAGGCACGCTGGACGGAGTTGGAGCGGCGCAATCACCTCGGCCGCTTCGGCTTCCGTGGCGACAGGGTATTCGAGCCGACACGGCAGTTCTCCGGCGGCGAGCGCGCACGGCTGGCCCTGGCGATCCTGGTCGCCCGCAAGCCCAATCTGCTGCTGCTCGATGAGCCCACCAACCATCTCGACCTGGATATGCGTCACGCACTGCTCGTGGCGTTGCAGGACTTCGCCGGCGCAGTGGTGATCGTCTCGCATGATCGCGCTCTACTGCGCGGCGCATGCGATCGCTTCCTTCTCGTCGCCCACGGCGCGGTCATTCCCTTCGACGGCGATCTCGAAGACTATGCCGTGTGGCTCGCCCGCGGCGCCGACAGCCCGCCGGCCGACGGTGCAGCCGATTCCACGGCCGCCGCGGCACTTTCTCGCCGCGAGCAGCGCCGCCTGGAAGCGGAGGCCCGCAATCGCCTGACACCGCTGCGCGCCGAGCAGCGCAAGCTGGAGAGCCTGCTCGAGCAGTTGACTGCCGAGCGGCGGGACATCGAGTCCCGCCTCGCCGACCCCGCGACCTATGCTGCCGCGACCGCAGACGAGCAGCGGCGTCTGAGTGCCCGGCACGGCGAGCTCTCGCGCGAGATCCCGGCTGTCGAGGAGCGGTGGCTCGAAGTTGCCTCGACCCTCGAGGCGGCCGAGCCAGTGCCTCTCAGCGAGGACACTTGACTTATCTTCGCTCCGGCGAGCGCCCGGGCACGGGTGCGCGGGCCGGGGCCCTGCCGCCAGCGAGGGACAGTACGCGTCAAGGATCGTTCCTTGACGGAATCCTTGACGGCGTGCATCATGCCTGCATGACGCGCATAACCGGCAAATTCCAGATCACCCTGCCGAAACGGCTCGTCGATAGCTATGGCATTCGCGTCGGGGATGAAGTCGAGATCGTCGCCGCGGGCGAATCGATTGCGATCATTCCTGCTCGGACGCTGGCGCCCGTGTTGTCTGCGCAAGAGCGTCTGCGCCATTTCGATCAGGCCACGCGGCGCCAGGAAGCGCGTCAGCGCGGAGAGCAGCGTCGCGGTGCCGCGGCTGAAAGGGGCTGGGACCGGGAAGAGCTCTACACCCGTGGCCGGTCTCGTTGATACCAACATTCTGGTTTACCGCTACGATCCCCGCTTTCCGCTCAAGCAGGCGCGCGCGGCGGAGTTGTTGCGAAGCGGCATTGCGGATCGTTCGCTGGTTCTAGCTCACCAGGCGCTGCTCGAATTCGTCGCGGCAGTGACCCGCCCTATCGCGGGTCAACCAGCGCTCCTTACGCTTGACGAGGCACATCGCGAGGCAGAGGACCTCCTCGCGCAATTCCCGGTCATTTATCCGACTGAGATGACCTTGCGAACCGCACTGCGAGGGGCCGCGCTCTACAAGCTCTCGTGGTACGACGCGCACCTCTGGGCCTACGCCGATGAGCGCGGGCTCGATCCCATCTGGTCCGAAGATTTCGAGGACGGCCGTTTGTACGGCCGCGTGCGCGTCCGTAATCCCTTCCGCGACTCCGTCCACGAGCCGGCGCCCGAATATCCTCCATAACCGGCCTTTCTGCACGATCACGATAGATTCTCAGGGATTCGAAGCCGATGAGGCCCCGCTATGCTCCTGAGGCATGAGCATCGCGATGATTGGCGCAAAACTCGCGCGTGCTCCGGGTCTCACCGCAGACCACGTTCGGACACTGCTCGTCGCGGCCGACGGGGACTTGGAGCGGATCTGCGCGCCGGAAGTGCTCGTCCGCGCAGACCTGCCATCGGCTGCCGCAGCGTTCCTGCGAAAACCTGACGCGGCAGCTCTGGAGGCCGACCTCGAGTGGTTGCGCGCGAGCGGCGCGCGGTTGCTGTTGTCGGGCGAGGCGGACTATCCGCTGGCGCTCGCGGCAATCGGGGGCGCCCCGGCCGCGCTCTATGTGGCCGGAGATGTTGCCGCACTGAATGCGCCGCAGCTTGCGATGGTCGGAGCGCGCAAGGCATCGCCCTTGGGCCGCGCGATTGCTCGGGATCTGGCCTGTGCGCTGACGCAGGCGGGCCTGACGATAACCAGCGGTCTGGCGACGGGAATCGATGCCGCCAGCCATGAGGGGGCGCTGCTCGCGGGCGGGCAGACCGTGGCAGTCCTGGGCACGGGCCTCGACCGGATCTACCCCGCCGAGAATGCCGGACTGGCGGCACGCATCCGGGCGACTGGAGCTCTGATCTCGGAGTTCCCACCGCGGACGGGGCCACAGCGGCAGAACTTCCCCCGGCGAAATCGGGTCATCAGCGGGCTGGCGCTGGGAACTCTGGTAGTCGAGGCGGCTCGCAACAGCGGGTCACTGATCACTGCAGATCGGGCCGCGGAGCAGGGCAGGGAGGTTTTCGCGGTACCGGGCTCGGTCCGAAGCCCCCTCTCGCGGGGGTGCCACAAGCTCATCCGAGAGGGAGCGCACCTCGTCGAAGAATCCACCGATGTGCTCATGGGGCTACAATTTAACAATACATATCAAAGACTTAGATCGGGCGGCAGGGGTGGCACCGCCGGCCGCCGGCAGGCCCCCTGCGGGGGTGCCCCATTGGACAAGGAGTATGAAATGCTGTTAGATGCGCTCGGTTTCGAACCCGCGACCATCGATACGCTCGTGGCCCGCTCAGGCTTGTCCGGCGAGTCGATCGCCTCGATGTTGCTGATTCTCGAGCTAGAAGGGCGCATCGCGCCGTATCCCGGCGGCCTGTACGGCCGATTATCCAAATGACCACCGGCAGTGTTCTGAAAGTGCTGATTTACGTTTACGACCACTACATGCTGGCCGAGCCCGGGGACGTGCCGGAACGGCATCACATGCTTCAGGACCTGCAGAAACGAGGCTTCTCGGTCAGCGAAGTCGTCCACGCGATGGAGTGGCTCTCGGCGCTGGTCGGCGATCAGCGGGCGTCCCCGGCCGCGGCGGACGCAGAGGCCGGCGGCGGAGGATTGCGCGTTTTCGCGGACGGCGAGCTGTCGCGGTTGTCGCCGGACTGCCGCGCTTTCCTGATGCTGCTGGACCGCCAGCACGTCCTCGCACCGCGGCAGCGCGAGCTCGTCATCGAGCGAGCGCTGGCGCTGGACGTCGACGAAGTGGACGTAGAGCAGCTCAAATGGGTGGTGCTCCTCGTTCTCTCCAGCCAGCCGGGACAGGAGCTCGCGTTCGCGCGCTTCGAGAGCGTCATGTCGGCTGCCGACGGCTCCGTCCGGCACTGATCGCGTCGAGGGACCGCTGAGACATGGCTGACAATCTGGTCGTGGTCGAATCGCCCGCCAAGGCGAAGACCATCAAGAAATACCTGGGTAAGGACTTCGAGGTGCTGGCCTCGTACGGCCACGTCCGCGATCTCGTCCCGAAAGAAGGGGCAGTCGATACGGAGCGTGGCTATGCGATGCGCTACCAGGTGCTCGAGAAGAACGCACGCCACGTCGAGAGCATCGCCCGCGGGCTCGCGAAGTCGAAAGCGCTCTATCTCGCCACCGACCCGGATCGCGAGGGCGAGGCAATCGCCTGGCACCTGAAGGAGATCCTCAAGTCCCGCGGCGAGCTCGACGGCAAGGCGGTCCATCGGGTGGTCTTCTATGAGATCACGCGCAACGCGATCCGCGAGGCGGTGGCGCAGCCGCGCGATCTGTCGCTCGATCTGGTCAATGCGCAGCAGGCGCGCCGGGCGCTCGACTACCTCGTCGGCTTCAATCTCTCGCCGCTTCTCTGGAAGAAGGTCCGGCGCGGCCTCTCGGCGGGCCGCGTGCAGAGCCCCGCGCTGCGCATGATCTGCGAGCGCGAGGAAGAGATCGCGGCCTTCGTCGCTCAGGAGTACTGGACGCTCGAGGGCGAAGGCACGCATCGATCGCCGGCTTTCCCGCTGAAGCTCACCGAGTACACCGGGAAGAAAGTCGAGCAGTTCTCTTTTACCAACGAGGCGCAGGCGCGCGAAGTCGAGCGCGGCATCCTCAACGCGGCGCGGCAAGCGGCCTCGCAGGACGGCGGCACACCGGACCGGTTGGGTCAGTTGCGCGTCATTGCGGTGGATCGCAAGCAGCGGCGGCGCACGCCGGCCCCGCCCTTCACCACCTCGACTCTGCAACAGGAGGCGGCGCGCAAGCTCAGCTTCAACGCCCGGCGCACGATGCGCCTCGCGCAGCAACTCTACGAGGGCCTCGATCTCGGCGAAGGCAACGTCGGCCTCATCACCTACATGCGTACCGACTCGGTATCGCTCGCGGCGGAAGCGGTTCGCGAGATCCGAGAGGTCGCAGGCCGTCTCTACGGCAACGAAGAGGTCGCTGAGGAGCCGCGCGTCTACAAGACGAAGTCGAAGAATGCCCAAGAGGCCCATGAGGCGATCCGGCCGACCTCGGCCGCCATCACGCCGGGCGATGTCGAGGGGAAGATCGACAACGACCTCTACAGGCTCTACGCGTTGATCTGGAAGCGCGCCGTCGCCTCGCAAATGGCACAGGCCATCTTCGATACGGTTGCGGTCGACATGCTCGCAGGCCCGGATGGGCCGGAGCGTCACGTGTTGCGCGCCAACGGCTCGACGTTGGTGAAGCCTGGATTCATTGCCGTGTACCAGGAGGGTGCGGATGACGTTAAGTCCGAGGAGGGCGATCACGTCCTGCCTCCATTACAGGAAGGCGATCTCGTCGACCTCGTGAAGTTGCAGGCGGATCAGCACTTCACGGAGCCGCCGCCGCGCTACAGCGAAGCGTCTCTGGTGAAGGCGCTGGAGGAGCACGGGATCGGCCGTCCCTCCACCTACGCGACCATCATTTCGACGCTCCAGGACCGGGAGTATGTCGAGATGGACCAGCGCCGTTTCGTTCCGACCGACATCGGCAAGATCGTCAACCGGTTCCTGACACATCATTTCCACCGTTACGTGGAGTACGGCTTCACGGCGGCGATGGAGGACGAGCTCGACGCGATTTCACGCGGCGAGGAGGACTGGACACAGCCGCTCGACAAGTTCTGGAAGCCCTTCATCCGCCAGGTGGAGCGGATCGAGAAGAACGTCTCGCGCGAGGAGGTCGCGCAGGCGCGTGAGCTCGGCAAGGATCCGGCGACCGGGAAGCCGATCACGGTGCGAATGGGACGCTACGGTCCTTTCGTGCAGATCGGCACCAAGGACGATGTCGAGAAGCCGCGTTTCGCCGGCCTGCGGCCCGGGCAGAAGATGGACGCGATCACGCTCGGCGATGCGATGGAGCTCTTCAAGCTGCCGCGCACGCTCGGCGCGACCGCCGACGGAGAGGCGGTCGTCACCAACATCGGCCGCTTCGGCCCCTACGTCAAGTACGGCAGCAAGTATGTATCGTTGAAGGACGACGACCCATACACGGTTTCGCTGGAGCGGGCGCTCGAAGTCATACGGCTGAAGCAGGAAGCCGATGCCAACCGCATCATCGCCGACTTCAATGTAGACAACATCCAGGTGTTGAATGGCCGCTACGGCCCCTACATCACCGACGGCAAGAAGAACGCGAAGGTCCCAAAGGATCGGGAGCCGAAATCCGTGACGCTCGAGGAGTGTCGCGAGCTGCTGGCGCAGGCGCCGGAGCGGGGCAAAGGCCGGTTCGGGCGCGGTCGCGGCAAGCGAGGCGCTGCCGGGCCGGGCGCGACTACTCCCGCCGCAGCGGCAACGGACGGAAAGGGCGCTGCGAAACCCCCTCGCTCTCCGGCCCAGCCTTCCGCGCCGTCACGCGCACGTGCTCCCGCCGCGGGCCGAAGAGTCGAAGGCGCTCATGCGGCGGCACCGCGCCGCGCAGCGGCTTCCGCGCAGCGCAGCAACGGCTCAACCGTTGAGACCGGCAGACGCCGCCCGGCCAGCGCGGCGAAGAAGCCCGCAAAGAGCAAGCCGGTTGGCCGTAAGACAGCCCGCAAGGCATCCTCCGCCCGTCCGCGCGGCGTGAAATAACACGGCTGTAGACGATAAGGCACAGGATGTGCCCGCCGCCGCAGGTGGCACACAATCAAGGATTGTGTACGATGTCGCCGACCGCGATCGTGTCGGAGGCGCCGACGATCAGCCCGAAGCTCAGCTTCGGATACGTCTTGAAGACGAGCAACGTTCCGGCGCGCTCATCGGGCAGGCGCACCTTCGGCGCCAGCGACGTTCCCATGGCGCCCAGGTGCCGAAATACGCCGGCATGCGCGCCGTAGGTGTCGCGCACCTCTTCGCCGGCCTGATCCACTTCCAACACGTTCCCCGGCTCGAGGCCGGCATCGGACCCGCGGTTGATCACCACGATGTCATACTGACCCGCGAGATCACTGACGCCCGTGTCGCCCACGATCCAGGCGATCTTGCCATCGACCTGGGTGGCGGGGGCGCGGGGCTCGAGATTGAGAGGGGCCTGGACATCGCTCGACAAGAGTCTGTCGCCGCGCAGTGTTTCCCGCGACGTGTCGATGAGGACCGCCCGCGCCGGGTCGGAGACCGGCTGGGAGATCAAAGCCGTGGCCGTGTAGATGCCGAGGTAACCCAATGTGCGCCCGGTATCCGGATCGCGTACCTTCTCGCTGACATGGACCACGCTGTAGCGCGCATGGTCCGCGGCCCCGAGACCGCGGATGTAGGCGATATGGCCGGAACCGGCGATCACGTGCTCGTTGCGGAACGCTACCACGTGCGGGGCGTCGCGTACCTCATCCTCGGTGAGCACGGTAGGCCGCGCGAGAAACGCGGCGATGTTGGAGTACGGGATCGTGGGAATCGCGGAGGTGATGGGCGCGCTGCGCAGCCGCGGCTCGAGCCGTAGTGCGCTGGCCTCGACCAGTCTGATCTGCGGCCGGCCGTGGCTGTCATAGGCCAGGGCCAGCTTGTCACCCGGATAGATCAGGTGCGGATTGTGAATGTGCGGATTGATGTACCAGACTTCCGGCCAGTCCCAGGGATCCCGCAGGTACATCGAGGCGATGCCCCAGAGGGTGTCGCCGCGCTTGACCGTATAGGCCATGGGCGCATTCGGATTGATTTGTGGCGCCGGTGCCGCCGCGGCCTGAGGCTGGGCATCGGCAGCCGCGACTGCGGCCTCGGTGGCGGTCTGGCTATCGCCTGCGGCCGGCGCCTGAGCGGCCGGCGGCGCGGAGTCCTCGGGCGCACTGGGAGCCGCCTGGCGGGAGCCATGCAGCAATGAGCAGCCGGCCAATGTGACCGACAGAGCGAGACCCGCAGCCAAGCGAGCCCGGAAACCTAGATTCGAGACCATCCTCACCACCTTGACTCCGGCCGTTTGCGACCGGCCGGCTGCGACCAGCTTGAATGGGCGGGCTATAATCGCATGCCGGTATCGGGTGCAGAGCGACTTAATGTCAAGTTGTGCGCTCGGTCACGGCCTGGCTTGGACACCCCAGCCCCTTGAACCCCTCCGTCGCGCCGCAATCGAACCTCTATGGCGATTAGATCCATTCTCGAATTCCCTGATCCCCGGCTGCGCACCCGAGCCCAGCCCGTCACCCGGTTCGACGCGGACTTGCACCGGGTCGTCGACGACATGCTGGAAACCATGTATGCCGCCCCGGGAATCGGCCTCGCCGCGACGCAGGTCGACGTGCATCAGCGGCTGGTGGTCATCGATGTCTCGGACGAGCACAACGACCCCCTGATCCTCATCAATCCGGAAATCCTCCTCCGTGAAGGCGAGATCGCCACAGAGGAGGGCTGCCTTTCCGTTCCCGGCTATTTCGATGAGGTGAAGCGCGCCTCCCGGATTCGCGTCCGGGCGCAGGATCGCGATGGCAACTTCTTCGAGCGCGACTGCGAGGACATTCTCGCCGTCTGTGTCCAGCACGAAATGGATCACATCGACGGCAAGCTGTTCGTCGATTACATTTCCAGCCTCAAGCGCGAGCGGGTCCGCAAGAAGCTGGAAAAGGAGCGCAAGGAGCGGGCGACCCGCTCCGCGCCCGAGCGCCGCACTGGTGCCCTCTAGCAGCTGTGGCAGGACAGAGCGGGCCAGGGCCGTTCCCTGGCCCGCGGTGAAATGCGTAGGGTCTCGCTGAAAGCGCCGCAGGCGACCTTCAGCCAATATGAAAATAGCATTCGCCGGTACGCCGGAATTCGCGGTGCCGACCCTGCGTGCGCTGATGCATTCGCCGCACCAGTTGGTGGGCGTATTGACGCAGCCCGACCGGCCGCGAGGCCGGGGGCGGCACCTGAGCCCATCGCCTGTCAAGGTCGCCCTGGATGCATCCATACCCGTCGCACAACCCGCGACGCTCAAATCCGCCGACGATCGGGCGCCGCTCGTCGCCTGGAGCCCGGACGTGTTGGTCGTCGTGGCATATGGGCTCCTCCTCCCGAAGGCCGTCTTGGAGATCCCGCGGCTCGGCTGCGTGAATGTCCACGCCTCCCTGCTGCCGCGCTGGCGCGGCGCGGCGCCGATCGAGCGCGCCCTGCTCGCGGGCGATGAGATCACCGGCATAACGATCATGCTCATGGATGAGGGACTCGACACCGGACCCATTGTGCTGCAGCGGCCGCTCGCGATCGACGCCCGCGACACCGGCGCCAGCCTGCGCGCAAGGCTCGCCACGGAGGGCGCATCGCTGTTGCTCGAAGCGCTGCAGGGACTCGGCAGCGGTGCCCTGCAGCCCCATCCCCAGCCCTCCGCGGGTGCCACGTATGCGCGCAAGCTGGACAAGCGCGAGGCGCCCATCGACTGGAGCCGCCCCGCAGCGGAAATCGAGCGGCAGATCAGAGCCCTGCAGCCCTGGCCCGTGGCGGAGACCGCATGCCGCGACCCGCAGAGCGGCGTACCCGATCGCCTGCTCATCCATGCGGCCAGATTGGCGCCCGACGGTAATGCCGCCGCTGCGGAACAGCCCGGCTGTATCGTCGCCACAGACGGAAGCCATGGGGAGGGTTACATCCGCGTCCAGTGCGGTGAGGGTCGCCTGGATCTCCTGCTGCTACAGCGTCCCGGAGGCCAGCGCCAGCCGGCCTCGTTGTTCACCCGGGGCCCGCGGGCGCTTGCGCGATCGATGGTGCTGGGCGGGATGACTTGAGCGGCAGGCTGGAGAACCCGGGCGCTCGCGCACTCGCAGAGGCCGCCCGTGCCGTGGCCGCCGTGGTCCGTGGGCGATCCGCGGACGAAGCGCTGCTCGCTCCGGAGGCGAGCGCGTCCCGTCGCGCCATCCGCGCCATCGCGCTCGGTACGCTGCGCTGGTATTTGCGCCTGCGCCCCGCCGTCGAAGCGCTTCTCACCTCGCCGCGAGCGTTGGCTCGTGACATCCATGCGCTCCTCATCACAGCCGCTTACCAGATCGAGTATTCACGCGACGCCCCGGCGCTCGTCGTGAATCTGGCCGTGGACGCCACCCGGATACTCGGACAGCCCCGCGCCACGGGACTGGTCAACGCTGTCCTGCGGCGCTTCGTCCGGGAGAGCGAGACGCTGCTTGCGGCTGCCGATGCCGACCCGGCCGTCCGCGCGGCGCATCCAGGTTGGCTGGTGGAGATGCTGGCCAGCGACTGGCCCGAGCATTACCCGCAGATCCTGGAGGCCAACAATGGCCATCCGCCCATGGTGTTGCGCCTGAATGTGCAGCGTCGCTCCGCGGCCGACTATCTGGGCGACCTGGCGGCCGCCGGGCTCGCCGGGGGCGTCGTGGGCTGGACCGCCCTTCGGCCCGGCTCAGTAGCGGTGACACTGGAGCGGCCGGTGTCCGTGGCCGTGCTGCCAGGCTTCAAGGAGGGATGGGTATCCGTACAGGATGCCGGTGCGCAAGTCGCCCCCACGCTGCTCGAGCTGCTGCCGGGGATGCGCGTCCTCGACGCCTGTGCGGCTCCGGGCACCAAGGCGAGCCACGTGCTCGAGAGCGTTCCCGGCCCCATCGATCTCACCGCGGTCGATATCGATGCGGGGCGCCTCGGGCGAGTCGCGGAGAACCTGCAGCGTCTAGGCCTCACGGCGCGGCTCGTGGCGGCGGACGTGCGCGATCCCGGGTCTTTCTGGGATGGCAGGCCTTACGATCGGGTTCTGGTGGACGCTCCGTGCTCCGGCACCGGGGTCATTCGCCGCCACCCCGATATCAAGCTCCTGCGTCGCCCGGAGGACATCGCGGGCTTCGCGCACACCCAGCTCGAGATCCTGAAGGCTGTCTTTCGCTTGCTCGCTCCCGCGGGCCGGCTGGTGTATGCCACCTGCTCCGTCCTGCCGGCGGAGAATGAGGCCGTTGTCCGCCGCTTCCTGGCAGAGGAGCCGCGGGCGAGGCCGGCGCCCATGCCTCGCGGCGAAGATCTCGCTCCGGGTGCGCAGGCGGGGGGGATAGGCACCCAGCTGCTTTGCGGAGGAGCGGCGGGAACCGACGGGTTCTATTATGCTTGTCTCGAAAACACAACGGGAGGAACCTGAGCGGCACGTTCGGGTCCGAGAGACTTAAGCATTTGCCGTTGCATTCATGCCACGACGGTTCTCACCACCGGAGCGCTTGCCGGCGCGCTCGCGGCCGAGCCTGATCAGGCTGGCCTGCGCCCTGCTGCTCGCGCTCACGGGTACGCTGGCCCTCGCCAATGCCCTCGACGGGGTGCTCGAGGTCGGCTCCGCCTATGTCAACTTCGATCATGGCGTCATCCAGCTCTACGCACGGGTCCAGTACCCCCTGAATCCGGCGATCAAGGAAGCGCTGCAGGACGGTGTCACGCTGACCTTCGACCTCGAGGCGAGAGTCGATCGGGTGCGGCACCTCTGGTTCGATGCAAACGTCGT
>Ga0134125_10002722_pt1 | contig 20792 bp, 23 predicted proteins | sample KB31751_FD_96464 | JGI IMG/M metagenome (GOLD analysis project Ga0134125, IMG submission 96464) | Terrestrial soil microbial communities with excess Nitrogen fertilizer from Kellogg Biological Station, Michigan, USA - KB3-175-1 | ecosystem: Environmental > Terrestrial > Soil > Unclassified ... | reverse complement strand
GGGCCGCTCGCCGGGTGGCGCTCGAGCAGGCCGCGGCTGACGTAGGCGTAGACCGTCTCGCGTTTGACCCCGAGCCGGCGCGCGACCTCTTCGGTGCCGAGCCTGTCGACCGTGTCACTCACACTGCCAATGCTGACAGCGGCCGGGCCTCCGGGCCCACATATAGGGACGACGGGCGGATCAGCCGGCCGGTCCGCTTCTGCTCGAGGATGTGGGCCGACCAGCCCGCCGTGCGGGCGCAGACGAAGAGCGGCGTGAAGAGGGTCTGCGGCACGCCCGCGTGCTCCAACACCACCGCCGACCAGAACTCGACGTTGGTGGCGAGGACGCGGTCGGGCTTGTGCTCGGCGAGCTGGGCGAGGGCGGCCCGCTCGACTTCGCGCGCCAGGTCGAGTCGCGGCGAGCGCAGCCGTTCGGCAAGACCGCGGAGGACGCGGGCGCGCGGGTCCTCGGCGCGGTAGATGCGGTGGCCGAAGCCCATGATCCGCTCGCCGCGGTCCAGCTGCCCGCGGATGTAGGCGTCGGCGTCGCCACCGGCTTCGACCTCGTCGAACATGCGCTGGACCCGGGCCGGGGCGCCGCCGTGGAGCGGCCCGGAGAGCGCCCCGACCGCGGCCGACAGCGCCGCCGCCACGTCGGCCCCGGTCGAGGCGACGACGCGGGCGGTGAAGGTGGAGGCGTTCATCCCGTGCTCGGCGGCGGTGATCCAGTAGGCGTCGATCGCAGCGACCGCGTCGGGATCGGCCTCGCCGCGCCAGCGCAGCAGGAAGCGCTCGGCGAGCGAGCGTCCCTCGTCGATCCGGGACTGGGGGACGGGGGCGACGCCGCTGCCGCGGGCTGACTGGGCGACGAAGGAGAGGGTGGTCGAGGCGGTGCGGGCGAGCTGGTCGCGGGCGACCTCGGGGCTGACGTCGACGAGCTGGTCGAAGCCCCACTCGGGAGCCAGCGCGGCGATCGCCGACTGCACGTCGACGCGGGTGTCGCCGGTGCGGTAGCCGAGCGGATGGGTGCCCGCCGGCGCCAGCGGGCGGTCGGGCCGGTCGTCGACGAGGAGCCCCCAGACGCCCTCGAAGGGCAGCGTCCCGACCAGGTCTTCGATATCGACTCCCCGATAGCGCAGCGCGCCGCCCTCGCGGTCCGGCTCGGCGATCTCCGTCGCGAACGCCAGCACCCCCTCCAATCCGTCGCGCACATCCTCGATCGCCGCCATCTCATCACCTCTTCCAGTCGGTTTCGTCCCAGGATGCTTCGGCGAAAGGGGACCTCGATCAACATTGATTGCAATCAACCCTGAGCACCTCGCTAGGGTCAGATCCATGAGCGATCAGAGCCAGATCGGCGTCACCGGCCTCGCGGTCATGGGGGCCAATCTGGCCCGCAACATCGGCCGCAACGGCTGGTCGGTCGCCGTCCACAACCGCAGCCCGGAGAAAACGCGCCAGTTCATGGCCGACCATGGAGAGGAGGGCAGCTTCACCGGCACCGAGACGAGCGAGGAGTTCGTCGCCGCCCTGGAGCGCCCGCGCAAGATCATCATCATGGTCAAAGCCGGGGCGCCGGTCGACGCGGTGATCGAGGAGCTGGCGCCGTTGCTCGACGACGGCGACATCCTGATCGACGCCGGCAACTCGCACTTCCCGGACACCAGGCGCCGGACTGCCGAATGCGAGGAGCGCGGGCTGCGCTTCCTCGGGATCGGGGTCAGCGGCGGCGAGGAGGGCGCGCTGCTCGGCCCGAGCATCATGCCCGGCGGTCCCCGCGATGCCTACGCCGAGGTGGAGCCGATCCTGACCAGGATCGCCGCCCAGGTCGACGGCACCCCGTGCTGCACCTACGTCGGGCCCGACGGCGCCGGCCACTACGTGAAGATGGTCCACAACGGGATCGAGTACGCCGACATCCAGCTGATCACCGAGGCCTACGACCTGATGCGGAACGTCGCCGGGCTCGAGGTCGCGGAGATCGCGCAGACCTTCGAAGAGTGGAACGAAGGCGACCTCGAATCGTTCCTGATCGAGATCACCGCCAAGGTTCTCGCCAAGCAGGACCCGCGGGGCGAGGGGCCGCTGATCGACAAGATCGCCGACCAGGCCGAGCAGAAAGGCACCGGCCGCTGGACCAGCGAGGACGCGCTCGAGCAGGGGGTGCCGCTGACCGCGATCACCGAGGCCGTCTTCGCCCGCACCCTCTCCTCGTTGAAAGACGAGCGCACCGCCGCCGCCAAGGTGCTGGCCGGGCCGGAGCCCGCCAAGACCGAGGACCGGCGCGAGCTCCTCGACGACATCCAGCACGCCCTCTACGCCAGCAAGGTGGTCGCCTACGCGCAGGGCTTCCAGCAGATGGCGGCCGCCTCGCGCGCCAACGACTGGGATCTCGACCTCGGGGCGATGGCGACGATCTGGCGCGGCGGCTGCATCATCCGCGCCCGCTTCCTCAACCGGATCAAGGAGGCCTACGAGGAGGGCGAGGTCGTCAACCTCCTCACCGTCCCCTACTTCCGCGACGCGGTCGCCTCCGGCGAACAGGCGTGGCGGCGGGTGATCGCTGCCGCGGTCGAGCAAGGCGTCGCCGTCCCCGCCTTCACCTCTTCGCTCGCCTACTACGACGGGTACCGGCGCGAGCACGGGCCGGCCGGGCTGATCCAGGGGCTGCGCGACTACTTCGGCGCCCACACCTACCGGCGCACCGACGCCGAGGGCTCCTACCACGTGCGCTGGCCGCAGGACGGTGCCGAGGTCCGCACCGATGCCTGACGGCTTCGCGATCGTCAGCGCCGACGACGTCGACAACCCTTATGACGGGACCGATGTCCCCGGCGAGTTCCGACCGCTCACCGACGCCCTCGGTGCCGAGCAGGTCGCGGTGACGCTGATCCGGGTGCCGCCGCACTCGGACATGGAACAGGGGACCGGGCACACCCACTCGGAGATCGAGGAGCTCTACATCGTCGCCAAAGGGACGATCACCTTCCGCTGCGGCGAGGACGTGCGGAAGGTCACGGCGCCGGCGGTGGTGCGTGTCTCCCCGGGGACTGCGCGCTCGCACCGCAACGAGGGCGACGAGCCGGTCGAGATCTGGGCGGTCTCGGTGGCGGGGCACCAGGACGCGACCAAGATCGACGACTTCTGGGAACCCTCGCCGGAGGCGAAGCAGACGCGCTGACGCCGCTGAGTCAGGGGACGAGGACGATCTTGCCGAGGGTGTGGCGGTCTTCGAGCTGTTCGAAGGCCTCGCGCACTTCGTCGAGCGGGTAGGTCGCCGCGATCGGCACCTCGATCTTCCCGGCGGCGACCAGTTCGGCCATCTCTTTGAGGATCTCGGGAGAGGTCGCGTCGGATGAGCCTTCCGTCTTCGCCCCGACCTCCTGCGCCTTCTCGTAGGCGATGATCGTCTCGACCTTCGCCGGCGGCACGTCGAGCTGGATCGCCAGATCGACGTACTCGGGGCCGTAGAGGTCGATGAAGGCGTCGATCCCGTCCGGGGTCGCCTCGAGGATCCGCTCGATCACGCCCTCGCCGTAGCTGACCGGGGTGATGCCCTTCTCGCGCAGCCAGTCGTGGTGGTCCTCGGAGGCGAGCCCGACCACGTCGGCCCCGCGCACCTTCAGCAGTTGCACGGTGACCGCGCCGACCCCGCCCGCGGCGGCGGAGACGACGACCGTGTCGCCCTCGGAGACGTCGACCGCCCGCACCGCGGCGAAGGCGGTGACCCCGACCACGTAGAGCGAACCGGCGACCTCCCAGGAGAGGTCGGTCGGTTTGGTGATCAGCTGTTCGGCCGGGATGACGACCTCGGTGGCCTGGCTCGAGCGGTCCCAGCTCCAGCCGAGCACCTCGTCGCCGCGAGCGAACCCGACCACGTCGATGCCGACCTCTTTCACCACCCCGGCGAGGTCGGAGCCCTGGCCGGAGGGGAAGTCGGCGGGCGACTGCTCGGCGAGCAGGCCTTGGCGGATCGAGGCCTCGCCGGGGTTGATCCCGGCGGCCTTGACCTCGACCAGGACGTCTTCTTTGCCGAGCTCGGGGAGTTCGATCTCCCTCACGGTGAGGACGTCGAGGCCGCCGTACTCGTCGAATTGGACCGCGCGTGGCACGAGCGAAAATCTACCCACCCGCGGTCAGCTTGAATCCCGCCCGGGCGAGGACGGCGGCCTGGGCGAGGAGTCGGCGGTCGGCGCGGCCCGCCACCGAGATGGTCACCGTGAGCCAGCGGTTGCCGCGCACCGCGAGCAGCGAGTGGAGTGCCGGGATCCAGCTGGCGGCGGAGTTGTAGGCGGCCTTTTCGCCGACATGGGGGACGGGCTGGGGCAGGCCGGTGGGGTTTTGGCCGTTGAATTGGACCGTCTCCTCGATCCGGTTGTGGTAGCGCCGGTTGGCGGCGAAGCCGGTGTCGAGGAACACGTTGACCTGGGTGCCGGGGCCGGTGAGGCGGCAGCGTGAGAGCGGCGGCGTCGGGGTGGCGCGGCGCCTCAGCGCGGTGCCGGTCTGCCGTTCGGCGATCGTCGCCAGCGACTTGCAGTCGACGGCCGAGAGGCGCGCGGTCCCCGCCGCTTCGGCGGTCGGGTTTTCGCCTTTGGTCCCGCGCGACTGGACCGGGGCCTGGATCGCCCGTCCGCCCGCGGTGGTCGTCCCGGACCCCGACGAACCGCACCCGGCCATCACGAAAGCAACCCCGACCGCTACGAAACACGCGACGTTCCTCGCCGAACCCATACGCCAACCCCCTACTCAGCCGGTCAGCTCGGCGGCAAACTCGCGCAGGGCCGCGGTGTGGGTATCGACGTCGAACTCGGTCGTCGCCGGAGACATCAGCGCCATCATGTGGAACGGGGTCATCAGCACCCCGCGGTTCAGCATGTAGAGGTGGAGGAGGGCGTCGAGCGGGCTGTCGAAGGCCGCCGCGGCCTCACCGCCGCTGCGTGGTGGGGTGGGATTGAACATGTACTCGACCCGGCAGCCGAGCCGGGTCGCCTGCCAGGGCAGGCCGAACTCGGCGATCACCTCCTCGCAGCCGGCGGCGAAGCGCTCGCCGAGGGCGATCATCCGCTCGAAGGCGGGCTCGGTCAGCACCTCGTCGAGGGTCGCCCGCGTCGCCGCCAGCGAGAGCGCGTTGCCCGCCAGGGTGCCGCCGATGCCACCGACGTCGGCCACCTCCCAGATCGTCTTCGCGAGGACGCGCTCGGCGACCGCGTCGGTCATCCCGTAGGCGCCGATCGGCACCCCGCCCGCGATCGCCTTGCCGACCGTGAGCAGATCCGGCTCCAGCCCGTGGGCGCCGGTGTAGCCGCCCGGCCCGCAGCACATCGTGTGGGTCTCGTCGATGATCAGGAGCGCCTCGGCGGCGCGGCTCAGCTCGCGCAGCGCGGCGTGGAAACCGGGCTCGGGGAGGACGATGCCGACGTTGGTCAGCGCGGGCTCGGTGAGGATGCAGGCGACGTCGCCCGCCGCCAGCTCGCGTTCCAGCCCGTCGACATCGCCCCACTCGACCACCCGGGTCGTCTCGGCGAGCGGTACCGGCGGGCCGACGTTGCCGAGCTGGGCGACCACCCGGCCATCGGTGTCGAGCTCGGCGAAGGTCTCGTCGACCGAGCCGTGGTAGCAGTGGTCGAAGACGAGGACCTTCGGCTTGCCGGTGATCTCACGGCAGAGACGGATCGCGAAGCGGTTGGCGTCGGTCGCGCTCAGCGTGAACTGCCAGTGGCGCAGGCCGAAGCGGCGGCCCAGCTCGGCGCCGACCGGCCCGGCGTCCTCGCTCGGCAGCATCGTCGTGATCCCGCGCTCCAGCTGCGCCGCCGTCGCGGCGACGGTCGGGGCGGGGCAGTGGCCTGCCATCGCGCCGGTGTCGCCGAGGCAGAAGTCGACGTAGGCGTTGCCGTCGACGTCGGTCAGCGAGGCGCCGGTGGCGGTCGCGAAGACGACCGGGAAGGCTCCCGGCCAGCGCGTCATCCAGTTCATCGGCACGCCGGAGAGGAGGTGGCCGGCGGCGGCGACCCGGAGTTCGCCGGAGCGCTTGTGATCGGCGGCGTATCGGTCGAGCTCGCGCCCGGTCAGCTCGGCGACGGTGTTCATCGATCAAAGATCTCAGGTCTGAGGATGTGCCGATGGACCGGCGATCGTCGTTCATTAGGGTGAAGGGGTGAGCGCTGAGCCGGTCCTCGACGGCACCGTCGCCCTCGTCACGGGGGCCTCCAGCGGCATCGGCGAGGCGACCGCGAGGCGGCTCGCCGCCGATGGCGCCGCGGTCGCGGTCGGCGCCCGCCGGCTCGACCGGCTCGAGCGGTTGGTCGCCGAGATCGCCGACGCGGGCGGCACCGCCGTCGCGATCGAGGCCGACGTCACCGATCGCGCCCAGGCCGACGCTCTGGTCGAGCGCACGGTCAAGACCCTCGGTCGCCTCGACACCGTCGTCAACAACGCCGGGGTGATGCTGCTCGGCCCCGCCCTCGAGGCGCCGATCGAAGAGTGGGAGCAGATGGTCGACATCAACGTCAAAGGCCTCCTCTACGTCGCCAAGGCGGCGCTCCCGCACCTGATCAAGGCCGCCGACCAGGCGCCGCGGATGGTCACCGACCTGGTCAACATCTCCTCCGTCGCCGGCCGCCGTGCCCGCTCCGGCTCCGCCGTCTACAACACGACCAAGTTCGGCGTCGGCGCCTTCTCCGAGGCGCTCCGCCAGGAAGTCACCGAGCGCCACGTGCGCGTCTCGCTGGTCGAGCCGGGCGCCGTGATCACCGAGCTCTCCTCCCACAACCGGCCCGAGGTGCTGGAGGAAATCAAAGGCCGCTTCGGCGATCTCGAACGGCTGGAAGCGACCGACATCGCCGACACGATCTCCTACATCGTCACCCGGCCGCGCCACGTCGCGATCAATGAGATCCTCGTGCGGCCGACCGAGCAGCGCGACTAGTCGCAGCCGCGCTAGAACTTCGGCATCCCCGCCGACCGGCACCAAGACATCATCGATGCGATCCGGGAGATCCCCGAGGGCTTCGTCCGCACCTACGGCGACGTCTCACCCGGCGCGCCACGCCTCTCCGCCCGCCTGCTCGCGACCCGGCAGGGTCCCGACGACCTTCCCTGGTGGCGGGTCGTCCGCGCCGACGGCACCCTCGCAGTGGGGGAGGAGCAGCGCCGACGCCTCTGGGCCGAGGGCGTCCCCTTCAAAGGCGACCGCGTCGATCTCGACCTCGCCCGCATCCCGCACGAACCCTGATTCGGGCGACTGAAAAAGCGGCGGACGGGAGTCGAACCCGCGTCATCAGCTTGGAAGGCTGAGGCTCTACCATTGAGCTACCGCCGCGTGCCAGGGGGGAGCGTAGCCGCGATCCCCTCGATCCGTCAGAATGCCGGAACCTCAACGGGGAGTGGCGCAGTCTGGTAGCGCACTCGGCTGGGGGCCGAGCGGTCGCAGGTTCAAATCCTGTCTCCCCGATTCAGGCATTTGCCCCGCATGGCTTTGCATAGCCACGCATTAGCGCCTATCGAGCGACTTCCGCGGGGCGATGCGCGGCGCCGTGATTCGAGAGTGATACGGCGCTCAGGGCGAGAGTGATATGGCCCAGCAAGAAGTTGTGCCCCGTGTCCGTCTTCTGAGCTACGGTCGCGACATGGCCGAACCGGTGCCGCCAGACGTCACCGAGGACCAGCTCAAGCTGCTGCTCGACCAGCAGAGTGAGACCGAGATCCTCGACTACAAGTCTGAGCTCGACCTTGTCGACAAGGCGAAGAAATCGCGAGCACAAGTCGAGTTGGCCAAGGACGTCGCGGCCCTGCTTTCAGGGCGCGGTGGTCACCTCGTGATCGGTGCCGATGAGAGTGGCACGCCGACTGGCCTCCTCAGCGCGGCGCAGATCGCGCAGCTTGATGAGTCGCGGTTACGCAAGCGGCTGGAAAAGTTCATTCCCGAGGGTTTCGAGATCCGCGTCGCCAGCCACAAAATCGACGGCACGCTGGTCGCCTTGATTCACGTTTCGCCTCACCCGGACGGCTTGGTCGTGATGAAAGCTGACGGCATCTACATTGACGGCGAAAAGGAACGGCCCGTCTTCCGGGAGGGAGACATCTTCATCCGACGCGGTACTGAGAGCCGTCGGCTTGGCCAAGCGGAGCTGCGCCGCTACCTCGCTGATGTGCGCCGCCGCGTCGAAGAAGAAGCGCGGGCGGAGGCTCTGCGCTCGGTAGCTCCGGTGATCGAACAGAGCCAGCGCGCTGAAGCGGTTGCTGCTGGTGCTGCCGATCGGCTCACCTGGGACCTTGATCGCCAGACCTTGGTGTCGGCTGTCACGGAGCAGCTGCGCCGCGATGACGAGGTGCCGCTGCGTCTTCTGATCGAAAGCGCCCCGGCTCAGGCGAGCCGCATTCTCACCCCTGAACCCGACGAAGGGCCTGAGGATCTCGACTCCAACCAGGACGCCGCGCGGGCCGAGCTTGGCGCCCTGCTCGACAAGATTGCGGCACTGGCCGCACGCGGGCTGGTGCTTCAAAACAACGCGCTGCTTGAACTGGCGATCGAAGCCTTGAGGTCGATCTACGACGGCGTCGCCGACCAGTACGGTCGCGAGCGACGTGATCTGATGCTCGCACCGGCCGAGGTCTGGCTGGCGCTGATCGAGCGGGTTTATGCGCTCGGTGCTCTGGCGGTGCGCAAGCAGCGCTGGCGGGCTGTCACCGAGCTCGCCCTACAGCGCCCGGAGGTCCTCCGTGAGTACCACTACCGCAGTTGGTTGCGCCACGCTCACGTCATGGCGGCCCGCGCCGAGCTGTTGCGCGATCCAGAGGCCGAACGAGTCGGCGCTTCTTTGCTGCAGTTGGCGCTTGCCCACATCGCCGCCACCCCCGAGCTGCGTCCCGACCAGGGGCCCGACGACGATCGCCTACTCAGCAGCCTCGCCCAGTTCGACATCCTCGCCAACCTCGCCGTGATCAGCACCGCTAGCTCAGTCCAGAGCGCCGGTGTCTATCCGCACTTCCGCCGCTTTTACGGTTTTCGCAGTGATCCGGCGGTGGTTGCCCTGCTCGAGAACGCAGACGCACGCAGGGAGATCTACCCCAAAAGCGATGCCGAGCTAGCCCAGGCTCTGCGCGACCTCGGCCAAATCGGCTCCGGTGAATTCTTCTACGTCAATGGCTGGGACGAATACGAAGACGAGCGCATCCGTAGTTTCCTTGCAGAGCATCCTTCTTCAAGTGCAAGCTAGTCGTGCTGACGGATCCGCGGTCGAGGTTACGATTGCCCCATGACCAAGGCTGAGTTGATCGAGCAGGTCAAGGCGATGACGGAGGAGGAAGCGGCGCAGGTGAAGCTCATCTACGCGCCGGATTGGCCATCCAAAGCGACTTCGCTCGAGGAGATTCGCAAGCGGACCGGAACTCGGGCGATGACGCCGGAGGAGTCTGAGGAGTTCTGGCGTGAGCATGGGCCGCTAATGCAGCCTCCCGACGGCGAGGGGTAGTCAATCAACGATAGGGCGGGAAGCATCCGCTTCGGGCTGCGCCTTGACGAGAAGGCTTTCGCTGAGGATCTCGGGCGCGCGAGCGAGGCGGCGCGGGCAGCTATTGAGCCGGCGGTCCGCAAGCTCGAGGTCGATGGCGTTGCCGTGGGCTCATTGCGCCCTTGCGAGGCCGAGGCGCGCGACGGAACCCGTCTTGGCGGATGCGTCAAGCACTACATACCGCAGCCCGACGGCCGCTGGGGAGCGGTGTTCAGTATCGACCGCGAGGCGTCGAAGCCGGCGCTTGTGCTGCTTGCGGTTGGAGAGCGCCACCCGGTGCGACCGTGGAAGCCGAGCGTCTACGAGATCGCCCACCGCCGACTCAACATGAGAACGTGATACTTGGGTGATACAGAAGGCTGGCAACGTCGCTCCCCAAGCGATGTTGATCCTGTCTCCCCGATTGACAAGTGTCGAACGTTGGGCCTAGGGTGAGTCTTCCGGAACCTCGGTGGTATGTACGGGGTGTCCGGGGTGAGCCACGATGCCGGCATCGGCCAACGAAATCCTCGAGCTGCGCGATGCCTACCGTGAGGCCCGGACCCAGATCGTGTCCAATCCCGACCCGGTCGAGCGAGAGGTAGGGCTCGCCGCTCTGCGGCTGGAGGCGACGCACACCTACCGGGAGGCCGTCACCTCGCAGGCCGGCCTTGAGGATTCGGCTCTGGCTCCGCTCGGCGAGTATGCGCAAGCGCTGCAGGGCGGCGAGGCGGCCGAGAAGGCCGTCGCGCAGCTGGATGCCGCCGCGCTTCGCTTCGCCAAGGGGGCTTTCTCGAACCTCTGGGCCGCTCTCACCGGGACCGTGCTTCTGGCAAGCGGTCTCGCCGTCCTGAACGTGATCGGGTTTGCGGCACTGCGGGCGAACGAGGTCGGCACCGCGCTGGCGGCGACCGTGTTGGCAGGCGGAGTTGGCGGCGTCTCCGTCATCCGTGGGATGTTCTACGGCGCGAGAGCGGCTCAGGACGCCTCGGTCAAGTCATGGGCCTGGGCGTCGGGTGTGGGCGTGCCATCCGACTTCGTGTTGGGGCAACCTCGCTCCCTGCAGACGGAGTTGTTGCGGCGGGTCGGCGGGCGCCAGGTGCCGCGGCGCTTTACGACCGAAGCCCGGCGTAGGGCACAGGTGGTCGTCGGTGCGATGCTGGTGCTCGCCGTGGTCGCGGTGGGCCTTGTCGCGGTAGGGGTCGTACAGGGGCTCGAAAAGAAATCTGACGAAGAGAGCAGCATCCACCTGTCCGAACCGCAGATCCGGTTCGATGAACCCTAGGGCGATCGACTGACGCGGCATCGTGGGACGGCGGCCGAGCCGGCTCACGACTCGCGGCTGGATCTTCTGATTCAGGTTCAGGGAAATCAGGCCGGCGGCCGAAATGGTGAGAACCAAACCCCCTGCGCCGGCTCGGCGCTCGTCCAAGGAGCCTCCTGATTCAGATGAACTCGTCCCGAAAGCTGCGGCGGCTGATCCCGGCAACGGCCGTCGCCCTGTTCGCTGTCGCCCTGGTCGCACCGACTGCCAAGGCTGCCGAAATCCCGCCCCTGGTGACGACCTCCCAGTACAAGGCGCTGGTCGGCTTCGTCGAAAAGCTTGAAACGCTCTCCGGCACCCCGGCGACCACGGCGAAGAAGGCGAGCTACGAGGACCAGCTGGAGAACAAGCACGACGCCACGGTGGACAAATCGACCGCGCTCTTCAACCGCGGCAAGAAGGCGGCGCTGCTCGAATCCGAACGCGCGATCCAGACCGGGGTGCAGACCATCCGGCAGACGGAGGCAGGGGAACTCACCGCCCTGCGCCGGGACTACGACGCGCGGATGGACCGGGCCGCCACCAACTACGCAAGAGCGGTCGGCCATGTCGAAGACGTCTACGACAACCGCAACGCCGCGCTGGCCAAGCAGGTCAGCCGCCTGCGCAAACAGAAGGCCGACGCCGAAAGCGCCGCCCGCAAATCCGCGATCCAGGGCGCGATCGACCGGCGGACCGAGCGCACGGGCGAAAATCGCAGGCTCAAACAGGAAGAACTCGTCGACCTGAAAGCCGGCTACGGCCGCGAAAAGGCGGCGATCCGCAGCGCCAAGCAGTCCACCACGAAGAGCGTGCAGCAGAACGACGCCGAAGCGATCGTGACCCTGCGCAATCGCGGCAAGCGCATCTACAACAGCACCGTGCGCACGCTGCAGAGCCGCCGCGTCGACCAGTTGCACGATCTCGAAGCGAAGGTCAACAGAGGTCGCGCCGCGATCACGCGGATGCCCGCCAAGACCTGACGGCCCGCCGCTCGCCGGGGCAGGTTTTCCGGCGAGCGGCTCTCCGCCCTGCGGGAACGATCGACTACTGTCGCCCGGCACGGATTCCCCGTGCCGACAATCGAGAGGCGGTCCTGTGGATCCGGTCGGCTATGAGTTTTGTACTCCCGAGGGCGACAGGGGCGGCGGGGTTCGCGCGACCCGCGGGTTCGAGGTCGGCGAGACGGTGATGATCGGTGAGCTCGAGGGAGAGGTGGCGCGAAACGACTCCCACGCGACCCAGATCAGCCGGACCAAATGGGCCCGACACGGTGGCCTCGGCCCGATCGTCAATCACTCTTGCGACCCGAACTGTGGGGTCGAGGTGAACGACACCGGCGCCTGCGATTTCGTCGCTCGGGAGCCGATTGCCGCCGGCGACGAGATCACCTTCGACTACGCGATGCGCAACTACTCGATCGAGCACTTCCCCGGCGGCTGCCTCTGCGGAGCCGACCTTTGCCGCGGCTCGGTGACCGGCTGGAAGGACCTCTCCGACGAGCGCAAAGCCGACTACGCGGGCTCGGTCGCGCCCTACCTTCTGGAGATCGACCAAGAATTGGTCGGATCGGTGGGCTCGGCGGCGCATAGGGTTCCCCTGCAAACGAGCTGAGGAGAGTCGATGAGCGAGGTAGTGGTGGTGGCCGAGATCGGGATCGCGGATGGGAAGCGGGACGAGGCGCTGGCCGCGCTCGAGCGGCTCTGCGAGGAGACCCACGCGAAGGACGAGGGCTGCCTGCTCTATGCGCTGCAGCTCGACCCCACCGACGAGAGCCACGTCTTCTTCGTCGAGAAATGGGAGTCGGTCGAGGCGCTTCAGAAGCACGGCGCCACCGACCACATCAAAGCCATCGGTGCCGGCGGCACGCTCTCCGGCCCGCCCTCGGTGACGGTGCTCCAGCAGGCGAACTTCGGCGACGCGACGAAGGGATCGCTCTAGGTCAACCCTCCGCTGTACTACTGGCGTCTCCCGATCGCGATTTCGCGTCGCACGGCGAGGGCGACGGCGATCACCGCCAGCACCAGCACGCCGAGGTAGATCAGCATCGGGGTCGGGACGGAGGAGAACGCATGTCCCACGTCTGAGGGGAGCCTCGAAAAGAGGGGAGCGGAGTCTGCCGCCTCCGGCCGACCGCCGGCTGCATGGACGCCCGCGACGCCCCCCTCGCCCCCCTTGCCGCCGTCGCCCGCGGATGCCTCCGTTGCGAGCCCGGTGATCGCCCGCTCCCATCGTTCGCCGAAGCTAGCCAGGTAGGGCCCGGTCAAGGCGACCGCCGGCCAGACGTAGGCGACCCACCGCGGCAGCGGCGAGTCGGTCGCCCCGTTTTCCGTCGGCGGTGGGAGGTAGGTGGTTCGCTGCTCGGCGGGCGGGCGGTCGGTCGGGGTGGCAGAGGAGTCCACCCGGGGGGCCGTGCTCGGCGCGCGTGCGACGGCGCCGGTGGAGTCGACGGCGGACGGCACAGCGGACGTGCCACCGGCGGCCCCGCTCGCGGCTTCGGCGTCTTCCCGTGCCGCCTCGGCCGTGCCTTCGACCGCCTCGGTCGCCGTGCCGGCAGAGGACACGGCGCCGCTCACGGTGCTCCTCGCCCGGTCGGCGATTGCGTCCGCACCGTCGCCGAGCGCCCCCGCGCTGTCGGCCGGTGGCGGGGCGGCCGCGCCGGGTGCCTTCGCCGCCGGCGGCGCAACCTTCGCGGTGACGCCCTGGACCGTCGTCGTCACGCTTTCTCCTACTTCCCGCACCGGGGGCGGCACCGGCACCACCGGGCTCACGACTTCTTCAACCGAGCCGGTCACCTGTCCCAGCAAGCCTGCGCCGGCGGCGGGGGGCGAAAAGGAGAGGGACCCGAGGGCGGTCATGGCGCAGACGACGATCGCGAAGCGCACTGGGTGGACTCTGCTGATCCTGGTCATGCGGGTACTCCCGGTGTAGTTGCCGAAACCTCGTACGTTCCGATACCCGGGTACTGGACGAATATTCGGTAGTCGCCCGCCGCGGTGATGAAAAAGGGACCAGCTGAGCCGGAATCGGGGCGTCAGCCCTCTGCCGCGACCGCCTCTTCGACACTGGCGAAGAAAAACCCATCCAGGTCGAGGCCGCTGATCTCGATGATTCGAAGGACCTGACCTGTCGGTCCGGCGATCGCCAGGCGACGGCCGTCCTCGGCCATGCGGTCGCGGGCGCGAAGCAGGGCGGCGAGCGCCATCGAGTCGACGAACTCGCAGTCTTCCAGTCCGATCACGATGTCCTCCGGATGTCTCGCGGCGGCCGCCGCCAGCGCTTTCTGGAGCTCGTCGACCTCGGAAAGCCCGAGCTCGCCGTGGATCTGGAGGACCGGATGCCGCGAGGGCCCGACCTCGCGCTCGGTCACACGGAACGTGGTCACCAAACGATGTATACCTGCTCCGCCGGCGGCACACCGGTAGCGTCGGCCAAGCCGATGGGTCGGGGATCTCTCCTGGCGCGGTCGACCTGACGTCCGGCTACCGGGCCTTAGGTCGACCGCGGTCCAGGCGAACGATTCGGCTGGGGTCACGGGGAGGTGCCGGGATCGGCGCGGACCGTCAGGTAGGACTGCCAGGTGATCCGCAGGATCACGACGGTGACGACCATGCCGATCAGCGGGTCGGCGACCTGGGCGCCGAGGGCGACGAAGATCGCGCTGGCGACGACCGCGAGGCTGACGAGGCCGTCGGTGCGGGCGTGGTAGCCGTCGGCGATCAGGGCCGGGCTGGCGAGGCGACGGCCGGCGCGCAGGCGGACCAACGAGGCCGCCTCGTTGCCGAGGAAGCCGATCACCCCCGCCCCGGCCAGGGCCCAGAGGTGGGTCAGGTCCTGAGGGTTGAACAGCCGGTCGATCGACTCGCCGAAGGCGACGCAGGCGCTGAGGAAGATCGTCGCGACGACGAAGTAGCCCGCGTACTTCTCCGCCTTGACCGAGCGCATCAGGAACGCCGCGCCCAGCGGGACGGCGGTGAGCGCGTCGCCGACGTTGTGGATCAGGTCGGCGAGCAGGGCGATCGAGCCGCTGAGGACGAAGACGACGATCTGCGCCGCCGCCGTCACGCCGAGGATCAGAAGGCTGAGGAGGACCGCCTCGACGCCCGCCCGCGAGCGCTTGATCGAGGGGTCGACCAGTCCGTGGCTGTGGCCGTGGTCGCCGCCGTGGGAATGAGCGTGCGAGTGCCCGTGCCCGCTCATCCGGAGAGCGCCGCGTCCTCGCGCCGCGTCCCTTCGGCGAGGCCGAGCCGCAGGTGTTCCACGTGTGACATCGCCTGCTCGAGCAGCTGCGCCACGTGGTGGTCGTAGAGCGAGTAGTTGACCCGCCGGCCGTCGCGCTCCCCGGTCACCAGCCCAAGGTGGCGGAGGATCCGCAGCTGATGGGAGACCGCCGAGCCGTCCATCCCGACCGCCTCACCGATCTCGCTCACCGAACGCGGCCCTTCGTGCAGGCAGGCGAGGATCCGCAGCCTGCTCGGGGTCGCCAGCGCCTGCATCGTCTCGGCGACCTGACGCGCCGCGCGCGGGTCGAGGAGCTCGCGTGGATCGGGAGCGGCGCCGTGGCTCATGGGCTCCCACGATACCTGAAGGACTGTTCATTCATCACAGGTATCGGCGTCGGCGTAGTTTGCCACGGAGACCTCGAGACGAGATCAGCCGACAGCAGGAGGAGACGACGATGGCGAAGGTGCTTTGCGTGCTCTACGACGACCCGGTCGACGGCTATCCACCTGAGTACGCGCGCGACGGGATCCCGACGATCGAGCGGTACCCAGACGGCCAGACGACTCCGACCCCGGCGGGGATCGACTTCACCCCGGGCGAGCTGCTCGGCTGTGTCTCCGGCGAGCTCGGCCTGCGTCCCTACCTCGAGGCCGCGGGCCACGAGTTGATCGTCACCTCCGACAAGGACGGCCCCGACTCGGAGTTCGAGCGCCACCTGGCCGACGCCGAGGTGGTCATCTCACAGCCCTTCTTCCCGGCCTACCTGACCGCCGAGCGGATCGCCAAGGCGCCCAACCTGAAACTGGCGCTGACCGCCGGGATCGGCTCCGACCACGTCGACCTGGAAGCCGCCGCGGCCGCCGACATCACCGTCGCCGAGGTCACCTACTGCAACTCGATCTCGGTCGCCGAGCACGTGGTGATGATGATCCTCGGCCTGGTCCGCAACTACATGCCCTCCTACGAGACGGTGATCGACGGCGGCTGGAACATCGCCGACTGCGTCGCCCGCTCCTACGACGTCGAGGGCATGCAGGTGGGCACCGTCGCCGCCGGGCGGATCGGTCTCGCGGTGCTGCGGCGGATGGCGCCGTTCGACGTCGGCCTCCACTACATGGACCGACACCCGCTGCCGGCCGAGGTGGAGAAGGAACTGAACCTGACCCACCACGAGACGGTCGAGTCGCTGGTCGCCGTCTGCGACGTGGTGACGATCAACTGCCCGCTGCACCCGGAGACCGAAGGGCTCTTCGACGCCGAGATGCTGGGCCGGATGAAGCGCGGCGCCTACCTGATCAACACGGCGCGGGGCAAGATCGTCGACCGCGACGCGGTCGTCGCGGCGCTCGAGTCCGGGCAGCTGGCGGGGTACGCCGGCGACGTCTGGTTCCCCCAGCCCGCTCCCAAGGACCATCCCTGGCGGACGATGCCTCATCACGGCATGACCCCGCACATCTCCGGCTCCTCGCTCTCGGCGCAGACGCGGTACGCGGCGGGCACGCGGGAGATCCTCGAGAACTACTTCGCCGGGCGTCCGCAGCGCGAGGAATACCTGATCGTCGACGGTGGCGGCCTGGCCGGCGCCGGCGCCCACTCCTACAGCGCCGGCAACGCGACCGCCGGCGCCGGCTAGCCCGGCCTCACCGGTGGGCGGCGTGGCGCCGCCCGGTCAGGGCCAGCCAGATCGACGCCAGGTAGCCGAGGCTGACCACCGCCATCGGCAGGTGCAGCGAGAGGTGGCCGCCCGCCGCCAGCAGGGTCCCGAGCAGGGCGACGCCGAGCGCGCCGCCCGCCTGGCGGGCGGCGTTCTGCACCCCCGAGGCGAGGCCGACCCGCTCGCGCGGCACATCCTCCATCGCCAGCGCGGTCATCGCCTGCATCGTCAGCGCCTGGCCGGCGAAGGGGATCGAGAAGAGGATCGTCCCCGCCACTCCGGCGGAGCCGAAGGCCGCCATCAACGCCGCGCCCGCGGCGCCGAAGCCGAGCCCGATCAGGACCGCCCGCCACTCGCCGAGTCGCGCGATCAGCCGGCCCGAGTAGAGGGCGATCGCGCCGATGATCGCGGTCAGCGGCAGGAGCGCCAGGCCGGTGTCGAAGGGGGAGAGGCCGAGGCGCTCGTGAAGGTAGAGCGAGAGGCAGAAGAGGGTGCCGTAGAAGCCGAAGTTGTAGAGCCCGGCGACGAGGACGATGTTGCGGAACTTGCGGTTGCGGAACAGCGCGGGCGGGATCATCGGCAGCGGCACGAGGCGCTCGACCCGGGCCAGGGCGAGCGCCGCCGCCACCCCCGCGACCAGCAGCCCGATCGTCCCCGCCGCGGTCCAACCGATCTCCCCGGCGAGGATGAATCCACCGCTGAGGCAGCCCAGCGCCGCCACCACCAGCACCTGGCCGGGGACATCGAAGGGGTGGCGGTGGCGCGTCGTCTCGGTGACATGGCCGGCGATCGCCAGCCCGGCCGCCACCGCGAGCGGCAGATTGACCACGAAGATGAAGCGCCAGCCGACCGAGTCGATCAGCGCGCCGCCGAGCACCGGCCCGATCGAGAGCCCGACCCCGGAGATCCCGCCCCAGGCGGCGAGCGCCCCGCGCCGTGGTGGCCCAGCGGGGAAGGTGTGGACGATCAGCGCCAGCGAGCAGGGCATCAGCAGCGCCGCGCCGAGACCCTGGGCGGCCCGTGCCGCGATCAGCGCATCCATCGACGGGGCCGCCGCGCACGCCGCGCTCGCCAGCCCGAAGACCCCGAGCCCGATCAGGAACGCGGTCCGCGAGCCGATCCGGTCCGCCCAGGCCCCGCCGCTGAGGAGGAAGGTGGCGAAGACGAGCGTGTAGCCGCTGACGATCCACTGCGCGGCCGCCAACGAGCCGCCGAGATCGGCGACGATCGGCCCGAGCGCGACGTTCACGGCCGTGGTGTCGATCGTGATCATCAGAAAGCCGAAGCAGATCCCCGCCAGGCCGAGCCGCCGCGCCCGCGGGCTGGGCGTCGGCTCGGCGGGGGCGGCGAGGAGCAGGTCGGTCACAGCGATGATCCTGCCGGTTAGGAAAGCCGGAAGGCGGGAAGACCGCCTGTGTATGCGTCACAGATTCGGCAGGCCGAGCATCCCGCAACTGCTGCTCGTCGCGGTGCCGGTCGTCGCCCTGGTGGTCGGGATCATCGTCCCGGGCGGGACCGGGGACACGATCGCGGCGATCGCCGGTGCCGTCCTGGCGCTGGTCCTGATCGCCAGGTTCGGGGTCTTTCACCAGCCGCAGCCCCGCCGCTATCCACCCGGCGACGAGCGCGAGCGCGAACCGACCGAGTACGGCCCGCCTCGCCCTCCCGGCTGGGCAGGCGGGCTCAGGTGACGGGTCGTGGCCCTGCTCGCCTGGCTGACCGAGGGGTCCTCGTCCACCGGGGTGGTGACGGCGTCCGAGGAGCGTGGAGGAGAGGTTGAGGCCGCGGGCGGGGTCGCGCCGATGATGCTTTCGCCGTTGCGGTGCTGGCGACCGATGTCGACGAGGCCGAGCGCGCCGAGCAGGAACGGCACTCCGGCGTGGAAGGTCCGGTAGAGGAGGATGCCCCCGACGGCAAGGCTGAGCGCCGAGCCGTAGAGGGTGAAGGCGCCGACCAGGCCGCCCTCGGCGCTGCCCGGCAACGGCACGATCGCGCCCGCGTGGCCGATCGTGTAGGCGAGGACGAAGAGGCCGAGCGCCGGGCCGCCACCGCCGAGCGCCTCGAACGCGGCGGCCATCGAGGCGACGTCGAAGGCGTAGTAGCCGATCGCGCCGAGGACCAGGAGCATTTCGCGCGACCAGACCAGCTCGACGCTCGTGTCGACCGCCTCGCGCAGCCATTCCTGGGCGGCGGCGGCACCGTGACGGATCTTGCCGCCGCGGGTGCCGTCGATCTGCGGCACGGCGCGGGGCACGACGATGATCGCGGCGATGACCGCCGCGGCGATCGCCGCCGGGATCAGGGTGAGGGCGAGCGAGGCGTCGCCGGGCAGGGCGCCGACCGCCTCCAGCGTGCCGAAGACGACGAGGGCGGCGCCGCTGACCGCGCTGGTGACGAGGAAGAGGACCGCCGAGCGGCTGACCGCGAAGGCGGTCGGGATGCCGGAGCGGATCAGGATCACGGCGCCGAGCGCCAGGCCGCCGCTGCCGCCGCTGGGAAGGAAGACGTTGGCGCTCTCCTCGACCACGCCGACGTCGAAGGACTCGCGCCAGCCGAGCCGACGGTCGAAGGCGCCGCGCAGGGCGACGACGAAGCTCAGCACCGAGAGCAGCTGGAGGACGAAGGAGATGACGACCCAGCCGGGCTCGGTGTGGGCGAAGCGGTCGCGGATCGGCTCTAGGAACGGGACCCAGATCACCGCCGCGGCGGCGAGGACCAGGAGTCCTGCGGCGATCAGTCCGTTGACCAGGATCGTGCGGGATTCGCCGGATTTCTCCAGCACCGCTTCCGCCTCCTGGCCGCAGTCACCGCGTCGTCGCCGCTCGGGATCGAGACAGGGGTCCGGCTCGCGCTCAGGGGAGGACGCTACGAAACTCGGCACCGTAGATCCTTTCCACTCCAAGCATTTAGTCGGAATTCAGACTAGCGAGCCGCCTGGATCGGCCCGCGGAAAGGCGCTGCCTCGGTGCTCAGCTGGGCAGCAGTTTCGCCTTCGCCTTGTCGTACTCGGCGTCGGTGAGCGCGCCTTTTTCGACCAGTTCGTGCAGTTTGTGGAGTTCGTCCGCGGGCGAGGTGTGGGCGGCGGCACGGATGTAGTCGTCGGCCGCGTGTTTGGCTTCCGCCTGGGCGCGCAGCTGCCGTTCCCGCATGTCGGAGCCGTAGACGATCAGGTAGATCAGCGCCGTCAGCCAGGGGATGAAGATCAGCAGGATGATCCAGACGCCCTTGAGCCACCCCGACATCTCGTGGTTGCGGAAGATGTCGCTGATGATCGTGAAGAGGATCCAGACCCAGACGACGAACAGGAAGATCTCGAAGACCGTCAGCAGCAGGTCCCCGAAGGTGATGTCAGCGAGCGGCAACTTGATTCCTTTCGGTCAGGTCAGCTACGGAGCTCATCGAGCGATTTGACCTCCAGGTCGAACGGCTCGTCGGCGGCGCGGCGGCGGCGATAGGGCGAGACGGTGACGCGGTGGACCTCGCCGCAGGCGCAGGGGACTTCGATCGGACTGGTGTCTGCGGCAGGGTCGGTATCGACTTTGAGGCGCTTCAGGGTGCCCGTCTCCTTGCAGCCGAACGAGATCACCCAGCCGTACTCGGGGCGCTCCTGGCGTTTCGGGCGAGAAGGGCTCATGCGCCCATCCTGTCACGGACCGAGGCGTATCGGAAAGGGGTCATGGACCGAAGTCGACGACCTGCAGATTCAGCGGCAGCTCGGCGTGTGCGCCGCCGCGCGGCGCGTCCCTCACCTGGGCCTTCTTGCCGAGGACGAAGAAGTAGGGGAAGTTTTCGAGCCGACCTTCGGCGGTGAACGAGGAGAAGGTGTAGGGGATGCCTTCGGACCCCAGCGGCGACGGTCCGTCCATCAGCTGGAAGTGGAGGTGGGGCGCGTTCGAGTTGCCGGAGTTGCCGAGCAGCCCGAGCGGTTGGCCGACCTTGACCTGCCGGCCGACCTTGACCATGACGCTGCTCGGGATCAGGTGGGCATAGAAGGCGTAGACGCCCGGGCCGACCTGGACCACCACGTGGTTGCCGCCCGCGTCGGCGGCCTCGCGCGGCGCCAGTTCGAAGTCGATCGGCCCGTCGGGAAGCCCGTTCTGCACGCCGACCACCTTGCCCGCCGTCGCCGAGAGCACTTCGTC
>Ga0134125_10002720_pt1 | contig 20813 bp, 19 predicted proteins | sample KB31751_FD_96464 | JGI IMG/M metagenome (GOLD analysis project Ga0134125, IMG submission 96464) | Terrestrial soil microbial communities with excess Nitrogen fertilizer from Kellogg Biological Station, Michigan, USA - KB3-175-1 | ecosystem: Environmental > Terrestrial > Soil > Unclassified ... | reverse complement strand
GTTCCGCTTCGCGTTCGGCGACACCGCGCAGGCGCGCACCGACATCAAGGCGCTGCTCGGCAAGCGCATCGCCACGCAGCCGCTGTCGCTGCCCAACGCCGGCAGCGTGTTCCGCAATCCGCCCGGCGACCATGCCGCGCGGCTCATCGAGAGCTGCGGCCTCAAGGGCCATGCGATCGGTGGCGCCGAGGTGTCGATGAAGCACGCCAACTTCATCGTCAACCCGGCGCGCCGCGCGCGCGCCGCCGACATCGAGGCGCTGATCGCGCACGTGCGCGAGACGGTGCGCGCAAAGACGGGCGTCGACCTCGAGCCCGAAGTGCGCATCCTCGGCGAGCCGGCAATCGCCGAAGCGTCGCCAGCATTGCGCACTGGGGGCGCGAGATCCCATCCGGGGGGAGTCCAATGACCGCCGGCGACGAATTCGGCAAGGTCGCCGTGCTGATGGGCGGCCCGTCCGCCGAGCGCGAGGTCTCGCTGATGTCGGGCAAAGGCGTGGTCGCCGCGCTCCGCGAGAAGGGCGTCGACGCGCATCCGTTCGATCCCGCCGAGCGCGACCTGTGGGAGCTGAAGCGCGACGGCTTCGCGCGCGCGTTCATCGCGCTGCACGGCCGCTACGGCGAGGACGGCACCGTGCAGGGCGCGCTCGAGACGTTGAAGCTGCCGTACACGGGCAGCGGCGTCATGGCCTCGGCGCTGGCGATGGACAAATGGCGCACCAAGCTCGTGTGGCTCGCCACCGGCATCCCGACGCCGCGCTATCGCGTCGTCGACGAGCGCAGCGACTGGATGCGCGTCGTCGCCGAGCTCGGCCTGCCGCTGATCGTCAAGCCGGCGCGCGAGGGCTCGACGATCGGCATCACGCGCGTCAGCGCGGTCGACCACGACGAGCTCGCCCTCGCGTTCCGCGCAGCGCGCGAGCACGACGACCTCGTGCTCGTCGAGGAGTTCGTCGAGGGCGAGGAGCTCACCGCGTCGATCGTCGGCCGCCGCGCGCTGCCGCTGATCCGCATCGTCGCGCCTCAGGGCAATTACGACTACGAGCACAAGTATTTCTCCGACGACACGCGCTACGACTGCCCGTGCGGGCTCGCCGACGCAATGGAGAGCGCGATCCGCGCGCAGTCCCTCGCGGCCTTCGACATCATCGGCTGCTCGGGCTGGGGCCGGCTCGACCTCATCCTCCGCGCCGACGGCACGTGGACGTTCCTCGAGGTCAACACGTCGCCGGGGATGACCGGGCACAGCCTCGTGCCGATGGCGGCCAAGGCGATGGGCACGTCGTACGCCGACCTTTGCGTCGAGATCCTGCGAGGCGCGCATGTGGGATGACGCGAAGGCGCTCAACGCCGCCGCGATCACGCTCGCCGCGCTGGCGATCGTCGCGCTTCTCGCCGGCGCCGTCCTGCGTGCGGTGCGGCTGCCGATCTTCGCCTTCCGCGACGTCGTCGTGACGGCGCCGCTCGCGCGCGCCAGCGCCGCCCACGTCGAGGCGGTGCTGCGCAGCGAGTTGCACGGCACGTTCTTCACCCTCGACTTCGACGCCGCGCGCGCCGCGCTGCGCGACGTGCCCTGGGTCAAGCAGGTGGCGCTGCGCCGGCAATGGCCGGCGCGCCTCGAGGTGACGATCGACGAATACGTGCCGCTCGCGCGCTGGAACGACAACGCGCTCGTCGATCCCGACGGCGTCGTGTTCGCGGCGGGCTACGACGGCGAGCTGCCGCAGCTCGAGGGACCGGACGGGCGCGCGCCGGACGTCGTCGCGCGCTACCGCGCGTTCCACGACGTGCTGGCGCCGCTCGGGCTCGCGCTCACGTCGCTGACGCTGACGCCGCGCGGCAGCTGGTCGCTCAAGGCGGCGGGCGCAACTGGATCGATGGCGATCGCGCTCGGCCGCGCCGACGTCGACGTGCGCCTGGCGCGCCTCGCGAGCGTCTATCCGCGCACCATCGGCGCGCTCTTGCGCGCGGGGCGCAACGTCGAATACGTGGACCTGCGCTATCGCGCCGGCTTTGCCGCGCGCGTGCCGGGCTTGCGCGACAAGCCGGCGAGGAAAGCCGCATGAACGCAATGAAGGGAGCATGGTGAGGGAAACCAAGAACCTGATCGTCGGCCTCGACATCGGCACGTCGAAGATCGTCGCGGTGGTCGCCGAGGTGAAGCCGGACGGCGGCTTCGACATCGTCGGCCTCGGCACGCAGCCGTCGCGCGGATTGAAGCGCGGCGTGGTCGTCAACATCGAGGCGACGATGGCGTCGATCCAGCGCGTGCTCGAGGAGGCCGAGCTGATGGCCGACTGCCGGATCGCCGAGGTCTACACCGGCGTTGCCGGCAGCCACATCCGCAGCCTGAACTCGAGCGGCATGGTGGCGATCAAGGAGAAGGAGGTCACGCAGGCCGACATCGACCGCGTGATCGAGACCGCCAAGGCGGTGGCGATTCCCAACGACCAGCAGATCCTGCACATCCTGCCGCAGGAATTCATCATCGACGGCCAGGAGGACGTGCGCGAGCCGCTCGGCATGAGCGGCGTGCGGCTCGAGGTGAAGGTGCACATCGTCACGGGCGCGGTGTCCGCGGTCGAGAACATCGTCAAGTGCGTGCGCCGCTGCGGGCTCTCGGTCAAGGACGTGGTCTTGCAGCCGCTCGCCTCGGCGCGCGCGGTGCTGAACGACGACGAGCAGGACCTCGGTGTGTGCCTGATGGACATCGGCGGCGGCACGACCGATATCGCGGTGTTCGCCGGCGGCGCGATCCGCCACACGGCGGTGATCCCGATCGCCGGCGACCAGATCACCAACGACATCGCGATGACGCTGCGCACGCCGACCAAGGAAGCGGAGGAGCTCAAGGTGCGCCACGGCTGCGCGCTCCGCCAGCTCGCCAACGCCAACGACTTCGTCGAGGTGCCCGGCGTCGGCGAGCGCGGCCCGCGCAAGCTGTCGCGGCAGATGCTCGCCGAGGTGATCGAGCCGCGCGTCGAGGAGCTTTACACGCTCGTGCAGGCGGAGCTGCGCCGCTCGGGATTCGAGGAGCTCCTGTCGTCCGGCATCGTGCTGACCGGCGGCACGGCGCTGTTGGGCGGCATGGTCGAGCTTGCCGAGGAGGTGTTCCACCTGCCGTGCCGCGTCGGCTCGCCGGCGTACACGGGCGGGCTCGCCGACGTCGTGCGCAGCCCGCGCTACGCGACCGCCGTCGGCCTCGTGCTCGAAGGCCGCGACCACTGGCAGCGCGACGAGGAAGCGCGCCAGCAGACCAAGGGCATCGGCGGCGCCGCCGAGCGGATGCGGCAGTGGTTCAAGGCGAATTTTTGAATGCGCGCAAAAGTAAAAACCTACTTTTGCGCGGCTAGGCTTCCTGAAAATCGGTGGCCTCAGTTGGCAAATGAGCACGCGATTTTCAGCGGCAACGGCTACGAAAAAGACCACGGAACGAGAACGACAGGGATCGACGAAACGCAGCAGGCATTGGGCTTTGCATGGGGATCGAAGGCGCCCTTCACGAGCGCCGCACGCTGAATCAACATCGACAGGACGAAAGGAAGGGTAGCGACATGTTCGAAATCATCGACCAGACGACACCGGACGGCGCGGTCATCAAGGTCATCGGCGTGGGCGGCTGCGGCGGCAACGCGGTCGAGCACATGATCTCGCGCGGCCTCACGGGCGTCGACTTCGCGTGCGCCAACACCGACGCGCAGGCGTTGAAGCGCTCGACGGCGCGCACGCAACTGCAGCTCGGCTCGACGCTGACGCGCGGTCTCGGCGCCGGCGCCAAGCCGGAAATCGGCCGCGACGCGGCGATGGAGGATCGCGACCGCATCGCCGAGATGATCGAGGGCGCCGACATGCTGTTCATCACCGCGGGCATGGGCGGCGGCACGGGTACGGGTGCGGCACCGGTGATCGCCGACATCGCGCGGAGCCTCAACATCCTCACCGTGGCAGTCGTCACGCGGCCGTTCAGCTTCGAGGGCAAGCGCCAGCGCGTCGCGAGCGCCGGCATCGAGGAGCTCACCAAGAAGGTCGACTCGCTGATCGTGATCCCCAACGACAAGCTGATGGAGGTGCTGGGCGACGACGTGTCGGTGCTCGACGCCTACGCGGCCGCCAACGACGTGCTGTGCGGCGCCGTGTCGGGCATCGCCGAGGTGATCAACAACCCGGGCCTCGTCAACGTCGACTTCGCCGACGTGCGCACGGTGATGGGCGAGGTCGGCATGGCGATGATGGGCTCGGCGACCGCCGAAGGCCCCGAGCGCGCGCGCAACGCGGCGCACGAGGCGGTGAAGAGCCCGCTGCTCGAGGACGTCAACCTCGCGGGCGCACGCGGCGTTCTCGTCAACATCACCGCGTCGTCGGGGCTCAAGATGAAGGAGTACCACGACGTGATGAACACCATCAAGGAGTTCACCGCGGACGACGCGATGGTGATCGTCGGCACGGTGATCGACGACACGATGGACGCGGCGCTGCGCGTGACGATGATCGCCACCGGCCTCGGCGGCGCCACCGTGCAGCAGCGCGGCGAGAAGCCGCGCCTCGAGATGGTGGAGAAGGTCGTCGAGCGCACGGGCACCGACAACGCCGGCTACATGATCTCGGAGACCGTCGACTACGACAAGCTCGACCAGCCGGCCGTCGTGCGCCGGCGCTCGAGCGCGCTGTCGCCGCAGTCGGCGGCGTTCGACGCGTCCGACATCCCGGCGTTCCTGCGCAAGCAGGCGGACTAACCGCATGCGACCGACGTCACGCGCGTTCCTCGCGTCGCCCGCCGGCGATGGGAGGGGCGCGCGCGCCGGTCGGATGTCGTTACAAATGCGTCGCCGTGAAGGTCCGGGACGGGCCGGCTCGCAGCGGAGCGCGTGCTAACATTCATGCAGTCTCGAGGCCAACAACGCCCATGCTGAAGCAGCGCACGCTGAAGTCCGTCACCCGCACCACGGGCGTCGGCCTGCACACCGGCGCGCGCGTCGAGCTCACGCTGCGACCGGCGCCCGTCGACCACGGCATTGTGTTTTATCGCCCGGATCTCGCCGGCGGCCCGTCGGTCGCCGGCATCGCCGGCAACGTCGGCGACACGCGTCTTTCCTCCACGCTCAATGACGGCCCCGCGTCGGTGTCGACGGTCGAGCACCTGATGTCGGCGCTCGCCGGTCTCGGCATCGACAACCTCGACGTCGACGTCGCCGGTCCCGAGCTGCCGATCATGGATGGCAGCGCGGGGCCCTACGTGTTCCTGCTGCAGTCGGCGGGCATCGTCGAGCAGAAGGCGCCGAAGAAATACCTGCGCGTCACGCGCACCGTCGAGGCCCGCGACGGCGACAAGTGGGCGCGCTTCGACCCGTTCCCCGGGTTCAAGCTCGACTTCGGCATCGACTTCCCGCATCCGGTGTTCGGCTCGGAGAATCGCCACGTCGTCGTCGACTTCGCCGAGCATTCGTACGTGCGCGAGATCGCGCGCGCCCGCACGTTCGGCTTCATGCAGGACGTCGAGGCGATGCGGGCGGCGGGCCTGGGCCTGGGCGGCAGCCTGCAGACGGCGATCGTCCTCGACGAGACCAAGGTCCTCAACAGCGAGGGCCTGCGCTTCGACAACGAGTTCGTCCGCCACAAGGTGCTCGACGCGATCGGCGATCTCTACCTGCTCGGCCATCCGCTGATCGGCCAGTACAGCGCCTTCAAGACCGGCCACGCACTCAACAACAAGGTCGCGCGCGCGCTGCTCGCCGACCCCGGCGCATTCGAAGTGGTGACGTTCGCCGCCGAGGCCGACGTGCCGGCGGCGTTCCAGGGCTGGCAGCTTTCCGCGGCGTGATGCCGCGACGCGCGGTCCCGGCGACCCGCGTGCGGGCCGCCTGCGCGTCGGCCGGCCCGGTGTCGTCGGCGTGATCCTCGTCCGCCTGCTGCTCGCGCTGGCGCTGGCGACGATCGGCGTGTCGCTGTTCCTCTATTTCGTCAAGAAGGATCGCCGCTACCTGCGCTTCGTGCTGCAGGTGGCGAAGTTCACGGTGTTCGTGCTCTTGATCGTCTTCCTGCTGTTCGCCGCGGAGCGGCTCCTGATGCCGGTGGTCGGGCCGCTCGTGTAGCGCGCCTCAGACCTTGTCGACGACGCGCTGCCATGTCTCGTCGAGGTGGCGGGCGATCACCGCGGCGAGGCGCGTCGCATCGCGCGCCTCGAGCGCCGCGATCATCTCCTCGTGCTCGGCGACCGCGCCCGCCCACTTTTCCGGCTCCTCGTTGCCGATGAAGCGGATGCGCTTCAACCGCGCCTGGATGACCTGGTGCATCGACGCGAGCAGCGCGTTGCCGGAGAGCTGCGCGATGCCCGAGTGGATGGCCTGGTTGCGACGGTAGTACTCGAGGCGGTTGCGCGCGCGATAGAGCTCCATCATCTCGTCATGCACGCGGCGCAATGCGGCGATGTCCGCGTCGCTGGCGTTGCGGCAGGCGAGTCGCCCGCCGAGCGTCTCGATCGCGCCGAGCACGTCGAGCATGTCGCGCACGTCTTTCTGCGTCAGCCTGCGCACGATGGCGCCGCGACCCGGCACCAGCTCCAGCAGGCCCTCGCTGGCCAGGAACTTGAGCGCCTCGCGCAGCGGCGTCCGCGACACGCCGAGCGCCTTGCCGAGCTGGCCTTCGTGGATGCGCGTTGTGGGCGCGAGCTGGCCCTCGATGATCATGTCGCGGATGCGCTCGACGAGCTCGTCGTGCAGCGGACGGCGCGCGACCGGCGCGATCGGGTCGCGGGCGGACCCGGCCGAAGGCGCAGGGGCAGCGGGAGGCGCGTTCGGCGTGCGGGCGCGGGGAGCCGGCGGCGGGTCCGAAGGCATTCGTTGACTTTACCATGTCCGGCGGTTAAGGTGCATGCTGCATGCAGCATGCAGGAAGGTGGTTTCAGTCAGGGGCGCGCCCCCTTCGCTACGCCAACCTGTCGCGGCCGATTCTGCAGCCAGCGCCAACCCCTCGCCGGAGATCGACGTTTGCCCGCCAAGCCCCACCTCGATGACCCCCGCCCTTTGATCGCGCTTGCGATCGGCGACCCTGCGGGCATCAGCCCCGAGCTCACCGCCCACGCCCTCGCGCTCGATGACGTCCGCGAGGCGGCGCGCCTCGTCGTCATCGGCGACCGGCGCGTGCTCGAGGCGGGTGCGAAGGTCGCGAAGGTCGACCTCGATATCGAGTGGAGCGAGCCCGTTGCGCCGCTCGCCGCATGCGCTCGCCCGCAGTTCCTCGACTTGGGCCACCTCGACCCCGCCACGGTCGAGCGCGCACGCGCGACGCGGGAAGGCGGCGAGTTCGCGCTCGCCAACTACCGCACGGCGCTCCTGCTCGCCCGCGAGGGCCGCGTCGACGCCGTCAGCTTCACGCCGTTCAACAAGTCGGCGATGCGCGCGGCCCATGCGGGCTACGACGACGAGATCGGCTATTCGCTCGGCGTGCTTGGGCTACCCGGCCCGGCGAGCGAGTTCAATATCCTCGAAGGTTTGTGGAACGCGCGCGTGACCTCGCACATCCCGCTTGCGGCGGTGGCGTCGCAGGTCACCGGGCCGCGCGTCGTCGACGCGATCCGCCTCACCGCGGCATCGCTGCGCGACGCCGGCATCGCGACGCCGCGGATCGCCGTCGCGGCGCTCAATCCGCACGCCGGCGACGGCGGCAACTTCGGCCGCGAGGAGATCGACGTGATCGCGCCGGCGGTTGCCGCCGCGCGCGCCGAGGGCATCGCCGCGGACGGCCCGTTTCCGTCCGACACCGTGTTCGTGCGGGCGCGGAACGGCGCGTTCGACGCGGTCGTCACGATGTACCACGACCAGGGCCAGATCGCGATGAAGCTGATGGGATTCGACCGCGGGGTCACGCTGATGGGCGGCTTCCCGTTTCCGATCACCACGCCCGCGCACGGCACCGCATACGAGATCGCGGGCAAGGGCGTGGCGAACATCGGCGCCACGCGCGCCGCGCTGCTCTTGGCGGCGGCGATGTCCCGGCGGCAACGGCATGTGCCGGCTGGCGGCGTCGCGGCCGCGCGATAACACCACCACGTCCACGAGGAGGAGTAACGATGCGCACTGCAACCGTGAAGAAATTCCTGACCGCCATCGCCGGCGCCGGCGCGCTGGCATTGGCCACGAGCGCCGCCGCGGCGTGGCAGCCGAGCGAGCCGATCGAGTTCGTCGTCACCGCCGGCGCCGGCGGCGGCACCGACATGTTCGCGCGCACCGTGCAGGCGATCGTCGTCAAGTACAAGCTCTCCGAGCAGCCGATCGTCATCCTCAACAAGGGTGGCGGCAGCGGCGCCGAAGGGTTCCTCTACGGCAAGTCGGCGGTCGGCAACCCGCACCGCGTGACGTTCGGCACCAACAACGAGTACCTGCTGCCGCAGATCGCCAAGCTCGCGTGGAAGGGCGACGACTTCACGCCGCTCGCGGCGATGGCGCTCGACGAGTTCATCCTGTGGGTCAAGGGCGACTCGCCGTACATGGATGCGAAGTCGTACATCGCGGCGGTCAAGGCGAAGCCCGACACGTTCAAGATGGGCGGCAGCCAGGCGAAGGACACCGACCAGACGCTGACGAGCCTCATCACCGCCGCCACCGGCGCAAAGTTCCTCTACGTGCCGTTCAAGAGCGGCGGCGAGGCGGCGGTGCAGCTCGCCGGCGGCCACATCGATTCCAACACCAACAACCCGAGCGAGAGCATCGGCCAGTGGAAGGCGGGCCAGGTGCGCGCGCTGTGCGTGTTCTCGCCGAAGCCGCTCGCGACGGGCCCCAAGATCACGGCCACCGAGTCGTGGTCGGATGTGCCGCCGTGCAAGGATTCGGGCATCGCGATCGACCAGTACCAGCAGCCGCGCACGCTGTGGCTGCCGAAGGGCGTCCCGGCCGACGCGGTCGCCTGGTATGTCGCGCTGCTCGACAAGGTGCGCGCGACGCCGGAGTGGCACGCGTACATCGAACGCACCGCACAGACCGATCGCTTCCTCACCGGCGCCGACCTCAAGGCCTTCATCGCCGACAACGACCAGAAGTCGCGCAAGGTGTTCGAGCAGGAAGGCTGGTTGATCCACTGACGCCGCGGCCCGAAACTGGCGCTTGTCGCGGCCGCCTTGGCGGCCGCGACCCGGCGCCTCGATGAGCGGCCGCCCGCGCGGCCGCGACGCCTTCGCCAAACGACCATGCCCGCGAGCCCGCCCAAGCACGTGTCGCGTCTCGCGGCTGAGATCGTCGCCGCGCTGCTGACGCTCGCGCTGGGGATCGCGATCGCCGCCGGTGCGCGCGGCGACGGGGTCGGGTGGGGCACCGGCGGACCGCAGCCGGGGACTTTTCCGTTCTGGGTCGGCGTGATCGTCGCCGCCGCGAGCCTGTGCAATCTCGCGCTCGCGTTTCGCCGCGTCGATCGCCACGCGAGGGTCCTCGATGCGGTGGCGACGCGGCGCCTCGCGGCGTTCGGCGTGCCGCTCTTGCTGTTCGTCGCGGCGGCGGTGACGCTCGGCTTCTACGTGGCGACGATCCTGTACCTCGCCGCCGTGATGCGCGTGCAGGGGAAATACCCGTTGTGGATGGCGCTCGCCGTCTCCTTCGGGACTGCGGCATTCTTCTACGTCGTGCTCGAGGTCTGGTTCAAGGTCCCGTTGCTCAAGGGGCCGCTCGAAGCGATGCTCGGCATCCACTGACGCGGCGCCGACGATGGACAACATCGCGCTGCTGCTGCACGGATTCGCCGTCGTCCTGACGGCGCAGCACCTGATGCTGATGGTGGCGGGCGTGATGCTCGGCATCCTCGTCGGCGTGCTGCCGGGACTCGGCGCGCCGAACGGCGTGTCGCTGCTGCTGCCGCTGACCTTCGCGATGGATCCGGTCGCGGCGATCATCCTGCTCACCAGCATGTACTGGGGCGCGCTGTTCGGCGGCTCGACGACGTCGATACTGTTCAACATCCCGGGCGAGCCGTCGTCGGTCGCGACCACGTTCGACGGCTACCCGATGGCGAAATCCGGCCAGGCAACCCAGGCGCTGACGCTCGCGTTCCTGTCGGCGGCCACCGGCGCGCTGATCGGCGTGATCCTGATCACGCTCTTGTCCTCCTATATCGCGCGCTTCGCGCTGCGCTTCGGCTCGCCCGAGTACTTCGCCGTGTACTTCCTCGCGTTCGCGAGCTTCGTCGGCCTGTCCGGCGCGTCGCCGTTCAAGACGATCGTGTCGCTCGGGCTCGGCCTCGCGTTCGCGACCGTCGGCATGGACACGATCTCGGGCGCGCTGCGGCTCACCTACGGGTTCAACGTGCTGGTCGGCGGCGTGAGCTTCCTCGTCGCGGTGATCGGCCTGTTCGGCATCGGCGAATTGCTGGTGACGATGGAGGAGGGGCTGCGCTTCGACGGCGTCAAGGCGCGCATCCGCCCGCGCGCCGTGCTCGAGGCGGCGCGCACGCTGCCGCGCTACTGGCTCGCGCTGGCGCGCAGCAGCGCGATCGGCTGCTGGATGGGCATCACGCCGGGCGGCCCGACCGCGGCATCGTTCATGAGCTACGGCATCGCGCGACGCTTCTCGTCGCGCCGCGATCGATTCGGCAAGGGCGAGCCCGAGGGCATCGTGTCTCCGGAGACCGCCGACCACGCCGCGGGTACCAGCGCGATGCTGCCGATGCTGGCGCTCGGCGTGCCCGGGTCGGCGACGTCGGCGGTGCTGCTCGGCGGCCTGATGATCTGGGGGCTCAATCCCGGTCCCACGCTTTTCACCGAGCGTCCCGACTTCGTCTGGGGGTTGATCGCGTCGATGTACCTCGGCAACATCGTCGCCGTCACGCTGGTGCTGTGCACGGTGCCGATGTTCGCGGCGATCCTGCGCGTTCCGTTCGCGATCATCGGCCCGCTGATCGTCGTCGTCTGCTTCATCGGCGCGTACACCGTCGCCAACGCCACGTTCGACCTGTGGCTCGCCGCGGCCTTCGGCGTCGCCGGATGGCTGTTCAAGAAGACCGACTACCCGATCGCGCCGCTGGTGCTGGCGATGGTGCTCGGCGACAAGGCCGAGGACGCGTTCCGCCAGTCGATGATCATGTCACGCGGTACGATCTCGATCTTCTGGGCCAATCCGCTGGTGGCGACGCTGTGCGCGATCGCGCTCACGCTGCTGGCGTGGCCGCTGTTGGGCGCCGGGTGGCAGCGCGTGCGCACGGCACGCCGCGGGCCCGCCGCGTCCGCCGACCTGTTGGAGGAATGACACGCAATGGAAGAGCCGCAACGATGACACGACGCAAGCTGCGCAGCGAAGCCTGGTTCGCGCGCCAGGACAAGATGGGGTTCTACTACCGCTCGTGGCTCAAGAACCGCGGCTTCCCGCAGGACCAGTTCGAGGGGCGGCCGGTCATCGGCATCTGCAACACGTGGTCGGAGCTCACGCCCTGCAATTCGCATTTCCGCACGATCGCCGAGCACGTGCGCTACGGCGTGCTCGACGCCGGCGGCTTCCCGCTCGAGTTCCCGGTGCTCTCGCTCGGCGAGACCATGATGCGGCCGACCGCGATGCTGTTCCGCAACCTCGCGTCGATGGACGTCGAGGAGGCGATCCGCGCCAACCCGCTCGACGGCGTCGTGCTGCTGATGGGCTGCGACAAGACCACGCCGTCGCTCTTGATGGGCGCCGCCAGCGTCGACCTGCCGACGATCGGCGTGTCGGGCGGCCCGATGCTGCGCGGCATCCACTGCGGCAACCCGATCGGCTCCGGCACCAACACGATCTCGATGAGCGAGCAATTGCGCTCGGGGCAGATCACGCTCGCCGAGTTCCACGAGGCCGAAGCCGACATGCACCGCTCGCACGGCCACTGCATGACGATGGGCACCGCGTCGACGATGGCCTGCATGGTGGAGGCGCTCGGCGTCGGCCTGCCCGGCAACGCCGCGATCCCTGCCGTCGACGCGCGGCGCAACCTGCTCGCGCGCGAGGCCGGGCGACGCATCGTCGACCTCGTCCGCGACGACGTGCCGCTGTCGCGCATCCTCAAGCGCGAGGCGTTCGAGAACGCGATTCGCGTCAACGCCGGCATCGGCGGCTCGACCAACGCCGTCGTGCACCTGATCGCGATCGCGCGCCGCCTCGGCGTCGACCTCTCGCTCGACGACTGGGACCGGCTCGGCCAGGGCCTGTCATGCCTCGTCAACCTGATGCCATCGGGACGCTACCTGATGGAGGATTTCTTCGAGGCGGGCGGGTTGCCGGTGGTGATCCGCGAGCTCGCCGAGCAGGGCCTGCTGCACGGCGACGCGCTCACCGTCAACGGCAAGAGCCTCGGTGAGAACAACGCCGGCGCGAAATGCTGGAAGCCCGACGTCATCGGCACGGTCGACAAGCCGTTCAAGCGCGACGCGGGCATCGCGGTGCTGCGCGGCAACCTCGCCCCCGACGGCGCGATCATCAAGCCGTCGGCGGCGTCGCCCGACCTCCTGCAGCACACCGGGCGCGCCGTGGTCTTCGAGTCGATCGAGGACCTGCATGCGCGCATCAACGACGACGCGCTCGACATCGACGAGCATTCGGTGATGGTGCTGAAGTACTGCGGACCGAAGGGCTATCCCGGCATGGCCGAGGTGGGCAACATGCCGCTGCCGCCGAAGCTCCTGAAGCGCGGCATCACCGACATGGTGCGGATCTCGGATGCGCGCATGTCCGGGACGGCCTACGGCACCGTGGTGCTGCACGCCGCGCCCGAGGCGGCCGCTGGCGGCACGCTGGCGCTCGTCGAGAACGGCGACACCATCGTGCTCGACGTGCCGGCGCGCAAGCTCCATCTCGACGTCGACGATGCGACGCTCGCGCGCCGCCGCGCCGCGTGGCAGCCGCCCGCGCCGCATGCCGACCGCGGCTACGTGAAGCTCTACATCGACCACGTGCTGCAGGCCGACCGCGGCGCCGACCTCGATTTCCTGGTCGGCGGCAGCGGCTCGCGCGTGCCGCGCGACAACCACTAGATGCGCGGAATCCGACGATGACCCGACCTTCCCGGCGCTACACTGGCGTTCATCCTGTCGCGCCGACGCCGTTCACCGACGATGGCGCGCTCGACCTCGACGGCCAGCGCCGCGTGCTCGACTGCATGGTCGACCAAGGCGTCGACGGCATCGCGATCCTCGCCAATTACTCGGAGCAGTTCCTGCTGACCGACGCCGAGCGCGACACGCTCGTCGACCTGTGCCTCGCGCATGTACGCGGCCGCGTGCCGGTGACCGTCACCTGCAGCCACTTCAGCACCGCGGTTGCCGCAGCGCGCGTCGCCAAGGCGCGCGCCGCGGGCGCGGCGATGGCGATGCTGATGCCGCCGTATCACGGCACGGGATTGCGCGCGGACGAAGCCGGGATCCTCGCACATTTCGCGCGCGTTGCCGACGCCGCCGGCGACATGCCGATCATGGTGCAGGACGCGCCGCTGTCGGGCGTGCAGCTGTCGGTCGCGTTCCTCGCGAAGCTCGCGCGCGAGGTGCCGGCGGTGCGTTACTTCAAGATCGAGATGCCCGGCACCGCCACCAAGCTGCGCGCGCTCATCGAGACCGGCGGCGCCGCGATCGAGGGGCCGTTCGACGGCGAGGAATCGATCACGCTGATGGCCGACCTCGATGCCGGCGCGACCGGCACGATGTCGAGTGCGCTGCTTCCCGACCTCATCAAGCCGGTGGTCGTGCATCACCGCGAGGGTCGCCGGCGCGAAGCCGCTTCCGCCTACGCGCGCATCCTGCCGCTGATCAACTACGAGAACCGCCAGTGCGGGCTCCGTGCGACGAAAGCGGTGATGATGGAAGGCGGCGTGATCCGCAGCGACGCGGTGCGCCATCCGCTCGAGGCGCTGCATCCGGCGACACGCGCGGGATTGCTCGAGCTCGCGCGGGAGGTCGATCCGCTGGCGTTGCGCTGGGGGCGCTAGCCGTCGTCGCGCCAGCGGCGCACGAGGCCGCTGTCGATGCCGAAGAGGTCGAGCGCGCGACCGACCGTTTGCGCGACGATGTCGTCGAGGCTCGCGGGCTTCGCGTAGAACGCCGGCACCGGCGGCATCACCACCGCGCCCATCTCGGTGACCGCCACCATGCTGCGCAGGTGGCCGAGGTGCAGCGGGGTCTCGCGCACCATCAGCACGAGGCGGCGGCGCTCCTTCAGCGTCACGTCGGCGGCGCGCGTCAGAAGCGTCGACGTCACGCCGGTGGCGATCTCGGACAGCGAGCGGATCGAGCAGGGCGCCACCAGCATGCCGAGCGCGCGGAAGGAGCCGCTCGCGATCGGCGCGGCGATGTCGTCGGGCTTGTAGTTGCGGTGTGCCAACGCCTCGACGTCGGCGACCTTGCGCGAGGTCTCGCTGGCGAGGGTCAGGCGCGCCCCGCGCGACATCACGAGGTGCGTCTCGACGCCTAGCCTTTTCAGCGCTTCCAGCGCGGCGACGCCGTAGTCGGCGCCGGAGGCGCCGCTGATCCCGACGACGATGCGCTCAGCCATGTGAGCCTCCGGCGAAGACGAGCGCCGCGTCGAGCATCGCGGCGATGGGCGGCGCGACGCGCGCAGCGCGCTCCGCGCGCCAGGCATACGGCGGCGATTCGTCCATGTAGGTGCGCTGTGCGAGCTCGAGCTGGATCGCGTGGATGCCGCGCGACGGGTCGCCGTAGCGGCGCGTGATGTGACCGCCCTTGAACCGGCCATCGACGACCGTGGTGAAGCCATCCGCCTGTGCTGCGACCGCCGCGACTTGTGCGACGAGCCCGGCCGCCGCGCTCGTGGCGCCCACGGTGCCGATGTTGAAGTCGGGCAGCACGCCGTCGAAAAAGCGCGGCACCACCGAGCGGATCGAGTGCGCGTCCCACAGAGCGACCGTGCCGTGGCGCTCGTGCAATCGCGCGAGCTCGGCGGCGAGCGCGTCGTGGTACGGTCGGTGCACGGTGTCGATGCGCGCGGCGATTTCCGCGGGCGACGGCGGCGCATTGCGGTAGACCGGCGCGCGATCGAACGTGTCGACCGGGCAGAGTCCCGTCGTGTCGCGGCCGGGATAGAGGTTGTGATCGTCCGGCGGGCGATTGAGATCGATCACGTAGCGCGAGTGCGTGGCGACGAGCATCGACGCGCCGATGTCGCGCGCGAACGCGTAGAGGCGGTCGACATGCCAGTCGGTGTCGGGTAGTGCCCGTGCGGCGTCGGTCAGCCTCGCGGTGAGCGCGGCGGGGACGTAGGTGCCGGCGTGAGGCACCGACACCAGCAGCGGTCGCGAGCCTCGATGCAGCGTGAAGGGCGGCGGCGTCATTGCCGTTCCGCGGCCGTGGCGAGCGCCCGGCGCGCGCCGATGAACGCCGCATCCGCCGCGTCCTGCATCGAATGCCGGCCGTCGTGGATGCGGCGCTCGCCGCCGACGTAGACGTCACGGATCGCATTGGCGCGATCGCTCGCGAACACCGCCGCCGAGTGGATCGCGGGCGCCTCGAGCCCTGCGAGCGCCGGATGACGATCGTCGAGCACCGCGAAGTCGGCCGACGCGCCCACCGCAAGACCGCCGACGTCGCGCCCGCTCGCGCGCGCGCCCCCAGCGACGGCCGCGGTCGTCATCGCCGTCGCGACCCACGGCTCGCGCCGGTCGGCACCGACGTTGCGGCGGCCGCTGGCGAGGCGCTGGCCGTATTCGAGCATCGCGATCTCGAGCGCCGCGTCGACGCAGACGTGACTGTCGGAGCCCAGGCCCCAGGCGCCGCCCGCGCCACGCCAGCGCGCGAGGTCGAACGTGCCGTCGCCGAGGTTCGCCTCGGTCGTCGGACAGAGGCCGGCGACGGCGCCGGTCTTCGCCGCGGCCGCGCACTCGGCGTCGTCCATGTGCGTCGCGTGCACGAGGCACCAATGCGCGTCGACGGCGACGTGATCGACGAGCCACGCGACGGGGCGCTGGCCCAGTGCTGCGACGCACTCGTCGACCTCGCGGCGCTGCTCGGCGATGTGGACGTGGATCGGCATCGTTGCGTCGATCGCGCGCAGCGCGTCCAGCGCGCGCGCCAACGCCTCGGGCGCGACGGCGCGCAGCGAATGCGCGGCGAAGCCGACGCGCTCGCGCGGCCCGGCGACGGCGTAGCGCATCGCCTCGACCAGCGCCAGCACGCCGTCGACGTCGCGCACGAAGCGGCGCTGCTCGGCGCGCGGCGCCACGCCGCCAAAGCCGTTGTGCTGGTAGAGCACCGGCAGCAGCGTGAGGCCGATACCGGCGCGCCGCGCCGCGACCAGCAGCGCTCGCGACATCGTAGCGTCGTCGGCGTAACGCCGGCCGTCGACGTTGTTGTGCACGTAATGGAACTCGCACACCGACGTGTAGCCGCCCTGCAGCATGCGGACGTAGAGGTGCGTCGCGATCGCCTCGAGCATCGGCGGCGTGACCGCGAGCGCGTAGGCGTACATGCGCTCGCGCCACGTCCAGAAGCTGTCCTCGCGCTCGCCGGCGTCGATCGGGCCGCGCACCTCCGTCAATCCGGCGAACGCGCGCTGGAATGCGTGCGAGTGGAGATTCGGCATGCCGGGGATCACCGGCCCCGGCGCCGCGGGCATGCCGCGCGGCTGCGCCATGTCGCGCGCGACGCTGCGCAGCATGCCGGCCGCGTCCCAGTCGAGCACGACGTCGGATGCCCATCCATCGGGCAGCAACGCGTCGGTTGCGAAGAGGGGCATCGTCAATCCGCGCGCATGGCGTCACGCGCGACGCGCCCGCCGCGCACGACGACGCGCGGCCGCGGCGCGCCGATCCAGTAGGCGAACGCATCGGCCGACGGCGCGTCCCACAGCAGGAAGTGGGCGGGACGGCCGATGCCGAGCATGCCGTGCGTCGCCTCGAGGCCGAGCGCGCGCGCGGCGTGACGGGTGACGCCATCGAGGATCTCGCCGACCGTCAGGCGGAACAGGATCGCCGCCATGTTCATCGCCACGAGCAGCGAGCGCACCGGCGCGGTGCCCGGGTTGTGGTCGCTGGCGACGGCGATGGGCACGCCGGCGGCGCGCAGCGCGCCGACCGGCGGCGGTTGCGTGTCGCGCAGCGCGTAGTACGCGGCGGGCAGCAGCACCGCCACCATGCCGGCGGCGCGCATCGCATCGATCCCGCGTGTGGAAACGTGCTCGAGATGGTCGGCGGAGCGCGCGCGAAAGCGCGCGGCGAGCTCCACGCCGCCCATGTCGCTCAGCTGGCCCGCGTGCATCTTCACATCGAGCCCGAGCGCCGCGGCCGCGGCAAAGACGCGCTCGCATTGCGCAACGCTGAACGCGATCGTCTCGCAGAACACATCGACCGCGTCGACGAGCCCCTCGTTGGCGAGCGCCGGCAGCATTTCGTTGCAGATGGCGTCGATATAGTCGTCGGCGCGGCCGGCGAACTCCGGCGGCAGCGCATGCGCGCCGAGGAACGTCGTGCGCACGTCGACACCATGCTCGGTGCCGAGCCGCCGCGCGACGCGCAGCAGCTTGCGCTCGCTCGCGAGGTCGAGTCCGTAACCGGACTTGATCTCGATCGCGCACACGCCTTCGGCGAGGAAGCCGGCGAGCCGCTCCGATGCCGCGGCGAAGAGCGCATCCTCGCTCGCTTCGCGCGTGGCGCGCACCGTCGACAGGATGCCGCCGCCGCCCCGTGCGATGTCGGCGTAGCTCGCGCCGGCGAGGCGTTGCGCGAATTCGACGGCGCGGTCGCCCGCGTAGACGAGATGCGTATGGCAGTCGACGAGGCCCGGCGTCACGTAGGCGCCGCGGCCGTCGCGGCGCGGCGCCGTGCGCCATTGCGCCGGCGCGCCCGCGAGCGCCCCAAGCCACGCGATCCGTCCATCGCGCACGCCGATCGCATCGACGTCGCCGGTCACGCCCTCGCAGAGCGTCGCCTCGACGCGCAGCGCGTGCCACAGGCCGTCGGCCGGTAGGGCGCTCGCCGTCATCGCGCGCCGATCGCCTCGATCGCCACGACGATGAGCGCAGCGTCGGGACCGCCCGGCGTTGCCATCCGTGGGCCGGCGTCGTCGTCCCACGCGAAGCCTTGCCCCGTCTCGCAAGTATCGTCGTAAGCGTCGCCGCCAAACGACCAGCGCCCGGCCGCGACATGCACGACACCCGCGCGCGCGGCATCCAGCGTCGACGCGTTGCGCACGACGCGCACCACGGCACGGCAGCGTCCATCGCGCGTCATCACGTTGAAGTCACGACTGCGCCCGCCGAGCAGCGTCGCGTTCACGGCCGCCGCGCCGTCAAGGCGGAACGGCGCGAGCGGCGTGTCGAGGCGATGGCGAAACGCCGGCGATTCAAGCTCGACACCGGCGCCGTCGAGCAGCACGATCGTGCGCGTCACACCCGGAAACATGGAGAAGGGGCCGCTGGAATCGATCGCCGCGACGCTCGCCCGCCAGTCGAAATCCGCGAGGCCCGCATCGCGCGGCACGACGGCGATCGCCTGCGTGACGCCGCCGCCGTTCTTCCATGGGCTCGACGGCAACGTGCGAAGGTCATGACGCGCGATCAAGCGCCGCGGCCTTGCATCGGCACGACGAGACCGTGCTCGCGCGCGCTGTCGATCGCGAGGTCGTAGCCCGCGTCGGCATGGCGCAGCACGCCGAGCGCCGGATCGTTCCACAGCACGCGCTCGATCCGCCTCGCCGCGGCATCGCTGCCGTCGCAGACGATGACCGTGCCGGCGTGCTGCGAGAAGCCCATGCCGACGCCGCCGCCGTGGTGCAGGCTCACCCAAGTAGCGCCGCTCGCGGTGTTGACGAGCGCGTTCAGCATCGGCCAGTCGGAGACGGCATCCGAGCCGTCCTTCATCGCCTCGGTCTCGCGATTGGGCGAGGCGACCGATCCCGCGTCGAGGTGATCGCGGCCGATGACGATCGGCGCCTTGAGCTCGCCGCGCTTCACCATTTCATTGAACGCGAGGCCCGCGCGATGTCGCTCGCCCAAGCCGATCCAGCAGATGCGCGCGGGCAGGCCCTGGAACGCGATCCGCTCGCGCGCCATGTCGAGCCAGCGATGCAGCGCCGCATCCGCGGGAAAGAGCTTCTTCATCGCCGCGTCGGTGCGATGGATGTCCTCGGGGTCGCCCGACAGCGCGACCCATCGGAACGGGCCCTTGCCGCGGCAGAACAGCGGCCGGATGTACGCCGGCACGAAGCCGGGGAAATCGAACGCGTTCGCGACGCCTTCGTCCTTCGCGACCTGGCGGATGTTGTTGCCGTAGTCGACGGTGGGCACGCCCATCGCGTGGAACGCGAGCATCGCCTCGACGTGGGTGGCGATCGACGCGCGCGCGGCGCGCTCGACCGCGCCGGGGTTCGCGCGGCGTTCCTCCTCCCAGCGCGCGACGCTCCAGCCTTGCGGCAAATAGCCGTTGACAAGGTCGTGCGCCGACGTCTGGTCAGTGACGATGTCGGGACGAATGCCGCCGGCAGCGGCGCGGCGCGCGAGCTCGGGCACGACGTCGGCGGCATTGCCGAGCAACCCGACGGAGACCGCGGCCTTGCGCGCGATGGCATCGGCGATGATCGAGAGCGCCTCGTCGAGCGTGTCCGCGCGCCGGTCGAGGTAGCGCGTGCGCAGCCGCGCGTCGATCCGCGACGCCTGGCATTCGACGGCGAGCACCGACGCACCGGCGAGCACGCCCGCGAGCGGCTGCGCGCCGCCCATGCCGCCCAGGCCCGCGGTCAGGATCCAGCGGCCCGCGAGCGAGCCGCCGTAGTGCTGGCGGCCGGCCTCGACGAACGTCTCGTACGTGCCCTGCACGATCCCCTGGCTGCCGATGTAGATCCACGAGCCGGCTGTCATCTGCCCGAACATCATCAGGCCCTTGCGGTCCAGCTCGTGGAACGTCTCCCACGTCGCCCAGTGCGGCACGAGGTTCGAGTTGGCGATCAAGACGCGCGGCGCGTCGGCGTGCGTGCGCAGCACGCCGACCGGCTTGCCCGATTGCACGAGCAGCGTCTCGTCCTCGCGCAGCGCGCGCAGCGCGGCGAGGATCGCGTCGAACGCCGCCCAGTTGCGCGCCGCCTTGCCGATGCCGCCGTAGACGACGAGGTCGTCCGGCCGCTCGGCGACCTCGGGATCGAGGTTGTTCTGGATCATCCGGTACGCGGCCTCGATCTGCCAGTTGCGGCAGGAGAGGGCGGTGCCGCGCGGCGCGCGCACCGGGCGCGCGCCATGTGTAGCATCGTCGGCGGCGCCGTGGAGCATCCGGTCGTTTGCATTCATCGCGTGGCTCCTTTCAAGAGCGCAGCCGCGCGTCATCGCCGCGCGACGGCAGCATCGCCGCGATCGGCGCCGGCCAGTCGTCGCCGAGCGCCCACGCGCGCATCGCCTCGATGTCGTGCGCGAGGAAGCGGTCCTCGGCGAGGAACGCGACACGCGCGCGCACCGCCGCGTGCTCGCGCTCGATCGCCGGCGAGCTCGCGAGCGGGCGCAGGAAGTCGATGCCCTGCGCGGCCGCCATCGCCTCGATGCCGACGATCGTCGCGGTGTTGTCGATCATCGCGGCAAGGCGGCGCGCCGCGAACGTCGCCATCGACACGTGATCCTCCTGGTTGGCCGACGTCGGCAGGCTGTCGACGCTCGCCGGGTGGGCGAGCGACTTGTTCTCGGATGCGAGCGACGCCGCGGTCACGTGGGCGATCATGAACCCGGAGTTGATGCCACCATCGGCGACGAGGAACGGCGGCAATCCCGACAGCGACGCGTCGATCAAAAGCGCGATCCGCCGCTCGCTGATCGCGCCGATCTCGGCGATCGCCAGTGCGAGCGCGTCGGCGGCGAACGCAACCGGCTCGGCGTGGAAGTTGCCGCCCGACAGCAC
>Ga0134125_10002718_pt1 | contig 20825 bp, 20 predicted proteins | sample KB31751_FD_96464 | JGI IMG/M metagenome (GOLD analysis project Ga0134125, IMG submission 96464) | Terrestrial soil microbial communities with excess Nitrogen fertilizer from Kellogg Biological Station, Michigan, USA - KB3-175-1 | ecosystem: Environmental > Terrestrial > Soil > Unclassified ... | reverse complement strand
GTTGATCTCGGAGATCTCGCCGGAGAAGTCGGACAGCGGCCCGGAGACCACCTTGACCGACTCGCCGATCGAGAACTGCGCGCGCGTGCGCGGACGCTCGGCCGTCTCGCGGTGGAGCAGCCGATCGACCTCCGCCTGCGTGAGCGGGACGGGCTCGTTCGATGCGCCGACGAAGCCCGTGACGCCCGGCGTCCCCTTCACGAGCGCCCACGAGTCCTCGTTGAGGTCCATGTTCACGAGCACGTAGCCGGGCATCGTGCGCTTCTCCGTCACGACCTTCTGGTTGTCCTTCATCTCCGAGACGGTCTCGGTCGGCACGACCACCTGGCGCACGGCGCGTCTCTGCCCGAGCGAGACGACGCGGTGCTCGAGGTTGTGCTTGACCTTGTTCTCGTGACCGGAGTAGGTGTTGACGACGTACCAGCGGAACATGCGGGGGAATCCTTCGGAGTCGGGCGGGGCTCGCGGCCTGGCCTAGATGATGATGTCGACGATCTTGCCGGCGACGAAGTCCGCCAGGCCCAGGAACGCGCCGGCGACTATCACGAAGCCGACGACGACCGCTGTGGCCTGGCCGACCTGCCGACGATCCGGCCACTGTACTCGTTGCAGCTCGCGCCAGCTTCCTCGCAGGAACGTGACGACGCGGTTGCCCTCCCCCGGCTCCTTCGCGCGCGCCGGCGCGCGGCGGCGCGTGCGGACGACCTCGGCGCCTTCGGCGACGTGGCCGTTGGCGGGGACGCCGGCCGCGATCGCCTCCTCTTCTTCGTAGGAGGCGCCCTCCTCGTAGGCCTCCTCGGCCGCGTCGACGCGATCCTCGAGCTGCTCGAACGCCTCCTCGTCAGCCTCGACCTCGGATTCGGTCGCCGCGCCGGCAAGCTCCTCGGGGCGCGGCTGCGTCGCGTCGATCAGCTCGGGCCGGCCAAGCGCGAGCTGCGCGTCGGCGAGATCGACGTCGCCGCTCGCGCGCTCCTGCGGCTTGGCCGGGTCGTGCGTGTACTCGGGACCAACCGCGGGCGCCGCGGGCGTGGCGCGGCCCTCATCGCGCCGCACACTGCCGCCGGCCGTGCGCGCCTGGCGTTCGCGGCGCTGCTTCGCTCGTCTGCGGTCGCGGGCCATGAGCCTTCAGTTCGCGCTAGCGCGTCTCCCGATGCGCCGTGTGCGTCTTGCACCAGCGGCAGTACTTGCGCAGCTGGATCCGCTCCGGGTCATTGCGCTTGCTCTTGTTCGTCTGGTAGTTGCGTCGCTTGCAGTCTTCGCACGCGAGCGTGACTGCGATCCGGACGTCTCCGCGGGCCATTGGCGTTCCAAAGTCGGTGTGGGCAGGTGTCCGCGACCGGTGGCGGACAGACAAGCGACCGCCGGCCGGCGCGAGCCACGCAGTGTAGCGTGGAACGGGGGCCGGCGGGCCGGTGTGACGTCGTCCGGAGGGGCGAAAGCCGATTTGTCGGGTAGGGTCCCGCGGGGATGGGGTTCGCCGTCACCGGTCCGCTGCGCAGGGAGGTCGCGCGCGCGCTGCCCTCGCGGCCGTTCGCGGTGCGCTTCTGGGACGGCAGCGAGCTGCCGGCGACGGACGGCGGCAACGACGCGGAGCCGGCGCCGACGTTCACCGTGCGCTCCCCGCGCGCCGTCGCGCATGCGCTGCGCGCGCCGGGGCAGCTCGGGCTCGGACGCGCGTACGTGAGCGGCGAGCTGGCGGTCGACGACATCGACGCCGTCATGCGGCTGCTCGACACCTGGCAGTCGCCGCCGCTCGACCGCCGCGCGCAGCTGCGCTTGATGGCCGCGGCGCTCGCGGCCAACGGGCTCACGTTGCCGCCGAAGCCGCCGATCTCCGAGCTGGCGCCGCGCGGAACGCGCCACTCGCGCGAGCGCGACGCGCGCGCGGTGCGCCACCACTACGACGTCTCGAACGACTTCTTCGGGCTGTTCCTCGGCCCGACGATGACCTACTCCTGCGGGGTGTGGGCGCGCTCGGGCGCGCAGACGCTGGAAGCGGCGCAGGTGGCGAAGCTGGAGCTGGTCTGCACGAAGCTCGGCCTGAGCGCCGGCGAGCGCGTGCTCGACGTCGGCTGCGGCTGGGGCGCGTTCGCGCTGCACGCGGCGGCGCGCCACGGCGTCCACGTGACAGGCATCACGCTCTCCCCCGCGCAGGCGGCGCTGGCGAGAGCGCGCGTCGAGGAGGCCGGATTGAGCGAGCAGGTCGACATCCGGCTCGCCGACTACCGCGAGCTGGTCGCCGAGCCGTTCGACGCGATCGCCTCGATCGGGATGGTCGAGCACGTCGGCGAAGTCCAGATCGACACGTACGCCGCGCGGCTCGCCGAGCTGCTGAAGCCCGGCGGCCGGCTGCTCAACCACGGCATCACGCGCCAGCGCCACACCGATCCGGACGCCGGCGACTTCTCCGAGCGCTACGTCTTCCCGGACGCCGAGCCGCTGCACCTGTCGCGGGTGCTGCTCGCGCTCGAGCGGGCGGGCTTCGCGACCCAGCACGTCGAGGGCTTCGGCGCCGACTACGCCGAGACGCTGAAGCACTGGGCGGCGCGGCTCGATGAGCACGTCGAGGAGGCGACGCGGCTGGCCGGCGAGGAGCGCATCCGCGTGTGGCGGCTGTACCTGCGCGCGGCGCGCAACGGCTTCCTGTCGGGCTTCACCGGGATCTACCAGGTGCGCGCGGCGCTGCCCGGCGGCGCGGCACCCGCGGAGGCGCCGGGCGCACCTGCGCTGCGCCGCTGATCAGGCGTAGTGGCGTAGGACCGCGGTCGCGCGAGCGCCCCAGCTCGGTCCGAACAGCGCGGCGTGGACCAGCAGCGGGGCGAGCTGCCAGAGCGCGACGCGCTCGGGCGCACCGGGCGCGAGCGGGGCGGCCGCGTCGTACGCAGCGAAGCAGCGCTCGGACGGACCGCCGAACAGCCTCAGCATCGCGAGGTCGACCTCCCGATGGCCGCCGTGGGCGGCGGGGTCGATCAGCCAGGGGCGCCCGTCGCGGTCGGTCAGGACGTTGCCCGACCAGAGGTCGCCGTGCAGGCGGGCGGGCGACTCCGGCGGGCCGGCGAGATCCGGCAGGCGGCTGATGAGGCGGTCGAGCAGGGCAGGCGCCTCGGGCAGGAGCGTGCCGCGGTCATGCGCGACGCGTGCGAGCGGTTCGAGCCGGCGGGTCGCGTAGAAGCTCGGCCAGTCGGGGGTCGGTTGGTTGGGCAGCGTGAGCGGGCCGATGCGGAGCGTGTCGGCCGGCCCTCCGAACGTGGGGGCACCGGCGGCGTGCAACGCAGCGAGGCCGCGGCCGAGCGCCTCGTCAGCCTCCGGCGCGGGCGGACCGGCGTCGATCCAGCGCAGGGCGAGGAAGCGGGGTGCGGGCGGGTCGGCGGGCGGGTCGCAGACGGCGATGACGCCGGGCACCGCGAGCGCGGCGGGCGCGGCGAGCCAGCGCAAGCCCGCCGCCTCGGCTGCGAATGAGCCGGCGGCGGCCGGGTCGGCGCTCGTCTTGACGAACACCCGCGCGCCGTCCGCGAGCGTGGCGGCGTAGGCGTCGTTGAGGTCGCCGCCGGCGACGGGCGTCAGGCGCGCGACCGACCGGCCGAGCGCGTTGGCGAGCGCCCGCGCGAGGGCGCTCACGCGCGAGCGCGCAGCTCGGCGAGCAGGCCGGCGCAGGCAGCCTCGACGAGGTCGAGCACGCGGTCGAAGCCGCCGGGGCCGCCGTAGTACGGGTCGGGCACGTCGAGGCTCGCGGCGCCGGCGCTCGCGGGATCGAACTCGCGCAGCAGCCGCACCTTCGCGGCACCTGCGGCATCGGGCGCGAGTGCACGCAGGTCGCGCTGGTTCTGCGCGTCCATCGCCACCAGCAGGTCGAACGCCTCGAAGTCCGCGGCGGTCACCTGGCGAGCAGCACCGCGCAGCGTGATCCCGCGCGCCGCCGCCGCCTGCGTGGCGCGCTCGTCGGGCGGACAGCCGACGTGCCACGCGCCCGTGCCGGCGCTGTCCAGCTCGAACTCCCGCTCGAGCCCGGCGTCGGCAACGAGCCGCGTCATCACCGCCTCGGCGGTCGGCGAGCGGCAGATGTTCCCGAGGCAGACGAACAGCAGGCGCGGCACGCGTGGAAGGCTAACCGGCGCGGAGAAGCGCGGTTCCGGCCGCTCGGAAGATCACCGCTCGCGGTCCGTGAATTCCCGGTCGAGTGCTGCGGCGCGGCACGGCTGTGCGGGCGCTCCGCAGGCGCCATCGTGCCGCCCTCGATGAGGAGGACGACGATCGCCAGCCTGGACCGCATGCGGATCCCTCCCAGCACGGCGGCCGTCGCGGCGCGGGAGGTCGACGTCGTGCTGCGCAACGGCGCTCCCGTGCATGTGCGACCGGTGCACGCGGACGACCTGCCGGTGTTGCGCGCGTTCCTCGATCGACACTCCTCCGCGTCGCGGCGGCCGCGCTGGTTCGCGGGCGCGGCCGGCGCCGAGGCAGCAGCGCGCTGGGCGGCCGACGTCGACCGACACGAACGCGACGGGCTGATCGCGACGATCGGCGCAGACGCCGCCGCCGACGAGATCGTCGGCCACGCGGCGTGGGCGCGGATCGGCGGCGAGCGCGCCGGCGTCGCGTTCGCGACAGCCGACACGCCGGAAGGGCGCGGGCTGGCGACGATCCTGCTCGCGCAGCTCGCGTTCGGCGCCCGCGCACGGGGCATCGCGACGTTCGTCGCGGAGGTGCCGCCGGAGGACCATGCGCTGCTGAGCGCCTTCCGCGACAGCGGGCTGCCGCTGCATGTGCGCGCGGGGGCGGGCGTGCTCCAGGTCGAGATGCCGACCGCACCGACCGAGAGGGCGCGCGAGCACTTCGAGCGGCGCGACTCGATCGCCGCCGTCGCGGCGATGGACAGCGTGCTGCGACCGCGCTCGCTCGCCGTCGTCGGCGCTTCGCCGGATCCCGGCACGATCGGCGGCGCGGTCTTCCGCGCGCTCGTCGATGGCGGCTACGCCGGCGCGCTCTACGCGGTCAACCGGCACCAGCGAAACTTGCTCGGACACCACTGCTTCGCATCGATCGACGCAATCCCCGACGAGATCGAGGCGGTCGTGCTCGCGATCCCGGCTGCGCAGCGCGCGCCGGTCGCGCTTGCGTGCGCGGCGCACGCGGTGCGTGCGCTGATCGTGCTCGCCGGCGGGCCCGCCGAGACCGAACCCGCGGGGCTCGCGTCGCGGCGCGAGCTGCTCGCGATCTGCCGGACCGGGCGCATGCGGCTGCTCGGGCCGAGCTGTCTTGGCTGCATCAACGCCGACCCGGCGGTGCGGCTCGACGCGAGCCTCGCCGCGACGACGCCGTCGCGCGGCCACCTCGCCGTACTGTCGCGCAGCGGCGGCGCCGGGATCGCGCTGCTCCAGCGTGTGCAGGCGCTCGGGATCGGCCTGTCCGCGTTCGTGTCGGTTGGCGAGCAGGCCGACCTGTCGGGCGACGCCTTCCTCGAGTGGTGCGAGCAGGACGAGCGCACGCGCGCGATCGTGCTGGGCTCTGAGTCCTTCGGGAACGCGCGCACGTTCGCGCGGATCGCACGCCGCGTCGGCCGCGTCAAGCCGATCCTCACCCTGAAGCCGAAACGCTTGGCGCCCGGCGCACGGGCGGCCGCCTCGCGCACGGGCGCGCTGCTCGCCTCGTCGGAGACGACCGCCGCCGCGCTCTTCCGCCAGGCCGGCATGCTGCCCGCCGACACGCCCGGCGAGCTGCTCGACCTCGCGGCGCTGCTGGAGCGCCACCCGCTGCCGCGCGGGCCGCGCGTCGCGATCGTGACGAACGCACACACCGCCGCGCGGCGCGCCGCCGACGCGTTCGCCGCCGAGGGCCTGGAGCCGACGGTCGAGCTGCTGACGACGGCGACGCCGGAGGCGTTCCAAGCCGCGATCGAGGCGATCGGCGCATCAGGGACCGTCGACGCGATCGTCGCCGTGGTCGCGACTGAGGCGGAGGACGTCACGGCTGCGCTGCGGGAGGCCGGCCGCACGCTCGCCGGCAGGCTGCCGCTGCTGTCGCTGCCGGCCTGTCCCCAGCCGCAGAGTGCGGCGCGCGCGCTCGGGCGCGCGGTCGCGCACGCGCGCTGGCGCGCGGCGCCGCGCGGCGCCGTCCCCACCTTCGAAGACGTGCGCCCCGACGAGGCGGCGGCGATCGTCGCTCGCGCGCTCGGCACGAGCGCGGCCGCCGCGGGCTGCGGCGCCGCAGCCGGCACCTGGCTGGAGCCGCACGAGGTGCGCTCGCTGCTCGCCTGTTACGGCGTCGCGTCGAAGGCGATCGCACCGGCGCCGCCAACCGGACGGGCGCTGTTCGTCGGCGCCACCTGCGACTCCCTGCTCGGGCCGGTCGTCGCGTGCTGCGCCGGCGAGAGCGCGCCCGGGCCGCCGCACGCCATCGCGGCGCGGCTCACGCCGCTGACCGAGCGCGACGCGCGCGAGCTGGTCGCCTCGCTGTCGCTCGCGTCGCGCTCGCACGGCGCAGCCGGCGCGCCGCCGGCCGGCCTGCCGGCGCTGGAGCAGCTTCTGCTGCGGATCAGCGCGCTCGTCGACGCGCACCCCGAGATCGCGGAGCTCGAATGCGATCCGGTGATCGCGCATCCGGGCGGCACGGTCGTCGTCGCCGCGCGCGTGCGCGCGACGGCGGACGCGTGATCGCGCGCGGCCGACTGCGCCGTCACCTGGGCGAGGAGCTGGCGTCGTAGAGGTGGCGGCGGGCGGCCGGTCGATCGCTCTCGTCGCGATCGGCCAGGTACGGCGCGAGGTAGCGGGCGGCGACCTTGTGCGGCGGCCACCACGGGCAGTGTCGCGACGCGCTGGAGACGACGCTGTCCCCACCGCTGATCGTCGCGCGCAGGTAGAGCGGCCCCTCGCCGGTGAACAGCACGGCGCGCAGCAGCGGGCGCGTCGAGGGCACCGGCACGCGTGCGCCCGCGTCGCGCGCGATCAACGCCGCGACCGTGTCGGCCTGCTGGGCCGCGATGCCGCCCTGCTTGATCGCAAACGTCGTCGCATCGCCGACCGCGTACACCCCGGCGAGGCCGGGAACGCGGCCGTGCTCGTCGACGTGGACGAAGCCGTCGGCGTCGCAGGGAGCGCCGTCGATCGCCGGCCCCGAGAGGACCGGCAGCGCCACGACCCGATCGGCGTCGAGCGCCCGCTCCCCGGGCGCGATCGCGATCCCGCGCCCGTCGTAGTCGTGCGCGTACGCGTCGCCGACGAACGCGATCCCGGCGCCTTCGAGCCGCTGCGCGACGGCCGCACTGCCCGCTCCGTGGAAGAGGCCGAGCGGCTCCGACTCGGGCGTCACCAGCGTCAGCTCCGCGTCGTCGACGCCGCTCGCATGCGCCCGCGCCGCCGTCATCAGCGCAAGCTCGTAGAGCGGCAGCGGCCACGTCGTGCCGTGCGGCACCACGAACGCGACGCGGCGCACGCTGCCGCGCTCGAGCTCCTGCACGATCCAGTGGAGGCTCTCGGGATCGGCGTCGGCGAAGAACGTGTGCGCGCGCGCCAGCGCGGCGGCCGCATGGGCGCCCGGCGCGAGCACGAGCGCGTCGTACGCGATCCGCTCGCCGCCCGCCGTCACGACCGCGCCGCCGTCCGCGTCGACGGCCGCGAGCGCGTCGCGGCGATGGGAGGCGCCGAGGTCCGCGCAGATCTCGCCGACGTCGTAGTGGCGCGTCCTGCGCGCGCTGAACGGCTCCAGGACGCTGTAGGGGCGGTAGTGGAGCTGCTCGGCGGGAGCGAGCAGCGTCAGCGAGAGCGCATCGCCGGTGAGCGCGCGCAAGGCCAGCAGCGCCTCCATGCCGGCGATGCCGCCGCCGGCGACGACGACGCGAAGGCGCTTGAGCTGGACGCGCGAGCCGTGGGCCATTCGCTCAGGCTATGAAGGGGCGGCGCACGCGCCATCGGGGAGGGCCCGGTCGCGCGCATCCGTGGAAAGGGCGGATCGCGATCTCGTGCGTCCTGCGGTCGCGCCAGACCGCCGCGGGCCGGTATCGTCCGCCCACCATGAGCGCCGCCGGGGAGCAGTCCGTGCGCCATTCCCGCGGGCCCGCCTCCGAGTCGGCGACGCGGGTCGTGATCGCCGACGACCACGCGGTCGTGCGAACCGGCCTGAAGATGGTCCTCGACGCCGAGCGGGGGATCGAGGTCGTCGCCGAGGCGGGCGACGTCGAAGCGGCCTTCCGCGCCGTGCGTGCCTACCACCCCGACGTGCTCGTGCTGGACCTCAACATGCCCGGGGAGCCGAGCCTGCAGGCGATCCCGCGCTTCGTGGAGGAGGCGCCCGAGACGGCGATCGTGGTGCTGACGATGCAGCAGGATCCCGCCTACGCGCGCGAGGCGCTGCGCTCCGGCGCGCGCGGCTACGTGCTGAAGGAGGCGGCCGACGACGAGCTGGTCCAGGCCGTGCGGATGGCCACGGAGGGCCGCACGTATCTCAACCCGGAGCTGGGCGCGCGGATGGCGGCCGAGCCGCCGCCGAGCGGCCCGCCCGACGACCTCACCGAGCGCGAGCTGGAGGTGCTGCGGCTGATCGCGCTCGGCCACACGAACAGCGAGATCGCCGCGCAGCTCTACCTGAGCGTGCGCACGGTCGAGTCACACCGCGCGCACATCCAGCAGAAGGTGCGCCGCTCCTCGCGCGCGGAGCTGGTGCGCTACGCACTCGATCATAGGCTGATCGAGGCAGGCGGCGGCGAGTAGGCGCCGTTGGGCAGCGGATCTGCGCCGCCGCCGGCATCGACCCGCAACAAAAAATCTTCCGTTTACGCCTCTTCTTGGTGTACGCTGCTGGCGCTCACTTCGCCTTGCACACAGTGAGCGAAAGGGGGATGCCGCTCACCGCACGCCAGCCAAGCTCGCGCGCTCCGGCGCGCATACAGACCTATGTCCGCCACGCGCTTTGGCGTGGCCAAAACACATCACAAGGGACCGGATGCACATGCGCACAGCAGGCAAGCTGATCCTTGCAACGCTCGCGGCCACCGCGCTCTTCGCGCTGATAGGCGGCGGCGCACTCGCGAGGAACCTGAGCGTCAGCGAAAGGAACTTCGAGTTCATATGGAACAACGCCATGACCGGCAAGGCAAGACTGAGCATGTTCGACAGTGCCGGCCTGGGGGCCGAATGCAAAGTCACCCTCTTAGGGCGTTTTGTCGAAAGAACGATAGTAAAGGAACTCACCAGGAAGATCGGTGAACTCAACCACGGAGAAACGGCGGAATGCAGAGAAAGTGAAAGGAGTGAAATGGCATTCAGGCTGGAAACTCCAGCCGAAATACGCTATCGCGCGTTCACCGGCACGCTACCGATAATAAGAAGCGTCGCCATCGGCGTCGTCGGCCTCCGCGCCAGGATAAGGGAAAGGTTCGGAATGGAATGCGTGATGAGAACCACAGCGCTGGAACCGGCCGTCTTTGAAATCGAAGAAATCACATCCGGCGTGTTGAACAACATCAGAGCCGACGAAACCAGGACGATAAGGCTCAACGCGGAAGAACCTTGCGCGTTCTTCACACCGGGAAGATTCACGGGCAGGGGGTTAATTCTTAACCTACCGCGGATCACATCGCTCGTGCTCAGACTAATATAAGCCTCAATCACTACTGAGACGTGCCGAGGGGTCGCCCTGTCCCGGGGCGACCCCTCACGCTACCGCGGTCCGCTCGCCCGGCGGCGCGGGGCGCTGGAGCGAGGCGTGGACGACGGTGCCCTCGCCCGGGCTGCTCGCGATCGTCAGCGTGCCGTCGGCGAGCCCGACGCGCTCGCGCATCCCGGTGATGCCGAAGCCCTCGCGCGGGGCCTGCGGGTCGAAGCCGGCGCCGTCGTCGGCGATCGTCACGTCCACGCGCGTCTCGGAGGCGACGAGCTCGATCGTCACGCGGTTCGCGCCCGCGTGCTTGACGACGTTCGTGAGCGCCTCCTGCACGAGCCGGTAGACGGCCGTCTCGAGCTCCGGCGAGAGCCGCTCGCCGTCCGCGCCGAGGCTCACGTCGGTCTCGACCTCCAGCCCCTCGACCGCAGCCACGCGGCTGGCGAGCGACTCGATCGCCGGCTGCAGGCCGAGCTCGTCGAGCGCCGCCGGGCGCAGCTCCGTGATCAGCATGCGCAGCTTCTCGATCTCCGTGCCGATCTGCCCGACCGCCGTGCGCACGGCGCCCTCCAGCGACGCTGCGTCCTTGCGGCGCAACGCGGAGGACATCAGCACCTGGAAGCCGGCCAGCGCCTGCAGCGTCTCGTCGTGCAGCTCGCGCGCCCACCGGCGGCGCTCCTGCTCGGCCGCGGCCATCGACTCGCGCAGGCGCTCGTGCTCGACCGTCTGGGCGGTCGCGACCGCCGTCGCGGCGCTCGCGGCGAAGGCGAGCAGGAGCTGCTCCTGCTCGGCGTCGAACTCCCGCTCCGCGTCGCCGATGCGGTCGAAGGCGACGAGCACGCCGAGCCCGCGCGAGCGGAACTCGAGCGGCACCAGCAGCGCGGTGTGGGCATCCGGCACGCCGAGCTGGTCGGACGAGATGCGCAGCCGGCTCGCGACGTCGCGGATGCGCTCGGGGCGCGTGCTGCGCAGGATCTCCCCCGAGGTCGAGCCTTCGACGGGGATCCGGCGGCCGACGACGTCCGGCTCCGCCTCGCCGGCGCACGCGGCGACCTCCATCTCGTCCCGGTCGCGCAGCAGGATCACCATCGCGCGCGCGTCGACGAGCGCGCGGCCGCGCTTGACGATCAGCTCCAGCACGCGGTCGAGCTGGGTCTCGGCCCCGACTGCCCGCGCGATCGCGGTCGTCGCCTCGAGCCCCTGGACGACCTGCTCGAGCTCGTCGCGGCGCCGCGCGAGACGCTGGTAGAGGCTCGCGTTCTCGACCGCGACGGCGGCGAAGTCGGCGAGGACGATCGCCGTCTGCTCGTCGCTCGCGCCGAAGTCGCCGCCTTGCTTGTCGGTCAGGTAGAGGTTCCCCCACGCGTTGCCACGGATCAGCACCGGCACGCCGAGGAAGCTGCGCATCGGCGGGTGGTTGGCGGGGAACCCGTACGAGCGCGGGTGCGTGCGGAGGTCGTGCAGGCGCAGCGCTCTCGGGTCTCTGATCAGCAGTCCGAGGATCCCGCGCCCGTGCGGCAGGTCGCCGATCGCGCGCTGCGTCGGCGCGTCGATCCCGCGCGTGACGAAGCGCTCGAGCGCTTCGCGCGACTCGTCGAGCACGCCGAGCGCGGCGTAGCGCGCGCCGGTCAGCTCGCGCGCGACGTCGAGCAGCTCGGCGAGCAGCGCCTCGAGGTCGCGCTGCGAGACGAGCGAGCGTCCGACCTCGATCAAGCGGCGCAGCCGCTGCTCGTCGAGATCATCGCTCGTGATGGTCCTCACCATGTGCGCGCCCTCCAACCGCCGTTCGCCGCGAGCGCCGCCGGTCCCGTCGGCGTTAAATACCACAAGGTTCGTTGCGCGTTCCGGCGCTGGCGCGACGCCGTGCGCCGCTGTGGAAGGGGGCTGGCCGCTAAGGCCTGCTCGGATACACGCCCGCGAGCGCGATGATGTACGTGAGCGGCAGCGACGCGCGCGGGGCGATGCTCTCGCGTAGGTCGGGCAGGGCGAAGGTCTCCACGCCGTCGCCGCCGTAGGTCGTCCCGATCAGGCTGTAGAGGGGCGCGTGGTCGGCGATCGGCAGGACCTGCCCGTGGCAGTGCGCCCAGCCGCGCGGCGCGAAGTCCCCGCCGAACATGCGTATCTCTCCCAGGAAGGGCTCCGCCATGGTCCAACGCCTCCCGCTTGCTCCCTGCTGCGCCCGGCCCGCGCTCCCGTGCATCGGTGCCGCGCTGAAATCTGTCAAATGCTGCACAGAAGTTTGCGCAATCGGCCGGACGGATGCGCCGGATGGATGCGCCGGGATGCGCCCTACTACGCCGGCCGCGGTGACAGCACGATCAGCGGGATCGTGCGCCCGGCGCGCTTCTGATACCCGGCAAAGCCGGCGTACGTCGCAACGCACTGCGGCCACAGCCGCGCACGCTCCTCGTCGTCCGCGACGTGCGCGTGCACGTCGAGCCGGAGCCGGCCGACCTGGATCGTCGTGTCGGGGTGCGCCTTGAGGTTGTGGAGCCACGCCGGGTGTCTCGGGTAGCCGCCCTTCGAGGCCACGAGCACGTAGTCCGCGCCCACGCGCGTGTAGACGAGCGGGCTCGTGCGTCTCACGCCGCTGCGCGCGCCGACGTGGTCGAGCAACAGCATCGGCGGCAGGCCGGGGGGCGTGTGTCCGAGCCGGCCACCGCTCGCGCGGTAGAGCGCGACGTGCGCGCGCATGAGGCGCGTCAGCAGCGGCCACGAGCGATCGACGAGCGCGTTCGGCATCGGGCGCCACTGTACGACGCCGCCGCGCCGGCTGCGCCAGCTGGTGCCTGCCTCCGCGCCCGGTCGTTGAAGGAGCCGCTTTCGCGACGGTAGGCTGAAAGCCTGGATCGCGTGATGAGCCTGCTGCTGCTTGCGCACGTCTCGAAGACCTACCGACGCGCCCGTCGCGAGCTGCGCGCGCTCGCGGACGTCTCGCTCGAGGTCGCTGCCGGGGAGATCGTCGGCGTGTGGGGACCGCGCTTCTCCGGGCGCACAACCCTGCTGCGCATCGCCGCCGGCTTGGAGGCTCCCGACACCGGACGCGTCCTGTTCGACGGCGCCGACGTTGCCGGGCGGCCAGACGGCGCGCTGCGTCGCCGCGTCGCCTACTGCCACACGAGCTTCGCGCCGGCGCACGCCGAGCTCGTCGTCGAGCATGTCGCCGTGCCGCTGCTGGCGCTCGGCATGCGCATGGACCGCGCCTGCACGCGCGCGCAGGCGATGCTCGACCGCCTCGGCGCCGGCGCCTGCGCGGAGCTGCGCCCGCACGAGCTGGCGCAGGGCGAGCTGGTGCGCGTCATGCTGGCGCGCGCGCTGCTCCAGCAGCCCGAGCTGCTGCTGATCGACGAGCCGACGAGCGGCGTCGACCTGCTCGAACGCGAGGACCTGCTGACGACGCTGCACGTGACCGCCAAGGACGAGCGCGTCGCCGTGCTGATGACCGCCTCCGACGCGGCCGGCCTGGCCGGCGTCGACCGGGCGCTCTCGCTCGCCGACGGCAGGCTGCTCGGCGACGCCGTTCCGCAGACAGCGGAGGTCGTGCCGTTCAAGCGCCCGCGCGCGGAGCCGTCGGCATGACGGCGTTCCCGCCGCCGCCCCCGCCGCTCGCAGGCGACTACCCGATCGCGTTCGCGGTCGACTATCCCGACCGCCCGCTGAACCGCCTGACGACGTTCTTCCGCATCTTCACCGTCATCCCGATCGCGATCGTGCTCGCGAGCGTCGGCGGCGGGTCGTTCCACGTCGGCTCCACCGCGGGCGGAGCGACCGTCGTCGCCGCCGGCGGCCTGCTGTTCGCCGGCCCGCTGCTGATCATCCTGTTCCGCCAGAAGTACCCGCTGTGGTGGCAGGACTGGAACCGCGAGCTGCTGCGCTTCTCGAACCGCGTGGGCGTCTACCTGGCGCTGCTTGACGACGCGTATCCGTCGACCGACGAGGAGCAGGCCGTCCACCTCCGGCTCCCGCGCGTGCACGCGGCGACCGACCTCAACCGCTGGCTGCCGCTCGTCAAGTGGCTGCTGGCGATCCCGCACTACATCGTGCTGTTCTTCCTCTGGATCGGGGCGATCGTGGCCGTGATCGTCGCGTGGTTCGCGATCCTCTTCACCGGCCGCTATCCGCGCGGGCTGTTCGACTACGTCGTCGGGGTCGCGCGCTGGCACAACCGCGTCGTCGGCTACGCGCTGATCCTCGTCACCGATCGCTATCCGCCGTTCCGGCTGGCGCCCTGAGGGTTCCCCTCAGGCCCCGGCGGGTGGCGGACCGGCGTGGCGCAAGCCGTGGACCTTGGGGGTGTGCTCCCACTCCATCTCCGTCTCGCGCAACACGAACAGGCCGATCGTCGCGAGGCCGACGAGCAGCACGGCAGCGGCGACGATCAGCAGCGTGACGCTCGAGATCGCGTACGAGATCGGAATCCAGACGGCGCCGAGGCCGACGAGCAACGCGACCACCGGATTCGCCGCCCGCGACACCGCGAGCCCGACGGCGAGGATCGCCATCCCGAGCGCGAAGGCGAACGGCAGGATGATGAACGGGATGACCATCCCGGCCGTTTCCTTCAGGTTGTGAATTACGGCGGCGGTGATCGGGACCGGCAGGCCGACGCGCATCAGCTCCCACTGCACGAGGCTGAGCGCGACCGTTCCTGCCGCGAAGACGATGCCGAGCAGCGCGAGCCCTCCACCGAGCGCTCCCATCGCCCACTGCCGCTCGCGCAGCATGTGCATGAGGCCGAGCACGGCGGGGACTGCGAGCGCGAGCGCGGCGAGCGCGAGCGCCTGGCTCGCGTACCAGCTGTTGAGATTCCCGCGGATCACGACGAGCTGTTCGAGCTCGCCGCTCTTGAGGCTCGGCTGGATCACGGCCGAGATCAGCAGGAAGAGCGGCGCGAGCATCATGCCGACGCCGGCGATCCACTTGTGGGTGCGGTGTGCGGCAGCCATCTTCGGCACCTCCGAGCGAGACGAACAGGGGGACTTCCGCCTCCACCGTAGGACCCCGCCGGACGCGCGCCATCCGTGGGCGACCTCCAGTGCGGGGCCGTAGTCCACCCGGTCTCCGACCCGGGCGCGGTCAGCGGTCGCGCGCCGGGCGCGCCGCCCACAGCGCGAGCGCCGGCAGCGCGGCGACGGCCGCGAGCGATGCGAGCTGTCCGACCGCGTCGCCCGCGTCGAAGCCGTCGAGGTGGCGCGCGTGGAAGGCGAGGTGCAGGACGCTGAAGAGGATCCAGCCCGCGCAGGCCGCCAGCACGAGCTGGCGCTGGAGCGTGACCGCCGCCCATGCCAGCACGAGCGCGAAGCCGAGGTAGAGCCCGCCGACGTCGGTCGTGAGGTGCTCGTTGTACGGCGGCAGGCGGTCGACCCAGTGGCCGGCGAACGGGAAGTCGTCGTAGAACGCGCGCGGGGCGAAGGCGGCGAGCACACCGACGGCGGCCGCGCTCGCCGCCGTGAGCCACAGCGCGGCGCGGACGACCGCGGGCGATCTCATCTCGCCACCGTCACGGCTGTGCGCATCGTGCCGCTCAGGCTACTGCGGCGGCGGCCGGCGCGGGCCGGTGCGGGCGCAGGCGATCCCAGCGCTCGACGCGCTCGAGCTGCGCGGCGAGCGACAGCAGCAGCCCCTCGCTGTTGGCCGGGCCGAGCAGCTGCGCGCCGACCGGCAGGCCCTCGGCGGTGAGGCCGGCGGGCACGTTGACGCCCGGCCAGCCGAGCACGTTCCACGGCCACGTGTACGGGCAGTAGCCGACCATCGTCTTGTCGGTCGGCCAGGCATCGAGCCCGTCGATCGCGCCGATCGGCGCCGGCGGCTTCGCCGTCGTCGGCATCAGGACGACGTCGAAGCGCGTGAAGATCCGCCCGACGTAGCGGTGCAGCGGGCGCTCGATCGCGTGCGCGAGGCGCAGCAGCGGGTGCAGCGCACGCCCGACCCGCATCGTGCCGCGGGTACGGGGGTCGAGCTGCGCGCGATCGCTCACGTGCAGCTCGACCCACTCGCGCACCCCGCCCGTCGATCGAGGCATGAAGCTGAGGCCGACCAGGCCGTAGCGCGGATCGGCTTGCTCGACGTGATGGCCGAGCCCCTCGAGCGCGCGGCCGACGCGTTCGACCTGCGCGCCCACCGCCGGGTCGAGCGCCGTGGGCGCCGGGGCCCACGGGATCTTCGTCGAGAGCGCGATCCGCAGGCGGCCGGGCTCGCGCTCGGCGGCCTGTGCGTAGGGCTCGGACGGCGGCGGCGGCCGGTGCGGGTCCTCCGCGCGGTTGCCGGCGAGCACGTCGAGCAGCAGCGCGGCGTCGCCGACCGTGCGCGCGAGCGGACCGGTGCAGCTGAGGCCGTTGAAGGCGGAGGTGAACGGCCACGTCGAGACGCGGCCGCGCTGCGGCTTGACGCCGACGAGGTGCGTCCAGGCGGCCGGGATGCGGACCGAGCCGGCGCCGTCGGAGCCGGCGGCCGCGGGCACGAGGCCGGCGGCGACGGCGGCGGCCGAGCCGCCTGAGGAGCCGCCCGGCGTGTGGTGCAGCGACCACGGGTTGCGCGTGGCGCCGAACGCCGGGCTCTCGGTGAACGGCCATTGGCCAACCTCGGGCGTGTTGGTCTTGCCGACGATCACCGCGCCCGCGGCGCGCAGCTTGCGGGCGACCTCGCCGTCGCCCTCGCGCGGCGCGAACGGGCCGGAGCAGCCGAAGTTGGTCGACTCGCCGGCGAGATCCATGTCGTCCTTGATCGCGACCGGCACGCCGAGCAGCGGGAGCCGCTCGCCGGCGGCCCGGCGGCGGTCGGCGTCGTCGGCCTCGGCGCGCGCGGCGTCGGCGCGCACGCAGCGGACGGCGTTGAGGGTCGACTGCGTCGCCTCGATGCGTGCGAGCGCGGCGTCGACCAGCTCGCGCGAGGACGCGTTTCCGCAGGCGACGAGCGCCGCCTGCGCGCGCAGCCCGGCGAAGGCCAGGTCGTCCGTGGACTCGGCCCTGCCTCCGAGTCCACGTCCGTCCTCTGGTGCTGCCGTGCGCCCCATCGTCCTCCGTCTCCCCCAGCAAGTCTCTCGGTCGTTCGAACGAACGATACCCGATTCCCGTCTATCCTTGGGCGATCTCCGGCTCGTCCTCATCGCGCGCCGCCTCGCCCGGCGTGACCGACACCCGCGCGCGCATCCTGCACGCGACGCTGCGCGTGATCGCGAGCAGCGGGATCAGCGCCGTCAGCAACCGCCGCATCGCGGCGGAGGCCGGGCTCGCGCTCGGGTCGCTCACCTACCACTTCCCCAACCAGACCGACATGCTGCACGACACGCTGCTGCTCTACGCCGAAGAGGAGGTCGCGCGGATGGAGGGCCTCGCGACCGCGATGCGCGCGAGCGCGCGCGGCGGCGTGAAGCTGACCGACGAGCAGGCGGCCGCGTTCGTCGAGCACATGGCGGCGCAGGACTCGGGACGCCCCGAGGAGATCGCCGAGCTGGAGCTGCACCTGCACGCCTCGCGCGATCCGCGCCTGCAGGAGGCCTCGCGGCGCTGCTTCGACGCGTTCGAGAGCTTCGCTACCGCCATCCTCCAGGTGCTCGACGTGCCGCAGCCGGAGCGCCATGCCCGCACCGTCGTCGCCGTGTTGGTCGGCCTCGGCGTGCGCCGCCTCGGCACCGGCGAGCACCACGCCCCCGGCACTGCCGCCGCGCTGATGACGATCGTGCGCGGCGCGCGCGGCGGCTAGGTAGCCGCTGGCGCTCTGCCGGTGAGATTGCCGAGCGTGCGGCTGGCGACGTCGGCGGAGAGACCCCACAGCACGAGCGAGACGTAGTCGAAGATCCCGTTGGAGCCGAACGCCGTGCCCTGCTGCACGTAGAGCGTCTGGTAGCCGACGATCAGCAGGCCGGCCCAGGTCGCCAGGCCGATCAGGTGCGCACCGAGGCCCATCTCGGCCTTGACCGGCGAGATGACCTTGGCAGCGCGTCCGACCGCCGTGGCCGCAGCCCGCAACGCGCCTGCGGCCCCAGCGGCGGGGGCTCCTCTGGCCGCGTCCCCTCTCCCCGCGCCCGCGTCGTCGAGCAGTCTTCTCGCCGCGTCGAGATCGTCGTCGTCGATCGCCGCCTGCGCCTCGGCCACCTGGTCGAGCATCGCCTGGTCGCGCGTGCGCTTCGCGCGCCGCCGCAGCAGCCCTGCGCGCTCGTAGAGGTCGCGCCGCTGCGCGCCCGTCCCGGTCGACAGGTGCTGGCTCAGGCGCCCGAGCGCGATCCCCAGCACGAGCGCCACGATCGCCAGGAAGGGCGCGTCGCGCACGCTGAAGTCGATCGGCACGGTGACCGGCGCGTCGAGGTTCGCGACCGCGAGGCGCAGCGTGCCGGTGTAGTGGTCGGCCGGCAGGTCACCGGGATTGATGTGGAGGCGCAGCCGCACGAGGCCGTCGCTCGATCCGATCGGTCTGGCGAGTGTCGCGGGGAGACCGAGGTCGGCGTTCGCGAGCTGATGGCCGTTGCTGTCGCCGGCGCCGAGCACCTGCACGCCGGTGACGCTCGCATCCGGGCTGTTGCCCACGGCGAGCGCGATCGTCTGCGACTTGCCGCCCGCGCTGCCTGGCACGAGCACGGAGGTGGCCTGGCACCAGAAGCCGCAGCGCGCGAGCGCTCCGTGGACTCTGTCGTCGGGCGCGAGCGTCGTCAGCGCCGGGTGAGCGAGCGCGTGGAGCACGATCGGCACGACCGTCTCCGCGCGGCGCGGCGCGCCGGCCGGGATCAGCTCGAGCCGGCCTCTGTACGTGTCGGGCGCGTCGATCCCGTCGACTGTGACCGTCACGTCGGCGAACGAGCCCACCGCGAGCGCCGGCGTGCTCGCGAGACTCACATGGCTGCGCCCGATCGCCTTGCCGTCCGCCGCGCGCAGGTCGGAGAAGAGCGCCTGGTAGGAGGCGATCCTCGCGCCCGTCGCATGCAGGCGGATCGCGCCGGAGAAGCCCGAGGCGTCGCCGACGAAGCCCTGAATCGCCAGTGGCGTGTCGCCGGGGTCGACGGCGATTCGCGAGCTGGCCGCCTTGGCCGTCGAAGGGACCGCCGCGAGCGCGACGAGGAACGCGAGGATCCCAGCCCTGCCACGGGTCATGTGCGGCAATCTAATCGGCACAGCGGCGCGCACGGCGCGGTAGCGTGCCCGCCGATGCGCGCAATCCAGATCGCCGACCTGACCGGACCCGACAGCGCGCTGCGCTACGTCGACCTGCCGGAGCCGGAGCCGATCCACCCGCTGAGCCCGAACGGCGAGCCGGCCGTCGTGATCGACGTGCACGCCGCCGGCGTGTCGTTCCCGGAGGTCCTGCAGACGCGCGGCGAGTACCAGTTCAGACCGCCGCTGCCGTTCGTGCCCGGCAGCGAGGTCGGCGGGCTCGTGCGCAGCGCGCCGCCGAACGCGGGCCTGCAGGCGGGCGACCGCGTCGCCGCCTTCACGGCGCTCGGCGCGTTCGCCGAGCAGGCGGTCGCGCCCGCCTTCTTCACGTTCAAGCTCGACGACGCGCTCGACTTCGGACAGGGCGCGGGCCTGATCCTCAACTACCACACGGCCTACTTCGCGTTGAAGACGCGCGGGCGGCTGGCCGAAGGCGAGACCGTGCTCGTGCACGGCGCCGCCGGCGGCGTCGGCACCGCGGCGCTGCAGGTCGCGCGGGGGCTCGGCGCGCGCACGATCGCGGTCGTCTCCAGCGACGCGAAGGCGCGCGTGGCGCAGGAGGCGGGCGCCGACCACGTCGTGCGCTCCGACGGTCCCTGGAAGGACGAGGCGAAGGAGGTCTCCGGCGGCGGCGTCGACCTCGTGCTCGACCCGGTCGGCGGCGATCGCTTCACCGACAGCCTGCGCTCGCTGCGGGAGGGCGGGCGCGCGGTCGTGGTCGGCTTCACCGGCGGCTCGATCCCTGAGGTGAGAGTGAATCGGCTGCTGCTCAACAACGTCGACGTCGTCGGCGCCGGTTGGGGCGCCTACGCGATGGGCAAGCCCGACTACGTGCGGTCCGTCGGGGAGGCGCTCGGACGGCTGATCGACCGCGGCTACGTCGCCCCGCTGGTCGGCGCGCGCTTCGCGTTCGACGACGCGGCGAGCGCGCTGCGCTGCATCGACGCGCGGCAGGCGACCGGCAAGGTCGTGCTCGACGTGCGCGAGACGGAGTAGGACCCGGCCGGCATGGACCTCACGTTCAGCGCCGAGGAGACAACCTTCCGCGACGAGCTGCGCGCGTGGCTGGAGGCGAACCCCGCAGGCGCGCCGCCGCACGGCGACGAGGACGCGCAGTACGGCTGGCGGCGCGAGTGGCAGCGGCGGCTGGCGGACGCCGGCTGGGCGGCGGTCCATTGGCCGCGCGAGCACGGCGGCCGCGGAGCGACGCTGACGCAGTCGGCCATCTACTACGAGGAGCTGGCGAGCGCCGGCGCGCCGCTGCCCGCGAACGTCCTCGGCCTGCTGCTCGCGGGTCCGACGATCATGACGTGGGGCACGCCCGAGCAGCAGGAGCGCCATCTGATCCCGATCCTCACCGCCGAGGAGATCTGGTGCCAGGGCTTCAGCGAGCCCGACGCCGGGTCCGACCTGGCGGCGTTGAAGACGCGCGCCGTGCAGGACGGCGACGAGTGGGTCATCACCGGGCAGAAGGTGTGGACCTCGATGGCGCAGTACGCGAAGTGGTGCATGCTCGTGGCGCGCACCGACGCGGACGCGCCGAAGAAGCACCAGGGCCTGACGTACTTCCTGATGGACATGGAGCAGGACGGCGTCGAGATCGTGCCGTTGAAGCAGATCACCGGCGAGTCGGAGTTCAACGAGCTGTTCCTCGACGGCGCGCGCGTGCCGGCCGAGAACGTGCTCGGCGGCGTCGGCAACGGCTGGAAGGTCGCGCTGACGACGTTGATGAACGAGCGCAGCGGGCTGGCGTTCTTCCTGCAGGTGCGGATGCGGCAGCTCCTGGATCGCCTGATCGGCGAGGCGGCCGAGCGGGGTTTGCTGGAGGACCCGGTCGTGGCGGACCGTTTGGGCGATCTGCACCTGCGCTGCGAGGTGCTGCGGCTGACCGCCTACCGCGGCCTGACCGCGATCGAGACCTACGGCCAGCCCGGGCCGGAGGGGTCGCTGACGAAGTGGATGTGGTCGGAGACGAACCAGGCGCTGACCCAGCTCGCCGCCGATCTGCTCGGGCCGGAGGCGCTGACGGCCGGCGCGCCGTGGGCGTTCGAGCTGCTGCGGGCGCGCGGCAACTCGATCGAGGGCGGCACGACC
>Ga0134125_10002716_pt1 | contig 20828 bp, 17 predicted proteins | sample KB31751_FD_96464 | JGI IMG/M metagenome (GOLD analysis project Ga0134125, IMG submission 96464) | Terrestrial soil microbial communities with excess Nitrogen fertilizer from Kellogg Biological Station, Michigan, USA - KB3-175-1 | ecosystem: Environmental > Terrestrial > Soil > Unclassified ... | reverse complement strand
GCGACAGCAACGCCACTCCCTAATATCTTTAGCGGCATTTCAAACGCGGCGTATCCGAAATACGATCTTCTCAAATCCATTGCCAAGATGCGGGTCTTCGGCATCCGTCTTATTTAAGGACTGTTTTTCGATCTTCAAGCCATTGAAGTTTTCGAGAGTGTTTCCTCAAATGAAAGTCGTGGACGTCGCTTTGCCGCAGTGCTGCTTCGAATTCTCCTAAACGCTGTTCGATGTTTTGCGCGACGGCAAAACGAACACCTGCGAAGATTTCAGAAAGCGGTTCTTGGAAAATGACTTCGTATCCAAAAGCAATCAATAAGGGCGGAATCGACTTGAAACACTCATGTCGGGCGATTGCCTCCGGGTCGCGATAACCAAGAACTTGTCCGAGTTCAGACTGACTGAGACCGGCGTTTCTGCGATGGATGCGGACGTAATTTACGAGTGGTTCGGTAGATGGATGATGGTTCATGAGTGTGGATGCTTCTCACGCGACCTTTCCCTAAGCGTATCAAGGCCGATCGCGGGGTGATAGGTAGGTAAACCCCGTACGCCATGCGGTATTTTTGGGTTGTAAAGATGCACATTTGTCCTCACGAGCATGCGTTTTTAGCGTAATCATCGCGTTAGTTTCTGTAAAACCTGGGGATGCTCTGGGGATGATTTGACTTGACGGTACTCGCTTTGGAACACCGAAGAACCTGTCTTTTGTCATTCTGCAGGTTCAGTACCATTCGTTTCGTGAAGGACAAATCTCAAAATTCAAATAGCCCTGACGTAGATAAACAAATTGCGTTGGAGCGCCGGTCGCTTGCCGAACTGTTGCTCGATTTCTACGAAACCACGCTTGCCAAGCGTGGCGGTCTTGACGCTGGACCACAAGAAACTACGATAAAAGAAAGGTCGAAAACAAATGCCAATTAAAAAATAATGAACGGAATCATCTACTGCCGTGTTTCTTCAAAGGAACAGGTAGAAGGTACATCACTGGAGTCTCAAGAGATCGCCTGCCGCGAATACGCGGATCGCAACAAAATTAATGTAGAGCGTGTGTATATTGAAAAAGGAGAGTCGGCGAAATTTGCTGACCGCCCTCAGTTGTTGGAGCTTCTCGAATTCTGCCGTGATAAACAAAATGACCTACAGGTCCTTCTAGTGTGGAAGATTGATCGTCTGGCTCGTAACGTCGGAGATCACTTCAATATCAAAGCAAGTCTTCTCAAACAAGGCGTGCGCGTCGTCTCGGTGACCGAACCGATTGACTCTAATCCAGAAGGAAAACTTCTCGAAACTATCTTGGCTGGATTTGCCCAGTTTGATAACGATCTCCGGGCCACCCGAACAATCCAAGGAATGCGCCGAAAAATACAGGAAGGGATTTTCCCTTGGAAGCCACCCTTGGGTTACAAGACAATAACTCAACCTGGAACTAAAAAGACTGAGCCCGACCAGCCGGACGAGCCTACGTTCTCGCTGCTTCAACGTGCATGGAATGAGTTTGCGACTGGCGCTTATACGAAGGCTGAAATGCTACGGCTGATGCGACGGTGGAATTTGCAAACGAAAGCTGGGGAGGCAGTATCAAACCAAAGTCTCAATAACATGTTTCGTGATCCATTCTATGCAGGCATTATCCGTGACCCGTGGGCGAAACAGGATTATCCGGGCCAGCATCTGGCGATGGTGTCCGCCGAAGTATTCGCCAAAGTGCAAGAAGTCATCTCCCGTCGCAATCGTTCCCTGATCCATCAGAAGATAAGGCCTGAATTTCCACTCCGGATGTTTGCTCGATGTCACGCCTGCTCGCACTACTTGACGGGAAGTTCTTCGCGTGGGCGGTCGAAGTATTACGCTTACTACCATTGCTTCAACCAATTTTGCGAAAGTGGAAACAACGAGCCTAGCAGCAAAGTCCACGATGAATTTGCTGAATTTCTCGGTTCATTCGTCCTCAGTTCGTATGTGATTGAAAGATTTTCTCAGGATTTGATCGGAGTTATCCGCAAGCGAAAAAAGGACGCGGTGCTGCTGCAAGAGAAGCAACAAGCAGAATTGCGTCGAATCGCCGAGCAACAAAAACGTTTAGTCGGGATGAGAACCGATAACCTAATTACAAGCGAAGAATTCGCGGTTCACCGCGAGCTATTGGAGAAACGACAAGCTGCTTTGTATCGAGGAAGTCAGACTGCGCTTTTGACTGAGAAAATACTGCTGAATGACATTGAGAAAATCTGTGAACCATTACGTAATCTGAAACAGACATGGAACGATATGGAACCCGAATTCAAGCAGCGGTTCCAACGGTTGATTCTCCCCTCCGGATTTGTAATTGGAAAAATTGGAACCGCCGAAGTCGGCTATCTTTTCTCGACTCTTCGCGCATCCGACCGAGCGGATTCCCATTTGGTGCGCCCCGAGGGTGAGTTTTGGAACCAGTTAACTGAAGATATCGCTCAATTTGCGAAGCTTTTTGAGCGAAGCAAAAAGCTTCTTGCCGCATAGGATACGGTGTAAAGAGCAAGACTCCACTCGCAATGCACATTGTTGTTGCTGCTTGACGATGATTAACAGAATGTTAAGGTTTAATTATGAAATTCGAAATCCAACAAAAACGGCGAAAGACCAAGCTCGTTGGCATTCGACTTTACGAGGAAGAATATGACTTCATATCGGCGGTCGCTCGAAAGAAGAAGGCCAGCCGATCTTTTGTAGCCGAGTCGTTGATTCGCGTTGCACTCGCTGAATTGCGTTCGCGTACCAAGCCGAGCGCGTAATCGCGTTCACTTCACACATAAGCATTTCGTAACCCGCACGAGATACGGCTTTACCCTGTTTATCAATTTCCTGCACCCGCGATAAGCTGAGATCACGCTTCGATTCTCGGGCCTTGTCGAGGCCTGTCTAGCAAATAAAAAGGCCTAACAGCTCATTCACAATCAATCATGGTCGGACCGTTTCCGTATATAGGAGGGAAAAACCGCCTCGCCAAGCAGATCGTCGAAATATTTCCGCAGCACAAGACGTATGTGGAAGCATTCGCGGGCGGAGCGAGGGTTCTGTTTCATAAAGAAGCCTCGCCCGTCGAAGTCCTCAATGACCTCGATGGAGAGATCGTGAACTTCTTCCGCGTCTGCCAGTCCCACTACGAGGAGTTGCTTCGCTATTTGCGGTTCATGCTTGCAAGCCGCAAGTGGTTCGAGCTTTTGCGGGCCACGGGCCCGGAAGGGCTCACGGATATTCAACGAGCAGCCCGGCATTTGTATCTGCAAAAAAACTCATTTGCCAGCATGGTGCGTCATCCCAGTTATCACTGGCACGTGGTCCAGCCACCGGGATTCAACCCGGAGCGGCTCCCTGCGGTCATTGAAAGTACGCACAAGCGGCTCGAACGAGTGCAGATCGAGTGTCTGCCGTATGGGGAGGTATTTGCAAAGTTTGACCGCAGAGAAACCTTATTTTTCTGCGATCCTCCCTATTTTGGTAAAACGCTGTATCGCCACAACTTCACGACCGAGGACTTTGTGAAGTTTGAACAACACCTTGGAGAACTTCGCGGGAAGTTTGTCCTATCACTCAACGATGTTCCCGAGGTGCGGACGTTGTTTCACCGCTTTCACATCCGTCCTATCGAACTCGCCTACACCGTACAGAAAAAGGCGGGGAAGAAGTATCGCGAGGTATTGATCACCAACTTCAAGCCGTAATAACCTCCTCAATCGAAGTTGGTGATCGCCCAGGTGCTTAAGGGTTCGCTCGAGCACCTGGGTTTTTATTTTGCACGCCGCGTGGTCCGCGCTTGTTACCGATCCTGTGAGGCCCACCCTGACAATTGAATTCATGATGCACTTCTTCGAACAACTCATTGCGGCATTGTGGAACCGCCTGCGCGGGCGGCGTCGCGGAGCATGGAACGAACAAGGAAGCCTCGAACTTGGATTACGTGTGGCGGACGGAGAGGTCACGCGGCGGCGATTTGCGATGAGCACAACACGCCGGACAATGCACATTGCAGTGCTTGGAAAAACTGGAAGCGGCAAAAGTTCGTTCTTGCGATATTTGGCCGAACAGGACATCGAAGCCGACCGTGGCTTCGCGTATTTCGATCTGCATGGCGATGCGACCCCGTTTCTTCTACGGGCCATCAATGCCCGCGAGCGCCGGGAGCGTCGGCATCTGAGCGGAAAGCTCATTCTCATTGAACCGGCTGATCCGATGGTTTCGGTGGGTCTCAATCCTCTCGAGCAAAAACATCCGGATTTCGTGCGCATTGCGGAAATCGTTCAAGTGCTCAAGCAGCGGTGGGGGCTCGATCATTTCGGGGCGCGGACGGAGGAATTGCTGCGCAACTCGCTTTACGTGCTTTCGGAAAACGGGCTGACGCTCGTCGAACTCGCCTTGTTTCTCACGAATTCCGCATTCCGCACTACGTGTGTGAAAAAGATCGGAAACGCCGACATCCGCCAGTACTTCGAACTGCGCTTCGACCAAATGAGCGATGCAATGCGGGTGGTCATGGCCGAACCGATCCTTAACAAGACCTCTGCCTTTACCGCCGATCCGCACTTCCGACACATCGTGGGCCAAACGAAATCCACCTTCTCCATTCGCGAGGCGATGGATGACGGCCATTGGATCATCGTCAATCTCGCAAAAGGCAGGCTTGGGGAACAGGCCATCACATTAGGAAGCCTGATCTTCACCGCGCTCAAAAATGCGCTGTTCACCCGCGAGAAGCGGTCGTTGTTCACTTTGTATTGCGACGAGATCCAGAATCTTGTTGCGTATGGCACGGGCATCGAAACGGTGCTCTCGGAAGCCCGGAAGTTCGGCGTGTCAGTTGTTTCCGCGAACCAGTTTCTTGACCAGTATCCCGCAGAAATGCGGGCAGCCATTCTCTCGGTGGGTACTCACGCGTTTTTTCAGTTGTCCAGCATGGACGCAAGTCAGATCGCCCAAGTACTCGATGGCGGGAAGCCTTTGGCGGAACAACTCAAAAATCTCCCGCAGCGGCACGCAGTTGTCAAAAGTGGCCCAGACCGATGGACAGAGATTGCCGTTCCTACCGTCCGCGAACCCCAAGTCGATTACACCGATCTTTTGAACCGTTCACGCCTCACACGAGGAGGGGCGCGGGTGGTGATCGAACGCGAGATCGTCAAACGCCAGGAGATGGCACAAAAGAAAACCGACGAGGTGCTCAATGGCTGGGAATAACGCGAGGGCCATTGTCGTGCAGGAACGTGACCGTCATTTGTTCCGCGAATTGAGCATCATGCGGGTGATCGACCGCGAGCAAGCGAAGACCGTTGCGAAGTTTGGCTCGACGACTCGCGCCAATGCCCGATTGCTAGCTCTCACGAATGCCAAACTGCTCAAACGATTTTTTGTGGGCACGCTTGCCGGAGGCAAAAAAGCGATCTATGCGCTGTCAGAGAAGAGCGCGGAACTGGTGGGGGTCGTCGCACGTGGGCCACGGCGGAAGCAGGATCAAGCACTTGTCGCCGACTTTTTTGTCGAGCACCAGCTTGCGATCAATGATCTCTACTGCCGCCTGAAGTACGGTGTCCTCCCACCCGCTGTGAGTTTCAATCGCTGGATCGCATTTCATGAGCCGGTGGCATCAGGTCTGCGGCTGATCCCCGACGGTTACGTCGAACTTACAACCACAGCGGGAATGGTTGCCTGTTTTCTCGAAGTCGATCTCGGACACGAAAGCCAAAAGGTCTGGACGGAGAAAACCAGGAACTACCTTCAGTTCGCCTTGTCAGGCGACTACGAACGCCAGTTCAGGCAAAGTCGGTTTCGGGTGCTCGTGCTTGCGAACTCCGACCGCAGACTCCATTCCATCCGCGCTACCGTTTCGCGCGTGACCGAAAAGATTTTCTGGTTCGCTCCACTCCATGCGATTCCTTGCGACGGATTTTTCGGCCCTGTTTGGCATCGTCCGAAGACAAACCAACCGCAACCATTTTTTGGAGAAGCGCCATGAGGTACTGCTATTCCTGCGGACGAATGACGGCAGGTCAACCCTTGTTCTGCAATTCGTGCGGACGGAGCTACGAGGTAAAGCTCTGTCCTCGCCATCATCCCAATCCGCGTTCGGCGGACTTCTGCTCAATCTGTGGGAGCCGTGATCTTTCAACACCGCAACCGAAAATCCCGATCTGGTGGAGGCTCGGCGGTTGGGTGCTCCGGGGACTCGTGACCCTGCTCCTTATTTATGTAGTCCTCGTCACGATTGAGGTCTTGCTTCAGGAGCCACATGTCCGACGCGGACTACTAGGCCTGGGAATTCTTGCCGTGGTCCTGTTTCTGATCTGGAGCGAGCTTCCCGATTGGATGAGAAGACTCATTCATCGAGCGATCCGGAGAAAGGAGCGCCATCATGGCGAGTAGGAGCGCAGCGGAGCTGGAGCACATGTCAGAGGTACGGAAGTCGGGTTTCGCAGATCGCGCAAAACCATTGGAATATCTTGAGATTTCCGCATCATGCCTAGGGCAGAGCTACCCGCAGCATTGCCCGCACCTCGCAACGACCGAAACGAATTCGCCGGAGGCTTGCGATCCATTAGGCGAGCCCATGTCGATCCGGCAGGTCGCACGGCTACTCGGTTGTTCGCCTTGGACCGTACGCCAGCGACACATGCCGTCGGGGCTTCCGTATTTCCGCAACGGCAATAGCGGAAAGCTCATTTTCTACCGGAGCCAGGTCGTGAACTGGGTCCTCGAACAACAAAAGAAAGGAGGAAAAAGAAAGTGACTCTTTATCGCCGTGGTCGCATTTACTGGGCTTACGTCTGGATCGATGGCATTCGCCATGCCCAATCCACCCGTACTTCCAACCGTCGTCAGGCAGAAGCCATCGCGCAGAAGTTTCAGACTGAACTCAATCTGAAACGTCACAGCATGAGCGAGCCGAAGCCTGAGATGCGCTTTGGTGAACTCGTGGCGAGATTTTTGTCCGAAGCCGAGATAAAGGCCTATCACCTTGACCGCCTAAAGGTGCTCATACCGTTCTTTGAAAACATACCGATCGGACAAATCACCAAATCCTTGACCACCCGCTTCCGCAAGGAGCGTAAGGTACAACATCAACTTGACGGTTTAAAGCGTAAACGAAAACAACTACCCAAGCCGCTTACCGATACGACCGTAAACCGCGATCTCGAATGTCTCCGCCACATTCTCTATTGGGCAGTGGACGAAGGGCTGTTGCTTACCAATCCGCTCAATCGCCTGCGGCTTGAACGAGAGCGTAAACGAAAGCGCCCTGTCTTAAGCGTTGCCGAAGAGGATCTGCTGCTTTTTGCGGCGGTGCTCCACCTTCAGCGCATCATCATCGCAGCCGTTGATGCAGGGATGCGCAAAGGCGAGATCCTCAATCAACGCTGGGAAGATATTTATTTCTCACGCAACCTCTTGTTCGTCACACACAGCAAAACCCCCGAGGGCGAGATGCGGGAAATTCCACTCACGCGAAGATTCCGTACTTTGCTCTTGGACATAAAGAAAGACGAAGGACTGGTATTCACCTACGAAGGGAAACCCATCAAGTCGATCAAAACTGCATGGAAAACAGCAATCCGGCGAGCAGGCATTCGATACCTCAACTTTCATCAGACGCGCCATACATTCAACACGCGTCTGCTTGAGGCAGGCGTGATACGCGAAATCAGGATGGCGTTGCTGGGACATTCGCTTGGCGATGACCCGCAAGCAGACTACACCCATGTGGAACTTCCGGTGATGCGCGAAGCCATCGAGAAGCTTGAGCGATGGACCGCAGAACAGCGCGAAAAACTCAAGAAAGAATCCGAAGAGAAAGGAAGAACCAACGATGGAACCACCAAACCTGCACCCCGTTCTCAAGGGCCTGCTGACAACGGCAGCTTCGGAGATGGATGACCTCGCACTCCAGTGCAGCGACGCAAGCGAACATCTCGAGAACGGCCAGATGTTGGCCGCACTCGGGGCGCTCAGCGGCTGGGAGGAACGAATGCGCCACGTCACCGTTGTCATACAGGCTGCACAGGCTTGGCGCGAGAAAGTGAAACACGATTCAACACCATAAAAGAAGGAGGAGCAGTGTGAAGGAAAAATCGCAACTGAAGCTCGTCATTCTCTATGACGGTCGGGAAAACCAATACACGATCCGCGATCACAACCTCACGGCTGAAATTGCCGCCGAGGAAGTGAATAAGTGGAAAGCCGAGGGTCTCCCGGCACTCACCATTAACCAGCGACGCCGCCACAGTGCCGCTGACGCTGAAACCTGTCGAGCGTGTCGCAACGAAGTCAATCGCAGTTCTGGCCTCGTACCCACGCCGCAATTCAAAAGGAGAAACTCGTGAAACCCAAATCCGTAGACCAGGCTTCGGCCCGGCCATCCACCGCAACCACCGCCGTCACTACCAGCACCCGAGAGAGGAAGCCTTGGAGGAAAAAGACTCCTATCGACGTTGTGCTCGACCAAATCAACCGGCTCCACGAAGACGTTACCGCCAGAGAAGAACAGCTGAAGCAAGCCAAACGGCAATTGCAGAAGCTCGAAGAGGTGCGGAAGGTCCTCGAAGCCACATAGTTCTTTGTACTAGGAGTTTGCCACTGGCAGGCTCCTTTTTGCTGGTGGGACTTGGAAAGACAGAACCGGAATTCCGAACGGGATGAGGAGAGGATCGCGATGAATGACGTGGAGCAAAGCATAGGGCAAACGCTTGGTTATGAAAGTGTCGAGAAAACAGTCGAACAAATCGAACGCTACTGCGAGTATGAGAAAAAGCGGATTGAGTCTTCCAATCTCGCGGCGCTTAAGGCAGGCCGTGCCGAAATCGCCCTCTTGTTGGAGCGCAAAGAACAACTCGAAGGAAGGATCAGGCAACTGCCTCCCTCGGGAGACATTCGCATGCGACGCCGTTATGCGCTCGCTTATTGGGCACTGGTCGCCATGCTGGTGACGGCGGGAACATATTTTACCAAGCTCAGCTTCGACCCTTTCCGCTCGGCAACGAACCCTTATGTATATTCCGTGGGAATCGCCCTTACTATCACCTTCCTTGGGGATATGTTTCTTTCGGCCTGGGGCAAACACGCTAACCAAATACTCAAAATTGTAATTATCACGGCTTTCTCGGCGACGCTCATCGCGATGGGGTTTCTAGCGGTGATTCGCGGCGATCTTCTCATGCAGAGGCTTAAAGATGAATCGAGTGCCGCCGTCACGATTGATGACAGCCCAACAACGCCTGCGCCCCCTTCTGAAAACACCTTTTACGAAGAATCCGCCGCTCTCCTGTGTTTGACTCTTCCCTTGCTTGCCGTTGGAATGGATCTCGGTGCGGGCCTCGCGCTTCATGAAGCGAAACGCGTCAGTGCGAAATCTCCCGATGATCCGGGAAAGTTAGCGGTGGCACTCGATTCAGTTCACCAACAAATGATCGCAAAACTCTCCGAGGTGACATCTCTAGAAACCGCGCCTAAAACCTTTGAGTGCGGGTTCTGGCGCGACTTCTACCATTCCATGCTTACCCATACCGCAAGAAATGCAATGAAAAAGCTATTTGTCTTGGCATTTGTGATTGCGATTCCCTTTGCCAATCATGTTTTCGCGCAGGAATCTACCAACATGGTAATTCTCGTGGATTTAAGCAAGTCGGTTGCTGTGAAAGGTCCGCAAGGGGAGTCTCCGTGCCAAAAAAACTTCAGGGCAATTGGCCGAGTACTAGAAACCGTACCGGCCGGATCGAGAATCACGATCCTAGGCATAACCGCAGACAGTTTTGGCAATCCTGATATTTTGCTATCCGCCGAAATTAGCGGCGACTCAGGATATTTCGGGGAGAAGTTAGCCAGCGCCCACCAAGTACTGCTGGTTACGTGGCAGAAGCGAAGTCAGAGCTTAGAATGCAACGCATACCGAACGGACATTCTGGGAGCATTGCTTGTCGCGAGTCAGGTGTTCAAAGAACATACCGCAAGCCGCGATGAACTGGTCATCTTTTCTGACATGCGTCAGGACACTAACAAACTCAATCTTGCGATCTTCCCTCAATTGGTAGTGGGTCAAGAAATGAGAATTGTTTTGCAGCAAGGACTAGTGTCGGATTTAAGAGATGTAGACGTTTACATGTTGGGAGTAGACAACAGCGGGAAGGATTTAACCGCATGGAAACATTTGCGGGAATTCTGGCAGGAATATCTCAAAGCGGCCAATGCTCGCGTTGAACAATATTCCGTTCTGAATAATATATATAGGCGGTGGGCGGCGAAAGATAAATAAATCTTGAACTTAAGCGACAACACGAGAACCTAATTCCTACGTGCGCGACTGTGCAAAATTTTCCCCTTGACCGACTAAGTCTATTGCCCTAGATTGTCACCTCACAAATAGTTCTTGAGGGGGAACTCAAATACCTGGAGGAGCCAAATGGCTCGCTTCTACTTGTTCCCTTTTCGGACACTAATTTTATTGTGCGTTTGCGCGGTTAGTTTTTCTTTAGCACAAGCTCAAATCGCCAACCTCGCCGATGATACGTCTACGCCTATTCCTGGTGCCGGACATGACTACATACATGCGTTTTCAGAAACCGTAAACCCGGCAAATGGCTCAGTCAGCCTGCGTATCGAAGTTCCGATGCCTAAAGGACGCGGGATTACACTTCCTTTTTCCTTCGGATATGACTCGAATAGCGTCCACCATCTGCTTCCCGGGTACTACCCATCGTACGGAACGGTGAACTGGGTTTCCAATACTGGCTATTTGGCACAGGGAGGTTGGAGTTACGCCCTTCCTGGGGCTGGGAATTTCGAGGCGAATGTAACGGAAGGAAATTATCCCGTTTTCTTCAACTGTAGTGTTTATACGAATTATATGTTTCGCGACGCTTCGGGAGGATTGCATGCATTGGCCCTCTCGACAGCGATTTCTAATGGAAGCAACCCTTGCATAGAAGAACCGGTTGCATCGGGAGGAGACCCGCAATTATCTGCCACTCTTCCAACCTCACCTGGTTCTCCACCGAGTTCGGGTGGTCTGTCGGTTTTTACAGCAGACGGGACCATTTATAAATTTTCGTCGTTGGGTAATGGCGGTCCAGGAGGAGAATCTTTTGCTCTGCCTATCTCCGTTGAGGACCGAAACGGCAACGTTATTAATGTGACGGATAACGGTAACGGAAATTTCTTTTTTACTGATACCGCCGGGCGAACCGCCATTTCCTCGAATGGCTTTGGCCCCACTGGAGCTACTAATACCCTGTCATTCTCGGGATTCACATATCAAGTTACTTGGAAAACGATCTCCGCCAATTTCCCTGCTCCCCCTACCACTTGGGTAGGTCAGCAGGGAGGCCCGAACGAATTTGATACATGCTCGCCGATTCCTGCCGGCAACGATAGCCAAACCGTCATTTCTCAGATCACATTGCCAAACGGCAAGCAATATAAGTTTTATTACGGAGCGGACAATCCCAACGGCTCGCAATACCAGAATCCCTATGGGCTTCTAAGCGAGATTGATTACCCGAGTGGCGCTTGGGTGAGATACAAGTGGAAGCTCAGTGACAATGCAAATGAACTCGCGGACTATCCAGGTCTCATTAATGCGGGTGCGTCTACTTGTTCCACTGACCCGACTGCTTTTTGCCCCGCTCCAGTGCCGGATGGATGTTTATATCAATACCAAACTCCTGTCGTAGCATCTCGTGAGGTAGGATTCGGGGGGAGTCCGAGCGCAGCGCTGACCCAGACATTTAGCTACTCCACGACCTGGGGTTCTCCCAGTACTAGCTGGACTCAAAAAAGTACATCTGTAACAACCATCGATAACATTCTCGGCAAAAGCTTACTCACTACTTATAGTTATTCGCCAATTCCGACACCAATTGAGCCCAACGTTCATTCATCGATTCCCGGGCAAATCCCCGTTGAGTCTTCTGTCAGTTACTACGATTGGGGCAACACCACAACACCTCTCCGAAAAGTTAATAAGACTTGGTACGACCAATATCGCTTGGCGAGTGAACAGACTGTATTGACCGATGATAACAATTTGAGTTCACAGACAGTCTATTCCTATGCGAGCTACGCTCAAGTGCAGGAAAAAGACGAGTACGACTATGGGCAGAGCACGCCTTCACGAAAAACGCTAACTACATACCAAAGTTTTCCTGGAACCCTCGGAGTGATCGCTGATGAGCCATGTAAGACAGTCGTCTATGACGGTAGCGGACACCCCACTGCAGAAACCGATTACCTGTATGACGGCGGCGTAAATATTTGTGGCGCATCGGGCATCCCTTCTGTTGTCGGGGCAGGCGGGAGCAGCCTCACCGGTCACGACGAAACAAATTTTTCGTCCGGGTCACAAATTCTTCGAGGAAACCTCACGACAAAAATTCAGTGGGCGGGTACTGGTGTCTCTCCAAGCACGAGTTACGCATATGATGAAACCGGACAGGTCACGTCCATGACTGATCCGAACGGGAACGTTACTCAGTACTTTTATGCGGACACGTTCCTCAACACCAATACAGGTAGCTTTACGACTACTGCCGGTGGCCCTGCGACTGGTAAAACTACGAACACCTATCTGACAGAAATTATTCTTCCTCCAACAAACGGCGTCCAACACATCGAAAAATATTCTTATGGCTACAATGACGGAGAATTGACGACCAGCACCGATCAGAACCAACAGGTCACGACGTATCGGTATGATGATCTCCTTGATCGTCCAACGGAAAGCGACTATCCGGACGGTGGCCAGACGGAAATCACCTATAACGACACCGCGCCAAGCCCGACAATAACAACTGCCAAGGTACTCCGCTCCGGTACCTCCTTGACAAGCACCACTGTCATGGACGGAATGGGGCATGTCATTCAAACCCAGTTCACCAGCGATCCTTTGGGAGTCGATCTAACCGACAGCACCTATACGGGCCAAGGTCTATTAAATACGCTGTCGAACCCGCATCGTTCTGCATCATTATCGACCGATGGAAGCACGAAGCATCTTTATGATGGCTTGGGACGCATGTGTCTCACAATCCCACCAGGTGGTACGTCCGCCACTTCCTGTCCTGTCGCCCCTCTGGCAGGCGACCTTTTTACGAGTTATTTAGGCAATTGCACAACTGTTACCGATCAAGCCGGGAAAGCGCGCAAATCCTGCACGGATGCGTTGGGAAGGCTCACGAATGTTTGGGAAGATCCGAATGGCCTGAACTATGAAACCGACTATCAGTATGATGCGCTCGGTAATCTTCTCAACGTGACCCAGAAAGGGGGCAGTTCGCAGCCGAATTGGCGCACCCGAACTTTTGCCTACGACTCCGTGTCACGGCTCCTGAGTGCCACCAATCCGGAATCTGGCACTATCACCTACGGTTACGATCCCAACGGAAACTTAATAGGTAAGACTGATGCTCGTGGGATCACGACGACGATGACCTACGACGCATTGAATCGCATGCTGACAAAACGCTACAGCGATGGCACGCCGACGGCAACATTCTATTACGACACACCTCCCGCTCCATGGGCCAATATCGAGCTATACACGAATGGACGGCTGGTAGAACAAACCACGGGCATCACTCCGGAAAGCAAATAAGATCGCCATGAAGACAAAGGCTGCCAGAAACTTCGCGGTAACGAATATCTCGACGCATGTCCACAGATGCCGGATGGTACGGTTGAGTGCTCTTATCATTCCGCTGTTGTGGGCTACTTTGCTTAATGCTGGAAGTGCGGCCACACCCGCATCCGGAAGCTTCACTATTTCAGGTAGTGAGCAAAGTACGACCACCGGATCAGCGGTTCCGGGAACAGGTTCGGTGGCCATTTCCGGCACCTTGCAGAGCTGGCAAACCCAAACTGCGCCTGCCACTGGATCATCGGGAAGTGTCACCATTAGTGGTTCCGTGCAGTCGAAACAAGTCCAAACTCAGGCGGGAATTTCCGGCAAGACTACAATCTCGATTCTAGGTTCTGTAGATGACAGCCTCAACTACAATCCTTGCGATGGGCATGGCTCTTGCCCGTTGACCGCCTATAACGACGGGGATGTTTCCATAACAGTGGATGGTTTTACCGCCTCGTCACATTATGTTCAGGGTTATACAAATCAGAATGTCGTTTCTGATTTGGTTGGTGCCTTCAATGGAGCTTCGTCTCCAGTCACGGCAAGCGCGAGCGGCAGCGCCATAACCATCACTGCCAGGGCCCAAGGCACCACCACAAACTATTCCTTTTCCACGTCCGCGACGTGGTCCAGCGCCACGTGTTCCAATCTTCCCTGTTTTTCCAGTCCTTCATTTTGGGTATCGCCCGCATCCGGAGCCCTTTCGGGCGGCACCAATGCCGTGAACTCAACGGTCTACGATCAAGGTACAACCACAATCACGATCAACGGTCAGGCGATTTCTTACCCCTGGTCGGGTTCTGCCACAACGGCAGTTTCCATTGCGCAAAACTTGGCTACCCTCATTGCAAATGGTTCGTCCTATGCCACGGCAGGTCCGCCTACTGGTTCCACCATCAATTTGACCTCCAGGACCACTGGCGCGAGCGTGAACTATTCGCTGTCATCGAGTTCGACTTACGATACGGCGCATTTCAGCGTGGGTTCATTCAGCACATCCAATTCCGGTTCTTCCATGACCGGAGGCGCAGACGCGCAGAATACGACGAACTACGATTCGGGCACAACAGCGATAACCGTTAACGGACACCTCACGTCTTATGACTGGTCCGGGGCTTCTACGACTCCGGTAAGTATTGCCTCGGGATTAGCGCAAAAGATAAATCAGGATGGCTCGGCTTTTGTAAATGCCAATCCGTCCGGAGCAAACATCAATCTTACCGCGCGGACACCTGGCCCGAACTCAAACTACCCTCTCTCGACTAGCACAACATCTTCGCGGAGTTCTTTCACGTCTTCTGCTTCTGGCAGTACATTGACCGGGGAGCCAATGCCCCGCTCACATATGACACGGGCACGGTCTCGGTCACCATTAACGGAACGACGGTGCAGTCCAGCTACAATTCTTCGAGTACGGCGTCGTCTATTGCGAGTGACTTAGAGAGCAAGTTACCCAGTTCACTGGTTACTTCATCGGGTACGGGTGCGACGGTGAACGTGACTACCGTGCAGACTGGGTCGGCGGCCAATTACTCCTTATCTGGAAGTTCGTCCACTAGCCAGCCGAACACGTTCTCCAGCCCCTCATTTTCAATTTCGCTCTCTGGCGCAAATCTTACGGGTGGGACCGATGCTGTAGTGGGCCCTTCCATTCAGAGCGTGGCGCCGATTTCCGGGCCTGTGGGCACGTCAGTGACAGTCACGGGTTCTGGCTTTGGTTCGACGCGGGGTACGAGCACCGTTACATTCAACGGCATCACGGCAACACCGACGAGTTGGAGCGATACTTCGATCATAGTACCCGTGCCTGCGGGAGCAAGCACTGGGAATATCGTTGTTACCGTGGGCGGACAGACTTCGACAGAAGCAGTCGTGCAGGCTACGAGTCAAGCCAGTTTTGGCACGGCAAACCCCTCCGTGAGTATCTCGTCTTCCACCGCCGGAAATACCCTTATTGTTTTGCCCGGGATGCCGGACGGGACGACAGTTACATCAGTGACCGACAATATTGGCAATAGCTGGGTGCAGGTGCCCAACGCTTACTCCACGTCGGCTGGGGATGGTTTTGCGGTTGACATCTGGTATTGCGCCAATTGTGCTGGTGGTGTTACCACCGTTACGGCGCACTTTCCCGCCTCGGCATCTTTTGCTGGCCTAATCGCCTATGAGGTTTCCGGCATTACAACCACATCACCACTGGATTTAGGAGCGCATGTTTCGGAAGCTGCTGTAAGCGGAGGCAATTGCAATGGTCCTTCAGTGACCACATCGTCCACCGATTTCTTGATCGCTGCAGGCGATGCAGATCATGGCTTTTCTGGAGTATCCATTCCCTGGGTGTTTGGAGATGAAGCTCAGGAAGGCTATGTTCTAAATGCCGCACCGGGCACCTATCAGCCGATTTTTCAGGCAGGCTCGGGAAGCACTCATTGTCTGGTAAGCCTGGCTGCTTTCAAGAACACACCTGGAAGCAGCGGTGTAGCCAGCAACGGCGTGTTGTTTCAGGTGGGTAGCGGCGGAGCAACCGGAACTCCAAATGTCTCTGCCATATCGCCCATCTCTGGATCTATAGGCACGCCAATAATGATCACCGGAACCAATTTCGGTTCGACGCAGGGTACGAGCACGGTCAAATTCAACGGGGTCACCGCGGTCCCAACAAGTTGGAGCAACACCTCGATTGCCGTCACTGTCCCGAGCGGCGCCACAACAGGCAACGTGGTAGTGACCGTCGCAGGGCATTCATCCGGTGAAGCGATTATTCAAGGCCAGGGCCAGGTTGCTACTGGTACCGCCGCCCCATCAATTACGATCTCCCCTTCTATAGCCGGAGATACGCTCATCTTTTTGCCGGCGATACCTTATGGAATGACAATTACGTCAGTCATCGACAACATTGGCAACACTTGGATACAGGCGCCGAATGCCCGAGCTACGTCGGCGGGAGACGGCTATGCGACAGACATTTGGTATTGCGCCAATTGTGCAGCGGGCGTGACCAGCGTCACCGCACACCTTTCAGCATCAGCAGGTTTTGTTAGTCTCGAAGTTTATGAGATGTCGGGCATATTCACGACATCTCCACTGGAGTTAGGAGCACATGCATCGGAAGGTACGGTCAGCGGTGGCAACTGCACGGGGCCTTCAGTCACTACGTCGTCTACGGATTTTCTGATTGCCCAAGGGGACGCGGACCATGGTTACAGCGGAGTTTCCGCTCCCTGGGTATTTGGAGACGGACAGCAGGAAGGCTACATACTCACAGCCGCACCGGGCACCTATCAGCCAATATTTCAAGCGGGAGCGGGAAGTACTCATTGCCTGGAAAGTCTGGCGGCGTTCAAGATTGTGCCGACAAGCTTTACAGTCATTACTCCGCCCCCTCCGCCCAGCATCACGTCGCTATCTCCCAACTCTGGGCCGGTCGGCACTTCGGTGACAATCACTGGAACAAACTTCGGTTCCACGCAGGGCACGAGCACAGTCACCTTTAACGGCGTCACAGCGACGCCGACGAGTTGGAGCGCAACTTCGATTGTGGCACCGGTGCCGAGTGGCGCGACAACTGGAAGCGTTGTGGTAACAGTGAGCGGCGTATCTACCACAGGGACGCATACCTTTACTGTGGTTCCTCCTCCCACCATTAGCGGTCTGTCGCCATCCTCCGGGATAGCAGGCACTCCCGTGACCATCACGGGAACAAACTTCGGTTCCACGCAGGGCACGAGCACAGTTACATTCAACGGGGCAACGGCGGCTGCCAGCAGTTGGAGTAACACTTCGATTGCGGTCACGGTGCCAAGCGGGTCCATTACCGGCAACGTAGTAGTTACGGTGAGCGGCGTATCCACTTCAGGCACTCATACCTTCACGGTGCAGGCCTCGCCGACTATCTCCGGTATGTCGCCGAGCGCTGGGGGCGTGGGCACAGCGGTCACGATTACGGGAACGAATCTCGGCACGACCGGCACGGTCGCCTTCAACGGAACTCCGGCAACGGTTTGGAGTTGGAGTCCGACATTGATCGTCGCTCCCGTCCCAATCGGCGCAAGCAGCGGAAGCGTGGTAGTCACGGCCAGCGGAGTGCAATTGCCGGCGGCGGGCAGCTTCACGGTGAATTCTTCGGTCCCATCCACCGCGACCGAATATAGTTACGACTCCATGGGACGCGTGGCTCAAACCATGACTTGCACGCCGATGAATTGCGGCACGGGCCAGGGTTCCCTTATGACTTACTCCTATGACCTGGCGGGGAACCTGACCACGCTGACATCCAATGGGACCTCCATTCAGTACAGCCCCGTGGATAGCCCGATTGACACCGCGGGGCATGTCACGAAAGTGGAGAGCGGATGGGTGGATGGAACGCATCCGGCTGTACTCGCGACGGTTGATCCGAGCAATGGATATTGGCCGACGGGAGCACTGCGCAAAATCACTTACGGGAACAATCTGACTGAATCGTCCGTGTACAACAGTCAAGGGCAGCCCTGCCGGATCAGCGTGAATTCCTCAGGCGCGCTATTGAGCAATTGTTCCGATGCGCTTCCTTCGGGCAATGTGCAAGACTTCAGCGTGAGTTATGGCCCCAGTGACAATGGCAATATCGCAGGCTTTACCGCTAGCGGCCAACAAAACTTCAACCGTAGCTATACTTATGATTCACTGAACCGATTACAGAGTATGTCGGCTCCAGGAGACCAGTGCAGTGGCTTGTCATGGACGGTTGATCCGTGGGGAAACCGTACGGCGCAGACGAACACTGGCGGTTCCTGCTACTCTCCGCAGGTTTCCGTGGACACCAACAATCGCATCTTGGGCGATTCGTACGACGTGGCTGGCAATCTGCTTAGCGACGGCAATCACACTTACACCTACGATGCCGAGAGCCGGGTGACGCAAGTGGACGGCGGAAACACTGCGACTTACGTCTATGACCCTTCAGGCAATCGTGTGGAGAAGACAGTGGGCGGGACGGATTCGCAATATCTGTATGATGCGAATGGTCAGATCAATACGGTATTCGGGAATGGCGTGTTCCAGCGCATGTACGTTTACCTGGGCAGCAAGCAGTTGGCAGAATATTTCAACAACACAACGTTCTTTCCGCTGACAGACCACTTGGGTTCCACGCGGCTGCTGACGGGGTTGGACGGGAGTGTGCAGGAGTCGGATGATTATTATCCATATGGCGAGCCAATCACTACTGGCACCCAGAGCTTATTGAAGTTTACCGGCAAGGAGCGCGATACTGAGAGTGGACTGGATAACTTTGGGGCCAGGTATTACGGTTCTTCCATGGGCCGGTTCATGACCCCGGACTGGGCTGCGCGACCAACAACGGTGCCGTATGCTGTATTTGGAGATCCTCAATCGCTCAACCTTTACGGCTATGTGCGAAATGATCCAATCAGCCAAGCAGACGCGGATGGACACATTAGCGAGGAAGCTGCTTGCCCTGATCCACATGGTTGCAGTCCTGATAAAAAAAACAACCCCAATCCTATGCCTCCCGGCAAAACCCAATCCGACAAAATCCAAAGTGGCAACGCTAATGGCACAACAGTCACGATTACAACGTTCGATGTCCGCAAGCTAACTTTATCATCTGAAAAGCGGACAGGTACTCATGCATTCCGCGACAATAATCCTGGGAACATCAGAAAGGGAAAGTTCGCAACTAAGAACGGTGCTATTGGTAAGGATGGCGGTTTTGCCATTTTTCCAAATTCTGAAGCTGGATTTAACGCTCTAGGTAATTTGTTAGGAACCCCATCCTATCAAAGTTTAACCCTCGACCAAGCAATTAATAGGTATGCCCCACCTTCTGAAAACGATACCTCCACGTACCAATCTGCGATAAGAGATGCAACTGGCGTCAGCGGAGATACTTCAATGTCATCACTGAATAGCGTGCAGATTGGAAATATGGAACAAGGAATTGCTCAACACGAAGGTTTTTTTGTGCCGGGCACAGTGGAGACTCAGTCGATCGATCTTTATATGATTTTAATGACAGCAATTCAATAAAGACCATAGCGTGGCCGCATTAGATAGGAGGCGCCCAGTGATATACCGCAGATTTCTTCTACATTTTGCACTTCTCTTTATATTATCTGCGATTGCAGTTAGTCAGAATCGTGGCGAGAAGCAGACTTATACTGTTGCCGACAAATTGAAGTTGAGCGTTGCTGCAAATGGCGTGGATGGAACTCTCCAACTTTTGGTCGATCAGCGATTGACTGAATCAGTGCGCCAAGAATTGTGGGGGAAGGGTGCATGGTCTTTTGTTTTCAAGCCGGATACCAAGCTCTATAGAGAATTCTCAGCGCTTCCACCTGGGAAGTCCAAACTCATGATTCGAGATAACACAGAAAAGGTCCTCGCCAACCGTGACCTAGAAACACCGTTAGCTAAATTGAAGGTATGGAATCGAATTTCTGATACAAATCAATTCTTTCTTTTAATAGAGGATTACACCGCAGGAGCAGGGTCGTACAATGGACCTAAAGCAACTCTGCTTCAGATTACAAACGCCACTTTCCATGATGTAAAAGCTCTCAATACGCAATCGCATCAGGAAGAGCCAATCCGGCTGGTGAAATCATTGAAAGCGGATTGGCGACAGGAGAACATCGCAGAAATCCTTTCTGTTTCATGTTACGAAAATGGCGATGGGAGGTTCGTCGTTGATTACATTCGTTATAACTTCGATGGAAATCGCTGGCTAGAGTATAAGCGAGAATCAGAGGGTTTTTGGGAGTCGGATCAGCCATTTCCTCTAAGGGCGGCATTTCCTTGAATTATAGGAAAATCAAGATCCCCCGTGAACAGGCAGGTCACCCAGACGAAAATTCGGGGGGGTAATTGGGTGGAAATTTGGGGACGAGGCGGAACGTTTCCCAATTTCTGGTTTATTTCCTTTCTCTGTAGACGATTTTGAGACGATGAAAACATTCAAGTTTAATCGAGCCCCACAGTTCTCAATGCGGAGTCCGCAACAGGTTCAACATGAACCAGTTAGAAATACGAAAATTCCACAAAGTTCAATGACGCTTCGAATCTGGTTCGGGACCAGGGGGTCGGAGGTTCAAATCCTCTCTCCCCGACCAATCTTTCTCTCAACAGCTTACAAATTCGTTGGGTCATGAGGAGTTATACAAACGAAAGACCGGATCTGCCTGAT
>Ga0134125_10002713_pt1 | contig 20833 bp, 25 predicted proteins | sample KB31751_FD_96464 | JGI IMG/M metagenome (GOLD analysis project Ga0134125, IMG submission 96464) | Terrestrial soil microbial communities with excess Nitrogen fertilizer from Kellogg Biological Station, Michigan, USA - KB3-175-1 | ecosystem: Environmental > Terrestrial > Soil > Unclassified ... | reverse complement strand
TTTCGGAAGGGATTTACAGAGTCGGTCGTATTTCCGGATTTGGATGGATTAGCCAAAGAGATACGGCGCGAGTTTGGGTTTTAGCATGGTTCCGATGATGCGAATTACACTTCACCCCAGTAAACCGCTAATCTGGTGGTACACGCACCGTGATCTTATCGACATGGACCCGTCGTATCAGCGCAAAGGCCGTTTGTGGTCTCAGTCTGACAAGGCTTATCTAATTGACTCAATAATCAATGGATTTGACGTACCTAAGCTTTACGTTGCTGACTTTCAGATGGGCGAAAGCCCCCTGAATAGATCAAGGCTCCCATATGCAATTATAGATGGTAAGCAGAGATTGGAGGCGATTTTTGATTTCTTTGACGGAAAGCTGGTACTGAACGAAGATTTTGTTTGGCGCGCGGATCGCAGTCTGAAGCTGGGCGGACTTTCGCTGCGAGACTTGCGGAGCAATTATCCTAAAGTCGCCGAAGCTTTTGAGACCGAAACTGTCGATATCATGAGCGTCGTCACGAACGATGAGGCTGACATTAACGAGCTTTTCGTCCGGTTGAACCGAAGCAAGCCTCTCACTGGAGCGGAGATTCGGAATGCGATGCTTGGCCCTGTTCCGGATGTAATCCGAAATGTGGCTCGCCACGATTTCTTTTCGGAGAACATTAAATTTAGCGTGAAGCGCGCGGGCGATTTCAATGCCTCGGCGAAGCTGGTACTGTTTGAATACGAAAACAGGATGACGAGCACAAAAAAGAAAGATTTGGATGCATTTTCAAATTCGGCGAAGCTCGATCATGAGAAACTCGAGCTGGCTGGCAGGCGCTCGCTTGATGCTTTGGACAATATGCAGGAAATTTTCTTACCTCATGACGATCTCCTTGCATCTGCGGGCGTTTTGCCGGTTTACTATTGGCTGGTCAGGCAGTCTTCCATCGAGACGCAGGCTATAATTAGGGAGTTCTTAGTTTCGTTTGAGCAAGAGCGAAAAGCCCATCGGCAGCAGCAAATCGGCGGCAACTCTCCGCTCTCCAACTCTGCGTTTGCGCGATTCGACGCGTTAAACAGAAGTACAAATGACGTCGGTAGCCATACCGGGCGGTTCGATATATTGAAGTCAGAACTTTTTCGTTGGGCGCGTCAACACGCTCCTCAAATTAAAGCCTCGGTTCGATAGCTGGGTAGTGGCCCCCGCCACACCCCCGCCACCAACCACCCCCATCCTCCGCCCATGCCGCTTGCATCGATCACGCGCCTGCGGGTGCGGTCCGTCCGCTTCCTGCCCGAGTTCCTCTGGCGCGCCTTCGCCAGCGTGCGCCAGGCGCGCCGCGCGCCCGGCTGTCTCGCCGCCGGCGTGCGCCGCGAGGTCAAGCCGTTCGCCAACCACAATTGAAACCGGCGGGTTACGCCTTCGGCTAACCCGCCCTACATATCGTTGCTTTCACTCGACAAATCATTGCTTCCGCCCTACTTTTCCCCCATGAACCTCATCCGCCGCAACATCGCCCTCGACCCCGCCACCGACGCGCGGCTGCGCGAGCTCGCGGCCGAGCGTGGGCAAGACGAAGCCGCCGTCTTGGCCGAAGCCGTGGCGCTGCTCGACTCTGTGGTCGACATTGGTAACCCCGATATCGCCGAGGACCGCCGTCGCCTGGAGAACTTCAGGCTCACGCGCGAGGCCATCCCGCTGCGCGACGTGAAGGCGTGGGTTGAAAGCTGGGGCACCGATAAGGAGTTGCCTCGTCCGAAGCCACAGCGGCTCGGATGATCCATTTCTCGCTGGAGGCTGCCGGCGATCTGGAGCGGGTCCGCGAGTTCCTCGACATCAACAATCCGGAAGCGGCCAAACGTGCCCTGCGCACGATCTTTGCGGCGTTGGAGCGTGTCGAGGAGTTTCCCGATCTCGGCCGTCCGACCGAGGACGCCGCCATTCGTCAGATCGTGATCCCGTTCGGCGCGGCAGGATATATCGTTCGCTACACGATTTTGCCGGACGATGGCGATGTGCTCGTTCTTCGGCTGTGGCACGGTCGCGAGGCGCGAAGTTAGGTCAGCTCTCGGCCTCGACATAACCCCCGCTCAATCTCCTCGATCAACCCGCGCTCCCGCGGCTTCCACCCCAACTCCGCCCTCGCGCGCTTCGCCCGCACGCGGCTGTTCGAGCCCATCGTGTCGTTGGCCGGGCCTTCGCCCCATTCGGCCGCGGCTTCCTCCACCGTCATGCTCTGCGTGCGGTCGCCAAAGCCGAGCATGCGGCTAATCGCCTCGCACACCTCGCGCATCGCGTTCTCGCCGTTCTCGGCGAAATAGAAGCTTCCGGCCGGCGCCTTGTCGGCGGCCAGAAGATAGAGCCGCACGAGATCGTCGATGTGCACGTTCGCCCAGCGGTTCTCGCCGGAGCCGATGTGCTTGGCCACGCCCGCCTTCTTGGCCAGCGCGATCAGCCACGGCACCTGGATGCTGTGCGGGTTTAAGCCCGTGCCGTGGCCATAGATCAGGCTCGGCGCGATCACGATGGCGCGCACGCCGTCGCGTGCGGCATCGCGCACCATCTTGTCGATCGCGACGCGCGCGGCACGCTGCGGCGTCGGCGTGAAGGGCGTGTCCTCGTCGAAGATGGCGGCGACGAATTCGCCGCGCGCGCGGGTGCCGACGATGCTCGAGCCCGACGTGTGGATGAAGCCCTTGCCGGTGCCGGCGAGCGCCCGAACAATCGCCTCCGCCGCTTCGCGGTGGCCGGCATTGGCGGCGTTGATGGTGACGTCGGCCGCGCGTGCGGCTGATGCCAGCACGGCGGCATCATCGAGCGTGCCGATGACCGGCGCGATGCCGCGCTCGCGCAGCGCCGCGGCGCTGGTCGCGGAGCGGGCGAGGCCTGAGACCTTGTCGCCGCGCGCGATCAGCGCCGCCGCGACCGATCCGCCGATATAGCCGCTCGCGCCGGTGATGAAGACTTTCATCTTTGCCCTCGTCATGCCCGGGCTTGTCCCGGGCATCCACGCCTTAAAGGCCCCTCAGCATGAAAGACGTGGATGGCCGGGACAAGCCCGGCCATGACGGAGAAATTACTTCGGCTTGCCGCGCCCCGCCATCGCCGTGCGCGCCGGCGATCTCTTGCAATTTCAATTTCCGGCTGGACTCGCTGAAAGTCGCCCGATAACGTATTCAACCTTAGATAGAAAGTTCCATGTGCATCTACGTGTACTTGTTCCATCCGGGGGGATCGCGATGTCCAAGGTCTTGCTTGCCGGCGTGTCGGCCGGAATCCTGCTTCTCACGTCGGCGGTTGCGGCCAATGCCGCGTATTGCCGGCACCGGCCGGCGTGCAACTACTCCTACGTCGCCTGGGCCTATTCGGTGCCGGGCATATCGGCCGGGTTCATGCGCGACCGCTGCTCGCGCATCGACCATGGCAGGCCGGTCGAGCGGCCCGGGCAGATCTGGGGCTCCTCGACCATCTATTGCTACAAGGACGGCGTCGTCGGGTTCGGCGGCCAGATGCCGTTCGGCGCGCAGTAGCGTCTACCGCGGCGCGCCGCGGCCGGCCATCACCTGCGCCGCGCCGGCAAGCGCGTGGCGGAAGGCGGCGTCGAAGTTCACGCCGCGCGTCCGCCACGTGTAGGACCTGGCCTGCCAGGTCATGTGCCAGCGCACGATCCAGCCGAGCGCCTTTTCGCTGAACACAATGCGCCCGGCGACGGCGGCTTGCGCGCCGTCGGCGCGCGCCAGTGCCGCCGTCTCGGCGGGTTTGACCGCGTCGAGCGTCTTCACCGTCCATTGGCGCGCCGCGAGGTCGGCCTCGCTCGGCAGCACGGCCGGCGGCAGCGCCGCCTTCGCCGCCGCGGCGGCGACGGCCTCGCGCATGTCGGCGGAGCGGTCGATCGCGCCGTCGCGCGTCAGCACGAAGGCGTTGTGGATGTTCTCGACCGCGACCAGCATGAGCACGCGCGGCCGCGGCAGCGGCCAGGGCTTGCGGCCGAGCTCGACCGCGAGCGCGTCGACCTTCGCCGGGTCGAAGTCGACGGTGAGGAAATGCGGCCGGTCGTGCGTGCCCTGCTCGTCGTGCACCGGCTTGCCCTTGAGCCGGTCGCGATAGGAGAAGCGCAGCACGAGGGCCTGCGCGGATTTGGCCGCGCGGGCGAGGCGGCGGTCGGCGCGGATCGTCTGGTCGCCGGTCACGTTCACGAGCACGTCCCCGAGCGTCTCGGCAAAGCCGGGCAGGCGCGTCTCGACGCGCGTGCCGGTGACGATGGTGACGGCGCGGTAGAGCGCGGCCGTCTCGCCGACCGCCGGCATCTCACCGTCGGGGATCTCCTCGGCCGCGAACGCGGGCAGGGCGAGGAGCGCCACGACACAGAATGCAATTGCGCGAAGCATGGCTGCCTCCCGTTGGCGGAAAGCAGCCTACGCTAATTTCGCGCGCGGCGGATGCGGTCTACTTCAGCGTCAGCGCCAGGCCCGAGAGGTCGAGGCTGACGATGACGCCGGATTGCGCGCCGGTCAGCGTCAGCACGGCGCCGCGCTGGTTGGTCAGCACCACAGCCTGCGCGCCGCGGCCGACCGCCGCGCCGGCGCCGCCCTGCGCATAGACGCCCTCGACGTCGCGCGGGCTGCGGATGTTGGTGACGGTGCCGTGGAAGCGCGTCTCCGAGGCGCCGAAGGTGAAGCCGTAGCTCAGGCCGCCGATCGACAGCGGATACGAATGGCCGTGGTAGTTCAGCACGCCGCTGCCGGCCGAGCCGCCAATGACGAAGCCGGCCTTGTAGATGCGCAGGCTGATCGAGCCGGAGTCGGCGTGCGCGGCGGACAGGCCGGCGCCGAGGAGGGCGGTGAGGGCGATGGCGGCGGCGCGCAGGACGGATCGGAGGGTCATAGGCGTGCTCCCTTGGGGCGATTCGGTGTGGCGGCCGCAGTCTAGGGCCGCGGCGCGGCGCCTGCCACTCAGAAGGTATCGGCGGATTCGCGCAGATGCTGCGCCCGCGCGCGCATCTCCTCCTCCTGCACCTCGAGATCCTCGGCGATCTCGGATGACAGCTGGAACAGGCCGGCGAGCTTGGTGCCGAGGAAGGCGCGGTCGGCTTCCACCGCCTCGCGGGGGATGGCGCCGTCCTTCTCCTGCGCGGCGATGTCGCCGGCCACCTGTTGCGCGATCGACAGCACGAAGCTGGTCGAGGCGAGCTTCTCCTGGTCGGTGCTGTTGATGGTCGGCCGCTCGGCGAAGGCGCGCAATTCGCGCGGCGACACGACGAGGAAGGCGGCGATGCTCTCTTTCAGGTGCTGGCTCGACGGCGGGGCGTTGCCGACATAGGCGTGGATGTCGCCGGCCAGCGCCACCGCGGCGCGCCGCATCTCGAACAGCAGTTTCCGCGCCTCGATGCAGGCCTCGGTGTCGGCCTCGGTGCGGCGCAAGAGGTCGAGCGCCGCGCTCACCGACTGGGCGCGAACCTGGAGGTAGACCGGCCGCGCCGCGTACATCGCCGCGAGCAGCGCCACCGCGGCGGCGGCGAAGGTCTCGTTCTCCTGCCAGACCTGATAGGCGCCGCGCACGTGCGCCTCGCCGGCCATGGCCGCGAGCAGCGCGCCGATGGCGGCGATGGCCAGCGCGATGACGGGCAGGAGAACGATGGGCAGGCGGGCGACCTTCATGGGGGCCGAAACTAGCGCATGATTTGCGCAGCCGGTAGCAGGGGGTTGAGCGCCTGTGGAGGCGGTGCGCTATCCTGCCGCGCAGAGACCGAAGGGGAGAGGACCATGCCAGGGCTGCTCGCAAACCACATCGCCGCCGTCACCGGCGCCGGCTCCGGCATCGGCCAGGCGATCGCCGCCGGCTATGCGCGAGAGGGGGCGACCGTCGCGGTGCTCGACATCGATGCCGCGGCGGCGCGCGGCACGGCAAAGACGATCGCGGACGCCGGCGGCAAGGCGGCCGCCTTCACCCTCGACGTCACCGACCGCGCCGCCTGCCGGGCGATGGCCGCGGAGGTCGAGGCGAAAGTCGGGCGCGTGTCGGTGCTGGTCAACAATGCCGGCATCGCGCGCCGCAACGGCTTCACCGGCGACCCTGACGCCCTGCTCAAGGACTGGCAGGACATCATGGCGATCAATTTGAACGGCGTGTTCAACGTCACGCACGCGTTCCTCGCGCAGTTGCGCGCGAGCAAGGGCCGCGTCGTCAATCTCGGCTCGGTGCAGTCCTTCGTGCACCTGCGCACGCCGACCTCGCCGGCCTACACGACGTCGAAGCACGGCGTGCTTGGCTTCACCAAGGCGCTCGCCGCCGAGCTCGGCAAGGACGGCGTGCGCGTCAACGCCATCGGCCCGGGCTTCATCGAGACGCCGCTGAATGCCGCGACGCGCGCCAATAACCCGGCGCTGGTGCAGACCTTCCTCGACCACACGCCGCTTGGCCGCGCCGGGAAACCCGAAGACATCGTCGGCCCGGCCGTGTTCCTCGCCTCGGACCTCTCGCAGTTCGTCACCGGTACCATCCTGATGGCCGACGGCGGCTATCGCACCGTCTAGAGGAACCCCGCGCGCGCCCCCCGGATTGACGTCCGGAGGACCGCGCGATGCCCGACACGAAACAGCGGGAAACCGAACGCGAGGCGCAATTGCGCGCGCTGGCGGAGCGGCTCGAATTCAGGATGGACGGTGCGGACGGGCGCTATTCGCTGACGCGAACGGTGGACCTGTCGCGGCCCGAGCGTGAGGTCAACCTGACGCTCGACGAGGTCGAAGACCTGCTCGACACCCGGAAACTGCGCGGCCTCGGGGGCGGGTAGGCCGCATCCGGGGCCGATCGAAGCGCGCTTCTCTCTTCCGCATAAAGTCACTAGCATCCGTGGCTCTGTCCTCATCCACGGAATTTCCCATGTCCCAACGCATTGCGGTGATCGGCGCCGGCACCATCGGCGCGAGCTGGGCGGCCATCTTCCTCGCGCGCGGCCACGACGTCGCCGTCAGCGATCCCGCGCCGGAAGGCGAGGCCTTCGCCCGCCGCTTCATCGCCAATGCCTGGCCGACGCTGGAGAAGCTCGGCTGGGTCGAGAAGGGCGCGAGCCAGGACCGCTTTACCTTCCACAAGGATCCGGCCGCGGCCGCCGCGGGCGCCGATTTCGTGCAGGAAAGCGGACCGGAGCGCGAGGACCTCAAGATCAAGCTGTTCAACACCATCGACGCGGCCGCGCCGCCGCAGACCGTGATCGCCTCGAGCTCGTCCGGCCTACTCATCAGCCGCGTCACCGTCGAGTGCAAGCACCCCGAGCGCTGCGTCATCGGCCATCCGTTCAATCCGCCGCATCTCATTCCGTTGGTCGAGGTGGTGGGCGGCGCCAAGACAAGCCGCGCCGCGATCGACAAGGCGATGGCGTTCTACCGCTCCGTCGGCAAGCACCCGATCGAAATCAAGAAGGAGGTGCGCGGCCATGTCGCCAACCGGCTGCAAGCGGCGCTGTGGCGCGAGGTCGTGCATCTCGTCGCCGAGGGCGTCGTCTCGGTCGCCGACGCCGATGCGGCGGTCGCCTACGGGCCCGGCCTGCGCTGGGCGCTGGCGGGGCCGAGCCTCATCTTCCACCTCGCCGGCGGCGAGGGCGGCATGAAGCACTTCCTCGACCACCTCGCCCCGGCGATGCAGTCGTGGATGGACGATCTCGGCACCACCCGGCTGACACCCGAGGTACAGCAGGCCATCGTCAAGGGCGTCGCCGAGGAGGCGGGGTCGCGCAGCATCGCCGACCTGCAGCGATGGCGTGACCGCAAGCTCATCGATGTCCTGAAGGTGTCCGACAGCCCGTGAGCGAACGGGCTCCGGGCATCGCCGGGCGGCCCATTTGCCAGCGGGAACTTTTTCGGCGACGCTGCAACTACACTGCCGATGGGGCGTTTGCTCTTGCGGCGCTCTCCGGAAGGCCAACCGATGAGTCATGTCACATACGAGATCGTCGAGCACGACGGGGGCTGGGCCTACAAGGTCAACGGCGTCTACTCGGAAGCCTTCGCCACGCATGACGCGGCGCGGAAGGCGGCGCGCACCGCCGCCGCCGAGCAGATGGTGCCCGGCCACACCGAAGTCATCGAATACGAGGACGAGCAGGGCCGCTGGCACGTCGAGACGGCGCGCGGCGGCGATCGGCCGGACACGGACATCAAGGACACGCGCTGAGAGGGACGGAGCGGGCCGCCGCTACTGCCACAGCCCGTAGCTCGCCCACTTCTCCTCGGGGATTTCCTTGCCGATCGTGAGCTGGAACGAGAGCACCTTCATGTGGTCGGGCGTCGTCGTGCAGCTGTAGGACATTTCGTACCAGTGGTGCCGGCTGCGGAAGGCGCCGCCCTTCGCCTCGATGCTGTCGGAGGCGATCTTCGGCGGCGCGATGGCGCTGGCGATGGCGCGGTCGGGATGGAACCGACGCTGATCCTTGCGGATATGGATCATCGCCGTGTAGTCGCAGAGTTGTTCGAGGCGATCGACCGGTTCGAGCTTCTTGAGTACTTTCTCGAAATGCGCGTCGGGATTGGCTGCGTGCGCCGCTGTGATGATGATTGTTCCGATCGCCAGCGCAAGCACCCGCATTCTCAAGCTCTCCCAAATCCGCACGCATTAATGCGAAGCACCGTCGCCGATGGCAACCGGCGGCGGCGGCGTTGTCCAACGCAAACATGGCGGGAGCGCGGACAAATTGCCGCGATGCCGGCGGTGAGACCCGAGTACCGCGTCAGGTATATTTCGAATCTCGTTCGAGCAGCTCGATCGAGATGCCCTGCGGCCCGCGCAGGAAGCAGATCTTGATGCCAGGCCGCGGTACGTGCGGTTCCTGCGTGAACTCGACGCCCTTGGCCTTCAGCGCCGCGACCATCTTGTCAAGGTCCTTCACGAACAGGCCGAAATGGTCGAGCCCCTGATACGGCGTCACCGGCGGCGCGTTGACGCTATCGCCCGCCTTGACCGGCGCGATGAAGATATTGCCGCCGCCGAGCTTCATGTCGATGCGCGGCTTGCCCTGCTGCATGGTCCGGATCACCTCGGCGCCGAGCATGCGCTCGAACCATTGGGCGGTGCCTTCCGGATCGGGCGTACGCAGGTGAATGTGGTCGAAGGTGATGTCGGCCATGACGCGCTCCTGACGTGGACCGTGCCTTGATAGACCATCGCGCCCGGCGCGGCCAGCGGGGGTGCTGCACGCGCGGAATTTCACGCTATTGAATCACCATAAAATCCGCGCCGCCCTACTTTCCCGCGGCGTTTCCCATGTCATCATGTGCGCGTTGCCAAGCGCGCCCGGAAGAGGCGCGCCGTACAAGGGGATGAAGCGCAATGAAATTAAGCCGCCGCCGCCTTCTGTCGCTCGCCACCGCCGCGCTGGCCGCACCGGCCCTCTCGCGCTCCGCATTTGCTGCCGATTGGCCGAAGGAGAAGGTGATCCGCGCCATCGTGCCGTTCGGCGCCGGGTCGACCGTCGACATCATCGGCCGCATCGTCGCTGAGCCGATGGCGCAGCAACTTGGCCAGACGATTGTCATCGAGAACCGTGGCGGCGCCGGCGGTACGCTGGGTTCGGCGATCGTGGCGAAGGCCGATCCCGATGGCTACACGGTGCTGATCAATGCCGCGGCGCATACCGGCGCGCCGGCGGTCTATCCGCATCTGTCCTATGACCCGTCGGCCGACTTTTCGGGCGTCGCCATGTTCGGCACCGTGCCGAACGTGCTGTGCGTCGCGCCGTCCAAGGGCATCAAGACGATCGAGGACTTCGTCGCGAAGGCCAAAGCGAGCGGCCAGATGACCTATGCCTCTGCGGGCGTCGGCAGTGCCACGCATTGGGGCGCGGAGCGCTTCCGCGTCAGCGCCAGCTTCAAGGGCGTGCACGTGCCGTTCCGCGGCGGCCCCGAAGCGCTGACCGAGGTGATGACCGGCCGTGTCGACTGGTGCTGCATCGGCATCGCTTCGTCGATGCCCTTTATCAAGGACAACCGCCTGTTGCCGCTCGCCGTCACCTCGGCGAAGCGATCACCGTCGCTGCCGGACGTCCCGACCTCGATCGAGAAGGGCTTCAAGGATAGCGACTACAATTTCTGGAACGGTCTCCTCGTGCCGGCGAAGACGCCGCGCGCCATCGTCGACCGGCTGCATGCGGAGGCGACCAAGGCGCTTGCGCTGCCGGACGTGCGGAAGAAGCTCGCGGTGCAGGGCGTCGAACCGTTGCCGATGACGGCGGCCGAGATGGATGCGATGATCAAGAAGGAGATCGCGCTCAACATCCACATCGCCAAGGAGGCGGGACTGAAATTCAATTGAGGAACGTCTGCGTATCCGTGCAACCGAAGGGGGCTCTCATGAAGACCGTTATGCTCGCGCTGCTCGCCGCTCTGCCGTTCACCGTGAACGCTGCCGTCGCGGCGACCACCGATGACGTCAAGTGGATCAACCAGTGCGTCGCCGACAACAAGGGCGATGCGCCGGCGAATGTCGTGCTGAAATACTGCACCTGCATGAACAACAAGATGAGCGACAACGAGACGCAGTCGATCACGCAGTGGGAGAAAGCCCACGTCGCCGAACGCAAGGCTTGCGACAAGGAAGCGGGCTGGCGGTAGGGCAATCTGTAAATCGTAGGGTGGGCTGAGCGCAGCGAAGCCCACCGGCCGCATTCATGGTGGGCACGGCGCGCGAGCGCGCCTTTGCCCACCCTACGGGCCGCGTAATCTCTACGGCAAACGCGTCACGGACGCCCGCGCCGTGCCGTCGGCCTCGGCGATGACGCGCAGCGTGGTCGCGTCGAAGGCGATGCCGGTCAGCCGCACGTCGTTGACGGCGGCGTCGACGCGCACGCCGTTATCGTTCTTCTGGAACTCGGTCAGCGCGGCGGCGATCTTCGCCTTGGCGTCGGCGGCGAACGGCTTCAGGTCGATCTTCGCATTGTCGGCCAGCGCCTGCTCGAGATAGGGCGTCGCCGCGCGCGCCGCCGCGCCCAGCAACGCGGTCTGCGATTCGATCGCCAGCGAAATGTCGGTCAGCCGCAGGATCTGGTTTTTCGGATCGAGCACCGGCTTGCCCCAGACCAGCACGTCGGCGTCGCCGCCGAAGCCGAACCAGCTCTTCTTCTCGCGCGCCTTCACGTGCAGCGCGATCAGCAGCCGGTCGCCGGCGGCGGCGAGGCTAGCCTTCTTCACCTCGACGTCGACCGCGGCGTTCTTGTCCTCGGGGAAATGCCGGCCCTTGAGTTGCGCTTCGAGCAGCTTGTTGATCTCGGTGAAGGGCACATCGATCGGCACGCCGACGGCGAGCTTGCCGTTGTCCATCGGCGGCACGAGTTCGAGTTGCGCCGGGAACGGGCAGGTCGGCTTCGTCGCCGCCGGCGAGATGCGTGTTTCCGCCTGCACCCCGATGGTGAGCGTGACGTTGCGCGCGTCGACCTGCGGCTGCGCCGCCGCGGCGCGCACCGGGCGCATCTCGAGATAAAGCTGCGGCATGCCGGTCTTGCCGCCGCCGAGCGGGATCGAGCGGCACATCTTTGCCCATTCCTCGCGCGCGGCGCGCTCGATGCTCGGGTCGTTGCGCAGGCGCTGCTCGAGCGCGGCGACCTGCTCGCTCACCGCCTTGTCGATCAGCGGCCGCGCCTCGTTCGTCATGTTGACCTTGATGCCGGCGATATTGAGCGCGCTGTCGCCGAGCCCGAGCGTCGCGGTGAGGTTCGGCTCCAGCCGCCAGTTGGCCTTGAGCGCCGGTTTCGATTTGACGACGACGTTGCCTCTGATCTCGGCGTTCTGGTTCAGCACCTGGCCGGTGATGTTGCCGAGCTGCTTGCCGAGCGACTGGTCGATCAGGCCGGCGAGCGAATTGGTCAGGTTGCCGGCCTGAGTGGCGAGTTGGGCCGTGACCTTGAGCGTGCCGGTCAGCGGCGCGTTGACGGTCATCTCGTTCGGCGTGCCGGTCACCGTCATGGTGCCGCGTGAGAGCGTGATGCCGATGTCGGCCTTGGACAGCAGCTTGCTCACCGGATTGTCGTTCTTGCCGGAGAACTCGCGCGGCGCGGCGTTGTCGAGGCTCGCGCGGATGGCGACCAGCGACACCGCGACCGGCGCGATGACGTAGGATGTGCGCGTGACCGGCGGCAGCGGCGGCGGCTTCGGCAGTTTGGCGAGGACCGCGCGCGCGCCGTTGTCGGGCGGGAAGAAATGGTCGAGCGCCCACAGCGTCACGGCGAAGAAGATGCCGATGACGACGGCCGCGGCGGCGCCAATGCGGACCGCGCGTGAGCGGCCGAACAGGCGGATCGGTGCCGTCGCGTAATATACGAGGTCATCGAGCGCGCGCATGACGAGACCCCCGTGGCCGATTCGGATCGTCCGAATCCTAAAGGTGCGGCGGGCCGGAGGGAACCCGCGCTATTTCACCGAGAGGCCGAGCGTGGTCACCATGTGGCCCCATTTCGCGGTCTCGGCGGAGAACATCGCCTGCGCCTGGGCCTGCGTCTGAACCAGCGGATCGAAGCCGATGCCGGTCAGGCGCTTCTGGACCGCGTCGCTTTTGATGGTTGCGGCGATGGCGGCATTGAGCGCGGCGACGATCTTGGGATCGGTCTTGGCCGGCGCGAACACGCCGACCCAGGAGGCGGCGGTGAAGCCGGGAAAACCCTGCTCGGCGTAGGTCGGCATGTCGGGCGCCACGGCGGCGCGCTTGTCGGCGGCGACGCCGAGGCCTTTCAATTTACCGGCCTTGATCTGCGCCGCCGCGCCGCCGCCGAGCGTGGTGGCGAGCAGGTCGATCTGGTTGCCGAGCGTCGCGGTGATCGCCGGCGCGCCGCCCTGGAACGGCACGTGCGTGGCTTTCACCTTGGCGAGCTCCTTGAAGAAATACTCCGCCTCGACATGCGAGCCGGAGCCGACACCGGCCGAGCCGAAGGTGATCGGCCGGTCCTTCGCGATCTTGATGAGGTCGGCGAGGTTGTTGGCGGGGTTGGCGGCGCTCGTCACCAAAGCCTCGGGGCTCGAGGCGGCGATGGCGACGGTGACGAAGTCGCCGGTCTTGTACGGGTTGTTCTGGCGCAAGGTGGCGTTGATGGCGAGCGCGGTGGTCGTCACAAGCAGCGTGGTGCCGTCGGACGCGGCGCGCGCGACAAGACCGGCAGCGATATTGCCTCCGGCGCCCCCGCGGTTCTCGACCACGACGGTCTGGTGCAAGCGGTCGGACAGGCCCTGCGCGATCAGGCGGCCGACGGTGTCGGCGACGCCGCCGGGCGAGAAGCCGACGATCAGCGTGATCTTCAACGCCGGATAGGGTTCGGCGCGCGCGCCCGCAGCGAGGGCCGCGAGTGCGGCGGCAAGCGCGAGGGCGCGGCCGGCGCGCATCAGCGCGTGCCCATGCGGTGCAGCTTCAGCGCGGCGTAGATCGTGTCGTTGACCGGCGTTGCCACGCCGACCTCGCGGCCGATTCGCGACACCGCGCCGGCCAGCCAGTCGAGTTCGAGCCGGTTGCCGCGGTCGAGATCGTTGGCCATCGACGCCTTCATCGAGGCCGGCACGTGGCTGTCGGCGAAGGCGAGCCGCTCGTCGGCGTAGGTGTCGGCGAGCCTGACGCCTTTCTTCTGCCCGACCTTCAGCGTCTCGCGCATCAGGGCGAGGAACATCGCGCGCGTGTCGGGATCCTTCAGCACCGGCCCCATCGGGAAGCGCGTCACCGCGGTTGCGCCGGAGGTCGCCGTGAGGAAGATGAACTTGTGCCAGCGATCGCGCTGGATGTCGTCGGACAGCGCGATGTCGATCTTGGCCGCCTTGGCCGCCTCGACGAAGGCCTTCAGCGGTGCGTCGTCGCGATTGTCGTGCGCGCCGCAGATGATCGACTGGAAACTCGAGTCCTGCTTGATGACGCCCGGACGGTCGATCACCGTGACGACATAGGTGACGGCGGGGACCGCGCGTTCCGTGCCGATGATCGGCGCAATGCGCTCGTAGCTGTCGACGCCGTTTTGCATGGTGATGACGCGCGTATTCGGGCCGAGCAGGGGGCGGCACGTCTCGGCCGCCTTCTCGGTGTCCCACAGCTTGACCGCGAAGAGGACGACGTCGACCGGCCCGACCTTGGCCGGATCGTCGGTGACGTTGGCCTTGGCGATGTGGACGTTGCCGTTGACGCTCTCGACCGTCAGGCCGTTCTTCTCGATCGCGTCCTTGTGCGCGCCGCGCGCGATGAAGAACACGTCGTGGCCGGCCGCCGCCAAACGCGCGCCGTAGTACCCGCCGACCCCGCCCGCCGCCATCGCCGCAATCCGCATCGTGCTGTCCTCGTCCTGTTGAAGCGGGCGCACCATAGCGCAAAAAAATTGCCCGGCGCGAGGCCGGGCAAGTCGGTTCGGAGGATCAAAGGGTCGTCAGTAAAGTCCGCTGGGGCGGACGCCGTTCCAGGCGCGCGCGGCGCGGCCTTCCGCAGCCGGCGCGTAGGAGGCGACCTGCGCGGCGGCGGGCCGGGCGGCCTCGCGCGTCGGAGTCTTCGGCAGCACGATCACCTTGGCGCCGACCTTCACGCGGCTGAACAGGTCCTCGACGTCCGCATTGGTCAGGCGGATGCAGCCGCTCGACATGAACTTGCCGATCGAGGTCGGATCGTTGGTGCCGTGGATGCGGTAGTCGGTGCCGCCGATATACATGGCGCGGGCACCGAGCGGGTTGCCGGGGCCGCCGGCGACCATGCGCGGCAGGTAAGGCTGGCGCTTGATCATCTCGGCCGGCGGGTACCAATCCGGCCATTCGGTCTTGCGCACGATCGGGTGCACGCCCGACCAGGTGAAGCCTTCGCGGCCGACGCCGATGCCGTAGCGCATCGCCTTGCCGCCGCCGAGCACGAGATAGAGATAGGTGTGCGGCGTATCGACGATGATGGTGCCGGGCGCTTCCTGGCTCGGATAGTCGACGACCTGGCGCTGCAGGCGCGGGTCCACGGCCTCGTCCATCGCGGCGTCGTCTTCGGCGGCCGGCGCGGGAGCGGCCTGCGGCGCTGGCGCGGCCTGTTGCTGCTGCGGGGCGAGGAAGCTGAACAAAGATTGCGCCGAAGCCGGCGTGACGAAAGCGGCTGCCGCGATCAGCGCCGCGAGCGAAGCGGTGGTGAAAAGCTTGTTGGACATGGCACCCCTCGACGAACCGTGACGATTGTTCGTCGAGGCAATGGCCAAAAGGGTTCAATGTTCCGGGTCACGAATTGCTCAAATGCGCGAAACCGCCTGGAACCGTTGGGGTTTTGGAGCGTTTGGGGGCGGCCTCAATCCTTGTTCTTGTGCCACCCGACCTCCGCCTCCGGCACGCTGTCGGTCGAGGCGAAGTAGGGCTTGATGTCGAGGAGCGGCGTGCCGTCGAGACAGTCGAGCCCGACAACCGAGAGCCTGTTGCCGTCGATGCCCAGGAGCCGCACCACGCTCATGGCGATCGGATTGGGCCGCGCCGGCGAGCGCAAGGCAAAGGTGCCGCGCTGCGTGCCGTAATGGCTCGGCGTCTGCAGCACCAGGTTCCGCGGCGCCTTGTCCATCCAGTAGAGCAGCACGAGGTGCGAGCATGTCGCGACGTCCTTGAGCCCCGGCGCGAAGCGCGGATCGAGGTCCACGGTGCAGACCGCGTCGCTGGCGCGCGCGTTGCGCGGGCAGTCCTTGCGCTCGGTCCAGGGCGTCCGGATGCGGCCGATGAAATAGACCCCGGCGTCGGGGGCGGGCGGCAGGTCGACCGCTACCTCACCGGGGCGGACGCCGAAGTCCGGGGTCGTGTCGGGGCCCGTGTTCATGCGGGGTTCCTTATCGCTTCTCATTGGCACTGTCGGTCGAGAACACTAGCAATACGCCTGACGAACCGGGGAACGGCCGCCGTGACAAGGGTCAAGACTTTCCCCGCGGCCGCCGCGTCGCAGCCCTTGCGCCGCCCCATTTCAACGTATAAAGATATCCTTATATAGTGGGAACTGGCCCATAGAGGCCCGCCCCCGCGTCCAGGACCGGACATGTCGAACGACAACACGAGCAGGCTCGGTTTCGAGGCTCTCAACGTGGCGCTCAAGGCCGCGGGCGAGGAGACGCGCCTGCGCGTCCTGGCGCTGCTGGCCGAGGCCGAACTGACCGTCTCCGACCTCACCGACATCCTGCGCCAGTCGCAGCCGCGCATCTCGCGCCATCTCAAGCTGCTGGTCGAGGCGGGGCTGATCGAGCGCTTCCGCGAGGGCACTTGGGCCTTTTTCCGCCTCGCCGAGCACGGCGGCGGCGCCGAGGTAGCGCACGCGCTGCTGGCCAAACTCAATCCCGCCGACCCGGTGATCGCCCGCGACCGCGATCGCCTCGCTGACGTGCGCGCCGCCCGCGCCGCCGCGGCGCAGGCCTATTTCCGCGAGCACGCGGCCGAGTGGGACCGCATCCGCAAGCTCCACGTCGCCGACGACAAGGTGGAAGGGGCGATCCGCGCCGCGCTCGCCGACAAGCCGTTCCGCTCGCTCCTGGACCTCGGCACCGGCACCGGGCGCATGCTCGAACTGTTCGGCCCGGAGATCGAGCGCGGCCTTGGGCTCGACCTGTCGCTCGACATGCTGCTGCTCGCGCGCGACCGGCTCGAACGCGCCAGCCTCAAGCATTGCAGCGTGCGCCAGGGCGACCTTTACGATTTGCCGATCGCCGCCGACTCCTTCGACGTCGTCATCCTGCATCAGGTCCTGCACTTTCTCGACGACGGCGCGCGCGCCATCAAGGAAGCCGCGCGCGTGCTGCGCCCGGGCGGGCGGCTGCTGGTCGTCGACTTCGCGCCGCATGAACAGGAATTCCTGCGCGAGCAGTTCGCGCATCGCCGTCTCGGCTTCGCGCCGGAGACCGTCACGCAGTGGATCACCGCCTCGGGGCTCGAGCCGGTGATGCACCGCTCGCTGGCGCCGGAGCCGGGCGGCGAAGTCAAGATCGCGGTGTCGCTGTGGCTCGCGCGCGATGTGCGCGCGCTGATGGCCGCGCCGAAGCGGAAGGAGGTCGCATGATGAACGCCGTTCCGCGCCTGTCGCGTTTCATGCCCGCCGGTCATAACCGCATCGCCACGTCGTTCGAGTTCTTCCCGCCCAAGGACGAGGCGATGGAGAAAGTGATGTGGGAGTCGATCGAGCGCCTGGCGCCGCTGGCGCCGGCCTTCGTGTCGGTGACCTACGGCGCCGGCGGCTCGACGCGCGAGCGCACGCACGCGACGGTGCGCCGCATCCTCACCGAGACGCGGCTGACGCCGGCGGCGCACCTGACCTGCGTCGCGGCAACGCGCGCCGAGATCGACAGCATCGTGCGCGACTATCATGCCGCCGGCGTTCGCCACATCGTGGCGCTGCGCGGCGATCCGGTGACGGGCGCGGGCGAGAAATACGCGCCCCATCCGGACGGCTACGAGAACGCCGCCGCGCTGGTCGCCGGCATCAAGAAGGTCGCGCCGGATTTCGACGTCTCGGTCTCCGCCTATCCGGAGCGCCATCCCGACTCGCCGACCGTCGAAGCCGACATCGACATGCTCAAGGCCAAGGTCGATGCCGGCGCGAGCCGCGCCATCACGCAGTTCTTCTTCGAGAACGACCTTTATTTTCGCTATCTCGACCGCGTGCGCGCCCGCGGCATCGATATCCCGATCGTGCCGGGCATCCTGCCGGTGCAGAACTTCAAGGCGGCGAAGAATTTCGCCACGCGCGCCGGCGCCACGGTGCCGGCCTGGATCGCCGAGCGCTTCGCCGGCCTCGACGGCGATCCGGCGACGCGCAAGCTGATCGCCGCGGCCGTCGCCGCCGAGCAGGTCATCGACCTTCTCGACCGCGGTATCACCAGCTTCCATTTCTACACGATGAACCGCGCCGACCTCGTCTACGCGATCTGCCATCTGCTGGGCCTGCGCCCGGCTGTGCGGGAGGCTGCGTAATGATTGTGTTTGGCACTGCGACGCTGTCGTTTTCCCTCTCCCGTAGGGAGAGGGTGCCCGAGCGAAGCGAGGGCGGGTGAGGGGTTATGGTGTCGCGTGTCGGGACGGCGAGGCGACTGCGGCGCGATCAGACGGATGCCGAACGCGCGCTTTGGTTTCGATTGCGCGACCGGCGGCTTAACGGAATGAAATTCCGGCGGCAGATGCCGATCAAAGCTTACGTGGTCGATTTTTGCTGCGAAGCCACTCGGTTGATCGTGGAGCTGGACGGCGGTCAGCACTCCGAGCACGTCGCCGAGGATGCGAAGCGCACCGCGCAACTCGAGGCCTACGGATATCTGGTGCTGCGCTTTTGGAACAACGATGTGCTGAGCAATATTGACGGCGTCCTGGAGACGATCGTCGCGACTGCGAGTCAGGAACCCCCTCACCCTAACCCTCTCCCCAACGAGGAGAGGGAACACCTCTGAGTATGCGGCACCGGCAATGACCAAATCTGTATTCCGAGACACTCGCTCCGCCTTCGCCGACGCGTTGAAGAGCCGCATCCTGGTGCTCGACGGCGCCATGGGTACGATGATCCAGGCGCTCAAGCTCGACGAGGAAGGCTATCGTGGCGCGCGCTTCGACGCGTGGAACCGCGAGGTGCGCGGCAATAACGACCTGCTCAACCTCAGCCGTCCGCACGCCATCCGCGACATCCATCTCGCCTACTTCCGCGCCGGCGCCGACATCGTCTCGACCAATACGTTCTCGTCGACCGCCATCGCCCAGGCCGACTACGGCATGGAAGGCATCGCCTACGAGCTCAACCACGCCGGCGCGCAGCTTGCGCGCGAGGCGGCGGTCGAGGCCGAGAAGGAAGACGGCAAGCGCCGCTTCGTCGCCGGCGCATTGGGCCCGACCAACCGCACCGCCTCGATCTCGCCGGACGTCTCCAATCCCGGCTTCCGCGCCATCACCTTTGACCAGCTGCGCGCCGCCTATGCCGAGCAGGTGCGCGGGCTGCTCGACGGCGGCGCCGACCTCTTGCTGATCGAAACGATCTTCGACACCCTCAACGCCAAGGCGGCGATCTACGCCATCGTCGAGATCTGCGACGAGCGCGGCATCGACGTGCCGGTGATGATCTCCGGGACCATCTCCGACATGTCCGGCCGCCTGCTCTCGGGCCAGACGCCGGCGGCGTTCTGGAACGCGGTGAAACATGCCAACCCCGTCACCATCGGGCTCAACTGCGCCCTCGGCGCCAAGGAAATGCGCGCCCACGTCGCCGAGATCGGCCGCGTCGCCGACACCTTCGTCTGCGCCTATCCGAACGCCGGTCTGCCGAACGAGTTCGGCTATTACGACGAGAGCCCGGAGTACATGGCCGAGCTGCTCGGCGAGTTCGCCGACGCCGGTCTGGTCAATGTCGTCGGCGGCTGCTGCGGCACGACGCCCGAGCACATCGCCGCGATCGCGAGGGCTGTGGCCGATAAGAAGCCGCGCACGATCCCCGACGTGCCGAAGCAGCTTCGCCTCTCGGGGCTGGAAAGCTTCGCGCTGACGCCGGAAATTCCGTTCGTCAACGTCGGCGAGCGCACCAACGTCACCGGCTCGGCCAAATTCCGCAAGCTCGTCACCGCCGGGGATTACACGGCGGCGCTGGCGATCGCCCGCGACCAGGTCGAGAACGGCGCGCAGGTCATCGACGTCAACATGGACGAAGGGCTTCTCGACTCCGAGAAGGCGATGGTGACGTTCTTGAACCTCATCGCCGCCGAGCCGGACATCGCCCGCGTGCCGGTGATGGTCGACTCATCGAAGTTCTCGGTGATCGAAGCCGGCCTCAAGTGCATCCAGGGCAAGCCGGTCGTCAATTCGATCTCGCTCAAGGAAGGCGAGGACGCGTTCATCGAACACGCGAAGATCGTGCGCCGCCACGGCGCCGCCGTCGTCGTCATGGCCTTCGACGAGAAGGGCCAGGCCGACACGCTCGCGCGCAAGTGCGCGATCTCGAAGCGCGCCTACGACATCCTGACGCAGAAGGTCGGCTTCCCGCCCGAGGACATCATCTTCGACCCGAACATCTTCGCCATCGCCACCGGCATGGACGAGCACAACAACTACGGCGTCGATTTCATCGAGGCGGCAAGGTGGCTGCGGCAGAACCTGCCTTACGTGCACGTCTCGGGCGGCGTGTCGAACCTCTCGTTCTCGTTCCGCGGCAACGAGCCCGTGCGCCAGGCGATGCACTCGGTGTTCCTGTATCACGCCATCAAGGCCGGCATGGACATGGGCATCGTCAATGCCGGGCAGATGGCCGTCTACGACGACCTCGATCCGGGATTGCGCGAGGCCTGCGAGGACGTGGTGCTCAACCGCCGTACCGATGCGGCGGAGCGGCTGCTTACGATCGCCAAGAATTTCCAGGGCAAGGGCACCGAGGAAAAGCACGCCGATCTCGCCTGGCGCGAGAAGCCGGTCGGCGAGCGCCTGACGCATGCGCTGGTGCACGGCATCACCGATTTCATCGAGCCCGACACCGAGGAGGCGCGGCAGCAGCTGCCCCGCCCGCTCGACGTGATCGAGGGGCCGCTGATGGACGGCATGCGGGTCGTCGGCGATCTGTTCGGCTCGGGCCGCATGTTCCTGCCCCAGGTCGTGAAGTCGGCGCGCGCGATGAAGCGCGCGGTCGCCTACCTGGAGCCGTTCATGGAGGACGAGAAGGCGGGCGGCAGCACGCAGGGCAAGATCGTGCTGGCGACGGTCAAGGGCGACGTGCACGACATCGGCAAGAACATCGTCGGGGTGGTGCTCGGCTGCAACAACTACGAGGTGATCGACCTCGGCGTGATGGTGCCCGCCGCGAAGATCCTGGACACCGCGGTCGCCGAGGGCGCCGACGCGATCGGGCTGTCCGGGCTGATCACCCCGTCGCTGGACGAGATGG
>Ga0134125_10002712_pt1 | contig 20834 bp, 19 predicted proteins | sample KB31751_FD_96464 | JGI IMG/M metagenome (GOLD analysis project Ga0134125, IMG submission 96464) | Terrestrial soil microbial communities with excess Nitrogen fertilizer from Kellogg Biological Station, Michigan, USA - KB3-175-1 | ecosystem: Environmental > Terrestrial > Soil > Unclassified ... | reverse complement strand
CGGGTACTGAACGGCACCACCTACCAGCTGATGCCCAACAGCAACCTGTACACCCTGCCCATACCCCCCGATGTACTGTCCTATAACCCAAATATGAAACAGAATGGAAGGTAAATCCAATGCGGCTATTGTTGTACAAAAGAAGAAGTGGGATGATGTAGGTCTGTCGCACACAGAACCTTCTTTTTACGTTACAAACTACTGCAGCTTCCTAGCCGGACATTCCGGAAGAAGACCTATAAGCAGCCAACTGGATCAACAACCCGAGACTGAAGGCGGCCTTCGAAGAACCTCGGAAGTGCTAGGCATGCGGATGCACCGACGACAAATGTATAGAGTTCGACCTGAAGACGGGCCAGCCAGGTCACTGGGTCGAGCCCGACCTGTGCGCAGAGCACGCTTTTTGCCGACACCCTTAAAGAGATGGAGGAGCTTATCTTGGAGTTATCTGGGCAAATCAGCTACCGAGCGAAACGACAGGTGGCCAAATTATTGTCAGACGCAGTTGCTACAAAAAACCGATTTCTCGGAGGTCAAAGCCATCCTAGAAGATATCTGGGGTAACCTCCTAAAAATCTTTCAACATCATCCCTAAACTATTATCCAATGGCCATCTGGAAACCTTACCGCATTGCCGATCTTGTTGCAGAAATCGATGAAGAAAAATTTGTCCTTCCCGTCATTCAACGTCGACTGGTATAGGATGAGGAAAAAATGATCCAGCTTTTTGATGCACTGCTTAAAGGCGATTCGTTTGGTGGAATCATGGTGATCGAGGAAGAAAAAGGTGACGAGCCGCTTTTTAGCTTCCGGCCCTTCAGCAGAGATGGAGAGCCAATCGACTCCCGCCAAGTCAGTCTTCTTACCCAACACCAATATTTCGTCATCGATGGCTAGCAAATGGTGGCCGTCAGGTTAGTGGGCTAGAATCGCGGCAGTTTTTCGGAAATCGGGAAAATTAATCTAAGTGTTTCTACTGAATTCCAGATTTTTTTTCCCGGATCAATTTCCCAGCCTATTGATCAGATAACGACGCCCACTTATTCAAGAAATCGACTCGATTGTGTTCGATTTCAACACGCTGATGCAAAAGACGACACAGGTGAAATAAATAAAATCTGTTTGCATTCGGTAGCCGATGGCCTCTTTTTTCACGGCACGTATTGCGCGGTGTTTGGCAGATCAAAAAGTTTTACATTACTTCGATCCCGAAATCCCGCCCTCAATTTTTCTTCAAACATTTTATTGACTATCCCTAAAACCTCTGTGCCATGAGCGCCATTTGTATGCTTTCGCGCGAGCCGTTGCGTGCTCCACCTTTCTTCGGTGCTTCTCGTTCTTGTTTCCGACGATTATTTAGTAATGGTTGACGTCCGGTGATCCGGCGGCTGCCCCGGTCATGTCTTTTTGATGAAAAAATTCCGGCTAGTACCGAGACGCCAGGCTTTGCCTTGTCCTCAAAACCACCCACACGATAAATATCACTTATGTCAAATTCGAGACGATCGCTTTTGTTACTTGTTTTGCTAACCCTTGCCGGGATGCATAATACAATGGCGCAGACCGTCAACTTCAATTTTTCTGACGCTCCCAACGTTGTCTCCGGATGGATCAACGTGCATGGGGACCCGTCGCTGGCGGTGATCACGGCTACGGACGCCACTACCGGCATCAGTATCAGTTCGGTCGCCACGGCCAACTGGGTGCAATATGCGCGGACCAATGCCGCCTATGATGGAGGCGGGATGACCAACGGGACCTATTTTCCGGCGGCAGTAATGCTCGACCAATGGTTTCAATACAATCCGGCTGGTTCGGGAACGGCCTACTACAACGAGGCGATACCGCAACTGATCCTCAGCGGGCTGAAAACTGATAGTGTCTATAAGATCAAGATCAGCAGCAGCATGGCGCTTGGCTTCGACTCCGATCCTTCGCATTACACGGTCGTGGGTTCCACGGTCTATGGGCCTATCGATCTGAACACTAATAACAATACCGCGAACGGTGCGGAGTTCGACAATATTGCCCCAGACTCCGCCGGCCATGTCAAGATCTATATCAATACCATTGCCAATACTGAAGCGGCGGACATCTCGGGGTTGCAACTGATTGGCACGGGAACCAGCGGCATTACGCCTGTCGTACGGATCACCAACCCGGCTAATAACGACGTCCTGGGCGATGGCGGCAATATCACCATCAACGCGACGGCCTCCGAGACGGGAGGTTCGATTTCCAAGGTCGAGTTCTTTGTCGATACGACGAAGATCGGTCAATCGACGACCGCCCCGTACACCGTGACCTGGACGAATCCCAACGAAGGTCATTATACCCTGACTGCCAAAGCTACTGATGCGGCAGGGTTGACGAGTACTTCCACGATAATGGTGAGCGTAGAGTCGCTATCCTATTTTTGGTCGACGACAGGGAATAGTAACACGGGTGGAGATACGAGCTTCGTCGGGACAGTCGACAGCAACCGGCTCGCATTCCGAACAAAGAATATCGAACGGATGAGCATTTCCCCCACCGGTACGGTAATGGTTGGAGCGGATACCCTGGAAGATAGCCTGGTGCTGCAAGGGAACATGTATATAGAAGATACCATGTCTGATGCGCCAGTTACCATCGAAGCCAATAGCATCTATTCGCCTTGGATCAATTATATCAACAACAGCCCGGCCTATGGTGCGAGTATCGGGAGCAGGTATTGGAACGACACCGGGCTGGTTGCGCAATTCTTTTCCGGCAGCTCCAACGATCATTTTATGCCGAACGGCTTTGCATTTCATGACATTTCCGGCGGCGGGTTCGACTTCGTTTCCTTTCAGCCGAACAGTTTCGTAAGCTGGGGCAATAATTTCAAACATCTCGGGGGTTCGAAAATGATCTTTTATCCTGGCACGGGCCACCTGATCATCGGTTCCACCCGCGACACCGGCAATTACCTGCTCCAGGTGAATGGCAGCGCCATCTTTACGAAGATCATGGTTAAGCCGTTTGCGAGCTGGCCGGACTATGTGTTCAAAAAAGGTTACGCCCTGCCGGCATTAAACGATGTGGAGCTGTATATCCGGGTGCATCACCATCTCCCCGGTATTGCTTCCGAAGAGGATGTCCGCAGCGGCATCGACGTAGGGGAGCAACAGTCCGCCGTGCTCAAGAAAGTGGAAGAGTTGACGCTGTACCTGATCCGGGAGAACAAGACACTGACCGAGCAGAACAAGCAGATGAAAGATCAGACCCGCCAGTTGGCGGAGCAAAACGCCCGGTTGGAAGCGCAGCAGAAGGAGATCGACGAGCTGAAGGCGATGATGCAGGGTAATTCTAAAAAATAATTGACTCCTATGAGGAAGATCGTGTTTGCATTGGCGGTTGGGTTTGTGTTAAGCCCATGTGTTTCCCGTGCCCAGCCGGTGGATTCCGTGGCCGGCAAGGTAATGAGTTTTCCCTCGCGGCTTTTCTCGCGGATACACTCCCGGACGGCGCACCTCAATGAGCAGCTGACGAAGCAGACAGAGAAGTCCCTTCAAAAGATGGCTCAGCGGGAACAGCAGATCCAGCAGCGGCTATCGAAAGTCGATCCCACAGCGGCGCAGCGCCTCTTCGCAGGCAGCGCGCAACGATACTCGGCATTGGAACAGCAGATCAAAAGTGACACGGCTATGCATGGGCGATCGTATATTGGGGTCTATATGCCTTACCTGGATTCGCTGCAAGGTTCGCTGGCTTTTCTGCGGGCCAACCCACAGGTGCTGTCGAATGCGGGCGATAAGAAGTTGACGCAATTGCAGGCGGCGGATAATCAGACGAAGGCATTTGAAGCCAGGCTGATGACGGCGGATCAGGCCAAGGCGTATATCCAGCAACGGAAACAGTTGATCGGGCAATATATCGCGCAACAGGCCGGTGTGCAAAGTCTCCTTCAGAAGCCATACGCCGACATAAACAAGGAGGCTTACTACTATTCGCAGCAGGTACGGGCGTATAAGGAGATGTGGAGCAATCCTGATCAGTTGTTGCAGAAGGCGCTTGTGGTACTGAACCGGCTTCCCGCCTTTCAAGGCTTCATGAAGGCCAACTCCATGCTGGGAGGGCTTTTCAATGTACCCGGCAGTTATGGCTCGCCGCAGGCCATCAGCGGATTGCAGACGAAGAGCCAGGTAGCTCAACTGATTCAGGGGCAGGTGTCCACAGGAGGCGCCGGAGGGGCGAGTACCCTGCAATCGAATCTGCAATCGGCGCAGGGACAGCTGGATACCTACAAGAGCAAGCTAAGTCAACTCGGGACCGGCAATGGAGATATGGATATGCGGAATTTCAAACCCAACGATCAAAAGACGAAGACCTTTTGGAAGCGTCTGGAGTACGGCGCGGATTTCCAGACGACGCGCAACAATTATTATTTCCCGATGGTGACGGATTTTGGTGTCTCGCTGGGTTACAAGCTGGGACATAATAACGTAATCGGCCTGGGGGCCAGCTACAAATTGGGTTGGGGCAACGGGATCCAGCACATATCCTTTACCAATGAAGGCGTGGGTCTTCGGAGTTTTCTTCAGATCAGGATCAAGGGCAGCTTTTCGGCGACGGGAGGTTTCGAATATAACTATACGACACCTTTCACCTCCTATCAGCAATTGAAACAAATAGAGTACTGGACCAGGAGCGGGTTGATCGGTATAACGAAAACCGTGTCGCTGAAAAACCGTGTGTTCAAGAAAACTTCGGTGAGCCTGCTGTGGGATTTTTTGAGTTATCAGGAAGTGCCGAAGACGCAGCCGATATTATTCCGCATTGGATATAATTTCTAAAAAGTAATTAAATAGATATGCAACGAGTCGTTCTGGTTTTGTTTTTTTTCAGCATTGCTTTTGCTGGATATTCACAATCAACTACTGACCCTACACTGGGCAATGTCAATGTCGTTACGCCCAAAACGCCAGAGTCGGCAGGTTTTGAAAAATTCGGTAAATATGATGTAAGTGAATTTACCGGGACTGCGAATATTTCGATTCCGCTGTATAACCTTTCAAGCGGGCATCTGAGTGTGCCGATTACGCTTTCTTATCACCCCACCGGTATCAAGGTCAATGAAGAAGCCAGTTGGGTCGGCCTTGGATGGGACTTAATTGCCGGAGGAAGAATTACGGTAGAAACGAAGGGTAGTGTGGATTTTGCCACCGGATCGGTTAGTGGCAATGCGCCCTCGAGCACAGCCAACGAAATGCAGGAGGTGTTTACCCATCTCAATGGCGGTGGAGAGCTCGGTGTCGCTACGTTTGCAACTATTGATGAAAACCCTGACGCCGCTTACGGGGACCTAGGCTTGGACAACCTTGCAGGTGTTCAGGACATGGACGAATTTGGTACGGGCGAGCCCGATATATTTCGTGCTAATTTCATGGGACACTCTTTTACTTTCTATTTCGATAAGATAACGGGGGCGATCAATTTCATTGGAGAACGAACACTATTCAATATTATTCCCCAATTCGACGGTCCGCACGTCAACATTCTGGGATGGGAGATCGTAAATAACGAAGGTGTTCAATATTATTTCAACCAAACCGAGCTGTCCACCAATACGAATGCCAGCAATCCGGTTGTTCCACCGACTACGGTGACAGCATGGCTGCTTACAAAGATTGTGCATCCGGATGGTGACTATATCCAATTAACCTACGCGAATTATGGGTATTCGGTGCCTGCCTTTACTATGGTAGGCAATGTCACCTATTTAGCAACGAGCAATGTAACGCCCCAGCCGGAGAACAACCAATTTCCGGTTTTGCAATCACCCCAATACCTGATCAAGATCGAAACGCCCAGCACTGCGGTCAATTTCAATCTGGCCACCCGAACTGACCTCTATGGTCCCGGAAGTAGGGAATTATCGAGCATCACCATAACCGACAAGATCACGGGTACCATAAAAAAAACGGTCAATTTTTTTTATAGCTATTTTCAGGGGACGGCCGCCACCGGCAGCCAAACGTACCTCAATAGCTTGGATTATTATCTTCCGAGCCCCCTTGATCAGAGTGCTTACCTGTCCTGTAATGCCCAACGGCTAAGGCTGGATTCTGTGGACATCAATTTGGGAACCTACGAGCCACCCTATAGGTTTACCTATAATGAAGGGCCCAATCTGCCCGATAAGTATTCCATGGATCAGGATCATTGGGGATTCTATAATGGTGAGACAAACGGAAATGGCGGGGGTAAGTTTACCGGCTTGATACCCACAAGTGGTAGTTTCAACGTCTCTGCAGCGGAGAATTCCATCGACCCTACGGTTTGGAGTGGTGGCGGCGCCACTTTGGGGGGAAGCAGGGATTGTGATCCGAACGCCATGCAGGTGATGACACTGCTTAACATCAAGTATCCCACAGGAGGAAGTACAGGGTTTATTTATGAGCCGCATCAGTCAACGATGGCGCCCACCATCCCGGTAACGGGTGGCGGCCTTCGGATCAAGACGATCAATAACTATTCTTCTTCAGGAGCCCTGATTGGCAGCAAAAATTACACCTACGGGGAAGGAAAATACATGGGAACGATCCAATATGTCACTACTTTGACTCAGCTCCAATCTTGTATGGGAACTTCAAACTTTCAAAGTACGCTCAATTTTACATCGATGGGGGCTAGAAACGACAATGACATTCTAATAGGCTATGGATATATAAAGGAAACGGAATCCGATCCAAACGGAAACGTAAACGGCAGCCTGGTGAAAATCTTCAACATTAGTACTCCCTCATCCAGCTATTCTTATGATGGTGCCGGCATTACGACGGCGGTGCCTTATTGCCCTTCCGCATGGCAAGGTACCGATGCCTGTGAAATAGATCCTACGCTGAACGCGTGGGCTGTCACAAATAATTCCGATCCTATAGACGTATATCTTGAGCCCACCAAGAAGGGATTCGCGCCGACCCCATCAGCCAATATGGAGGGTAAATTGATGCAGGAGCAATATTTCGATAATAATAACAACCTTTTGAAGTCGGTTAATTATTACTATCATTTAAGCAATTATTCGAATCAGTTCTATTCGGTGCGGGCCATACAGAACAGGGTGGGGGGATTTAATCTTAACTGCAACACTGGCCCAGAGGATGGAATCAACGGCAATCGACCGGTAATATTCTTTATCTCTCCTGCGAAATCCTACTTTACGCTGAAGGACAGCACAGTCGAGACAGACTATAGCGGAACGAATTCCATGCGGAAGATAACAGCCTACCAGTATAATGCTTTTTATCAGCCGGAGTACGTGACGGTGTATAATTCCGACAGCACACAAACCATTCATTATACGAGGACAGCGGCCGAGATTAAGTGGCCCCAGGCTGATCCGCCTTCCGGTCTGATTGCCACACAAATGTACCAGATGATGAGCCAACATGCCCTCGACCTGCCTATTGAACAGACGGTGATACACCGAGACGCCGCTGGAGACTCTGCAGTCATTAGCAGTCGGTTCAATGTTTACAATAATACGTTGCCTTTGCAGGTATATGAAATGGAAACTTCCTCGCCTTTGGCCTTCCGGTCGCAATTTACACCATGGGGATGGATAGTCGCCAGCGGCTCCATTTCGGTTGCCATAGATCCGCGCTACACGTTGTATAGCGCCGCAGATTATTCTTCCAACAACATGATCTGGACGCTGCACACGCTGCAAGGGAATAAGGCTTTTATCTGGGACGAAGGCTATAATTTGATGATGGCGCAGTGTAGTAATGCTGATTCCGCTAATGTGGCGTTTTCTTCTTTCGAAACTGCGGCAACAGGCCGATGGGCTTATAACCAGGCGGCCATTGCATCTGACAACTCGGCGCCGACGGGAAGCAACGCATTTGTACTTTCATCCGCAAACACCATTAGTTCGCCTTCAATATCAGGTGCTACATCGTATGTGGTTTCTTACTGGAGCAAGACTGGAAGCAGCTATTCCGTGACGGGGAGCACATCTGTGAAACAAGGTAAAACGATCAACGGATGGACTTATTTTGAGCATACAGTAACCGGGGTTTCGGGGGTTACCATTTCAGGAGCCGGCGGCATCGATGAAGTAAGGCTTTACCCCTCCAATGCCCAAATGATCAGTTATACCTATTCGCCGTTGATAGGTATCACCAGCGAGTGCGATGTTAGTAACCGGATAACTTATTATTTCTATGACGCGATCGGCAGGTTGGCATACTTAAAGGATCAGGACGGAAATATCATCAAGACCTATCAATATCATTATGAGTCGCTGCCGGGGATACAGTACTAATATTTAAAATAACGCATTATGAAAAGAGCTATTCGGTACTCCTGTTGTTCACTCGTCATGTGTCTGACGCTTTGTATGGTGGGCGAGGGACAGGTCACCGTCTCGGGGCCAGGGTGCGTTGTGGCAGGCACGGTTTACCAGTACATAATCGGCGGTCACTGGGATTCATCGGCCACCATGCAGGTTAGTTTGGCGGGTGGTCACTTGGCTGATACATCATCAGGAAAAGTGAGCATGTATTCGGGCCGGTTATCGAGGCGGCTACTGGTAGTATGGAAGGACTCTGCGTCGAATACCCGGTCTTTGTCGGTGACGTCGTCGGTTGGCAATGGTGCCCTTTCGGTTACCTGTACCAGGCCGCTAAGTCCCGGGGTTATTGATAGCGCGTGTATGACCCAAATGATAGGTTTGGATTCCATCGTCGGTTTGCCGGTTACTTGTTCCGGGGCCGCCGGCGGAACTTGTTCGCCAAACTACTGCTACCAATGGCAACGGTCAGGCGACCGGACGCATTGGCGGGATATTCCCAGGGCAACCGAACAAAATCTTCAGCTAAAATCACCAGTGAAATGCACTGTTTATTACCGGCGTAAAGTGACGGAGACGGGTACCGGTTCCATCGGGTATTCAAACCAGGCCGCAGTCTTTCTCCGTGTCAACGGTGAATTGTCTGATAGCACATTGAAGACAATAAAGGATTCGGCGGCGGCTATTTCAGCAATTGCTTTCCCTCAAGGCAACAGACAATGCTGTTTTGACGAGCGGGCTGAGAATAAAGACGGAACTGAGTGGGCATGCTACAGCCGAGGCACTCTATTTTTTACAAATGCAAAAGAAGAACCTTTCCATGGATAAATTCAGATATTTTCCGGCATGGCTATTGCTTTGTGTGGCATCCTTTAGTCAGTACAAGGCCTATTGCCAGGCTGATGTCACGGGCCCGGATTGTGTTCACACCGGAGTACAATATTCGTACTTGCTGAGTGCCTATTACTCGGGAACGGGTACTTATAATTATACGGTTATAGGCGGTACCCTTTCGACTGGCGGGACAAATGGTTCACATAGCGGTCCCGGTACTACCGACATCGAAGTCACTTGGAGCGGCGCCGGCAGCATAGAGGTGTTCTCTCCAGGGGGCACCTTCACACTGTCCATTTCGGTGGCGCCGGATTTCTCAGCGGGCAGCATAACCGCAGGAGGATCGCAGAATATAGATTACAATACGATTCCAGCCGCTATTACTTGTGCAGCAGCAAGTGGAGGACCCTGCACTACGCCGAACTACCAATACCAATGGCAGGAAAGCCCGGATAATATTAACTATATCGATATCGCTGGGGCTACATCGCAAAATATTTCTTTTACCATTGGGGCAACCCGAACCACTTATTATCGCCGGGCAGTTACCGAGACTGTCAGCAATACGACCGGCTATTCCGATGCCGCAGCGGTGATCCTGAATCCTCCTAATCCTATTCTTGCCGTTAATGGAGGCAGCGTTACGCCTGCGCCACAATATATTAATTACAATACGGTGCCTGCCGCGCTATCCAGCACCAGTGTGTCCGGGGGGACATATACTTATACTTATCAATGGCAAAGTTCTCATGACGGCAGCAACTGGACTTCGTTGAATTACGGCGCGACAACCTATTACCCTACGAATCTTACGACGACCACCTATTACAGGGTCGGGGTCGTCAGCAACGGTGTGACGGCTTATAGCAGCCCCGCGGTAATAAATGTATATCCGCAGCTGATTGCGGGCACACTCTCGCCGTTTTCCTTAGCCATTCGTCCTGGCGGAGACCCGGGTGGGTTAACCTGTACGCTGGCTACCGGCGGAAATGGCAGTTATCAATACCAATGGATGAATTCTACAGATGGGGTAAACTTCACCGCAATTTCCGGTTCTCCGTCGCTGCCATATTATCGTCCTGGGCAACTCAATTCCACAACATGGTACCAGGTAATGATAACCTCCAACGGTGTACCTGTTGGCACGAACATCTGTAAGGTTATCGTGGACAGTACGTCACCGGACGTCAATTTTGTCCGGGAACGCGATATCCGAAAGGCGGGTGTGACCGATACGGCTGCCGCTGCAGCACTTTCCAGCCCCTATGATGTAAGTCAAACCACTCAATTTTTTGATGACTTAGGCCGGCCGGTACAGACCGTTGCCATGCAGCAAAGCCCCTTGTTGAATGATATGGTTTCGCTCGTCCAATATGACGGCTTCGGACGGGAGGCACAGAAATATCTTCCTTATGCTGCCACTTCGGGCGATGGGAACTATAAACCTACTGCGTTGGCGGACCAGTATAACTTCAATGTATCGCAGTTCCCGGGAGAACAATACTATTATGGGCAAGCCAGCTATGAACCTTCGCCATTGAATCGCGTCACTATGACTTTGTCACCCGGCCTCAGTTGGATGGGTTCGATGCGAGGTGTCGGTTTGCAATATTTGGTGAACACCGACGCAGATAGTGTAAGGCTTTGGACGATCGATACTGCTGCAGGCAGTATTCCGGCGAGTTCGGCAGACTATGCTGCCGGGACACTGTATAAGAATGCAACTGCTGATGAAGCCGGCCACGAGGTGATCGAATATAAGGATCTCGATGGCAGGGTAATCTTGAAAAGAGTCCAGTTGGGTAACTCTCTTGGCACCGCACATATCGGATGGCTTTGTACCTATTATGTATATGATGTAATGAATAACCTTCGTTTTGTCATCCCGCCGAGGGCAGTCGAACTGATTAATTCCGCCGGCACTTGGACGATTCCGCAGGTCATTGCAGATGAGCTTTGCTTTCGCTACGAATACGATTACCGCAAGCGGATGAGCGTGAAGAAAGTGCCAGGTGCAGGTGAAGTGTGGATGGTCTATGATTACCGCAACCGGCCGGTCATGACGCAGGATGCCAACCTTCGTGCTTCCAATCAATGGTTGGTTACCCAATATGATGGACTCAATCGACAGGTGGAAACGGCTCTGATGACGTATGGATCCAGCCAGACGGACTTGCAACAACTGGTAACGAATCAGACTAATGGAACTTCTCCGGCACCTTACTTTTCGATTGATACCACTGTCAGTAGTCCGAATACAACAGGCGATATTCAGGCAACTCAGCTTGTCGAGATGGACAATGGATTTTCCACGCTCGATGGAGGGACCTTTTCGGCAGAGATCGTGAATGGCAGTTGGGGTGACGGCGGTTCCACGACAAACAGCGATCAGATCGTTCTTTCACCAGTTCCGCCCGGGGTTACCTTGCAACCCCTGACGCTGACCTATTACGACGATTATTCCTGGGTGGCGGGCAGCCACACTGCACTCTCGTCTGCCTTTGCCTCGGGTGTAGCGGCCAATTCTTCCGACTTTATTACCAGCTACAACTCCGGTCCTATCTATGCCGTCGCGGTTAATCAACTGCCTATCACCCGTGGGCAGGTGACGGGTACTCAATCGCGCGTATTAGGCACGGACGGTCAGTATTTATCGGCTGTCAATTTCTATGATGATCGGGGAAGGTCGATCCAGAGCCAAAGCGTCAACTATACCGGAGGTCTGGATACGCTGACCATACAATACGATTTCAGCGGCAAGCCGCTGAGAACACTGCTGAGCCAGGCAAAGCCTACCAATTCTGCCCGATATCACCAGGAACTCACTAGAACGAACTACGACGCTGGCTTTCGGGTTACGAGTATCTGGAAGAACATTGATGGGGCGGCCGCTGATCAGTTGATCGACAGCATGAAGTATAATGAACTGGGTCAACTACAGACAAAATACCTCGGCAAAGACCTGGCGACGGGAATGCCATTGGACAGCCTTGAATTCGACTACAATATTCGTGGTTGGGTAACCGGGATTAATAAAAATTATTTGGCCGATTCGACGAATCATTATTTCGGGATGGAGTTGGGCTATGACAAGGCTGCCAGCGTAGCTGGAACGAGCTATGCAATACCGGCGTTCAATGGGAATATCGCGGGGACGATCTGGAGAAGTGCTGGAGATGGAGTTAATCGGAAATACGACTTTACCTACGACAATGTGAACCGGCTTACCGGAGCGGCGTATTTGGACAACCATAGCGGTTCCGGATGGGATCACTCGGCGATGGATTATACGGTGAGTGGGCTGACTTATGATGGCAACGGGAATATCCTCTCGATGATCCAGAAGGGCTTTAAGATTGGTAGCCCTGGGAATCCCATTGACTCGCTGACTTATGCGTATAAGCCGGGCAGCAATAAACTTATGCAGGTGTTTGACGGAGCCAATGACACGGCAAGCGTACTCGGCGACTTCCATTACAAGGGAGTCAAGCAGGATTCGGATTATCGGTATGACGGGAATGGCAATCTGACGTTGGATAACAATAAGGGTATCGATACGATCGTCTATAATTATCTGAACCTGCCTGCGCTGGTTCATATGAAGGGGAAGGGAAACATTCTGTATACATATGACGCTATGGGGAACAAGTTGCAAAAACAGACGATTGACAGTGCGGCTGGACTGGCCACTACGACCCTGTATCTGGGCGGTTCACAATACCAGCGCAGGTCACCGGTCGCCAGCCCTTCGTCGGGTGTGGACACGCTGCAGTTCATCGGTCATGAGGAGGGGCGCGCCCGGTGGGCTTTTCATAAGTACCTGGATGGGGACTCGGCTTATGCCTGGGAATACGATTTCATGGAGAAGGACCATTTGGGAAATACGCGGGTGCTTCTGTCGCAGGAGAAGGATACGGCACAGTACCTCGCGACGATGGAGGCTAGATTTCGGAGTACGGAAGATGCACTGTTCTATGGCCTGGATTCCACGAGCTATGCCCGGCAGGACGTGAGCGGTTACCCGGATGACCAGACTGTTCCTAATCCCAACGACAGCGTAGCGCGGGTCAACGGTAACGGGCCGAGAGTGGGACCGGCTATTATTATCAAGGTCATGGCGGGCGACAAAGTGGACCTGGGTGTGCAGTATTATTATAACTCGATGAGCAATAGCAACGGACCGAGCCTGACACCGCAAAACTTGCTGAATTCGCTGGCATCGGGACTAGCTGCTCTGTCGGTGCCTGCGCACGGGGCCTTTACGACGTTGAGCGATCCAAGCAATAGCCCGCTCATCGGTGCATTGACGTCGTCAATCGGCAACCAGACCGGGTCAGGGACGAGCAAACCGCAGGCTTATCTGAACTGGATATTGCTGGATAACCAGTTTAACTACGTCGGCGGCAACAATCAAAGCGGAGCGATGCAGGTGGGCCCGGCGGGCACACAATCCAACGGGCAATTGCAGCCCCCGCTCGCCTATAATAGCCTGCCGATCACAAAATCAGGATATTTGTATATTTACGTCAGCAATGGCACCCCAGGGTGGGATGTATTCTTCGATAATTTGAGTGTGAAGCATTACAGCGGGCCGATGGTCGAGGAAAATCACTACTATCCGGGCGGGCTCTTGATGGCCGGAATCAGTGATAAGGCGATCAAGACCAATTACGCTGAGAATAAGTATAAGTTCAACGGAAAGGAACTCCAAAACAAAGAGTTCTCTGATGGATCGGGATTGGAATGGGAAGACTATGGAGCGAGAATGTACGATCCGCAAATTATGCGCTGGCATGTATTAGACCCCTCCTCAGATAAGTATACTTCTTGGTCTCCCTACAATTACACCTATGACGATCCCATTAAACATATTGATCCAACTGGCAGGGACGGTGTAGCGGTTATTGACGAAAAGAATCACACAGTAACGATACAAATGAAGTTTGTATTTTATGGATCAAAGGCAAGTGGAAAAGTGGCAAGATCCGCTGGTGATGAAATAGTAAATCAATATAACGGAGCAAAGGGGAAGGTTACGATTGATGGGAAAACTTACAATGTGAGAATGCAAGTTAGTTATACGGTAGTGTCTGAGTCTAAGGCCAAGGGCATGGCAAAAGACAATACAGATGCAAGGTTAAATTTTGTAAGGGTTGAAGTAAATAATACTGCACAGAATCGTTCGTTTTTTGAAATAGGTGGGAATAGTGGTTTTTTTAACACTGCTGATAATTTAGGGACGTCTACTACCGCGCCTCACGAGGTTGGGCATGGGTTTGGGTTGGTGCATAGTCCACTCGACCAACGTGGCGGTGGGCAACCAGATATTATGGCTGCAAGAGGAACATTGGTTGACCCGGAGTATCAGTATGACCCCCACGCTGCGGCAGGTGCGGCAGGAGGTACAATTAATCCGGCTACGAGGCAGGTTACACAGGGAAACATTACAACTATGTTTAACCGTGTAGGTTTTAATAAAGATGGTATTGGAGTAATCGGCGGCCCATTGACCAATTACATTTATGATGCAAATGGGAACGTTATACAGAAGAATGAAGTAACATCAATTACGACATCCACTCATAAATAATCTCATGAAAAGAATTGCAAGTTTTGGCATACTAGCTTTCATTATTCTTTTACAAAATTGCAACAGTGGAACAGTTGAAAATGTTGCTAAAAGTGCAAATGAGAGTGATACTCTTTTGGCTCAATGGAAGGAAGATAGCTTGGGGTGTATTGGGTTGCGGACAGTTGAAAATGCACGATTGCTTTTTAAGCGATATAATTTGCAGGTCAAGACATCTGATGACATAATAGCCTTACTGGGGAAGCCTAATAAAGTAATTGATAGCGGGAACAGGCTATCCCTGAATTATTACTTTGATACGAAATGCGGAATGGGTAAAGTAATAGATAGCATAGAGCATTGTTCGGCAAGTTTTTTTTACATTGATAAAAGAAAGCGGGATTGTAGTTTAGGTACTTCTTGCCAATAGAAATGCTATGTTAGAATGAAGATGTTACGACGGATGGCAACGCAACCTTGATTTGGCATTTTGAATCAATACAAGGGTTGCTGATTGGTATTAAAGACGCGCAGGATGATAACGGAGCCGTCTTCTTCGATGGTAAAATGAATGGTATAAGGGAAGGTATCGACTACCCAACAGCAATAATTCACAGGATCCTTCGTTGCCCTATGCTGATATCACCAGCGTCGCATTAGATCGAAATATGAGTCAGTTGGAAAAGATCGAACATCTCCGAAATATAACTCCCGGAGCGGATTTTCCTGCTGTCAGTCGCCATTTAGATGGGTTATTTTTAAAGAAATTCCTGTCTACTGCCATACTGCATATGCTGGATAAAATGTTTACTGTAATTGATATATACAATTTGGGAAAGTTTGGAGTCGAAGGTAATCAGTCGCAGATTCCCATACCAATCCTTGGAGACGCTACTCAGTTAATAGTAGATGACGCAGTGGCAAGCAGTGACGAGGTTGTGCTCTCTACGGCAGCGTCTCAAGGATATGTTCCGTTGGCCAGGGTACTTAATTCCTCCGTTGGGCGTAGGTCTGGGTTGGTGGGTGTTTATGTATCTGAACAAACAATGCAGGCAATTCTGGCAAATGGCGGCATAGATCCGCGTATTAAAGGCATCGTCGATCCAGGAGGCTCTTATCCCGACAATCCACAGAACTCAAACAATGCTGTACAATTTTTTGTTGTTTTTCCCAAACAACATCAGGGAACAATCACTAATTTTGGTGTAGTTCCATTACATTAGATGAAGGCTAAGATATTATTATTCGGAACTATTTTTGTTTTGTTTTCGTGCAGTCGAAAGCAGAAGCCTCAAGATATTTATAATCCTAGTTTTTACATTCGGGTCACGTCTCCGGCAGATTCTTTAAAGAACATGTACGTTGTTTACAACTGTACTAAAGACATGAGGTATAAAATGTTCAAATTTTATTGGGATAATGGGAAGATTCAGTCAATTAGTTTTTTTTTAAACAATATTAAAGTCGGCCCTTGGGTCGGATATTTTGATAACGGCAATTTATCGTTTGAACAGGGTTTCCTCGACGGCAAGAATGACGGTGATTATAGGGTTATTTTATGAATGGGCAAATAAAAGTTACCGGCACTTACCGAAATGGCCATAAGTCGGGTGTTTGGAAATACTATACAGAAAAAGGTATTTTGTTAAAAGTTGAAGACTACAAATGATAAAGCTAACTGCATTATTGGTTTTGACCGGTCTTGTTGTAGGAGTAGTATTGGTAAGGTATATATTTTTTCGTCTCAAGGTAAAGCGAGGGTCGGAAGCAAAAGAGTTGCTTATCGCGAACGGGAATATTATCGAGGTGATGCTCACTGAGTGTGATATTAAAACCGGACAAGTATATCTGGATAACGACTTGTCGTCAATGCCTTCTCGAACCGAAATGGTCGATGCACTTTTTGGAAAGCAAAGTGAACAGCCGGTATCCTCCGCTGCTGCCTATATTATATACACATGGCGAAATAATACAGAAAGTAATTGCCGATTTATAAGTTCGCCTATTTTTATGTCGTTGGAATCCTTGCGTCTTCGAATGGACAAGCAACAGCGTACCAAGATCTATGTCGATCCAAGGAATATCAGTAATTATTTTTTTGACACTCGCTTTCTGGATGACATCATTTCTAGATCAGGCTTATGAATTTTTAGGGGGTTTACCTAGGGTCTGCTGAAGGAGCCATAATTTATTCATTTTCATCAACATAGGTACGGCTTTTGTGGTGAAATGTGCACGGATTTTCTGTATTTTCCTCAAAATTCCATGCAATATGATTCGCTATAAACCCTCATCGCAGTTGAGTCTGGAAGGATTCAAGACCCCGTTTTCGCATCAGTTGTCGGCATCGAACCGCTGGGTAATACTGGCACAAAAGATACCGTGGAATAAATTGGCAGCTGTGTATTACCGTAAGATTCGGTCGGACTTTGGCGCGCCGATGTTGGATGCACGAATGGTGATCGGGGCGGTGATCATCAAGCATATGCTGTGCATTGATGACCGGGAAGTGCTGCAACAGATCAGCGAGAATATGTACCTGCAGTATTTCGTGGGGTTGAGTAGCTTTCAGCCGGAACCGCCCTTTGATGCATCGTTGCTGGTGACGATCCGCAAGCGGTTGGGAAAAGAGGCGATGGGGGAGCTAAATGAGGTGATCTTACGGGAAGCAGGTGTATTGAATGGTCCGGCTGCGAAGGAAGAAGGCAAGGGAGGGCAGAAGGGAAATAAGCAGAACAAGGATGGTGAGGACCAGGGTACAAAGAAAAGTGTGGAGAGGCTGGAAGTGATGCAGGCGAACAGGAGCCGGGGAAGCCTTCGGGAACTATGCTGATCGATGCTACGGTAGCCGAACAACAAGTAGCCTATCCCACGGACCTGAACCTGCTTAACGATGGGCGGGAACACCTGGAAGGAATGATCCTGAAAGGATGTGCCGTGATGGGAATGCCATCTCCCCGGATGTATAGTGAGATTGCCCGTAAGCGTTATCTGTCCGTGGCGAAAAGCAAACGGAAGAGTCGGGCTGCTGTTCGTCGTGGTATCCGCCAGCAACTGCAATATGTCAAGCGGGATCTGGGCTATATCGACTCTCTGGTGTAACAGAGTGAGCTGTTCCGGCTTTCGCTTGACAAGCGGGACTGGAAACTGCTGATGGTGATCCATGAACTGCACCGGCAACAACGGTGGATGTATAAAAAGCAGGAACATTCCATAGCCGACCGGATCGTTAACTTGTACCAGCCGCATGTACGACCGATGGCCAGAGGCAAAGACCGTGTCTCGACGGAGTTCGGCAGCAAGCAACTAGTCATCCTCAAAGATGGGTATGCCCATGTATGCCTGCTGATCTGGGATAACTTTAATGACGGGACCTGCCTGGAGCAAGCACTCGAAAAATACAATAACCATTTGTAACGATTCCGGGCCGGCTGCATAAAGCTTCAGCACCTTGGATGTTGGAAGAATGAAGACGAAGTATTTCGTTTAAGTGGTTAACGAACATCGATACCAACTGGTCCTTTTCCGCTTGATTCATCAACATCCATTTAACGTTTATTAAACGACTCATTTTACAACCAAGAGCGAACATACTTCAACCTCAAGAGCCTCAGCAATCTTGAATAGGGTGGCAATTGTAGGTTGATTGACGTTGGTGCACCATTTTGAGACAGTCTCGCTTTTTACATGAAGTTGCGCCGCCAGCCACTTATTGGATTTTTCCTTCTCGTAGAGCATCATTTTGATTCTGTTATATTTTCTCCTTTTAGGCGGCATTGGCGGTTACATATCAGATTATTGACGGCAACTAACAAAAAATTGTGTTTATATAAAAGAAAGGCCCATCGAGAAGTATATAAAATAGTGATTTGGTATATTAAATGCCATTTAATACCTTTGGAATGAAATAAAATGCCTTAAAATGGTTTTTCTCAATACTTCATGAACTATCTGATAGCTTTGCGAGCACATAAGATATTCTAGCGTGTTTGCTTTATTCTCGTTCTGTGAAACTGCGACCTTCTAAAGAACCGGGAAAATAAGGTAAATCGCTCACGTTACGGCGTGGGCGTTCTTATTCCGGTTCAAGGGTGTCGCAGCCCTCGCAGACGGTAAGAACTAACCCACGTCATTCTTTTTTTACCCTTAAACTATTTCTTATGTCACATTTTCAAGGTCACCAGGAATTCTACGACAAGGCGATTTATTTGTCGGAGCAGGAGCAAAAGGACCCAACAAGCGTCATTGACGCATTTTTCACGGATTATAAGTTAAGTGAAATCCGCCAGCTAAACCACGATATGGATGAAATTTGTCTTACTACTGACAAAGCGCCATTCGATGATCCAATTCAACGGGACTTTCTCATTGCATATCGATGGAGCGAAGAAAAAGTATTGGAGGCGGCTTGGGTTCTTTTGCGCAACAAACCATTGGAGAAAAGGCCGGTTGCAGCCGAAGACCCGAATTGGAACAGGATTGTCAATATTGCCAAGATCCTAAACCTGGACGACCTTCAACGAAAGGTGTCTGAAATTGAGCTCGAAATGATCAATTTCGTGATGATTATTGTTAACGCTTCGAATGAGCTATTGCAATTCGATAGCAAAAGGATCGAGGCATCCATTCGAAAACTGAAGATATACCCACCATCATCGACAATGGCTTCCAAGGACATATCAGACAATCAGCAGGAACCCTATGCAATCCTAGATTTACATGACCTTTCCCAACGGAGTCTCGAATTGCAACACAAGATCACTAAATTATCCGGCACAATCATACGGGCATGCAGCGAAAGACTTAAACTGAAATTCCCTTAAAAACAAAAGCAGAGTTGTATGGAAAGCATAAAGAAATTTATAAAACCGGATCGGCCCATCGACTTGCTCCCTGGCAATCCGATCAGTGCCCTTACGCAGGTTTGGAAGGATGAAAGTGTTTACCAAATTGTTCATGGCGAAATTACCAACTGGTTTTATATGGCGTTGAGTAACGAATGCGCCATATATGTCGACGATGATATGGACAGCAGGGCACAATTCATCGAATTTTTTGCCGATCTTCTTCCTTTGATCGAGGCGACTCATTGTTATACTTTGCGCTCCTTATATTATGATAATAACCGCGTTTGGCCGGATATCAAGCAAATGATTGAGGCTATCCATAAAAATTTGGGATTTGACTATTGCTATACCTATATAAACAAAACCGATATACTAAATCCCTGGCAACCTATGGTAAGATTCTGCATCAAATACCCAATTGAGTATGCCAGACGCGAAATGTGGGATTTTTTCCAGGGGGCGGAATCCTATCAGGGGCCTATTCGGAGCAAGGTTGCAACGTATGTTTTGTCGGAGTATTATTTGAGAGTCTTAACGATGGTGGAGGCAAGTTATGCGCTCTGTATCAAAATGGCCGACTAAGATTAGTAAGCCTACCCTAATGGTGGATCATTAGCAATATGGCGCTAAAATCGTGTTTGCTGTGATCCTGGCGGGCGCCCAAAATCACGATCTTTCCTGTCCGAACAGAAATGAGCGCCATGTTCGGAAAATACGGAAAGATTATCTAGGTGATTTAACTAATGTCGTTGACTTCAATGTTGAGCTTTCGCTGCACGATCATAAAAAAAAATGTTCCCGGCAGTAATCAGTATGTAGCCATCGGTTACATAACTATTTTGATTTCATCAGCTTACATCTATTCAAGTACAATTCAATGAACAGTCTGTTCTGCTTTGGTTGCTTGGATTATCGAGCGCAGAGCGCTGCAAGTGAAGCCTTATCGCTCTTTCAAGATCCGTCTCGAGCTGTCGGAGGCGCTTATTGTGAAATTTATGACTGGCATGGGTTTCTGAAACTTGTTTGAGCTCACCATTCCAATCGACTACTGCTATCCTGATGCCAGTGGAGATTTCTTCCTGTAGACCATCAATGGTAAGCCGGCAATAGATAGGGCATAGCCCGCTGGCGTTCGCTTTGGATTTGCGCAAAAAGAAGATGATTTTGACTGATTGCTGTATGTGCATAAAGATCATTTTTAAATGGTGAAAGGATGATCTTCCGCCTTGCCCGGTATTGAACCTTGTCCCCTGACCGTTCGTGG
>Ga0134125_10002710_pt1 | contig 20841 bp, 22 predicted proteins | sample KB31751_FD_96464 | JGI IMG/M metagenome (GOLD analysis project Ga0134125, IMG submission 96464) | Terrestrial soil microbial communities with excess Nitrogen fertilizer from Kellogg Biological Station, Michigan, USA - KB3-175-1 | ecosystem: Environmental > Terrestrial > Soil > Unclassified ... | reverse complement strand
CAGTCCATCGATCAGACAACGCAGATCAAGATGGACTTCAAACCGTAAAATTCAACTCTTCAGTCAACTAAAAAAGGCGCACATTACTGTGCGCCTTTTCTTTTCGCGCGGGCCTTCACGCGGGGTACCTGGAGCGCGGATGCTTCCTTGAAGATACGTACTTGAGCGATTCAATCACCATGTGACTCTTGGTATCGCGTAGCACATTCCCGATGAGAAAAACGCGCGCGGAAGGATCCACGACAATTCCTTTGTCCAGTACACGATCAAGGATTTCCAAAACATTAATGTCGTCAAGGTTGCTCGGCTTCATAAGAATCAACTTCCTGTCCGAACGCTGAGCGGCACCTCCGCAAACGCCTTATTCAACGCCCTTTGAGAATCGTGTTACTTGATAAGATGCATTGAATCGCTGGAGTAGCGGGGCTCCTGCGCGATTCTCAAGTGGGAGCTGAACTCGTATAAGTGGCTGAGAAGTTAACGGCTTACGTGGCGATCACCGGGCCTGGTCGTGAGTGAATGAAGGCGAATGAACACGGGACACCACCTGGCGTGATCGCACTCGAGCCAGCAGCCACACGACGAACCGCGCAAGAAGCAGCGCCAGTAGCACGGCTCCATACAACATCGGCCGGCTCTTGTCAGCCTTCACCAGCCAGAGGAAGTGGATCACGCCTGCGGCAGCGCTGAAATAAATCAGGCGATGCAACTTCTGCCAGCGCTTCCCGCCCAAGCGGCGTATCCATCCTGATGTAGAGGTGAGGGCAAGCGGAATCATGAGCGCGAACGCCGTCATGCCCGCGGTGATGAACCTTCTTTTGGCGATGTCGTGCAGCATCGCCGGAAAATCAAAAAACTTGTCCAGCCAGACATACGTCATCAAGTGCAGCGTGCCGTAAAAAAAGGCATACAAGCCGAACATGCGGCGGAAGCGAACCAGCCATGGCATGCGCAGCAGGCGGCGCACCGGAGTCACAGCGAGCGTGATCAAAAGGAACGTGAGGGTCCACTTCCCCGTCGAGCGCGTGATCACATCAACAGGGTTGGCTCCCAGCAACTCATGCAATGCCTTCCAGGTGAGCACGCTGAGTGGCCCCAGGCAGGCAGGGAACACAATGATCTTGAGCGTACGCAAAACTTTTTCTGGAATCGCTCTCATCAGAAGTTTTTCCGCAGGTCCATGCCGTTGTAAAGGCTGGCCACCTGATCGGCGTAGCCGTTGAACATCAGGGTCTTGCGCTTGGGAGCAAATAATCCATCCCCAATCCGGCGCTCTGTTGCCTGGCTCCAGCGCGGATGATCCACCGTGGGATTTACATTCGAATAGAAGCCGTACTCGTTTGGCGTCATCAAGTTCCAGGTTGTCGGGGGCATTTTGTCCGTAAAGCTGACCTTCACGACTGCTTTGATGCCCTTGAATCCGTACTTCCAGGGGACCACAAGCCGCACGGGCGCGCCATCAACATTGGGCAGCGCTTCGTCGTAAAGGCCCACCGCCAGGATCGCAAGCGGATGCATGGCTTCATCCATCCTCAAGCCTTCCACATAAGGCCACTGCAGGACGTTATCTTTCTGTCCCGGCATCTCGTCGGGAGCGAGGATGGTCTGAAACGCCACAAACTTGGCGCTCGGCAGCGGTTCCGCTTTCTTGATCAAATTGGAAAGCGGGAACCCAACCCACGGGATCACCATCGACCAGCCTTCTACGCAGCGCATGCGGTAAATTCGTTCTTCAAGAGGAGCCAGTTTCATGATGCTGTCGATATCGAGGGTCTTCGGCTTCTTCACCATGCCCTCGATCGCTACCGTCCACGGACGAGTCTTGAAGTTCTTCGACAACCCCGCAGGTCCATATTTATCCGTGCTGAACTCGTAGTAATTGTTGTAATTGGTAATGTCCTTGAACGACGTCTGAGTTTCTGTCGTGCTGTACTGGCTCTTCATGATCCCGCTCAGCTTTTCACCCGCGGCCTCCACCGTCGTGGAATGGCCGTCATTGAACTTGCTGCGCAGAAACGATCCGCCTGCGACTGCTGCCCCAGCCGCCACGGCGCCCGTAATAAACGAACGCCGGCTCATGTAGCTGTTTTTAGGAGTAATTTCCGATGATGGTATGTCGTTCGGCTTCTTGATCAGCATGTATGACTCCGGGACCCTCTATTAATTCTAAGCAACATCACGTGACGCAGCTCGAAATCTTACCAATATTCGGATTACGAATTGAGATGAACCACGGTGCTCGAAAGTTCCATTGATAGTACGGGAGAGCCAGTCTGTTGGATTGACCTTTCTCATATCTCCTTTATCCGCATGGATTTCCCCCTCAACCCCAGGCCTCTCGCCTCCTTCTGAGAAGGCCGATGATATTGTGTTAACAGCTTTCCAGCCCTTTTATGCCCAAATTCGATCTCACCAAGACCCATGAACTGGCTGATCTGCTCTTTATTGAGCGCAATCAGCGCGATGCGGAGTGGATCCGGCGTTTTTACCATGCTGTTGGGGAAGCCAGCATGACGACCACAGCCGATCAGGTGTTGCAGGGCCCGGACGGCTTCTCTTACTTCGCCCTCCACATGCCGCCTCCACGGCGCGATTTTGAGCCGTTCAGCGTCTCCCAAGTCCTCGATTTTTGCCTGGAAAATTCGCTGGGCATTGTTATTGAGCCACAGCCCGGGCCGCCGGAATGGGTGATTTCATATGGGCTGCTGTGGTCTAAAAAAATCTTCGGAAAATTTGATTTGAACGTTGATCCCGATGCGGGCGCGGAGGCTGCGAATCAATTAAGGACTCCCGAGGTCCCAACGCAAATGGTGGGAAAGGAAGCAGTGCTCGTGGGTCAGCCGAACCAGTCCTATTTTCCGGGTTTCGCCAGAAATGCGGTAAAGCAGTTTTTACAGCAGCAGCAGATCGAGAACCCCGGAGTTCTCCTGCTCTCGAATCCTGCGCAGGAGCCCTTGGAAACGATTGCCTTTCCAGTTTTTCCAGAAGACTTCGCTGATCCGAATCAGTTTCAGGGTTTCATGCAGAGGCTGGCGTGGTACTTTCCGCCTCACTACAGGCTTTCTGTCGTCAGCAAGAACTCGGACCTCACAAACAGTTTTCGGCCTCTATGATTCCTGGCCGTCGAAGCCTACAAAGACCGGTTCCGGCTGCAGAGGCACACCCCAAACTTCAAAGACCTTCTGTTCAATTTCATTCTTGAAGGCGGTAATATCACCCGCGGTAGCGCCGCCGCGATTGACGATTGCGAGGCTATGTTTTCGCGATATGCCGACCGGCCCGCGTGAATATCCTTTGTGGAACCCCGCCTGCTCCACCAGCCATGCGGCTGCCAGTTTGACCTTGCCATCCGCTGCTGGAAATTGCGGCATCGCCTTGTCCTGAATGCGCTGCAGGGCCAGGGCTTCAATTCTTTTGGCTTCGGCTGCGCTGACGAACGGGTTTTTAAAAAATGATCCTGCGCTGCGGCAATCTTCGTCGCCTCGAACCAGTAACATGGCTTTGCTTTGGCGAATTTGCCTGACTGCGTCACGCACCTGCTGCAAGTCGGGCTTATTCGCGGAATTGCTGAAAAATCTCTTCAGATCGCTGTACTGGAGGATCGGTTCGCCATCCTGTGTCAGCTGATAACCGACCTCCAGAACAATATATTGTCCGCGCTTACCGCCATTGAATATGCTGGCCCGGTAGGCGAAGCCACAATCATCGTTACTCAGCTCAGATATCTTCCCGGTGGCAATCTCCAGCACGCGCACCTTGCGAATCGTTTGCGACACCTCCTGCCCGTAGGCGCCCACGTTCTGCACCGGCGTGCCACCCACCGTACCGGGGATGCCGCTCAGGCACTCGAGCCCGGCACAATTATGTTCCACGGTGAGAGCTACAAGGTCGTCCCAGCTTTCTCCTGCGCCCGCATAAAACAGCACTTTGTCTTTCTCAAACCCAAATTCGATCCCCCGCAAGGCAATCTTCAGCACCAAGCCCGGCCATCCTTCATCGGCTATGACAAGATTGCTTCCGCCACCAAGCACAAAAAGTGGCAACTCGCGATCCGAGGCGAAGTTGAGGGCTTCCTTAACTTCAGATTCGGTCCGTGCCTCCACCAGATAGCGGGCGGGTCCGCCCACTCGCAAAGTAGTGAATGACGCAAGTGAAATGTTTTCCTGGAGTCTCAAGGGTGCACTCTAGACTACCGCACAGATTGCTCTTCGGCGAAAGCTCTTTTTGCCTGTAAAATATCTCTATACGACCCCAAAGGGAGGAAATGAATGTATCCGGAAATGATGATTGCGCCCATGCGCGAGGAGCTGACTTCGGCAGGTATCCAGGAAGCGCGCACGGCCGCAGCGGTGGAGGAAGCAGTCACTCAAAAGGGCACTACCATGGTGGTAGTCAACTCGGTTTGCGGTTGCGCAGCCGGCAGAATGCGTCCCGGTGCACGCGCAGCCGTACGCAGCAGCGTGCGTCCTGATCGCATCATCACTGTGTTCGCAGGCCAGGACCGTGACGCCACTGAAAAGGCCCGCAGCTACTTCAAGGGTTTCCCGCCGTCTTCTCCTTCAATCGGCCTGCTTCGCGATGGTCAACTCGTCTACATGATGCAGCGCAGCGATATCGAAATGAGCAGCCCGGAGATGATCGCTTCCACTCTCACCCGAGCCTTTGAAAAGCACTGCGCCCAAGTTGAAGCAAAGTAGTTTTGAGATCAGGAAATTTGTGGAAAGGGGCCGGCAAAACGGCTCCTTTTTTATGGATCCAGCTACGGCATTCGGTCTGAAACTCCAGAAGCCGAGGCTTCATGGCGCGCCGGTGTAAGGAACGCACCTTCGGTAACCATCTCCCTGATCGTCATCTGCCACGTAATCAGCAACGCGATGCCGATAATCATCAGCGCAAGCCCAAGTCCCGCCCACATGCCCACAGCGCCCAGATGCAGCTTGAAGCAGGCCAGACCACCCAACGGTAATCCGATAATCCAATAGCCGACGAAATTCGCCACCATGGGTGTCCGCGTGTTGCCGGCTCCCCGCAAGGCTCCAGTCGTGACGACTTGCAGGCCGTCAAAGAGCTGAAAAACAGCCGCCACGATCAGCAGCGCAGCCCCGGCGTTAATCACGACTGCATCAGGTGAGTAGATACGCGCGATCTGGTGATTGAAGAGAAAGAGGCATAGCCCCGCAAAAGCCATGAATCCCTCGCCAAAGAGCAAGGCCATCCATCCCGCGCGCGCGGCGGCATGGGCGTCACGTGCACCTACCCCCTGCCCCACACGCACTGCTGCCGCCGAGCTGATGCCCAGCGGAACCATAAAGGTGAAGCTCGCCACGTTAAGCGCAATCTGGTGACCTGCCAGCTGCACCGGGCCTAGTTCGCCGATCAGAAAGGTGGCGAACGCGAATCCTCCAATTTCAAACAATTGCTGCGAGGCCGCAGGAAATCCCAGTCGCAACAGCATGGCGATGCGCTGCCACTCCAGAGTGCGCGAAGCCAGCCACAAGCCACTCTTACGTTTGCGATCGTAATACACGGCAGCACCTGCCAGCACCAGGGCCATATACACGCGTGATATGCAGGTTGACCATCCGCTGCCCGGGACACCGAACCGTGGCATCCCAAGATGCCCATAGACAAATATCCAATTGCCCAGCAGATTGACCACATTGGCGGAAATCAGAGCAAATACCACTGGCTTCACAATGCCCATGGCTTGCAGGTAACGTCTTAGCGAAAAGTACGCGACCAGCGGAAAAGTGCTCCAGACCAGGGCTTTGAGAAACGGTACCGTCTGAGCCACCAGAGCCGGAGCAAGTCCAAAATCGGGAAAAAATGGCAAAACGCCCAGCACCACAGCCATCAAGACTGGCGCTATGAAAATCCCCAGATATAGAGCGTTCCACATCGTGCGATGGCATTCTTCGGGCTTGCCCGCGCCATATGCCTGGGCTACAAGAGTATCCATCCCGAGCAGGATGCCGCTGCCAAAAATCCCGATCGTGTAAAAAAGTGTGCTACCCAGACTTACTGCGCCGATTGCAACGGCGCTATCTGGCAGGCGGCCGACCATCACGGTGTCCACGAATGACATGGCCAGCCAGCCCAGTTCCGTTAGTACCAGCGGCACCGCCAGGCGCAGCATGGGCCGAAATTCCTGCCGGATTTCCTGCACCTGGAACATGAGATTGATTTAAACACAGCCCTTCCTAGCTCATCCTCAGCGCTCTAAGAATCCAGAGATTCGGCTATAATCGCTTCAGCTTCTAAGAACAGTTCCAAACCCCCAAACGACTGCATGGCCAAAATTCTGTCTATTGCATCCACAGAAATGCTTAAGAAAACACGTCACTTGATCCTGCAAACTGCCGGACATGAGGTGGTCTCTTTTACTTCCATGCCGGTGATTTCCGATCTTGAGAACTCCGGGAAACCTGATCTGGCCGTTGTGGGACATGGGTTCCCTGGTCCTGATAAGAGAAAGATTGCGCTCGCTCTGAATCAAGAGTTTCCTGGTTTGCCGATTCTTGAGATGTGCATGAATTCGCCGGAAATCCCCGGCGCGGATTTCATTTTGAGCCATTCTCCTGAACACCTTGTGGTCGCTGTGCGCGATGTGCTTGCGGGACGCCGGGTTCGGGGCTTTCCTGGTTGAAATGGACTCTACGCACCTGATTCGCCGCGACTTTCTGATGAGGACCGGGGTTTTTATTGACATCAGGAGACTGGTTCGCTACAGTTGCCTTCGAGATGACCCGTCTGACCCATCGCCATCACCACCATCATCACGCGGCGAACGTGTCGGTCTGGGCATTGCGAACCTGAATCAGCGCAATCATAGAAATGAAAGCCCGCCGACAAAAGATTCGGCGGGCTTTTTGTTTGCGCAGCAAGAAATGCGGGAGAACTACATGAATATCGATTTTGGCAAAATGGATGGCCTGGCGCCGGCAGTCGTACAGGACGATTCAACCGGAGAAGTGCTGATGCTGGGGTTTATGAACCCGGAATCATACGCCCTTACCGTTGAAACCGGCTATGTGACTTTTTATTCGCGAACCCGGCAGAAACTCTGGATGAAGGGCGAGACTTCCGGTAACCGATTGCGTGTGATCTCCGCAACCACTGACTGTGATCGCGACACTCTTCTATTTCGCGTAGTTGTCGAAGGAGACGGGCTGGTATGCCATACCGGTACCAAATCCTGCTTTACCGAGGCTGTGGCGATTAAGGCATCTGGAGTGTCGCAATGAAACTGCGCGTGGGCATTCCCAAAGGCAGTCTGCAGGAATCGACTCTGGCGCTGTTTAAACGAGCTGGGCTCAACGTTTACACCAGCAGCCGTTCATACTTCGCTGCTACCGACGATCCGGAAATCGAATGCATGCTGATCCGTGCCCAGGAAATGGCGCGCTATGTAGAACACGGCGTTCTGGACTGCGGCCTAACCGGCAAAGACTGGGTGGTCGAAAGCGGCCTTGATGTGGTCATGGCTGCGGAGCTGGTTTATGCCAAACAGAGCCTCGGAAAAGTGCGCTGGGTGCTCGCCGTTCCAGAAGATTCCAGCTATCAGCGCGCCGAGGATCTGGCTGGAAAAATTATTGCTACGGAACTGGTAAACGCCACCAGAAACTTCTTTGCCGCGCGCAATGTTCAAGTAAAAGTTGAATTCTCATGGGGTGCAACTGAAGTGAAGCCCCCCATGTTGGCAGACGCCATCGTTGAGATCACCGAAACTGGCAGTTCCCTTCGCGCCAACCGCTTACGGATAATTGAAACCCTGATGGAATCCTCCACCCAACTCATCGCCAATAAGAAGGCATGGACGGAAACAGCGAAGCGGCAGAAAATTGAAAATCTGGGCTTGATGCTCTGTGGCGCCATTTACGCGCAGGGACGTGTGGGACTGATGCTGAACGTCCGAAAGCAGGACCTTCCCGGGGTATTGGCTGTTCTGCCGGCGTTGCAGAAACCCACGATTTCGCAACTGAGTGACGGAGATTGGGTCGCAGTGAATACAATTATTGAAGAAACCACAGCTTGGCGAATCATGCCGCGACTCAAAGCCGCCAGGGCGGAGGGCATTGTGGAATATCCATTGAATAAGGTGGTCCTCTAATGCGGATTTTGAGCGGACGCTCAGCGGAAAACTTCGTCCGCAAGCTTGAACAAAGAGGCGCAACCGACTTGGCGCGTGTGGAGAAAAAAGTCCGCCGGATCGTGAACGACGTGCACAAGAACGGCGACCGGGCCTTACGGCGCTACGCCGAGAAACTTGACGGTCTCAGACCACGTCAGCAATTCCTTGCCTCCGGCACCGAACTCGAACGAGCTTGGGAATCGACTTCTGAAGAGTTCAAGAAAGCCTTGAAGTCTGCCGCCGCAAATATTAGACGCTATTGTGAGTGGCAAAAACCCCATGAATGGCGTCACACCACCTTGGATGGCATTCAGGTTGGCCAGGTCGTGCGCGCGCTGCGTTCCGCAGGCTGCTACGTTCCCGGAGGTCGCTATCCTCTGCCTTCAACCTTGCTCATGACGGTGATTCCGGCACAGGTTGCGGGGGTGGAAGAAATCCGGGTGGTCTCGCCTCGGCCGGTCCGCGAAACGATGGCGGCAGCCTTTTTTCTCGGCATACGCGAGTTCTACCGCATCGGCGGAGCCCAGGCCATTGCCGCTCTAGCCTATGGCACTAAGTCAGTTCCAAAGGTGGACAAGATTGTTGGTCCCGGAAATCTTTTCGTGACCGCGGCAAAAAAGCAGGTTGCTTTCGATTGCGGAATTGACTTTCTCGCCGGGCCAACTGAAGTAGCAATCATCAGCGAACATGGCCGCGCTGAGTTTATCGCGGCCGATCTGGTCGCCCAGGCAGAACACGATCCCGATGCTCTTGCTGTCTTCATTACGTCGTCGAGCGACCTAGCAGCGTGCGTTTTGAAAGCGGTGAAACTCGCCTCGGCCGCTAACGCGACGGCAAAGGCTTCTCTCAAAGTAAATGGTGCGATCTTGGTCGCAGAAACGCATGATCGCGCGCTGGAATTTGCCAACCGCATTGCTGCCGAACACATCACCGTTGATCCTGAGGACCTCGACCACATCCATAATGCCGGATCCATCTTCGTCGGGGGCTTTTCACCGCAGGCTGCGGGCGACTACGCATCCGGTCCCAACCATGTCCTTCCCACCGGCGCTGTAGCCCGTTTTCGTGGAGGACTGGGCGTTCAGGACTTTGTAAAAATGATCTCTGTGCAACAACTGTCCCGGGAGGGACTCGGCCAGATTGCCTCAGCGGTAGTGACTCTGGCAGAAGCCGAAGGGCTGAAGGCCCATGCAGAATCGATTCGAGTGAGGTACGCCAATGCTTAAACCCCGCCAATGCTTGCGCGAAATCCGTGAATACCATTCCCCTTTGAGCGATGACACCATGGACCTGCGGTTGGACATGAATGAAAGCACCACAGGGTGCTCTCCGCGTGTTCTAGCGAGGCTCCAGCATATGGATGCGAAAAAGCTTGCCCTTTATCCGGCGAAGGAGCCGGGAGAGCAGATGGTGGCTGCGCTTCTTGGCAAGAGCCCCAATCAGGTGATGTTGACGAATGGTGCCGATGAAGGCATCGACCTTCTCTGTCGCGCTTACCTCGACCCGGGCGACGAAGTCATTCTTGTTGTCCCCACTTTCGCCATGTACGAGATCTTTGCCCAGGCGAGCGGAGCTAGAGTCGTGCGCGTGGCCGCCACGGCGGAAGAAGATTTTGCTTATCCCACTGAGCGTGTGTTGCAGGCAATCACTCCTCGCACACGGCTGATTGTCATCACCAATCCGAATAATCCCACCGGAATTGCCGTTGACCGCTACGCCATCATCAAGATCGCCCAGGCCGCGCTCGATGCAGCCGTGCTGGTGGATGAAGCCTATTTTGATTTCTACGGCCAGACAGTGATCGACCAGGTAGGTCTGGTCCTGCCCAATCTGTTCGTGGCCAGAACCTTTTCCAAGGCATATGGCCTGGCTGGGCTACGCCTCGGTGCTCTTGCCGGTCCGGGTCAGCAAATCGGAGTGCTGCGACGCATTTGTCCTCCTTTCAACGTCAACGCCTGCGCACTGGAGATCGTGCGCGATGCTCTTTCTGACCGCCAGTTTGTCGCCGACTACGTAAAGCAGGTAAAAGAAACGCGCGAGTGGTTCCGTGGGCAAATGGAAGAAATCGGATTCAAATCCTGGCCCAGCCAGGGCAATTTTGTGCTGGTCAATTTTGGAGAGGAAAAAGACTACCTGCTCAGGCAGATGCGCGAATGGGGAATCGCACTGCGGGACCGTCCTGACGTTCCTGGTTGCGTCCGCATCACCATCGGTAAGCAGAAAGAGATGGAAGTTGTGGCCATGGGGCTGAAGCAGGCGATCGAGAATAAGAAAAAGCCTGCGCCCGAACAGGCGGAGCAACCCGCGCCATGAGAAAGGCGAAGCTGCATCGCTCCACCACGGAGACCGATATCCGGCTCGCTCTTACCATTGAAGGACAAGGCCGCTACCAGGTTTCAACCGGCATTCGTTTCTTCGATCACATGCTGGAACTGTTTACACGGCACGGAGCATTCGACCTGAAGCTGAAAGCGAACGGCGATCTGGACGTGGACCAGCACCACACGGTCGAAGATGTGGGCATTGCCCTGGGCGAGGCTTTCGACAGCGCGCTCGGCAACAAGAAAGGCATCATGCGGGCCGGGTATTTTGTAATGCCCATGGATGAAACCCTGGGGGTGGCAGCGGTTGACTTCAGCGGGCGGGTTGCGGCGGTGATCGACACCCAGGTCAATACGACCACCGTCGGCGATCTGCAGTCAGAACTGGTAGTTGATTTTTTTGAAGGCTTCGCCCGCGGTGCCCGCGCCAACGTGCACCTGAAAGTTCTATACGGCCGCTCCAATCATCACAAGATCGAGTCCCTGTTCAAAGCGTTCGCTCGCGCGTTGCGCGTCGCCTGCTCGCGCGATAAGCAACTGGCCAAGATGCTGCCCAGCACCAAGGGACTTCTATGATCGCAATCGTCGACTACGGCGCCGGCAACATCAGTTCTGTCAAAAAGGCGCTTGAACACCTGGGCGTCACGGCTGAAGTCACTTCTGATCCGCGAGTCATTTCTCAGGCAGAAAAGCTGGTGGTTCCGGGAGTAGGTCACTTCAATCGCTGCCAGCCTCTCAATCGCCAACTGCGCCTGCCGCTGCTGGAGGCGTTTTCTGAAGGCAAGCCGTTTCTGGGAATTTGCGTGGGAATGCAGTGGCTGTTTGAAGGCAGCTCGGAAGCACCTGAAATCTCAGGAGCCGGATTGTTTCAGGGCGAGTGCTCACGCTTCCCTGCCGCCGTGAAATGTCCGCACGTGGGCTGGAACCAGATTGATGTTTGCGAACATTCGCGGCTGCTGAACGGGATCCCGAGCGGAGCGTTTGTCTATTACACACACTCGTATCGCGCACCTGTCACCGAAGAGACAGTCGCCAGCACTGAATACGGAGGAGCATTCTCTGCCGCCGTAGAGCGGGACAACATCTTCGGCGTGCAATTCCATCCGGAAAAATCCGGCGCAACCGGCCTCAAGATTCTGGAGAATTTCTGTGGGCTCTGAGCGCCTGACCAAACGCATTATCGCTTGCCTTGACGTTGACGGCGGCCGCGTGGTGAAAGGCGTCCAGTTCGAACAACTGCGCGATGCCGGCGATCCGGCAGAACTGGCGCGGCTGCATGCCAGTGCTGGAGCCGATGAGATCGTTCTCCTCGATATTACCGCTACCTCCACCGGCCACAAAACTCTCATTGACACAGTGGCCCGTACAGCGAAAGAGCTGTTTGTGCCGTTTACGGTCGGAGGAGGCATCCGCACCCTCGATGATGCCGCGCAGGTGTTTGATGCCGGAGCAGACAAAGTCAGCATCAATTCCGCCGCCATCGCGCGACCGGAGCTGATCGGAGAAATCGCAAACCGTTTCGGATCGCAGGCAGTCATCGTTGCAGTCGATGGAAAACGCGGGGATCGTCCCCCCGAAGCTGCCGAGGTTTATGTCTCGGGCGGGCGAACGCCGGCAGGCCGCAGGGTGCTGGAGTGGGTACGCGAAGCGGAAGAGTGTGGTGCGGGCGAAATCCTGCTTACCTCGATGGATCGCGACGGCACGGCCAGTGGCTTCGACTGCGAGCTAACGTCCGCCGTCGCCAATAAGGCCTCGATCCCAGTTATCGCCTCCGGCGGCGCGGGGAATACAGAGCATTTTGTTGATGTCTTTTGTCGAGGACGAGCGGATGCTGCGCTGGCCGCGTCCATTTTTCATTTCGGCACCCATGCCATCGCCGACCTGAAGCAGACGCTTCTTAAGACAGGTATTCCCATGAGGTGGCCGTGCTGATCCCCTCAATTGATCTGATGGGAGGCAAGATCGTCCAACTCGTCCAGGGCGAGAAAAAGGCTCTGGAATTCGCCGATTTTGAGTACTGGATTCAGCGATTCTCGGCCTACCCGCTGGTGCAGCTCATCGATCTGGATGCGGCGATCGGCAAAGGCAATAACCGCGATCTGATTGCAACCATCTGCCAACAACTTCCCTGCCAGACCGGCGGCGGAATCCGTACGCTGGACCGCGCTCGTGAAGTACTGGAAAGCGGCGCCAAACGTGTGATCTTTGGCTCGGCCCTCCTGAAAAACGGAGAAATCAATTCAGACTTGGCGGTGGAGTGCGCTCGTACTCTTGGACCTGAGAGGCTCACGTTTGCCATTGATTCCCGCGGAGGCAAGGTAGCAATCCACGGCTGGACCCAGGCTACGGAAATCACTCCCGAAGAGATGGTTCGCTACCTCGAGCCGCATTGCGGCGCATTCCTTTATACGCACATTGATACCGAGGGCACCATGACAGGGTTCCCTATGACGATTGCCGAGCGCCTGCGGCGCACGACCAGGAAACAGCTGATTGTGGCAGGCGGGATCAAATCAATGGACGAGGTCAATGCGCTCAATGCCATCGGCGTGGATGCGGTGGTGGGGATGGCGATCTACACTGACGCGATTCAAGCCTGAGTCGGCGTGTTTTGCCTGCTGCTAAGATGTTTCACAATGCCGCTAAACGAATCTTCATCAGAATTTGAAGATCGCGGTAAGCCGTCTGCCGCATGGACCTGCGTGACATGCGGCAGGATCGCCAGTGACACTTACTGCTCGCACTGTGGTGAACGCCGGCACGAATGCCGCGACATCTCTATCCATCATGTTTTGGGAGAAGTAGTCGAGGCGTTCTTTCACCTCGACTCCAAAGTATTCCTGACCATGAGAACGCTGCTTTTGCGGCCAGGACGTTTGACAGCAGAGTATTTTCAGGGCCGGCGCAAGCCATACATGGCGCCTCTGCAGTTATTTCTGGTGTGCAACCTTCTCTTTTTTGTCCTGGAGCCACTGACAGGTCTTGAAATCATGGCTCCCCCATTGCGAGGTTTTGAAAACAACTCTTTACTGCAACCAATCGTAAGCTCGCTGATCAACCATCGGCTGGAGCAGAAACATCTCACGCGCCAGAACTCTCAACAGTTTGCGGAGTTCTCTGATCGCTTTGACCGCGTTTCGCGGCTTCAGGCGAAAAGTCTCATCCTGGTTATGGTCCCCATGCTGGCCGCGGTACTGGCGCTGTTATATGCCGGCTCACGCCGCTTCTTCGTTGAACACCTCGTCTTTTCTCTTCATGTGTATGCCTGGTGGCTCATATGGATTCTTGCCATTCTCATTGTGATGGCTCTCTTGTTGCTAATGCGCGTGGTATCCATAAATTCAATGGATGCCGCTGCCACCCTGCTGGAGTTTCTGGGATTCGGTTTTTATATGTTTTTGGGTTTGCGACGCTACTATCGAGGCAGCCTGGTCACCGACATGGCGCGGGGTGTTGCTTTAATGTGCGCGGCTTACGGAATTCTCTTCCTATACAGGCTAATCCTGTTGGTCACCGTACTGCGCGCAACATAATCGCCCGAGCGCATCACGAGTCCGACGATGACGCCACTCATTGCTTTTTGCCGCGATACAATCCCGCGATCCCGAACGTATAAGGCGTCCAGTTCACATCGCGAAACCCGGCAGCCTGCATGCGTCCCAGCATCTGTTGTGGAGAAGGAAATTTTTCAACCGAAGCAGGCAGGTACTCATAAGGGCCGCGCACACCGGAGATCAGAGTGCCCACTCGGGGCAGGATGGTGCGGAAATAGAATCTATACAACGTGCCCATCAACCCGCCGGGCTCGCCGAAATCGAGAATACCAACCTCGCCGTGTGGCTTAAGCACACGCCAAATCTCACGGAGACCGGCATCGTAGTTGGCAAGGTTGCGAAAACCAAAGGCCGAGACCACCAGGTCCACCGCATTGTCCGGTAAAGGGAGGCGCAGAGCATCGCCCTCTACGGGCTGAATTTGCTTTGAAGCGTATTTACTCAGGCCGTTGCGAAGCATCTGGTGGGAAAAGTCCAGCGCATAAATAACGGCGCTGCGCCCCTGCGCTCGAAGAGCAACGGACATATCGCCGGTTCCGGCGCACAGATCAAGAACGCGTACCTGATCGCGTTGCAGAATGTGAGTAAACGTCCGCGCCGTGCGACGCCACCATAGGCGATCAACGTTCATGGATAGCACATGATTAGCAACATCATAGCGCGGCGCGATCTCATCAAACATCCGCTGCACCGTCTGTGCGGCGGCGCGTTCGTCGGTTGCGCCCGCGGGTTTAGTGCCGCTGATCCCTGTTGGAGAGGTGCTGGAGTTTCCTTTTCGCGGATCAGCCATGAGATCGGATGTGCTCCACGGCAGCGCGGACAACTTCAACCGGGACCCTATTAGTGATTCCGACTTTCCCAATCTTATGCGGCAGAACAAAATGCACCTCGCCGCCGACCGTCTTTTTATCGGCGGAGAGCCGGTTGATCACGCCGTCCGCTCCGCATGGAACCTGGGGCAGCGGCCCGTAGGCCAGTACTGAAGCTTCAATCTGCTCGGCCGTTTTGGGTGTACAGAATTTGATTTCACGCGCAATGGAGGCAGCGGCAACCATGCCCCAGGCAACCGCCTCACCATGCAGGAAGTGACCGTAGCCTGTTGCCGATTCCAGCGCATGCCCCAGCGTGTGGCCAAAATTAAGGATGCGCCGCAGATCAGATTCTTTTTCATCCGCGGCGACAACCCTGGCCTTCACGCGCACGGAATCGACGATGATTTTCTCCAGGACCTTGCGATCGCGACGCAGAATGTTTGTTGCTTTCCTGGTCATGAAGTCAAAGAGTGCTTTATCGCGGATCACGCCGCATTTGAGCGACTCAAACAATCCGGCACGCAGCTCGCGATCACTCAGTGTCTTCAGAACTTCAGGATCGATCAGCACCGCCCGAGGCTGGTGAAATGCTCCCACCAGGTTCTTTCCGGCACGCAGATTCACGCCGGTCTTGCCGCCGATGCTGGCGTCCACCTGGGCGAGAAACGTCGTGGGAATCTGCACGAAGGGAATGCCACGCATAAAAATGGCCGCAAGAAAGCCAGCAGCGTCGCCTATCACTCCTCCGCCAAAAGCGACGATCATGGCCTTCCGATCAGCACGCGCGTCCACCATCTGCTCGGCCAGTTGCTCCACCGTATGCATGTGCTTGGCCGGCTCGCCATCGTTCATCTGCAGAACGCTGTATGGCACCCGCGCTTTTTCCAGCGATTGCTCCAGCGCCTCACCCCAGAGACGCCAAACTGCCGGGGAGGTGATAACGAACACATGACTTGATTTGGATGGCAGCAGGTCCCGGATTTCGCGGCCGGCATGGCGCAACAACCCCGTGCCCACGCGGACGGAATAGCCGTTCTGCTTGAGACGAACTGGAATGGTATGCACGCAGTGGCATCATAAATGAATTTGGTAAAGGGGTAATTTGGTAATTGGGTAACTTTCAAAACTCAAGCTCAGGTCCCAAAACACATGTGGTCTGGTTACCAAGGGTCGTATGCAGAAGTTGCAGCAAAGGTCAATCATCGAACCTGCTCAATTTCTCAATCCTCATCTGCCTTTGCTACCATTTCACCTTCGATGAAAAAGCTTCCGGAACGCGTTGATTTCATCGTGGTGGGGGCCGGTGTAGCCGGCTTACGGGCCGCTATCACTCTGGCGGAATCCGGCAAAGTGCTGGTTTTATCCAAGCAGGAGCTGACGGAGTCCAACACCCAGTACGCACAGGGCGGCATTGCGGTGGCCCTGAGCGACGAAGATGAGATCAGCCTGCATCTTCAGGACACAATCCAGGCCGGCGATGGCATCGTGAATCCCGACGCTGCCCATGTTCTGGTGGAAGAAGGGCCGCAACGAATCCAGGAGTTGATCGACTGGGGCACGCAGTTTGATCGTCACGGCACGAAGCTGGAATTTACGCGGGAAGCTGCCCACAGCCGCAGCCGTGTGCTGCACGCGCACGGGGACTCCACCGGGCGAGAGATTGGCCGTGCTTTGTATGCCCGCGCGTCTTCGCTCAAAAATATTTCCTTTTCTGAATTTGAATTCACTTCTGCTTTGCACCAGGAATCCGACCGCATTTCCGGAGTGGAACTGATTTCTCCCAAGGGTGAAAAGCATCTGGTGTCGAGTTCGTCCGTGCTGCTGGCAACAGGCGGAGGTGGCAACGTATACAGCAACACCACGAATCCCGCCGTTGCCACGGCGGACGGCGTGGCCATGGCTTACCGGGCCGGCGCAGAAATCAGCGACATGGAGTTTGTCCAGTTCCATCCCACCGCGCTTTATCTCAAAAATGCTCCCCGCTTTCTGCTTTCCGAAGCTTTGCGCGGAGAAGGCGGGGTCCTGCGTAACTCTGAGCTGCATCGCTTCATGTCCAAGTATCACGAGTTGGCGGAGCTGGCGCCTCGCGATGTGGTGGCCCGGGCCATCGCCCATGAGCTGGAAGTCAGCCGAATGAAAGATCCGGTGGTTTACCTCGATCTCACCCACATGAAGGAAAGCCACATCAAGACCCGCTTTCCCAGGATCTATGAGACATGTCTCAAGCACAACGTCGATATCACGATTGATCTGATCCCTATCCGTCCGGCGGCACATTACATGATGGGTGGCGTGCGGACCGACCTGAACGGCGCAACCAGCCTACCCGGACTTTTCGCTGCCGGCGAAGCTGCCTGCACCGGCGTTCACGGAGCCAATCGTCTGGCCAGCAATTCATTGCTCGAAGGTCTGGTATTCGGCGCGCGCGCCGCGAATGCCATGCAGGCGCAAAAAGCAGAAGGTCGCAAACCACCTGCGACAGTTGTAATGTCAGGCGCCGGCCAGGTGTCGAATCCAGACGTAGAGCCGCTCATCCGCGAAATCCAGCAGATCATGTGGAACAAGGTTGGAATTGTTCGCACGAGGCAGGGACTGACGGAAGCGGTTCAGCAACTGCAATCGCTTATGGGCCAGCTACCTGCTGCCGACTCACGGCGGCATTGCGAGGCGATCAATATTCACACCGCCGGACTGCTGATTGCCCGTTCAGCCCTGGCACGACTGGAAAGCCGTGGGGCACATTATCGGCTTGATTATCCCGGTCATGACGACGTGAAGTTCAAAAAGCATTCGGTTGCAATAGAAAAGGGTGTGCGATTTGTGTGAAATGGCTGGCAGATTCAAAAACGCTTTCACTCGGCTTACTTATCTCAGCAGCTGAAGCCGAGTCTCTAGCCAGGCCCTTAACGCAGGCATAAATGCCCGCTCCACCCGTTCGGCAGCGCCGGTTCCATTCCCTGTTGAGACAAGCTAAGCGATCGTGATCACCAATTTGCCCCTTACGTGTCCTTTCTCGCTCTCCCGGTGTGCGTCAGCGATCTGCTCCAGAGGATAGACCCGTTCCACAATTGGCTTGAGCTTTCCGGCTTCAATCAGGATGTTTATCTTTTCGAGGTCGCCACCGCGCGGCTTGACCTGGGTCATGAGGAAGCGTTTGCCGCGAACAATCGCCCGCAAATGTCCGGATATCACTCCGGCTATCGCACGCGAGAAGAATTTCACTCGACCCGATGGCCCGTGAGGAATAGGGATGGTGAGCGTGATCAGCTTTCCTCCGGGCCGAAGGACCTTGAGAGAGCTGCTCCAGACGGATTCGCCCACGCAGTCCAGTACAACGTCATAAGCACTGAGCTTGTCTTCAATTTGCTCGCGCGTATAGTCGATCACCTGATCAGCGCCCAGTCGGCGCAGAAACTCCTGGTTGTTTGTGCTGGCGGTTGCCGCCACAAAAGCGCCAAAGCTTTTTGCTATCTGTACCGCGAAAATTCCGACTCCGCCGGCTGCAGCGTGAATCAGGACCTTGCTGCCTGGCTTGATCCGTCCCCGGCCAACCAGTGCCTGCCATGCGGTTACGCCCGCCAGAGGCACAGCGGCAGCTTCCTCATGCGTCAGCCTCGCTGGCTTGAGGGCAAGAGTATTTTCAGGCAGAACAGCATAGTCAGCATATGTCCCACGGTACGTCTCCCCGACTTTGCCATGTTTAAAGCCGAAAACCTCATCACCTGGTTTGAAGAGCGTTACCGATCTGCCGACTTCCTTGACTACGCCAGAAACGTCGCAACCCCAGATCACCGGAAAGCGGAGCTTCCACAAACCACTGAGCCAGCCTTCACGGAGCTTCCAATCCACAGGATTGATGCTGGTGGCTCGGACCCGCACGAGGACGCCGTTCGGCCCCGCCTGGGGAATGTCCAGGTCATCTGCGAATTGGAGAACGTCAGGGCCGCCGTAGTGTTCGGCGATAATGGCTTTCATGGGGACATTGTAAGCGTTGACCATTCCCGGCTTATGCAACGGCCGTTTACCGAAGTCTCGAGCGAAGCGAGAGATCCCTATCATTTTCGAGGAAGTAAAGAGCGACCCGCATCTGTCCATTCAAAGCATGGTTAACAATAGGGATCCCTCACCTGCTCTTCCCGACCCTCAATCTTAGGTGCGGCAATGAGTCGCAGGTTCGGGATTTCAGAAAAAAAGCCCGGTGCTAGACTTGTAGCCAGCTACACCCATGGACTTCGATCAGCTGGAGACATTTCTGGAAGTAGCTCGACACTCGAGCTTTTCTCGTGCGGCGGAGAGGCGATTCCGCACACAGCCGGCAATCTCGTCGCAGATCAGGGCTCTCGAAGAAGAGGTAGGTGCAAAGCTTTTCGACCGCAGCGGCGGCAAAGTGGCCCTGACCGGATCGGGCAAAATTTTCCAGCAGTACGCCGAGCAAACGCTGGATGCCCGCAAGACCATGCTCGTGACGGTGGCCGAGATGGAGCGTGTGCCTCGCGGTGAAATCGTGGTCGGAGCCAATGAAGGCACCTGTCTGCACATACTGCCCGAGGTTTTTGCCGAGTTCCGGAAGCAGTACCCGGAGGTAGGGGTCCAGATCAGCCGCCTCGAGCGCGCCAAGATACTGGAATCGATTATCGACAACTCCGTGGATTTCGGCGTGGTCTCCATTCCTGTTTCGGACAAAAGGCTGACCGTGGTCACTATTCACTCAGACGAACTGGTCATCATTGCTCCGCCGAGCCACCCCTTGAGTAAACTGCCGAAAGCGGCCATTGCCGACGTGGCTCCTTTTCCGGTGCTCCTGCCCAAAATTGGCCGTACCCGCGACAGCCTGGAAGACTTGTTCCACGAGCGAGGTCTGAAGCCCAAGGTGGCGATGGAACTGGACTCGAGCGAATTGTTGAAACGCTTTGTGGCGGCAGACGTTGGCGTGGGATTCATCGCGCGTTCGAACGTGATGGAAGACGTAAAAGCCGGAGTGCTCGCGGCAATTCAGATCTCTGATGCCTCCATTCGGCGCGATCTGGCCCTGGTCTTTCGCAAGGACAAGGCTTTGAGTCGCGCGGCACTGGCGTTCATTGAGATTGCGGTGAAGTTGAAACAGCCTGAGGCGGCGCGGGTCTAAATGCCCGTCGATTTTGATTTCCGTTGCCAGAACCACGCACCGCGGAGACACAGAGGCACGCAGGAAGTCAGTAACAAGTGTGCTCGTTCACGAGGCATGTTCGTATGATGGGACACACCCAGCTCATCACGGGGCCTCGCTTGCACATTTCTCGGTGCACACGAGATTCCGCACGGAGTACTACACGCTGATCCGGGTCCTGTCGCTTTTGCGGCCGTGGCTTCTCAATGATTCCGTTAAAAGAGTTGCAGGAGCGCTGAAAATTTTCCGTAAATTATCTGCGCGTGCCGCTTGCGTGTGTTATTTTTTGCTATTCGGTCAAAACGCCACTTTTTCGGAGGGTCACTACATTGGGGCTTAACATGGTACCCAAGCGCATCTTTCTTACCAAGGGGGTTGGCAAGCACAAGGAACGCCTGACATCATTTGAGCTCGCACTGCGGGACGCCGGCATTGCTGCACAGAATCTGGTGCGAGTTTCCTCCATTTTCCCTCCCCACTGCAAGCTGATATCGCGCAAGGAAGGCGTGAAATATCTCTATCCGGGTGAAGTGACGTTCGCAGTGGTGGCGGAAAACTCCACGCGCGAGCCACATCGCCTGACCGCCTCCAGCATTGGCCTCGCCATGCCCGCTGACCGCTCTACCTACGGCTACCTGAGCGAGCACCACTCTTTCGGCGAGACGGACGACGTTGCCGGGGAGTACGCAGAAGAACTTGCGGCTGAGATGCTGGCCACCACGCTGGACGTGGAGTTCGATCCGGATAAGTCGTGGGACGAGAAAAAGGAGATTTACCGCATCTCCAATAAGATCGTGCGTACCACCAACATGACGCAAAGCGCCGTGGGCGACAAGCACGGCAAGTGGATCACCGTAATTGCCGCAGCGATTCTGAT
>Ga0134125_10002709_pt1 | contig 20842 bp, 14 predicted proteins | sample KB31751_FD_96464 | JGI IMG/M metagenome (GOLD analysis project Ga0134125, IMG submission 96464) | Terrestrial soil microbial communities with excess Nitrogen fertilizer from Kellogg Biological Station, Michigan, USA - KB3-175-1 | ecosystem: Environmental > Terrestrial > Soil > Unclassified ... | reverse complement strand
GCCCGGGAACTTCTGGCCGTTGTTCGCCCCGCTGACGCCCATGTCCTTGGTCGTGAGCATGCGATGCCCGCCGGCGAAGTGGTCGCCCGTATCGTGGTGCAGCGACCGCACGATCGAGAACTTGTCCGTGACCTTGGCCTGTTTCGGGTAGAGTTCGGTGACGTCGAAGCCGGACACCTTGGAGCGGATCGGCTTCCAGATGCCGCGATACTCGGCCGGGGCGTCCGGCTTCATGTCGTACATGTCCATATGCCCGGGACCGCCGTCGAGCCAGATCAGGATGACCGACGTATTCTTGCTGGGCGAAAGCGATGGCGTGGAAGCGGCCTTCGCGCGCAGCACTTGCGACAAGCCGACGCTGGCCATCCCGGCGACGCCGAGTTGCAGGAAACTCCGGCGATCGACGCCATCGCAAGAACGGCGGGCAGCACCGAGATCGAGGCGAAACATGCGGAAGCTCCGAGAAGCAGAGATTCAGGCGGGGAGCGGGCCAGGCAGGTGGGTTTAATTTCCCATAATGGGTGGTTTGCGTCAAGCAACAAACGGAATTCCCGGGCCAAGCTTGGAGTGGCGATTTGCCAGAAATGGTCGGTCCAACCGAGCCGCGCTCGGCTCCGCGGGCTCCGCCTCGCAGCTAATCGGTGCGGCGCGTTGCGCTATCGTACGGCGACTTGGCCCAATATGACACGGGGGACGCCGGGGACGACGCGGATCTTCTGCGCCAGGTCCCAGGCGTCGGCGGCCCGCGCCGCGGTTCCGGAAATCTCCACGGCACCGTTGGTCAGGCGCAGGTTCAAACCCGCGAAGCGGGCATCGGCCTTGCGAATCGCTTCGCACTCCGCCAACGCATCGGCCGGCCGCGAGGCGAGCAGTGCGGGGGCGGGCGAGACCGCCGCAATGTGGGGCGGGCGAGATGCACCGACCGGCGGCAAGAGAACGCTCGCACCCGGATTCATTGGACGGAGGGCGACCACCGATTTCTCGGTCGGTTCGACCGCCGCCGAACGCCTGTTTCCAGGGGCGGGGCGATACTCTTCCACGAGGCCGGTCTTGGGCGAGGCGACCACGCCGGGCAGTTCGGACGCCAGCAATCGCCGCGGCGGCAGGTGAGCCGCCATCGTCCGCAACAGCGGATCGCCGCCTTCCTGCACGAAGCAGCGGTTCTTCACTTCGACGATTCCCGGCACGCCCTTCACGATCGTCTCGGCCCGCTTGACGAGTTCGTTGGAAGCGACCGGCCCGCCGACGACGGCGATGCGATCGACGACGCTGACGAGCAAGTTGGCGTCGCCGAGTTTCGGGTCGGCGTCGATGGCCGCGAGGGCCGAGCGAGCCAGCACGATGTCGGTGATGGTGGGCGGGCGGGTCGCGGGGTCCGCCGCGGGGGCCGCGGAGAACGCCAGCCCCGCGAACAGCGCCACCAGAAGGAATGCACGCAGCGAGCGAATCGGTTGGGAAAACATGGTCGCCTCACTTACCGGCTCGGGCCTTTTGCAATTTGTTCCGATCGGTCGTGTGCTTGAATCTTCCAGCAAGCGAATGCGGCTCGGAATGCGACTTGAGCTCATTTCGCGAAATCTGTCGGTTGCAGGGTTCGGGTCGGACGGCGCGGGAAAGGGAATCGGATCGGCGAAGCGCGACCGGTCGGGCAAAGTGTGCCGGCAGATTATGACAATCCACAGAATGCCAAGGATGCCACATTGCCACACACCGATTTGGCATTCTGTGGCCCGTCAGATCGACAACGGACATGGAAACGGCGCCTCGAGGCCTGCGACGATGATTGGGTTGGGATTTCCGGTGGAGGGCATGAGGTGAATGAGCTTCGGGCTGCTCCTTTGTCGAGAATTCAGTCGGAACCGCTGCGCTGGCTGTGGGATTCGTATCTCCCGCGCGGGAAACTCACGCTGCTCGATGGCGATCCCGGCGTCGGCAAATCATTACTCGCTATCGACCTGGCGGCACGCTTGAGCCGGGGACAATCGCTACCGACCGGCCCAGCGCTCGATCGGCCACATACGACTATGATCCTGGCCGCGGAAGATTCGGCCGCGGATACACTCCGCCCGCGCGCCGAGGCTGCCGGCGCCGACCTGGAATACATCTGGGATGCCACCGCCGGTAGTGCTCCACTGCAATTCCCCAATGACTTGGCCGCAATTGGCCAGTTTTTGGACCGGAATGCCCCGGATCTGATCGTTATCGACCCGGTTGTGGCCTATTTCCCGACCGCAGTGGCCGTGAATTCGGATCAAGGCATTCGGGAAGTGCTCGCTCGGCTGGCAGAGCTTGCCGGCCGGTATGATTGCGCGATCCTGATGATTCGCCACCTGCGGAAAGCCGCTTCCAGGATGGCCATCCACCGCGGATCGGGGAGTATCGGCTTCATCGCTTCGGTGCGCAGCGGGCTCCTCGCGGGACGGCACCCCAGTGATCCGGAGCAATGGGTTTTGACGAGTACCAAATCGAACTACGCGGGGGAAGTGCCGTCGCTCGGCTATCGAATCCGTCCGGCTCCGAATGGTCAGGGGGTGATCGAGTGGACGGGGCCCGTGGAAGTGGATGCGAATTCGTTGGGTGAAATAGAAGGGCCACTGCGTATTCGCGATCGTGCTTCAGGGTGGTTGCAATCGCTGTTGGCCGGCGGCCCGCGGAAGGCGGCGGAAGTCCTTGCCGCCGCGGCCGAAGCTGGAATCCCGGATCGCACCCTGATGCGCGCCAAATCCGAGATGAACATTTCGTCGCACCAGCTGGGCCGCAAAGGAGGCGAGAAGGAATGGTACTGGTACGACTCGACGGTCCCGTGGCCGAAGGACGCACCGTTCAAGAAGCCGTATGAACTCCCGCCGCTGGAAGATTGCTTGTGAAAGGATCAACCTCTTACACCGAAGGCCCCCGCCCCATGTTAAGCGGTGGATTTGAAGCCGCCGGCGAGCATCTTCACCTTCGCACCTACCAGAACGAGGGCAGCATCATCCGCCGCGTAAGTTTGCCGAACCCACTCGAAAGCAGAGCGCGAGGCCGAGAGGGCGGAGGAGCGAACCAAATTTGCTCGTGGTACGCACCATCCTGGCATCCTGGCTGTCACTCGCAGCACTGCTTGTTATTGAGCGAAACGGCCGCGTTCGCTGTGTGGCCGTGCAGAGAAAAGCGGCCCGGGGCTCGACTTACCTGGCAGCGGTACGAACCCCTTCCGGAGTGAGCTCGAAGGCGGCGTCTTTGGCCGCACTAATCTCGGCCGGAGGATCAAACGCGCAGAGGTATCCGCCCAGAAACGGCTTGTCGCTCGGCGAACCGAACTTCACCCAGATCCGGCCGTCACGCCCGCCGGGCAGAATCTCCCCTCCGGCCGATGCCTTCAACTTCGCCCCCGCATGTCCCGTGTTGGGATCCGCCAAATAGTAATTCCCCGGAGAATTTCCCTGGTAGTACACCAGATCTCCCCCCCACCATCCAAGCGGTTCGCCTTTGAAGATGATGGACCCGACATCGGGCATCTGGATGACGGGTCCGGAGGCGCCAGTGTTCGCATTCGCGATCACCAACCCCTTGGGAGGCGGCCTCCCCACTTCCGTCCACGGCACATCCACAACATAGGCGAACTTCGTTCCGTCGGGGCTGAAGGCGATTTGCTTGTGGAGTCCGGCGAGCGGAACTGTCCCCAATTCTTGACCGGTTGCGGTATCAAGGATCACGTAGACTTTGCGATTGGCGCGCGGCAGAGCGATTCGCTTTCGGTCAGCGGAAAGCGCAAACTCGGTTGTTCCGCCATCGGTTCCCCGTCCGCGAATTGGAATTCCGCCAATACGGAGTCGCTTGGTCGCAACGCCATCGTTGGCGCCAGGCCGATTCGCGCCGTCTGGATAGGACCAGATGTCGAACCCGGCTCCGCTGCCCACGGTCATCAGACGATTGGGTGCAAGCCAGCCTTGCCAGGCAGTGGCCGGGTGAATGGGAACGTCTTTGACGGCTTCCCCGTTCTGGACCTTCAAAACGACAATCGGTTGGTTGTCGACCTTGTCGAAGAGTGCGCAGACATTGTGCGTAGCCAGAAGTGTTCCGTCGGGGCTCACGTCGGGCGGAACGAAATCGATGGGCCGTCGCGGCTTGACTTCGGGGATCAGGTGGAATAACTTCCCGATCGGGCGGCCGGTGCGACGATCCACAACGACGGCCGCGGACGACCGTGATCCCTGTTTCTCCACGACCAGAGTCATAAATACCGAGGGCTGCACTGCCAAGTTCAGTTGGTTGACGTTCCAGCCGCCATGAATCGCGATGCGGAAAGCGAGTCCCGCTGCCTCGGGCATCGGTTTGAGCACGGCGGGGAGAAGCCCATCGACTTCGCCGATCATGCCGGCCATCTCGCCAGCGGGCAAACTTGCAGGTGCCGACGCCGGTCCACCGCTACTGGCGCCGGGGCCGCCGGCCACATCGTCGGGCTTGTCATTCTTGTCGTCCTTGCGTCCCCTGCCGAGCACCAGGACTAAAACGACCATAGCAATCACGACAATTACGCCGCCGCCGATGCCGGCATAGAGCCCCCAAGGAGGGCCGCGCTTGCTTTTCTTCTTGAGACCCTTTCTCGGTCTTCGGCGGTCCTCATCGTCGTCGTTGTAGCGCTGCTTTCGTCGCGGCCGATCTTCGTCCTCATCTTCAGGCTCGCGGTGCATGGCTGGTAACTCCGGGGGTATGAAGCGACCGGGCAGCGACTTTATTCTAACCTTAGATCGCGAAAAATGGACCGCATAGAAGCCGAAATGCGCCGACCAGGGCTTACGCGTGCGATTCCCCCAGCATTCCTTACTTCCCATGCCGTCCGAATCGGCTGACGCCCACGGCGCCGGTTTCTTGGAAGTGAATTCGTTGTTACCCAGGATTGTTGGCACACCCATCCTCGAAAACTTTACCCTTTTTCACTTGACATCGATCTTGAATGTCGATCCCCGTTGCGCGGTTCGAATGAAGAGAGCGCGGCCGCGCAACCGATACCATTTACCAGCGGGGCTCGCGGGCGAACGGTGCGGACGGCATGGAGGCGTTCATGATCGGCCAGGAGCTTATGGTCGGGACGACCGAGACCGATTCGCTGCGGCAACAACTCCTGCAAGCGCAACGACTGTCGAGCGTCGGCGAACTCGCCTCGAGCATCGCCCACGAGTTCAACAACATCCTGACGACGATTATCAACTCGGCGAAGCTGGGCAGCCGCAACGGCGATGTGGCCGAGAAGCAGCAAGCATTCGAACGGGTCATCAAGGCCGGGAATCGGGCCGCGGCCATCGCCGCCGGGATGCTCGGCTTCGCCCGCAAGAGCGCCAGCCACCGCGCCAAGTGCGATCTCGCCCGCCTCGTCGAGGAAGTTCTCGTCCTCACGGAAAAGGACCTGAGCAAGCACCGGGTTCAAGTGGAAACGCGGATCCACTCGCGGCCGATCGTGACGGCGGTGCCGGGGCAGATCGAGCAAATCCTGGTGAATCTCGTAATTAACGCGCGGCAAGCGATGTCCGGCGGCGGCCGCTTACAGATCGATGTCGGCGAGAACGAAGCCGCGGATGTGGCTGAGGTTCGCATCGGCGATACCGGCGTCGGCATTCCGGCGGAGCAGTTGCGGCAGATCTTCGAGCCGTTCTTCACGACCAAGCAACCGGATGAATACGGCCGCGGCGGGACGGGCCTCGGGCTTTCGGTCTGCCGGCAGATCATCGAGCAACATCACGGCCGCATCCGCGTCGAGAGCGTGGTCGGCAAGGGGTCGGCGTTTACGGTGAAGTTGCCGCGCCGCCACGACGACGAATGAATGGATAACAGACTATTGTGGTTGTTGACGCTGCTGGCTTGCACCGGCTTCCAGCCGGTGTGTCTTTGGCTTGCACCGGCTTGAAGCCGGTGCTGGCCCAACCAATTCACACGTAGGCCGCGAGCTCGTCGCGCGGCGGCGGCGATTTGATTCTGCCAGAACTGCGGCTCGGGCTTGCCAGCGCATCCATCACGGCCGCAATCAAGTCGCTCGGCCGGTACGGCTTCTTCAAGAACCCCGTCGTCAATTCCTTCTCGAAGTCCGAAAGTTGCTCCTCGGCGAAGCCGCTCGCGAACACCACTTTGACCCGCGAATTCAACTGGATCAAGTGGCGAAACGCCTCGTGCCCCGAGAGGATCGGCATGGTGAGGTCGAGGAGCACGAGGTCGATGCGGTCGCTTTCGCGCGAATAGATGTCGACGGCTTGCTGGCCGTCGGCGGCCTCGAGAACACTGTAGCCGTGCGTCTTGAGAGTCAAGGCGGCAACGCGGCGGATCATCTCTTCGTCGTCGACGACCAGGACGGTTTCCTTGCCGGCGCGGCGCGGAATCGGCGTCAGTGCGCCGAGACTATGCTCGCGCGCCGTCTCCGCGCGCGGCAAGAACACGTCGAAGCGCGTGCCGCGGCCCGCTTCCGAATGGCACGCGATCCATCCCTTGTGTTGTCGAACGATGGCGAACACCATCGGCAGCCCCAGGCCGGTGCCCTTGCCGACTTCCTTGGTCGTGAAGAACGGCTCGTAAATGCGGGCTCGCACTTCCTCGGTCATGCCGCAGCCGGTATCGGCGACGCGAATGCGGACGAACTCGCCGCTGGGGTGGGCGAGGCCATCGGGAGGCAGCTCCGCAGCCGTCAGCCGGGTCGTTTCGACGCTGATGCGTCCGCCTTGCGGCAATGCATCGCGGGCGTTCAGGCATAAATTCATCAATACCTGGTTGAGTTGCGTGGGATCGGCCTGCACCGGCCACAGGTCCGGGTCGAGCCGCATCTCGATGCGAATGAGCGGATTGATGGTGCGGCACAAGAGGTCGGCGACTTCCTCGGCAATCGGGTTGACGTCCGTGGGCCGCCAGTCGAGTTTGTGGCGGCGGGCGAAGCCGAGCAATCGCTGGGTGAGCGAGGTGGCGCGGGTGGCCGCAGCGTGCGCCGCGGATGCCAGCTCCCGAGTTGCCGGCGAAGCTTCGCCATCTTCCAGAAGCAGGTCGAGGTTGCCGAGAATCGCGGTGAGCAGGTTGTTGAAATCGTGAGCGATGCCGCCGGCGAGTTGGCCGATGGCGTCCATCTTGCTGGCCTGATGGACGTGGGCTTCGAGGCGGCGTTGGTCGGTCACGTCCCAGCAGATACCGAGGACGCCGGTGGTGCGGCCGGCGGCGTCCCGCACTGGCGTGAGGACGCGGCGAATGGAAACGCGCTGCCCATCGAGATCGCGTTCTTCCTCGCTTTCGATCGCCTTGCCCTCGGCGAAGACGGTGCGGGCTTCCTCGGCGTGCTTCTCGGCGCGCAGGCAATCGAGGAAATCGGCATCGGTGAAGCCGATAACCGCTCGTTCGCCGCGGCCGAGCTGGCGGCAGAAGGTGGCGTTCGCGGCCTGGTAGCGCAGGTCCGGCCCGAGCAGAAAGATTCCTTGCCCGAGGTTCTCGATCAAGCTGCGGTACTTTTCTTCGCTTTGCTTGAGGGCGTGTTGCGTCTGTTCGCGCTCGCGGACTTCCTTCTCGAGGTCGGCGGTTCGCCGCAGAGCGGTTTGCGCCAGGTGAATCAAGAGGGCGAGCAGCGATGTGGTCGCCAGACCCAGGAGCAGCGCGAGTTTCGGCAGCGATAGCACGAGCCGGCTATTCTGTTCGAGGATCAACCCGGTCCAGAGGGCGAAACTGATGGCGATGCCGCCGCTGCCGACTGCGAGCGGCACGAGATAGCAGCGGGCGAAGGCGGGGATGCCGCCGCGGAACGGCGACGCCAGGAGAGCGAGCCCGGCCGTGGTGGAGGCGATGGCTCCGAGCACGGTGAGGCCGGACTCCACGACGAGTGCGTTGCCGGCCAGGGCGGCGACGAGCGCCGTCGGGCTGCCGATCACCAGGATGAGGCCGATGAGAGTGCCGAAGAGCGTTTGCACGACGAGGAGTTCGCGGCGCGCGGCCAGCAGGATGGCGACGCTAGCGAAGACCAGCCCGAAGACGAGCGGCGGCGGCGAACCATCGTGCGCCAGCGGCAGATATGCCGGCGGCGCAAACAACCAGCGATCCACCTTGATGCGGAGATCCATGAATTCCGACGCGAACAGCACGAAGCTCATCGTGAACATGACGCAGGCGGCGGCGCTGGCCAGATGGTAGCGGCGACATACCAGGGCGTGGTAAGCGGCCCCCCAGATAATGAAGGCGAGGGTGGCGTTGTAGTGCAGCGGCGCTAGCGAAGGAGTGATTTGCGTGAGTTCGGGATGGCCGATCGCCCAGGCCGCGAAGGTGAAGATGCCGATCAGCCAGAGGACAATTCCGGCCAGGGTCAGGGCGGTCCGCCACAATCGGCTATCGACCGGCGAATTCGAATCGGGGCCCGAGATGGCCGCGACCGCTCGGAAGGCGCCGCCGCACCGCGACCGCGCCACCGCCAGCCCGGTCAATACCGGCGACCCGATACGGCGGCCGAACCGCGCAGGCGACAACACTGCGGACTCCGCAACTGGGTTCTCGATGGCTTTCATGAGGCAGCGTTATGACTCTAATGCAAGCGCGGCTTCGCGATGCACTTCCGACCGTCGGAAAATCAGGCGCCTCCAGATATCGCCCTGCTTTTTCTCGTGAGAAGGCCGCTTTTCGCGCCGGACCAAAATGGCCGGCCTCCATTTTCCCCACGCACTCGCCTTGGAACCCCGCCCCGGAACTTCGTACAATCGTGGCGACCCGGCGTGACGGCCGGCGCCCAGGATTTCTACAAGGAGGTAGCTGCATGGCTCGCCGTTGCGCATCGCGCCCCTTCGCCAATCTGCAACTCGAATCGCTCGAAGCGCGGGAAGTGCCGGCAACGCTGGCGGCTCTCGATCCATCATTCGGAACCCTCGGCAAAGTGACTGCCAGCGGCGCCCCGTTCACCGGCGTCGCACTGCAACCCGACGGCAAGATCGTCGCCGTCGCCATGTCCAACACGGATTTCTTCGTCGCCCGCTACAACCCGAACGGCACGCTCGACACCAGCTTCGACGGCGACGGCATCAAGACCATCGACTTCGGCGGCACCGTCGACCAACCGAAGGGCGTGGCTCTCGTACCGGTCACTAGCTTCTCCAGCGGCGTCGGCTTCAACGGCGACATCGTGATCGTCGGCAGCACCACCAAGACCAACGACGTTGCCATCGCCGTGCTCAATTCCAACGGCGAACTCGACACTAACTTCAATGCGACGGGAATGCTGACGGTCAACCTCGGCGGAAGTGCGGACAGCGGCAACGCTGTGGCCATCGACTCCAGCGAAAACATCGTGATCGCCGGCAGCACGGGAAGCGACTTCGCCGTGATGCGGGTCAAGCCGAATGGCACGCTCGACAGCACCTTTGGAACGGGCGGCAAGGCGATCGTGGATATGGGCGGCACAACGGATTCGGCGAACGCCCTACGGATTCAAAGCGACGGCAAGATCGTGGCCGCGGGGACCAACGGCAACGATTTCGCCGTGCTCCGCCTCAATGCCAACGGCTCGCTCGACACCACGTTCAACACCACGGGGAAGAAAACTCTGGACTTCGGAGGCACGGATGTGGCCCGCGCCGTCGCGATTCAACCGGGCGGCGACATCGTGCTCGCGGGCGATTTCGGTTCGCCCACGGCCGCGGATATCGCCGTGGCCCGACTCAACTCCAGCGGCTCGCTCGATTCGTCGTTCGGCACGGGCGGCAAAGTCACGGTCGATGTCGAAGGGGCGGACGACGGCCGGGCGGTTCAACTGCAGCCGGACGGCAAGATTCTCGTGGTCGGCGACACCGGGCCTGTGTCCGGCGGCGGCGATGTCGCCGTGATCCGCCTCACCGCGGCCGGCCAGCTCGATACCACATTCAATTCCACAGGTAAGGCGACCTTCGACCTGTCGGGCGTCACCAAACTCGACCTCGGAGAAGCCGCGGTGCTGTCGCCGGACGGCAAACTCGTCATTGCCGGCCAGGGCGGCGGCGGCGATGTGGATGGCCTGATAATCCGCGTTCCCGTGCTGCTGGAGAATTCCAGCACGCTGGCCGTCGGCGGTCCACTCGATGGCAACGCCACCATCTTTCCCGTCAATTCCAGCACGGGCCAATATAGCGCCACGACAACGGACATTCCTGCGCTCGGAGGCAATCCCGCGAATGTCCGCACCGCGGTCGGCGACGTGAATGGCGACGGCATTCCGGACTTCGTCATGATCACGGGGCCGGGCGTACCGATTCGCCTCACCGTCGTCAGCGGCAAAGACGACAAGACGTTCCTGGTTCCGCCGTTCGATCCGTTCGGCGGCAACTTCACGGGTGGCGGGTTCGTCTCCGTGGCGGACTTCGGCAACACGGGACGGGATGATGTCATCGTGACGCCGGACCAGGGTGGCGGTCCCCGCGTCGCCATCTATGCAGCGACTGGCGACTATACGAGCCCTGAGATCGGCCCAGCATCGGGCGGCCTGCCGGGAACCGTTCAACCGGAGATCGTGATCGCAGGATTTACCTTCGATCTCGTCGCTAACTTCTTCGCCATCGATCCGAACTTCCGCGGCGGAGCCCGCACGGCTGCCGGCGACATCAACGACGATGGCATCCCCGATCTCGCCGTGGCGGCTGGGTTCGCCGGCGGTCCGCGCGTCTCGCTCTACAACGGCGCCACGCTGTTCACCACCCAGACCAAGCTCATCAACGATTTCTTCGCCTTCGATCCCGTGCTCCGTAACGGCGTCTACGTGGCCATCGGCGACGTGAACGGCGACGGCTTCGGCGATCTCTACTTCGGCGCCGGGCCGGGCGGCAGCCCGCGCGTTCTCGGCATCGACGGCAAAACGCTGCTCACGTCGGGCCCCGTCGCGGCGATCGCCGCGCCGATCTCCAATTTCTTCATGGCCGGCAACCAGGCCAACCGCGGCGGCGTCCGCCTCGCAACCAAGGACGTGGATGGCGACGGCAAGGCCGACATCGTCGTCGGCACCGGCGAAGGGCAAGCAAGCGACATCCGCGTGTACTTCGGCAAGAACGTCGTGAATACGAACGAACCGGCTGGCTTCCAGGACTTGAACCCATTCAACTCGGCAACCTTCGCGAACGGAATCTACGTGGGGTAACCTGCGAGCACGCGGCGCCGGCAGGTGCCGCCGCATCAGCATTCGCTGGCATTCCGAGCCTGCAAGGCAAAGAAGGGGTCTCGCTCGTAGACACAATGGTCGGACCTGTCCTCCCGGTGTTGGCTCGGCACTCGAGCTTCGCCCGAGTGTAACCCACGTTGGCGGGTGTGACTGGTCCGACCATGGCGTCTACAAAACTGGCCCATACCAGTGTCAATCGCTGTACGTTTAGACTTTTCGCGCGAAGAGTGATGTTGTCGCCGCCAGCTCGAACCGGCAGTTCCTTTCCAGTTCCGTCACGAATCCGCGCTCCAGGAAACTGGCCGGGGCGGCGAGCAGGTCGGCCACTTTCAGTTCCAGGAACTCGCGCCGGGCCGCGCCGCTCAAGCCATCCGCCCAGCGCCGCAGCACCCACGTCAGCATGAAAATCGGCATCCCGCCCGTGTTCACTTCCTGGCGCTCCACTTCCACCGCGTCGCCGAACAGGTTGGCTAACCCCTGCGCCGTCATATTGTAATAGTGGTGCGGGTAGGCATGGAACGGCTGGAGAAACGGCACCACGCAATATAACTGTCCGCCCGGCTTGAGCACGCGGACGAGTTCCTTAGCGCAGGCGAACGGATCGCGGACGTGCTCCAGCACCGAGAATGAAAAGACGGCGTCGAAGGCGCCGGTGTGGAACGGCAGTCGCTCGCCGACGCCGCGAACGTCCGTGCTGGGGTAATCGCAGATTTCGAAGTTGACGACGTTGTCGAGGTAATCGGCGCGATAGCCGGCGCCGCAATCGAGGATGAAACCGTCCGAGAATCGGCCAATGATGGCTTCGGCTTCGTTGTCGTAGCCGTGAGCGCTGATGTTCTCCGTGGCGGCGATGTTGAACTCGCGGCGCAGTTCTTCCGTAAGGAAGTCGTAGAACAGCAGTTCGCGTTCGTGGGGCAAGGCGTCGTCGAGGAGCGGGCCGATGCGTTCGAGTTTGGCCCGTTTCCGATCGAGAAAGTCGGGGTCCGTAGGCGCTGCGGGCCTACCGCCGGGCTTTGCCCGAGTGATGCTGAACCGCCGCGCGATCCGCTTGAATAACGACTTCATGCCATTGTCATAGCAATTTCCGGAGCTTTCTTTATGTCCGTTGCCGATACGCTCCGCGAGTGCCACCGCCTCCGCAAGCACATTAAGGCGCTTCAAGAAGAGATCGACCGCGGCCCACGCGTTCTCAAAGCCATCCAGGCAAACCTCGACCGCGAACAGCAAGAACACAAGGACCACCACGACGCCATCACCCGTCTCAAACTCAAGCAACGCGACGAAGAAGGGACGCTCAAGCAAACTGAAACGCGGCTCAAGAAGCTCGAGGACCAACTCACCGGCATCTCGGTGCCCAAGGAATATGAAGCCAAGAAGTCCGAGATTCGCCAGGCCACGGAAAAGAAAGCTCAGGCGGAAGAAGCGATCCTGGCCGCGATGACCGAAATCGAGGAGCGGACCAATGCCATCCCGGCGGTGGAGAAAAAGTGGTCCGACGCCCAGGCCGAGTTCAAACAAGCGCAGGTCGATGCCAAGGACCGCATGACGGCGCTGCAAGCCGACCTGGGCGGCTCGCGAGAATCGCTGGCCAAGACCGAAGCGACCATCCCCGACAAGTATCGACCGCCGCACGACCATCTGGTGAGGGCTCGGGGCCCGGACGCATTCGCCGCGGTGCGCGAAAAGGTCTGCCAGGGGTGCCGCACCGGCGTCTCGCAGCAGCGGCTCCTGGAAGTGCAAGGCGGTCTGTTCATCCTCTGCCAAAGCTGCGGTAGAATGCTCTATCCCGCGGTCGACTAATCCCCCCGTTCCGCGAGGGAACCATCGCCATGACCACGTGGAAGTACATGACCGCCCAGTTCGTGACCTCCGGGCTCGGCGACCAGGCCACCGTCGAAAAGGTTCAAGAGAACGCCAACGCTCTCGGGCTCTACGGCTGGGAAATGGTCTCTTCGAATGTGTATCACAATAGCGACATCGGCCAGGACGTGCTCATTCTCTTCTTCAAGAAGCCGATACCGGAAGACGTGCTGACGACGCCGACGCCCCACACCTTCGGCCTCTCCCCGATGCGGTGACTGGCCAATCGCTCGCTCGGCTCCGCAGACTCCGCCTCGCGGCTAATCTTCTCACAGCATATTGTAAGGGTCCACATCCACCTGGAATTCCACGCCGTTCGGCGGCTTCGCCAGTGCGAGCACCGTGCGGATCACATCGTGGAGCATGCCGCTGCTTTCGGACTGTAGCTGAAAGTGAAACCGGTAGAAGTTCTTCAACTTGAAGACGGGGCACTCGGCGGGGCCGAGCAAGCGGACCGGCCCGGAAGCCCGCTTGATCGCTTCCTGGAACGCCGCCGCCAACTTGTCCGCGAACTGGCCAGCGGCATCCTCGCTCTCGCTGCGGACAATCAGCCGAGCCATTCGTTCATACGGCGGATAGCGATGTTCCTTGCGATGGGCCAATTCTTGACCCGCGAACTGCGTGTAAGCATGCTGGGCCGCCAGCGCGATGCACGGATGCTCCGGCGTAAAGGTCTGCACCATGACGTGGCCGCCCTTGTCGCCGCGGCCGGCCCGCCCCGCCACCTGCGCCAGTAGCTGGAACGTTCGCTCCGCGCTGCGGAAATCCGGCAGGTGCAAGCCGGTGTCCGCGTTCACCACGCCGACCAGCGTGACGTTCGGAAAATCGAGCCCCTTGGCGATCATCTGCGTGCCGACGAGAATGTGAATTCCCCCGTCGCGGAAGGCATCGAGCACCTTGCGATGGCTGCCCGGCTTGGCCATCGTGTCCGAATCCATCCGCTGGCAAACGTAGCCCGGGAACTTGGAATCGATCTCGGATTGCAGCTTCTCGGTGCCGAGCCCCTGGTAGCGAATGGCGCCGTCTGCGCACGCCGGGCACTTCTGGAAGGGCGCGGTTTCCCAGCCGCAATAATGGCAGACCAGCGCCGAGCGCATGCGGTGAAACGTGAGGGCCAAATCACAGTGGGCGCACTGGGCGACGTGGCCGCAAGCCGGGCAGTGGACGTGGGTGCTAAAGCCGCGGCGATTCAAGAGCAGAATTACCTGGCCGCCGGCTTTCAGATTCTGCCGCATTGCCAGTTCGAGCGTCGGGCCAATGGCGAACCCACGACCGGCGGCCTTCGACTCGTGGCGAAGGTCAACCAGTTTCACCGGCGGCAACCGCCGCGATTCCACCCGCTGCGGCAAGCGGAGCAACGTGAAGGCATTCTTCTGCGCGTTCGCCCAGCTTTCGAGGCTCGGCGTCGCCGAACCCATCACAATTGGAATGCCTTCGAGGCGGGCCCGCATGATGGCGACGTCGCGGGCGTGATAGCGCGGCGTCGATTCCTGCTTGAACGTATGCTCGTGTTCCTCGTCGATGACGATGAGGCCGAGCTTGCGGGTCGGGGCGAACACGGCGCTGCGGGCCCCGACGACCACTTGCACCTGCCCGGCCGCGACCCGTCGCCAGTAACCGCCCCGCTCCGCATCCGTCAGGTGGCTGTGCAGCACCGCGACGTGGCCGCAGCGGCCGCGAAAGCGGGCAATCGTCTGCGGCGTCAGCGAGATTTCGGGAACCAGAACGATCGCTTCTTTCCCTTGCCGCACGATTTCTTCGATGGCCCGCAGGTAGATTTCGGTCTTGCCGCTGCCGGTGACGCCGTGGAGCAAAAAGGGATGGTAGCCGGCGCCGAGGGCGGGGCGAATCGCCTCCCAGGCTCGCACCTGGTCGGAGTTCATCTCGATGTGCGGCGACCGCTCCGAATCGCCGTCGTCGTCGTCGTGCCCCGATTCGATCCGCTCCGTGAACTTGCGAACCAGCCCCTTCTTGACGAGTCCGGCCACCACCCCGGGGCCGCACTTCGCCAGCCGGCACAATTGCCCTTGTTCCAGCGGCTTTCCTTCCTGCTTGAGCCGGTCGAGGACGTTCTTCTGCTGCGGCGTGACGGTGGGAAGCGGGTTCGGGAGAAGGTCGGCGGCAAGGGCTTCAACGAACACGGCCTGGCGGGTGCCGGCATTCTCGCGGACCCCGGCCGGCACCACCGCGTGCAGCACCTGGCCCCAGCCGCACAGGTAATAATCCGCCATCCAGCGGGTCAACTTCATGAGGTGGTCGTCGACGAGGGCGTCGCCGTCGAGCACGCGGCTGATGGCCTTGACGGAACGGGAAGGCGCCTCGGCCGCGACCCGCACGCAGAAGCCGGGGATGCCGCGATCGCCCTTGCCGAACGGCGCTTCGACGCGCTTGCCGACGGCAACCTGCGCCGCGAGCCGATCCGGCACCGCGTAAGTGTAGGCGTGGTCGAGCGGCCGATCGAAAACGATATCCGCGAAGAACGACGCCGGTTCGACGGCGTGCACTTCGAGTTCATCCTCGCTCGGAAATAGGGAAGGAGCGGCGGCCATGATCGACATGATTGTAAGGTAACCGCGACGCCCTGGCCCTCACAATGACGGTAGCGTTGACCCGAAGGGCGCCGAAGTCGCGAAGTGCGGCGGCCAGGTCCAGCAATAACGCACCGAAGCCGAAGGCCGCCGTCCGTCGTGTTCCCGACGATGGAACGGTATGACGTACAAAAGGGCGGCTTCGGTTTGTTCCTCCATATTCGACCTCGCCCTGGCTGCGCTCTTATGCTGGCACTCAATGATGGAGTCATTGGGACGGTGAGTAATTCGGAAAGAGATCGTGTTGTCAGCTTGCTACAGGAACTGTGAATGCGATCGTCGTTCCTCGGCCAAGACCATCCGATTCGGCCCAAATGCGACCGCCGTGGCGTTCGACGATTCGCTCGCAGGTCGTCAAACCAATGCCGCTTCCGGGATATTTATCGCGACCGTGCTGGCGGGACTCGACTCCCAGCTTGAAGACCTTCGCTAACGCTCGCGGTTCAATGCCGATTCCGTTGTCGGTCACTCGGATAGTCACCAACGCCGAGTCCTGGCTCGAGAAGGAAACGCGGATGCGGGGCGGTTGGCCTTGCTCGCGGAATTTCAACGAGTTGCTGATCAGATTTTGGAAGAGTTGTGCGAGTTGGCTGACGTCCGCGAGAACCGTGGGCAGTTCGTCGATAACGATGACGGCAGCCGTTTCCGCAATGCGAATCTCCAGGCTTTCCAGAGCAGCCGCCAGGGCGTCGCGGCAGGCGACCGGCGCCACTTCCTTCCCCTCCATACGCACTTTTGCGAACGCGAACAAATCGTCAATCAGCGTCTTCATCCGCCCGCCGGCCTTGAGCCCTTTCGCGATGGCGTCATCGATCGCCGGGACAACGTGGTCCGGGAGTTCCTTGGATAAGCGATCGGCAATCTGATGGATCTTGCTCTGCATGGTGCGAAGCGGTTCCTTGAGGTCGTGGGCGGCGACACCGGCGAATTCCTTCAGCGCCGTGTTCGACCGTTCCAACTCCGCGGTGCGCACCGCCACTCGTTCTTCCAGGCCCGCGTTGAGCGTCTTGAGCCTCTCCTCGACCTCCTTGATCCCGGTCACATCGAAGGCCACGCCTTGAAGGAAAAGCGGCTGGCCATCGTCGTCCCGGACGACCTGGGCTTCGCCGTGAACCCAAACCACGCGGCCATCGCGAGCAATGAATCGGTACACGGAACGAAAGGGTTCGCCTGCGGAGATTGTGCGGGCGAACTCCGCATGCCAGCGCCCCTGATCGTCCGGATGAAGCTGCGAATACCAAAGGATCGGATTCTCGAGCCATTCTTTTTGCGAGAAGCCGAGCAGTTCTTCGATCTGCGGGCTGACGTAGATTTCGCCGGGCCCTTGATCCATCGGGGCCATGAATGTAACAGCGGGAATGCCTTCAACCAACGTCCGGTATCGCTTTTCCACCTTGCGCAGTTGCCCCTCGCTCTTTCGCCGATCGGCGACGTCGCGAATGCTGGCCACGACGAGCACTCGCCCATCGGTTTGAAGCGGGCTCAGGCTGATCTCGACCGCCACCTCATGGCCGTCCTTGTGCTGACCGGTGAGTTCCAGACCCTGGCCAATGGGGCGAATGCGCGGCGCGGCCAGGAACGAGTCGCGTTGGGCCACATGTCCCGGGCGCAAGCGTTCGGGGACCAACAGTTCGATCTCGCGGCCGAGAAGTTCGTCGCGGCGGTAGCCGAAAAGCCGCTCCGTTTCACCGTTGACGAACGCGATTCGTCCGAGGGAATCGATAATCACCAGGGCATCCGGAACCGCTTCCAGCAATTCGATGAGTGTCGCGGTAGAAAGCGGCACGGGGGCTGGCGGTGCAACGAGCGGCCGGGACGGTTCGGGGTGCGTGCTTCCGTTCGCGGCCGCCGCGGAGCGGACTCGAGGCGCCCCGTAGTCGATAAACGGTCCGGCGAGCCGGCGCAGGATCGCCTCGCCTTCAAACGCCGTCAGGGCTGGCAATTCATCGGCCACGAAAAGTTCCATTTACGCAACGCGGCCAGCACCGGATTGAACCAGTGGCAACGAGATGCGGCCGGCGCCAGCGACGTCCCACACTTCCTCGTACTCGACCGTGGCGACGTCCGGCAGAGCCTGGAGCACCAATTCCGCCGTTTCGGCTCGCAACGCCGAAGCTGTTTCCGGCGAGCAGTCGAGACGGATTCGCGCCTGTTCTTCGGTCGCGCTAATGACTTCGACATCGCCGCCCAGAGCGTGGAAGCCAGTCCGTTGGCGATCGAAAAGCCGCCGTAACCGCTCCAGTGGCGGTTGGGGATGAAGCTTGTGCAGAAGGAGCATGCTGCCGGCGAGAGAATCATCCGCCAGGCGATCGGCCGAATCGCCGGCGAGTTCGAGAATCCGCTTCAGGCCAAGTGCGTGCAAGTCGAGCACAGCCTGCGCCAGGCTGCGCGCCGCTTCACGCGCCGCCGTGTCCGGCAAGGCTTCCAGGGCCGCGATCAGCGACTCGACCCGGCCCAGCGCTTGCCGAAACTCCGCGGTCACGACTTGTCCCCCGGGGCTCCAAACGCAGGCACGTGGCGAAGTTGAATTTCCTTCCCGCCGCCGAGGTACATGTGCACGCCGCAAGGCAGGCACGGGTCGAAACTGCGAACGGTCCGCATGATGTCGATGCCCTTGAAGTTGTCGCGGTCATTCTCCTCGAAGATCGGCGAATCCTCCACGGCATCTTCGTAGGGCCCCGGCGTGCCGAATGAGTCGCGCGGGCTGGCGTTCCACGGAGTCGGCGGGTACGGGTGGTAATTGGCGATCTTGCCGCCGCGGATGACGACGTGATGGGAGAGGACGCCGCGAACGGCTTCGTGGAAGCCGCAGCCGATCCCTTCTTCGGGCACTTTGAACTCGTTCCAGGTGGCGAGACGCCCGGCCAGCACTTCGCGCAATCCCCGATCGAGAAAATGCAATGCGGCGGCCGCGGCATAGGCCTGGAAATAAGTGCGTGCCCGATTCCGCTCCAACGTGTTGCTCCATTGCGGAATCGTCCATTCGAATTCCATTTCCGGCAGAGTGGCGGACTTCGGCAGGGCAATCTTCACGCTCTTACCGGTGGCCTGGATGCCGCCGAACTTCACGCGATTGGCCAGTGCCGTGACCCAGAGTCGAGCCAGCGGACCGCCGCCGGTATCGAGCGCCAAGTGTTGGCCGCTGCGCGCGTCGAGCCAGCGCGGCGACATGACCCAGGTGTATTTCCCGCCCAGGTCCCGTTTCTGGGGCCGCGGCGTGGTGGTCTGGTTCCACGGATGACGCTGATCGATCGGGTTGCCAAGCGGGTCCGCCTTCACGAAGGTCTCGCCCTCTTGCCAGTCGTCGTAAAAGGAACTGCCGAGCAGGATGCGCATGCCGAGATTGATTTCGACCAGGTCGGTGGTGATGAGTTCGCCGTCCACGACGATGCCGGGAGTGACGAACATGTCGCGGCCCCACTGGCTCATTCGGGCGTAGGTGTAGTCGCAACTGGCCGGATCGTTGAACGTTCCCCAGCAGCCCAGGAGCACGCGGCGCCGGCCCACGGCCTCATATCCCGGTAAGGCCTCGTAGAAGAAGTCGAAGAGATCGTCGTGCAGCGGCACCATCTTCTTGACGAAGTCGATGTACTTGATCAGCCGGGAAAGATACTCGGTGAAGAGTTGCGGCGTGGCCACCGTGCCGACGCCTCCGGGATATAGCGTGGAGGGATGGACGTGCCGGCCCTCCATGAGGCAGAACATTTCGCGAGCCACCCGGCTCATGTGCAGCGCTTCGAGATAGAGCGAACCGGCGAAGGGATTGAGTGCCCGCATGATGTCGGCAATGGTGCGGTGGCCATGAATCGCTGAATGCGGGGCTGCCGTCGATTCGGCCTTCGCCAAAACGGAGGGATTGGTTTCCTTGACCATCTGCTCGCAGAAGTCGACGCCGACGAGGTTGTCCTGGAAGAGATTGTGGTCGAACATGTACTCGGCCGCTTCGCCGAGATTGATGATCCAATCGGCGAGGGGCGGCGGCTTGACGCCGAATGCCATGTTCTGAGCATAGACGGCGCAGGTGGCGTGATTGTCGCCGCAGATGCCGCAGATGCGGCTGGTAATGACGTGGGCGTCGCGCGGGTCTTTGCCGCGCATGAAGACGCTGTAGCCGCGAAAGATCGAGGAGGTGCTGCGGCACTCGCGCACCTGGCGATTGGCAAAGTCGATCTTCGTGTGAATGCCGAGCGAGCCCACGATCCGCGTGATCGGATCCCAAGACATCGCGACGAGTTCCGGCGGCCTGGGCGAATCGCTCATGGCGGTGTCCCGCGCTTGCGCCACTGGGGCTCCTGATTCATGGACGATTGGGTGAATCGGCGGAGCGCCCGAACCGTTCGGCCATAGGTCACGACCGCGGTCGAGGACAATTGCGCGCCGGGCGGCATGTCCATGAAGGCCATGAACTTGTCGGGGAAGCCGGGCATGGTGCAGCCGATGCAGATGCCGCCGACATTGGCGCAGCCGCCGATGCCGCCCATCCAGCCGCGCTTGCCGACGTTGCACTGCACGACCGGCCCCCAGCAGCCGAGGCGGACAATGCATTGCGGGTCGCCGTAGTCGCGCGCGAAGTCGGCCTGCTCGTAGAATCCGCCGCGGTCGCAGCCTTCATGGACCGTGCGGTCGAACAGCCATGTCGGGCGGAGTTTATCGTCCAATGGGATCGGCGGCGCTTCTCCGATGGCCTGGCGAAGCAGATAGAGGATCACTTCCATGAAATTGTCCGGCTGGATCGGGCAGCCGGGCACATTGACGATTGGAAGACCACCGGCTGAGCGGAAATTCCAGCCCAGATAGTCGGCGAGCCCCATGCAACCGGTGGGATTGCCGGCCATTGCATGAACGCCGCCGTAGGCCGCACACGTGCCCGCCGCGACCACGGCCCACGCCCGCGGCGCCAATTGATCGATCCAGCGGCACGTCGGGATTGGCTGACCGTCCGCGTCGATCCCGAACCCGGCCCACACACCATCTTCCTTGTTGTTCTCGTTCGGAATGGACCCTTCCACGACGAGGACAAACGGGCCGAGTTTACCTTCGGCCGCCAGTCGGAAGGGTTCGAGAAAATCGCGGCCGTTGCGATAGGCGAGAACGGCGTTGTGAATGCGGACCTTGGGAATGCCCGGGATGAGGCCGCGTACGAGGTCCTCGATGCTCGGGTTGGTCGCGGCCGTGATCGCCACCGTGTCGCCGTCGCAACTGAGACCCGCGGTGATCCACAGGATATCCAGCTCGGCTATTGCAGTGGCGACCACGGCGCCTCCTGGGCTCGGAGCGACTCGCAGGG